>Ga0208198_1000043_pt1 | contig 161477 bp, 133 predicted proteins | sample AD_JPNTR2_MetaG_FD_184446 | JGI IMG/M metagenome (GOLD analysis project Ga0208198, IMG submission 184446) | Active sludge microbial communities of municipal wastewater-treating anaerobic digesters from Japan - AD_JPNTR2_MetaG (SPAdes) (version 2) | ecosystem: Engineered > Bioreactor >...
CCAGTAAGTAGCTCCATCACAACTTTAGATTTAAATTCAGCTTTATAGGCATTCTTTTTTCTTTTCATGGCTTCATTATATTCGGTTCCTTCACGTTTTTCATGTCTCAATTCTCGGGAGCATTATACTGCAGGCTACCGGCAATTCGTGGCTGGCTGTGCTTGCAGCGTTGGGAGTCGGGCTTATGATCGGCTCTGTCAATGGTTTCTTTGTCTCATATGCCAAGCTTCCGCCATTCATCGTTACTCTGGCGACACTTGCGCTTGCCAGAGGTTTTACCCTTGTCTATACAGAAGGCAGGCCTTTACTGGTTGATTCCCCTGTGTTTGACATGATAGGCGGTGGGTTCATAGCTGGAATTCCGGTGCCTGTGCTGATTGTGGCTGCAGTCTATGTAGTTGTGGGATTCGTCCTAAACCAGACAAAATTCGGACGTCTCATCTATGCTATTGGCGGAAATGAGCAGGCTTGTAAACTGTCGGGAATAAACGTTGAAAGAAACAAAATGCTGGTATATGTGTGGTGCGGTTTTCTGGCAGGATTGTCTTCAGTAATCTTAACGGCCAGACTGCTTTCTGCCCAACCTACCGCAGGGGCAGGATATGAACTTGATGCTATTGCTGCAGTTATCCTCGGGGGGACGAGCCTGTCCGGAGGCGAGGGCGGAGTACGGGGAACACTCATAGGTGCATTCATCATAGGAGTGCTGGCAAACGGACTCAACCTGCTCAATGTATCCCCATTCTATCAGGATGTGGCAAAGGGCGCTGTGATTCTTGCGGCTGTGCTTATGGACAAAGCGTTCCACAGCACCGCTGATTCAAGGTGAGAAGATCAAAATGAGGGGACTGTGAATAATGAAGAAATCCGGCATAATCAATCCCGCTTTGTGCAGAGCCATAGCTAGTATGGGACACACAGATTCAATTGTCATATGTGATGCAGGACTCCCCGTCCCGCAGGGAGTTGAGAGGATAGACTTATCTTTGGTGAGAGAGGTGCCGTCTTTCAGTCAGGTATTCCATGCCATTGTCAATGAATTACAAGTTGAACAAGCGGTTATGGCTGAGGAAGCAACGAGCGAAAACCTGCAGGCGGTCCAAGTTGTGACAGAAGCCTTGGGCGAGGACAAAGTGAAGTTTGTGCCCCACTCTAAGTTGAAGGAACTGACAGAGTCTGCAAAGGCAGTTGTCAGGACCGGTGAATTCAGACCGTACGCCAATGTCATTTTGTACTCGGGAGTTGAAGGTCTTTTCTAAGGATAGACTGTTGAAACAGGAAGGGGGAGTGATTGGAGAGTTCAGGTGAATAATGGAATAATGCCGGTGTAGTGCAGGCGTGTTAAGAGTTCCCGGGCGATTAACAGTATCCTAAAAAGGGAGGCATTTATAATGAAGTTGACTAGGACGTTGTCAATGTTACTGTGTGTGCTCATGATAGGGGGTGCCGCTGCTTCCATGACCAGTGCTGCTGCTCCCCAAATCGGTCTGGCAGTTTCTACTCTCAATAACCCGTTCTTTGTGGATTTGAGGGACGGAGCTTTGGAGGCAGCCGATAAGGCGGGGTTAAGCATTACTGTAGCTGACGCGCAAAACGATCCTAACAGGCAACTGTCGCAGATAGAGAACTTCATTCAGCAAGGGGTCAGTATCATTCTGGTCAATCCCTGTGACTCTGCAGCCATAGTCCCTGCAATCAAAGCAGCGAACAAAGCGAAGATACCGGTAATTACCGTTGACCGAGGTGCAGACGGCGGGGAAGTCGTTTGCCACATTGCATCCGATAACGTGGAAGGCGGTCGAATGGCCGGGGAGTACTTAGCCGAACTGGTGGGTTATAAAGGGAAAGTAGTAGAGCTCGAGGGCATACCGGGAACCTCTGCTGCACGCGACCGAGGGACAGGCTTCAACGAAGTGATGAAAAAGTACCCTGACATCAAGATCGTCGCAAGACAAGAAGCAGGCTTTGACAGAGCGAAAGGCATGACAGTTATGGAGAACATACTCCAGGCTCAACCGGAGATTGACGGTATCTTCTGCCACAACGACGAGATGGCGCTTGGCGCACTGAGGGCTGTGGAAGCTGCCGGCAGGCTGTCAGCTATAAAGATAGTTGGTTTTGATGCTACAGACGATGCAGTGAAATCAGTAAAAGACGGCAAGTTAGTCGCTACAGTTGCACAGAAGCCTCGCGTTATGGGAAGCATGGCAGTGGATACTGCAAAGCAGATCCTTGAAGGCGTGAAGGTGGATGCGTTCATACCTGTTCCGTTGGAGCTTGTTGTAAAGTAAAACGGTGGGTATTAGCACGAGTTGCAAGTTGTAGGCAATAGCTTATGGATCATGGAGTGGCAGTGGCTGAGTACGCTTGGCTGCTGCCACTTTAATTTACCTGAATACATGCTAAGATAGTAGGCTGACGGGAGTCATCCCGACAGAGCACAATTGACTGAGAGGTCTTGCAGTCTCGGACCTAACATCTTTTCGGGAAAAACCAACTCACTAACATATCGCATCTTTCATTGTGAGCACTCCATCACTCATGGCAAACACCCTATCAGCCTTTCCCAAAAGGCCTATATCGTGAGTAACCATGATACAGGATCCCCCTACAATACGACTTGATCCTATCATCTCAGCCAACAGCAGCCTTTTGTATTTTCTGCCAGCTACTTAGAATTACTCAGGAATACAGGTAAATACTGGACAATGATTGCATTATTGGTATACTTAAAATAGAATTACATCAACGAATCGGACACAGGATATTCTCTGTTGTCGACCTCCGGTAGTGTAAAAACCCCGGGAGGTCGACAACTAAGAGACAAGATTCATTCTCTCTCTAGCTGGGAACAAATATTCCTGCAATATTGATAATATTAAGAATACAATATTGTCAAGATTTGCATTGCAGCTAAAACGGGTTTATAGACTACCTATAAGGGATGGAAACTACACCGTGCAGGGCGCAGCAGGCACGTCCAGAAGCACGGTTTATAGACTACCTATAAGGGATGGAAACTCATCTCCCCAGGGCAAGCAAGGGTTATCCTGTCGTTTATAGACTACCTATAAGGGATGGAAACCGGTAGTCTATTAGCTGTATTACTTGCCCGCACTGATGTTTATAGACTACCTATAAGGGATGGAAACGCCTCAACACCAACAGAGCCAAAAGCCCCCGAGATCGTTTATAGACTACCTATAAGGGATGGAAACCCTCATTTCTGCGTCAGAAACATCAAGCTCAAAATCGTTTATAGACTACCTATAAGGGATGGAAACTGAGATCGACAAGTCGCTTCCGTTCCGGGTTGTAAAGTTTATAGACTACCTATAAGGGATGGAAACGGAGGACGAAGAGCTTTTTTGCGAATATGGCCATAAGGTTTATAGACTACCTATAAGGGATGGAAACCCGAGTAGTAGACAAACCCTTGCCTGACAGAAGCAGCGTTTATAGACTACCTATAAGGGATGGAAACTCGAACGTTCCTTGTGGATGTGTTCGCCTACTCTGTTGTTTATAGACTACCTATAAGGGATGGAAACGAGGAATAAGCCGAAACCGGGCATAGCCCCGGTATAGTTTATAGACTACCTATAAGGGATGGAAACAATATAAAAATCCCCCTCGCCCGCATCCCCACGGGGTTTATAGACTACCTATAAGGGATGGAAACTTGGCACTAATGGAGGTAAATCTTACGGGACGGGCGTTTATAGACTACCTATAAGGGATGGAAACCCGGCATTAAGCGTGATTCTTTTTCCGGCATGATAGTTTATAGACTACCTATAAGGGATGGAAACTCCTGTCCCCCACCGATAGTGATCGCCCCGAGTACTGTTTATAGACTACCTATAAGGGATGGAAACAAAAATCTGAAAGGAGAATCAGAATGGCAAGTGAAGGTTTATAGACTACCTATAAGGGATGGAAACCTCCTTTCTGCTCTTGTTTGAAGCATGGTTTTCCCAGTTTATAGACTACCTATAAGGGATGGAAACCACGTCGAACTCGTGCAACCATCCGCTGCTCCCACGTTTATAGACTACCTATAAGGGATGGAAACGTTTCTGCAACGAAAACCTCAAGCCCCAGGGTAGCGGTTTATAGACTACCTATAAGGGATGGAAACCAAGGATGCTTATAAGGAAATGCCAAAGTTGATAAGTTTGATGTGGTTGACAGATTTTGTGTAAATTTATACAATAATATCAACATGTGTAAAAACATGTATTAATAGCAATATAGTGTAATACAAAATAGGTTCATTAGTTAGCAATATGCTCATAAGTGGAAAACTGTTACCTGATATTCAGTGGAGTCAGTAAACTAAGCAATTCAGAATATCTGCAAGGATAAGGGGGGATTTGATGCTTATAGAAACCCTTATTAGGCTCGGTAGACCCCTTGTTCAAGGAGGCTTGCCACCAGGAGAGATTATTCGTCAGATAACTGATGTTGCAGAGCCGACTGCGAAGAACTTCCTTGCACGAGTTTATGTAATTGAAATCAGCCGTAGAAACGGAGTATTTCAGTCAGCATGCCTTCCGGCACAGGAATGGGGTCAGTATCAACAAGTCGGAAAGTCATCGAAAAAGGTGTTTGAGCCAGATCTTGATCGTGCGGTTGGCGCTCCGTTTGTATTGCCCAAAGGGGGCAATCCGCTGATGCCTCAAGGCAGATACGGTCTGCCGGTATACCCTATCTACGATAGAACTGTGAGAGCCATAAGAGGTGCGGATTCAGAAGAGGCAGTGGAACTATGTATGTCATTCTTGTCTCCCCGAATTGAAAGGACCCCCGGATTTAGCCTTTCAGAATTAGAAATAGCAAAAGTTGCAAGCGACCTTTCTCTGGCTGTTCAATCGGCAAGAATAGATGAAGCAGCAAACGCTTTAGGTCTTGTTGTTCTGGCAGAAACAACTGAAGATGGGCCTTTCGGTCTTGAAGATTCTGTTCCTTCGGGGAATCCCCGTCTGGCGTATATCGGATCTTCTGTTTTGGAAAAAGGCAGGCATATTGTATCTAGGCTCGATAGATGTATTCAACCGTTTTGGGAGGCGAAAATAGAAGAAGGAGTCGAAGGCGGTGAAAAGGTAGGGCCTGACGCTTCATGTTTTTTCTGTGATAATTCCGGAAGAACCATTTCCGCATACTGTAAGGCATGGCCTTGGATGACTCCAACCTGGGAATTTCCGTTTCCTTCATCGTGGCTGTCGACAAGATCAAGAACGACAGGCATTGATCAAATGGTACATGGGATTGCCTTGTGCGAGGAGTGTTATAAGGCTCTATCCTATGGTGCGAGTGTTTTCCTGAAGCTTTCAACACCTATGGACACATGGCTTACCCGAGAGCTTTTTTCGCCTGTGACAAGCGCGCGCGGGAAGGAGACTTCAAAGGCTGGTGGGAGTGTTGAACGTATATACGGTACTGCAATAGCCCTACCCATTCTTGATACGTTTTTAGAAGACCCGGACTGTGAGGAATTTGCTGAAGCCATCTCATATATGCTTAGTCAGTCAAACGGCAGTGGGGCAGATGTGCATCTTAGTTCCATTGCAGGCCTGGAGACCTTCATCCCGGAGCAACTGAGCAAGGATGACTTCAGAATAAGCATTATATACTTTAGCGGTAACGTATCGCGGGGAGATATTCACTTAAGAGCCACTATTGAAGATGTTATGCCGTCAACAGCACGGAGCCTCACAAAACTTGTGAGGGAAATCGCGGAAGCCTCCCTGAACGTAGCAATGGCGGTACGAGCTCGAGAGATATCTGACAAAGAGGCTGCATTCTTGAAATCAAGATACTCATCTTTGCCTTATTTGCTCACAGTAGCTTACGGAGGTCCTTATTTATGGGACACGCTTTCTTCTGCATTGCACAGAGCGAATCTCAGCTACGAAAGATTTGTATCAAACAGCTCCATTCGAATGGGACAGTTGGCGCGCCAACTCCCGGACAGCAGAGATATTCTTCAGGGCGAAGTCATATTTTATCTTACATTTCGTGAGTTTCTCAGGCTTTACCGGCAAGAGATCATGGTGTCGGAGAAAGGGGGAGCGGAGAGCGCTATGCGAGATTGGAGAACGCTTCTGGATATGATGGCCAAGGAGCCACCTACAGATATGTGCTTTGAGAATGTCGAAGAACTTGGTTTCGGATGTGGATACCTTACAGGTGTATTTTCAAGACAGTACTGGGTTGCAAGTAAGTCAGGCGACAAGGGTAAGGATTACCTTAAGCATCGTGTCATGACCTTCGGAACTGATCTGACTCCTGATGTGCTTTACAGGCGCGGGCTTGGTCGTATGGAAGAAGTGAGCAGAAGAGTAGACATGCATCTGTCTGAGGATTTTAGAATCAGGCTGGGGATCGTGCTTGCTGAGTATTCCAGAATGGAGGACCAGGTGATGAGTAATAGGCACGGTTTCATGGCTGCTTTTTGGTCCGGATATAACCTGTCGTCTGTTGCTGCCAGAGAGCAACGTGCTGCATCAGACGCCCTTGCATGAACAGCGTGAAAGGGGAGAAAATCAGTGTCAATAAGAAACGGTGAAATCCTCTTTGTTAAGTGCGTAAAAGACGGTATCCCAAATAGGGATCCACTGAATGAAAGCGACGCCAGGCGGATTTTTGGGGAAGATGACGGAAGAATCTCTCTTTCGGATGTGAGTATAAAGCGAGACGTTCGTGACTATGTGCAGGCAAAATATGCAGACGGCGGCCCCAATAAACAGTACTTTATCTTCTGCCGTGAGGAGAGACGGGAAGACGGAAAACTGATGGGCAGGGAAAGCCTGGCTAACAGTATTCTTGAGAAAGCCGGACGTAATGATGAAAAAAACGTCAAGGAAGCTCTAATGAGTACCGCTTTTGACATCCGCGTATTCGGTGCGGTCTACAGTGTAAAGGGTGTGGCTTTCAACCAAACCGGGCCTGTACAGTTCGGATGGGCTCATTCACTTCATCCGGTTGAAACCAAATACGTTCAAGGGACGGTGGTTATGCCAAGTAAGGATATCGAAGTATCTGAAAGCGGTGAAGAAATAGGCAAAGCGCAAGGCACCATATGGACAAGCTATACACTTCCTTTTGCGGTTTTTGCAATGCCCGGCGTGATAAACGCAACAATAAGCAAAGATACAGGGCTATCAGAAGTTGATATGGATTTACTTCTTGAAGGGCTCTGGCTCGGCACATTAAATCGTCAGGCTAGGGGCCGCGGTTTGCAGCAGCCCGTGCTAATGTTGCATGTAGAATATGATGACCCGTTTTTCAGGTTAGGATATCTTGAAGATCACATTAGGCTGGAACCCGGACGTGATGTATGGCTTGGGGGTAATCCACCGACATCACTTAAAGATATATCTTTAGATGTTACAGATCTTGCAGATGTTCTTAACAAGTGCGACAAGATTGCCAGAGTACGCCGGTGGGTTACTGAAGGAGCCAACATTATCGGTGAATTGCCCGGAGAAGTCTCTCATTTCTAACGGCTGAAGGGAGGCAGGTTCCTTTGAAGGTTCTTTCATTTGACCTTCGAGGCGATATTGCACATTTCCGCAGGCCTGATACAACTGTAACTCATGCTACATATCCATTCATTACACGGACTGTCCTCGCCGGGCTTTGTGCATCCATTATCGGAAGGGACTCTCTGGAAGGCGACAATTTTACAGGTATTCAACTGCTCTCGAGAGTAAGGACTGTTGCACAAGAGATGTCAATGCTTGGGAAAGGATGGCTCGGCAGTTCTCAGGGAACGTTTAACAGACCTACGTCAGTTGAACTGGTTGTAGCGCCGCATTACCGCATTTTCTACATGGGTCCTCACATGGATGAACTCTTTCGGATGATCTCATCCGGCAGCAGCATCTATCATACTTATCTCGGCAGTGCATATTGTCTTACGTTTCCATACAATGCAAAAATCAGGGATCTTGAAGTTGTAGAACCTGACCCTGGGGTGATTCTTGAATCTGTCACTGTGGTTCCGAGTCATGCTATCCGGGAACTTGTATTTGCTGACGGCGCAGAATACGGCAGGGTCGGCGGTATGCAATACAAAAGGATTGAAGACAGGAGTTTCGAAGGGACTGTTAACGTTATTTATGATAGCAATGCCGGCCCGGTGGTCTTTAAGTGTGCCGAATCTTCAAAGCTTGACGAAAAACCCTATGTATTCCTGGCACTTGATGTGGCGGTAATCACGACTCTTTGGTGATCATCATGATCATTCCGTTCGAAGAATGCATTGCACGCCCGGACAATCCAGATGGGTCCCGAAATACTCTTCGAGATCACTTACTATCTACCGCGTTTGGATGGGGCAATCCGAGCAATCAAGATTTATCCGCACTTCAATTCCTCGGCGGACTGCTTCATGATGCAGGAAAGGCTAGGTGGAAATGGCAGCAGTATATCAGACATCTGAAAGGGAGCGGGGGAAAGAGGTTTCCATCTGTGAACCACGCGCCCCTCGGCTCCGCGGTGTTTACGTACGCTGCTTCCAGACTCCTTGAGACATGGGATCTCAATCGAGCTGAACTCTTGGAGATGCGCCGCAAAATCCTCCATATCTCACGGGACATATACGATCATCATGGAGAATTGGGCGATATAGAAGATGAACCGCCATGGGCATTTACACTTTCTCTTGATCATGTATCAGAATGTGATATGGGTGGGTTATTTGATTTCGTCAACTTGTACTTTCCCGGAGTCAGGCTATATGATGCTGAATTTATCGAATGGCTGCAAGAAGCACCTGAGACCTGGGAAATGTGGGCTGTCAGATCTCAATCTAAGCTCAGGGCGGCACTGAGCAGAGAGGAGAACAGATTTCACAAAGCAGCTGACCTTTCGGTGCGAATGTCTACGTCAGGCCTCATCACAGCAGACCGTTTGGATGCTGCCGGAATTTCAGGTAACGAGAATTGTATTACGCGGGATATCGCTTTTCAAGCGGAATCGATGTTGCTTAATCACTGTTCAGTTCGGGCAAAGACATTTTCAGGTCACGTAGGAAGTCGTTCTCTTACGGAATTGCGCCAGAAAGTGCAAGATCAATGCGTGGATCAGTTCTTGCGTTTCTCATCAGAAGACATATTTACGCTCATTTTGCCTACCGGGCTCGGAAAGACCTTAACAAGTTTGAGAGTGGCTATGAAAGCCTGTCAAAGAGGTCTGTGTAATCGTATCATTTATGTTGCACCTTACTTATCAATCCTTTCCCAGGCAACAAGCGAGATTAAATGCGCCACCGGGCTTGAAGTCTTAGAACACCACCATCTGTCTGCTATTTCTTTAACTAACACCAAGAATAAAGATACCGGTAACGGTTCTTTTGCCGACACTGATGAAATGGCCATGCTTGATCTATGGCTTGCGCCTGTTATTACTACGACTCTCAATCAGCTTTTTCGCGCGTTGTTTCCCGATAGAGCACAGCATACAATGAGACTTAAGGCTCTCCACGGGGCGTTCATAATAATTGATGAGCCCCAAGTAGTTGATAGGTCTGCCTGGACGGTCTTCTTGACTATGGTTGAAGCCTTAATCAAAAAATGTGGTGCAAAACTACTTTTTTCCACTGCTACTCTACCTCCTCTTCAGCCCGGGCTTTCCTATGAACCGATCCCTCTCGCTCCGGCATGTCTTAATGCTCCGTCACGGTATCAGGTGGACTTGCTTGAATATCCGCTGGATGAAGACGGAGTTGTGCATATGGCAATTGAAGCTTTGGATGCCGTCGGCTCAGTTTCGGTGATAATGAATACTGTAGGCGATGCGTATGAGATATACGCACGTGCTTCTCCCCTTCTGTCAAAAGGAACGTGTTTCTTGCTGACAGGATCGATGACCGCCCCGCATAAAGCTGTTCGAATCAAAGAGATTAAGGAAGCCCTTCGCCAGGGACGGCCGGTATTAGCTATATGTACTCAGATTGTGGAATGCGGTGTAGATCTTAGTTTTTCCCAAGTATTCAGAGCTGTTCCCGTGTTTTCCTCAATTGTGCAAGCTGCCGGAAGGGTGAACAGGCATGCAGAACAGAACCTGGGAAGAGTTATTGTCTTTCGCTTTTTACGTGGTGGACAAGATGACACCAGACGCTATGTTTACCGTTCAGGTCCTGCTCGGGATGCAACAGACGTATGCCTGGAGAGATATCCTACGTGGCAGGAGTATCAGTCTTCGGAAGTGTTAAGCCAATACTACAGTGAATTAATGACCAGGTCGACAGGGACTTCATCCCTTGAAGCGCTAATCGAAGCAGCGTGTGGCCGGTGGTCAGCTCTTGGGCGTGTAGATCCATTTGGCATGGATTATCCTCATGTAAGCGTTTATGTTCCTTTTGGAGAAGAACTGCTTGCTCCGCATGTCAAGCGTTTACTGGAACATTACGCACCTGAGGGACTTGATCAACTATATGAGAGATATTTGGACCGCAGATTCCGTGCAAGCCTTCCCTACAATAAGAAGAAGCAGTTTATGGCGCTGATGCAGCATTTCATTGTGCCGATGGATGAAAAGTGTGCACAAGGTCGAATCAGTTTTGATCCTGAACGTCCTATAGCCATACTTGCTGACACAAATGACTATCGAGAGGAGACCGGCCTTGCACATCTAAAAGGAATGGACACAGGTACAGTCTCCGTCATCATGATCTGATCAGGGATACGTTGGGGGGATGTGAATGGAGGAGACCCATGATGTCTACGTCACCGGTACACTGGTCTGGTATTACTACATATGTGAACGCCAGGTTTGGTTGTTAGCCCACCAAGTGGCGCCGGATCAAGATCATGTCGGCATAACCCTCGGCCGTTTCATCCATGAACATACATACAAGCGAGAAAAGAAAGAAGTATTGCTTGGTCCGGCGAAAATAGACATTGTCGGCACAAAGGATGGAAGATTGGTAGTGGGCGAGGTGAAAAAAAGCTCAAGAAGCGCGGATAGCGCTCGGATGCAACTCTTGTTTTACCTGGATGAGCTTAGGAAACGAGGAATAGACGCATATGGTGAGCTACGGTACCCGAAAGAAAAGAGGCGTGAGAGGGTTGAACTGACACAAGAAGCAATAGAAGAACTTGCTAACGCGAAACGTAAGATCCTAGAAATAGTGTATTTGCCACAACCGCCTAAAGCTAAGAAGATAAAATACTGCAGAAACTGCGCTTATGCGGAACTGTGCTGGGCCTAAGAACTTACTTGGAGGGGAAATGACCATTGCGCAAGACAGTGTTCATATTTTCAGATGGCAAGCTCAAGCGTAAGCAGAATACTGTATTCTTTGAGACTGCGGACGGAAATAAACGCTATTTGCCTGTCCAAGATATAGGAGAAATAATGGTGTTTGGAGAGGTTGTGGTAAATAAGAGGCTATTGGAGTTTTTGGCAACGAAAGAAATCATTTTACACTTCTTCAATTACTATGGCTATTACATTGGCAGTTACTATCCAAGGGAGCACTTGAACTCAGGTTACATGATACTTCGACAAGCAGAACATTACCTTGAGCATGACAAGAGACTGGTACTTGCACGCCGGTTCGTTTCCGGTGCTGCCAGTAATATGATTCAAGTGCTCAAGTACTATGAGAGGCGTGGGAAGCCGATAGGTGAGATAAGGCTTGCGTTAGAGGAATTGACAGGCAAAATAACCGGATGTAATGACACAGATGAACTCATGGGGTTTGAAGGAAACATGCGGAATTTGTATTATAAGGCATTTGATGTCATAGTAGACAATCCATTATTCGCATTTGAAAAGCGTACTAGAAGGCCACCTGGAAACCACATGAATACATTAATCAGTTTTGGAAATTCAATTTTATATACTACAATTCTGAGTGAAATATACAAAACTCATCTGGATCCGAGGATTGGCTTTCTTCATGAAAGTAACTTTCGACGCTTCACTCTTAATCTTGATATTGCAGAAATATTCAAACCCATAATTGTTGATCGCACCATATTTACATTAATAGGTCGTAATCAACTGTCAGAGGCAGATTTTGAAAGTGAGATGGGTGGTATCCTGCTCAAAGAATCCGGGCGGAAAACCTTTGTGACGGAGATGGATAGGAAGTTGAGTGCAACTTTGGTACATCAAGAAAGCGGTAGAAAGGTTTCCTATCGTAGGCTCCTGCGATTGGAGCTATATAAATTACAGAAGCATCTTATGGATGAAGAACCATACAGTCCGTACCAGGCCAAGTGGTGAGGTGAAACAGTGTTTGTAATTCTCGTCTATGATGTTGAACAGTCAAGGACTCAAAAGATGCTTAAGAAATGCCGGGAGTACTTATACTGGGTCCAGAATTCTGTTTTTGAAGGTGAGATTTCCTCCGCTGACCTTGAAAAGCTAAAGATGGAATTGGAGAATATCATGGACATGGATGAGGATTCAGTGATCATATATAACCTCAGAACAACAAAGTATTACTCAAAAGAAGTAATAGGCCTCGAGAAAGGCGGACAGGAATTGATCATATGATGCTATGAGTCTGCATTCACTGAAATAACGTGTTCATGAGAACAAATATCTATGTACCAACGAAGCCAACCGTTGAAAGGGAAAGTGACGTCAGTACCGAATGTATTAACAGAAGGGTTTGCAGTTGTTATTGTTAGTTGTCGACCTCCGGTAGTGCAAAAACCCCGGGAGGTCGACAACTAAGCGAATCAGCTCATTTCCTTTCTAGCTGGGCTTGAGAAATGGCGAGTTATTAAGAATATTGAGAATATAATATGGCCAAGATCTACATTGCAGCTAAAACGGGTTTATAGACTACCTATAAGGGATGGAAACACGCGCTGCTAGACGCCATCTTCGTTGCCGAGGGCGTTTATAGACTACCTATAAGGGATGGAAACATCGCACCCGGTGAGGGTGAGGATGGCGCGTAAGCGGTTTATAGACTACCTATAAGGGATGGAAACCTGTGAACGTGGGTTTGCTTTCGTTTACCACTTCATACGTTTATAGACTACCTATAAGGGATGGAAACTCCCCTTCCGGCTTGCGCTTGCCGGGGGTTCTTTCGTTTATAGACTACCTATAAGGGATGGAAACCGGGCACGAGGGTTTCTGAGACTATGGCCCGCCGGGTTTATAGACTACCTATAAGGGATGGAAACGCGTACCGTCGCACTGATACGATGTGCCGATATACGTTTATAGACTACCTATAAGGGATGGAAACCCCGGAACGCCTGGGCCGACGGGTCGACCTCTAGTAGCGTTTATAGACTACCTATAAGGGATGGAAACATTGAATACCTAGCGGGATTCGTCTGTGGTAACATCGTTTATAGACTACCTATAAGGGATGGAAACAATCACAACGAGGTCGTGGTCGTCTTCGTATACTATGTTTATAGACTACCTATAAGGGATGGAAACGAAATCTTCACATACTGCATTTCAGGGTTCATATAGGTTTATAGACTACCTATAAGGGATGGAAACCCTCATGCACAACCTCCGGAGGCCCTGGGTCGACGAAGTTTATAGACTACCTATAAGGGATGGAAACTGGAAAACACACTTGCGACTTCCGTTTTCCATTTTAGTTTATAGACTACCTATAAGGGATGGAAACCGGAGTGTATACGCTCTGCCCGTTCGTACCGCTACGGGGTTTATAGACTACCTATAAGGGATGGAAACATGTTCTGCAATGCGTTTTCCCGTTCTGGAGATATGTTTATAGACTACCTATAAGGGATGGAAACCGTAGTCAGACATGCCGGCGTCAAGCACAATTCTCTGTTTATAGACTACCTATAAGGGATGGAAACAGGCCGAGGGTAGCGGCCCGAATGGCGACATAGATCGCCGTTTATAGACTACCTATAAGGGATGGAAACTGCGGAAGGATCACGACGTTGCGCTGAGACTTTATCGTTTATAGACTACCTATAAGGGATGGAAACCGCAACTTCTCTAAGCGGAGCAATAGGCGCCTTGGGGTTTATAGACTACCTATAAGGGATGGAAACCGACGTAGCGCATGAACGTTTCGTAGTGCTCACGAGTTTATAGACTACCTATAAGGGATGGAAAGTAGCTTGCAATGCTGTCTTTACGTCAGCATCTTTCGTGTTTATAGACTACCTATAAGGGATGGAAACCCAGTATTGTAGATATACTCCGCGAGCCCGTCCGAGCCCAAATACTCTTGAAGAACGGTAGCGCAACAGCGTGGGTTGAACGTCTTCAAGAATAACCCCTTCCCCGGATAGTTGATTTTCCGCTTATTCTTGGCGACAAGTCGGTAGCTTACTCAAAACACAATGATTTTCAGAATTACACAGAATCTGAAGGAGTCACATTAGCCTTAGGCGAATTGGATATAGAATCCATAATTGAGTTATTCTGCCATGTGTGTTAAATGGTCTTTCAGGGGTCAGCACGAAGATGCATCTGATATTGCTTCTGTGTGTACAGTAAATTGCATTTGGAGCAACATCGCAGTATCCATGAGGTGAGAGAACCCAGGCTATTATACATAGAAAGAACTGGTCAACAGAATGGACGAAGCCGGTTGGTGAATGTTTATGCTCAGTTTTGCAGGATCCAACCGATGAATATGATGTTTCGAGTCTTGAGATTGTGAACATTGATTCCTATGGCATGGTTGGTATCGAAACGGAGGTAAGGAAGCTGATGAGCGGGCAGACTTGGATGCCTAAAATACTCATCTTTAACCTCACCGGAGGTACCGAGACTATGACCATTGAGGCCTATCGTTTAGCAAAGTTGTGTGGAGCTCCATTTTGCTAATAAGTGAAGATAGAGCCAATAAGATACATACTTACGCTCCAAACAGGCAGGTCCGTTCAAGAGGAACGGCGACTGTTGAAATTAATGCGACGTCAACTAGGAGTGCAACAGATGTGTTGTGCAATTTCGTGCATTTAGCAAGATACAAGGAATTGATCGGCAAGACCATACGATGTTGTGCCTTTGTCTGGTACTGACAGAAAGGGGGAGAGTTTAGAATCATGGACGAAGTACACCTTGTAATCTTTCACGTCGGACCTGTTCAGGAGTTTATTGCGTCGGCTCGCCGCAGTCGGGACTTGTGGTTTGGCTCATGGGTGCTAAGTGAACTCAGTAAGGCTGCTGCAGAGGAAATCGTAGAACAGAACGGCGGAGATGTCGAATGGAGCCTGATTTTTCCGGCGCCTCAGAGCCTGTCTGAACTACGATCTGAGAAGTTCAATGCCGCAAACAGAATAGTTGCCAGGACCCGAAGGGATCCTGCAGAATTAGGCGAGGCTGTTCGAACCCAAGTGCTGGAGCGATTACGGAAGCTTAGTAATGAAACATTTTCCAGGGTTGAGCAGGTGGCCTGGTTTGACCGTTCAGTAGCTGAACTGCAGGTGGATGACTTACTCGAGTTCTTCTGGGTCTCTTCCCCGATGAGGGATGATTATGCCAAGACCCGACTCGAGGCGGAGGCCTTAATGGCAGCCAGGAAAGCGACCCGCGATTTTACTCCGTCAAGATGGGGGAGTTCGGAGGATAAGTCATCTCTGGATGGGTTGCGTGAATCGGTGATTCCGAAGACTGCCTACCAGACGATGAGCAGAGAAGAACTCCGGCAAAAATACAGGGTGCGTCGCGGCGAAAGGCTTTGTGGAATAGGACTCCTGAAACGACACGGCAGACGGGGACAAGGGGATCGTTTTTTCAGCACCTCGCATCTTGCGTCAATGCCTCTGCTCGAGCGGCTTAACGAAAGCCACCGAGACGCAGTTGACAAGTATGTAGGCAGCCTAAGACTATTGGGAATAGGGCCTGACGCCTTAGACACTGTGCCCGTGGCACATCCTATTTTTGGCTACAATGACGGTCATCTTCTGTTTCCTGAAAGACTGGCCGAGTTCTTCGATGGAGACAAGCTTAATCAGGCACAGGAAGCACTCCGTGTATTTTTGAAGACATGTTTCGAGGGAGACAGACCCGGCCCCTACTATGTATTGCTGCATGCTGACGGCGATCATATGGGGAAGATCATCAACCACCAGGAATCCATCGAAAAGCACAGGGCCTTGTCCCGTTCAGCCAGCCTTTTCGCTCAAGAAGTTGGCCCGATTGTAAAACACTTCAAAGGATGCTTGGTCTACGCAGGAGGCGATGACGTCCTGGCGTTACTCCCTCTTCACGGAGCGCTTCCGTGCGCAAGAGCTCTGGCTGATACGTTCCGTGACCAAATGTCAAGCTTTATTGTCCCAGGCCGGAAAGGCGAAATGTCGGTCCAACCTACATTATCTGTAGGCCTGGCCATAGTGCACCATCTCGAACCTCTGTCAGAAGCTCTGGAGTTAGCTCGCAAAGCTGAAGCGCACGCGAAATCCTTGAAGGGAAAGAACGCGTTGGCAGTTGCCTTAAACAAACGGGGCGGTTCGGAAAAGACAGTAGGAGGGACATGGGGAGCCTTTGACCGAAGGCTGGAGTGGTTCATACAGCTCTACTGCGAAGGGGAGCTTCCTAGAGGAGTAGCCTACGAATTGCGCTTTTTAGCTATGATGCTGGAAGACGAAGAGGAGATTCCCGACAGTTCTCTTCAGCGCGTGTTGTCTGCCGAGGTAAAACGCATCCTGGGTCGCAAGAGGACGGAACGTGGTTCCAGAAAGGTTAATGAAGACATAATTGAGAAGCTGCTCAATATTGTAAGCAGGTACAAGTTATCGGTTATGCAGCTGGCCAATGAGCTGATTATCGCACAGGAGTTTGCGTTAGCCTACAACCTAGCCGCAGCGGCCCTACCAGATGTACCGTTTGGAGAGGGGAATGAGAAATGAGTGTCTGGATTATTGAACCTCGAGATCCGCTCATATTCCGCGATGGCCGCCCGTTTGAAGCGGTGCCCGGAACCAAAGCCGTATCTTTGCCTTTTCCGTTTCCTTCAACAACTGCAGGCGCGGTACGAACCAGAGAAGGTCAAGATCCGGAAGGACGGTTTCAGAAAAAAGAGGTCTCGCGCGTGAAAGAGATCGCTATTCGTGGGCCGCTTTTGGTTGAGCTTGATAATAAGACAGGGGATATAGAGCAGTGGCTTGTTCATGCACCATCAGATGCGTTGCTGTTGGAACTCGAACCCCCCGAAAGGAAAGGAGCGATGCTTAAGAGGCTCGTGCCTCTGGAAACTGCCACAGATACTTTCACGAACCTTCCACATGGCCTGTCGCTTGTGGGAATGCCAAGGCCCGATTTCCGCAAGCCCAGCAAGAATGCACCGCGTTACTGGTATTGGGAAACCTTTGAAAAATGGCTTATAGAACCCGAAGAGCAAGAAATCAACCTGCAAGATATGGGACATGACGGGTCGGCCAGGGAAGGTCGGTTCCATGCAGGCATAGACCCTGAAACGGGAGCCGCAGACGTGGAAAGAGGAGCCCTCTTTCAGACGAGAGGGCTGGAGTTTACGGCGTCCCGTAGTGAGCGGGATCTTAGTGATGCACGGAGATTGGCTCTGTCAATTGCCACTGAAGCGCCCAAATTAAGAAACGGTCTCGGCTTCCTAGGCGGGGAGCGGAGACTTGTTGCTTGGCGAAAAAGCAAAGTCTCTTTGCCGGTTTGCCCGGATCCTTTGAAAGGCCATATCGCCAGACACCGCCATTGCAGGGTGGTGTTGTTAACTCCTGCGTACTTCGAGTTGGGCTGGAAGCCTACGTGGCTCTTCAACGAGGTCCAGGGTGTAACTCCGAGATTGCAGGCAGTTGCCATAGGTAGACCGTGCATTGCGGCGGGGTGGGACATGGAAAAGAGAGGCGCCAAACCCGCGCGCAGGCTTGCACCCGCAGGGACTGTTTTATTTCTTGAGCTCAGCGGTAATGATGACGCAATTGAAAGATGGGTCGATAGGATATGGATGTCTTGTGTCAGCGACGGGAAACAGGATCGCTTGGATGGATTCGGTCTTGCTGCGCTGGGAACCTGGGATGGGACATTTCGACGGATGGAGGTGTACATTGAATCATGAGAAGGATTCCAACTGACAAGAATGGAAAACCGGCCTCTCCGCCTGCAATAAACCCTGGGCTAAACAGTCGAGTCATTGATAACCGGCGAATTCCCCTTATAACACAGACTCGAAGCTATGAGCTGATAACGCCCTTATTTGGAGGTGGGGCTGAAATTGGAAGAGCTGATTCTGACACTGCTATCCGGGGTTCGGGAATCAGGGGTCAATTGCGCTTTTGGTGGCGTGCAAGTCGGGGCGGGAGATTCAGCGGCGATTTGAGCAGGATGAAAAAGGCCGAAGACACGTTGTGGGGTGCAGCAAGCACGCCTGAGAAACCAATGCCCTCACAAGTAGAGGTATTTGTAAAGGTTACAGATCCCGGTGTGGCTTTGCAGCCATTTCTCCTTGAACTGAAAGAACGGAGGAGCCCTGTGGCGCGATCTCGTGCAGATGTTGCTCATCCATATGTGGCATTTCCACTGCAGCCAAAAGAAGAGAATATTAGACGTAATGGCATGAACACTGTAATTCATCCGGTTATGAACAATGTGAAATTCGACCTAACCGTTACCTTTCCCGGAAGCCAGCGGGAAGAAGTTGAGGCTGCACTCTGGGCATGGGAGACTTTTGGAGGTGTTGGAGGGCGAACAAGAAGAGGGTTCGGAGCATTGAGATTAACTGCTGTTGATGGCAGTCCGATCCGACCTCCCAGAACTCAAGATGTAGGACACGCTATCCAAGAGGGTTTGCGTAAGTACACTACGGACGGCGAGTGGCCTAATGGCGTTCCTCATCTATCCATAAGTCCTAACATGAGAATAACTCATGAACACCCTGATTCTAAGGCGGCTTGGGATTATATGGCAAATAAGCTCAGATGCTTCCGCCAGCAGCGTTATGGAGGTGCTGCTCACAGTAAACCCGGACGCAGCCAATGGCCGGAACCTGATGAGATCAGAAGATTGACAGGTGCTAGAAGCTATAAACATGCTCATGAGCTCTCCGGGGTGCAAAAGTTCCCCCGGGCAGCCTTTGGGCTTCCTATTGTGTTTCACTTCAAGGACCAGGGGAAAGGTGACCCTCCTACCACAACCTTACAGGGCAGCGAGGATCGCTCAGAGCGCCTCGCAAGCCCCCTAATCCTGCGTCCGTTGGCGTGTGAAGGTGGACAAGCTGTCGGCCTTGCAGTGGTACTCGAAGGAACAGGGGTCGCGCATGTGCCAGGTGGGTTGGTGCTGAAAGAAGACAAAAGACGGCACCCAGCCGCGGCAATGCTTACGAAAGAAGAGGCCGCCGAGATTCAACCTTTGAAAGAGAATCCAGATGTTCTGGAGGCCTTTTTGAATTTCCTGTAAAGGAGGTAACATAATGAAATCCCGTCTTATATTTGTCCACGCTCTTTCTCCGTTGCATGCAGGAACCGGACAGGGTGTGGGGGTGATTGATCTTCCTATTGCCCGTGAGAAGGCTACGGGCCTGCCGTATTTGCCTGGATCGTCTCTCAAAGGCGTATTACGTGATGCTTGTGATGATAGAAAAATGCGTACAGCAGTATTTGGCCCCGATCCTGACAGTAACGTTCAGCACGCCGGCTCGGCAGCATTCTCAGATCTCAGATTGCTTCTTCTACCGGTTCGCAGTGTTGTAGGAACGTTTGCTTGGGTCACTTCACCTTATGTTCTACTCCGCTTCATCCGTGATATAGACAGCGTAGAGGTTTCCCGCCCGCCCTTAGAAGTGCCTGATCCTGTAATCGATCGTTGTTTTGTGTCTGATGATAATTCTGCCATAGCAGAAAATAACAAGGTTCTGCTGGAGGATTTGAACTTGTCCACCGAAGCCGGCGGCTGTGCCCGCGAATGGGCGGAGTGGATTGGCAGACAAATATTCCCCGACGAACCGGCCTGGCGGAGAATGCTGGTTCAACGTTTGTGCATTGTGAGCAATGATATTCTCGCCTTCTTCCTTGATACGGCCACGGAAGTGTTTTCACGCACGAGACTGAAGGAAGATACCAAGACAGTGACAAGGGGCGGGCTTTGGTATGAGGAGGCTTTACCGGCAGAGACTGTTCTTTCAGGCATTGTGGTTGCATCTCCTGTAGAGGCCACTTCCAATCAAGTATTCGCTACACTTGACCATTTGGTCTGCAAGCCGCTTCAGTTAGGAGGCAAAGCAGGTGTGGGGCGGGGCCTTTGCCGTGTGATGTTTGTAGGGGGGACTCAGCAATGAGAACCAAGACCCAGCAGTACGCTGCACAGATATTTGAGCAGGTAAGTCGGATGTCGGACGTCGACGAAAGGGCTCGCAACAAATACGGCTCAATGGCCCACAGGCTGCCGGTGTTAATTCGGACTGCAGGATTGGCCCAGGCACTGGGGTTTGTTGAATCCAGGGGGACCCCGGAGCAACAGCAACTGATCCGGGATATATCTGAAGTTATCGGTGTGCCTAACCTATGCAAACATAGCCGAAAGGCTGAACTTAGTGAGTACATGACACTGACCAAGGATGTTATGACCGCATTGGTTTGGTACAAACGTTTTGCCGAATCAGTGCTCAATGTTCAGTCAGATGCAAATGGGAAAGATGCAGGTGAGTAGAGTGACAAGACGAGATTGCCTGGCTCAAGAGGCAGTAAGACCTACAACCAATGCCGGCCTTTGGCTTGATAAGTTCATCAAGGATCAGGATACCGGAGGACGTAGTCGTCGAGAACTTGTGCAGGAAGTAGCGGGGATATCACAGCCTGACTGCTATCGTGCTTGGTTCGATGGTTGGAAGCAATGCCTGGAGGAATATGGAGCTGAGTGTAGAGAAGCTGAGGTTACAGGCCGTATGGTGATTGGGTTGGGAGAGGATAGCGTCCTGGAAACATCCTTTGCCTTGCATCATACGTTGGGTGTACCCTACATTCCTGGTACCGCACTCAAGGGACTGGCATCGTCCTTTGCCAGGCAGCAACTAGGTAATGACTGGGTGCCTGGGGCTGCCAGCGGTGCACATGCCATAATGTTTGGCGATACGGACAGTGCGGGTCATGTTGCTTTCTTTGACGCGATGCCGCTGCCGAATAGAAGCCGACTTCTCTCTGATGTGATTACGGTACACCATGAAGAGTATTATCAAAAAGGTTCTGCTCCACCTGCGGATTGGGATAGCCCGAACCCTATTCCGTTTCTCTCTGCGAACGGCAAGTACTTGATTGCTTTGGTCGGCCCTCGAGAATGGGTTACGGCTGCGTTCGATATTTTAGTGTGTTCCTTGTCAATTGCCGGAGTGGGTGCTAAGACCAGTAGCGGTTATGGACGTCTTAGCCTCGAGAAGCAGTTGCTTGTTTCGCCGAAGGAGCAAGAGGTTGATAGCCTGATACGAGAGGTCGAGGCTCTCTCGCAATCAGAAGTTGCAGGATCCATACATGCCTTTTATGAGCGATGGCAGAAACTTGAGGTCGATCCACAGCAGAAGAGGTGTATTGCTGAGGCAATAGTTGAAAAGGTCAGGGAGGCCGGGCGTGAAAATAAGACCAAGGATAAGGCATGGTACAAAGAGCTACTGAGTGCTCTTACATAAGCTGACGACAAGATGTCTTGACTTTCGCAATACATCAGACAGACAGTAGGAGACGCTATGATGCTTGTATTGTTTACTACTGTTGGCACGACGGATTACGAGGAGGTCGATTGCTCGTGCATGGATTCTAATCACTGCCCAAAAGTTTATCGCACGGTTTTTTTCGGTTGCTGCACATGCTGTTTTCAGTCCGGACAGGGTCTTTCTTATGGTTGCCGAGGAGGCAATGAAACACAAGAACTGTCTGACGATTTAGCAAGAGCTCGGCGAGGATTTAGAACTGTCACCCGTTCCACGAGGGGCTCCGAGGAAGAGCTGGACGATCTTCGACATACTGTCAGATATCGTGCCGGAAGGTGCGAGGATAATCTTGGATATTACTCACGCCTTTCGCTCGTTGCCGCTTGTCTTTTTGGATATTGTAACCTATTTTATTTTAGACTGGACAAAAAGACGAAACTCGAGCTATCGTTTGCGGGGCATATAAAGCACGGGAGAGGAGGCCTGATGGCGGGCAGCGCCTAGGCCAAATGGCTACCATGGAGTGTTTTCCAGTTCTGTCAGACTTCTGAGGCTTCTTGAGGCGCTCCGAGAGCGGTGGCAGTTCGGGTTTCTCGTTAAGGGCGTTGAGAAGGAAATGGCAGAATGATGGGCGACGCCCTTCGGTCACATTCTCTCAGCACTATCAGATGAGCTTAGTAACCTTGCTCCGGATGACACTCACGAGAGACTCGACGCTGTGGCGCTTCGTCGACAGCTGGCACTCGTAGAGCACTATGTGAACAAAGAATTGTTCGTTTAAGCTGTTCTTATCGGACGGGAGTGGGTTGTCAATTGGCTTGCTTGGCGGACCGGATAAATGTGTTGCCTCGATCGCAATGCGTATTCGGCAGTGGAGAGTTGTATGAAAGATATTAAGTCACCCGGTGCCGCCATGCTTTTGGTCTCATATGAGTATTTCATAAGAGAAGGGGTTGTTTACCTATGATTGGAAGATTCATCAAGTACATTGAAGGCGGACTGGAGACTGATATTGTTGAGCTGAAAGCATTTCCTCCCCCATTGTGCAACAGGTCCTTGATGGAAAGCATTGTAAAGGAAATTCTGGCTATCGCGAATACAGGCAGGCAGGGATATATACTATTTGGGGTGAACGATGCAGCTAATCGCGCCAAGGGGGGAAAAGCTGTTCCAGGTGTTGATTATGCCCATGGAGATGATCGGGTGGAGAGAGAGATCAACGACAAGCTTGGCGCTTTCAGTGAACCTCGTGTCAGAATCAAATACGCTTCATTTGATTCTGACGGAAAGAAAAAGATTGGTGTACTGACAGTCTTGCGATCAAACCGCCGTCCTCACATGGTAGCGAGAAATGGAGACAAACTGAAACGGGGTGAGTATTTTGTCCGGCGTGGTACAATAACTGAAGTGTTGACTCCTGATGAGCTGCGCGAAATCGCACATGAACCGGATAAGAAGTATGTTACGCTGCTCAATTTCACCCATACTTTTCAAGAGCGACAAATAAGACAGCTTGAGATGAAAGCTGACTGTTTCATTGAACATGTTTGGCCTGACTGTAAGGTCGACTTTGACGTGAATCGTGATTTTGAACCGCAAGCGAGGAAGCTGGTAGATAATCTCGGGTATACTTCTGAGGAGTGGCAAGATGTAGGTAGTTTCATTGTTTGCTTGCCCGGGTTATCGGAGGCGGCAGCAGTACTATTGGCTGAACTTCATGGAAGAATGGGACAGTTTCCTACAATCGTTCGGCGATGCAAAGATGATCAGAGTAAGCTGGATGAATATGTAATTAAAGAAATCATACCTCTTTCTATGGTAAGAGATCGAGCTCGCCGTCAGGATGCTCATATTGTTACCTTGTTAGATTAACTGGGATGAATTATCCCTAATAAGACTTGTTTCGAATGAAATCCAGGTACCAAATGCACTGGGGAGTCAGGAAGTACATAGAGGTGTTTTATAACCGGCAGAGATTACACTCTAAAAATGGATATATCTTGCTATGTGATTTTGAAATGGTTAATCAGTCCGGCTTATTGCTGTCCGCGTAAGCTTGACCGTATGAAGATGCTATGAGTCTGCATTCACTGAAATAACGTGTTCATGAGAACAAACATCTATGTACCAACGAAGTCAACCGTCGAAAGGGAAAGTGACGTCAGTACCGAATGTATTAACAGAAGGGTTTGCAGTTGTTATTGTTAGTTGTCGACCTCCGGTAGTGCAAAAACCCCGGGAGGTCGACAACTAAGCGAATCAGCTCATTTCCTTTCTAGCTGGGCTTGAGAAATGGCGAGTTATTAAGAATATTGAGAATATAATATGGCCAAGATCTACATTGCAGCTAAAACGGGTTTATAGACTACCTATAAGGGATGGAAACGTACGCTGTCTCAGGCGTAGCCTCCCAGCTGGCAAGTTTATAGACTACCTATAAGGGATGGAAACTCCAGACGCTTGCCCACAAAAGCAGCCACAACCCCGTTTATAGACTACCTATAAGGGATGGAAACCTTCATTTTCAAGAAGAACATACCACTCCCAGGAGTAGTGTTTATAGACTACCTATAAGGGATGGAAACTTTGGAGGGTGGTCAGCGCCATTGCAAATACTTATGTTTATAGACTACCTATAAGGGATGGAAACCCCCCAACGAGTATTCCATCGTAGCCCTGGAGATTCTGTTTATAGACTACCTATAAGGGATGGAAACTTATATAAATAAAGGTTGACATTGACTACCATATCCCTGTTTATAGACTACCTATAAGGGATGGAAACTACCATAGCTCATTTTACGCATATTACAGCGCGGGATAGTTTATAGACTACCTATAAGGGATGGAAACTGTCTGCATGGATCTGTTCTCTTAAGTCGTCATCCATGTTTATAGACTACCTATAAGGGATGGAAACTAGCGTTAATGTTAATGGATGAGACGTTTCTCCTGGTTTATAGACTACCTATAAGGGATGGAAACACGCCACGCCGGTGCGAATGCGCTCGGCGATGTCTTCGTTTATAGACTACCTATAAGGGATGGAAACAGGAGCCAGGAGCTGATGAGCGGGTGGGCCAAGTGGCGTTTATAGACTACCTATAAGGGATGGAAACTAAGAAGACTCATCACAAATGACCATAGTCTTGTCGGGTTTATAGACTACCTATAAGGGATGGAAACGGTGAATGATACTCCGTTGCGGGGCTTGGGCCCCCGGTTTATAGACTACCTATAAGGGATGGAAACGTATAAGGGATAAACGGCAATATGTCAAGGGTTTGTTTATAGACTACCTATAAGGGATGGAAACCTGCCACAAGTCTCACTGCCGCCATACGGAGATCGGGTTTATAGACTACCTATAAGGGATGGAAACAGGGCTGTCTCTACTCTTGCCAGCCTCTCTACTGATTGTTTATAGACTACCTATAAGGGATGGAAACTTTCCGGGACGCGGAATTTTGCCTTTGTCCGGCTGCCAGTTTATAGACTACCTATAAGGGATGGAAACCTGTTTGGTTATCGTTGTCGTACCTGGCTTTCCAGCAGTTTATAGACTACCTATAAGGGATGGAAACGGGCTTAAACAGCCTGAGGCGGCAAAAACACAGCTCCCGTTTATAGACTACCTATAAGGGATGGAAACACAGACAGGTTCGTCTCTGCAATGTGCTCAATTACTGACATCGTTGACAACTTCTGCCGTAATGTGTAGGCTATTTATGGAAGAGCTTCGCAGTTTCAGAGAGCATTCTATGGTGTTGATCTATTGAGACCAATAAACCTAGCAAAGGGTGAGACTACGTGCGTTTGTATATCACGCTTTCCCCTCGTGAACCTGTTGTGTTGCCTATACATTACAATTACATATTGCAGTCTGCCATATATTCCAACTTAGGTTCTGAGCTTGGTACGCTCATGCATGATGAGGGATATGAACACGGTTCCCGTGCGTTTAAGCCTCTAACATTCTCACGATTGAACGGTACGTATAGTCTTGATGACGCCTCAGGCCGGATATCCTTTAACGGGCCAATTGGTCTGGTAGTATCTTCACCTATTGAGGAAGTCTGTCATTCCTTAGGTACCAGACTGTTACTCAAGGGTTCCATTGAACTTGCCGGGCAACAAGTACTTGTAGACTCAGTTGAAGCAAGGATCCCTGTGGTCTTATCTAATGTAATGACTGTTACCACACTCTCGCCTGTAGTTGTTTACAGTACTCTTACCAAGGCGGACGGATCGCGATATACATGTTATTTTCAGCCAGGTGAAAGTGAGTTTGAAAGACTTGTATCCGGAAACCTGGTAAAGAAATCCAAGGCGATTCTTGGGGTAGACCCTCCGGATGGTACCATATCAGTTCAACCTTTGCGTCAACCCAGATTACACATAGTCTATTATAAAGACACAGTAATCAAAGCATATTCCGGTCGCTTGCGTCTTGAAGGCCCTAAGGAGCTCATACTACTTGCTTTGGATGCCGGTTTAGGCTCTAAGAACGCACAAGGGTTTGGTTGTCTCGAAGCTATAGGCCACTATGTTGAATCCAACTGATGTTCAGCTTGCCACTCTGTTAATCCGACCATAACGGAACCCTGAGGCTTCGCAAAGGCTCGACCCTCAAACCCGAGCACCTGAGGATTTACGACGCTCTTCGCGTACCCCATGAAATCATGACCCCTATGAAGACATAGTCTGTCTAATAGTGACCAATCCAAGATCACAACCCGGCTGAACCGGGTGTTTTTTATAGGTGTTCTTGGCCGCTGCTGCTTCGTGTTTGGCCGGTATGTTCGTCGAGTTGACGGATTCAAAGGAGTTCATTTCAAATAGGCCATCACTGACGTAAGTCTTCTTGACCGTATCAACAAAACACTGAATCAAAGCCATAACATGATTGACATATATAACCATATGTGATAACCTCAAATCAGTCGGTCAACCGACTGAGGAAAGGCAGGTGCCGGTACATTGGGCGGTATTTATCAGGAGATCAAACCTCCTCCAAAGACGTTCAAGCGGATTCTTGTCTCAATGATTCTATGGTTCTTAGGTAGGGGGTTCCAGGCTGCCGCATATGTTGATGAGTATGTCAAAGATGAGATCAGAAGATGGGAAGACGGGACTACGATAGTCATAGGAGTTTCACCTTATGGTCCATACATGTCTGTAAGGAAACAAGGCACTAGACTGCGTTTTCTTGGAAATGTCAATACCCCGGATGCGGACATCATTATCATGTTCAATAACATAGAAGCTGCTTTGCTCATTCTTACCGGGCAGATTGGAATTGACAAAGCCTACGCGGAACATAGATTCTCCATCAAAGGTGATCTGTGTTCTGTTGGGATGCCAATGGTCCGGTGTCTTTACATTGTTGAGTCATATCTCTTTCCAAGCTTTATAACTAAGAAGATTCTTAAGCGGCTCCCTGAACGGAGTTCATGTAAGTTTACAGTCTATTTTCATACTATCTTCGGAGTGTGACAGGAGGGTAAAGTATGATTCCGTCTTATTACGAATTCATAAACTCTGTGAAGATCTTATCCGGCAAGAATGCTCTTGAAAACATTCCCCGGGAGCTAAGATCCTTTAATGCCGAAAAGCCTATCTTGCTTACAGACAAGATGTTAGTGAAAATAGGTTTGGCACAGACGGTTATTGACGCATGCGGCGAATCTGAAGTAGTCATCCGCGCTTTGTATGATGATATTCCTCCGGATTCCTCAGTGAAAGTCGTAAACGAAATCACACGTATCTATCATGAGATGGAATGCGACTCAGTGATTGCAGTCGGCGGAGGTTCAGTGATAGATACAGCCAAAGGGGTATGTGCCTGCATATCCCAAGGAACGGATGATCTCCTGGACTATATGGGGGTAGAAATACTTGGCAGGCGGACCGTGCCTTTTATAGTCGTGCCTACCACGGCAGGGACGGGTTCTGAAGTGACAGGGGTTGCGGTGATAGCAAACCCTGATAAGAACGTGAAGATGGAGTTCGTATCACCCAATGTCCTGCCTGATGCAGCGATCCTTGATGTGAGAATGACGGAGTCTCTACCGCCGCGCCTGACTGCTTCCACCGGTATGGATGCACTTGTGCATGCAGTTGAAGCGTATACATGCATACAGAAAAACCCCTTAAGTGATGCATATGCCTTTTCTGCTATAAATCTTATCAGGCAGTATCTGCCCAGAGCGGTCGAGGACGGCAGGGACAGTGAAGCAAGGCTTGCAATGGCAAATGCTTCTCTCTTAGCAGGTGTGGCATTTTCCAACTCAATGGTGGGAATCGTCCATGCCATGGGCCATGCATGCGGAGGCGTGTCCCGGGCACCGCACGGAGACTGCATGGCGATTCTTCTCCCTTACGGGATGGAATACAATTTCAGTGCGGTATCCGAATACTATGCGGAACTGCTTCTTGCGCTTGCAGGAGCAGAGGTATATGCACACACACCCGCATCGGAAAGAGCACGTAAATCCATTGATACAGTGCGGGAGATGACTGAAAACTACAATAAGATCTGTGGTCTGCCCACCAGACTGAGTGAAGTCGGTATTAAGAAGGACGATCTTCCTAAGATAGCAAGGGCGGCCATAAATGACGGCGCCATAATAGTCAATCCGGTTGAAGCAAGTGAAAGTGATGTATTGGGCATTCTGGAGAAAGTCTTTTAAGGCAGCGCTAAGGCGGATCATCAAGGAGGAAGAGGCATGGAAAGTCAATACGGGGGCTATATGGGGAAAGTCCTCAAAATAGACTTGAGTTCACGCAAGGTTTCAACTTATCCGTGGACTGACCGCGAGCGCGAGCTGTATCTCGGCGGGAAAATCATGGCAGCTAAGATAATATCTGATACAGTCAGCCCTGACGTTCAGCCGTTTTCTCCGGATAACCCACTTGTGGTGACGACAGGCCCGCTCACCGGGACAGGGGCGCCCAGTTCAAGCAGGTTTAACATCTCTACTTTGTCACCGCTTACGAATCTTTTGGCATCATCCAACTGCGGCGGGAATTTCGGATTGAACCTCAAGAAAGCGGGGTACGACGGGATTGTAATCACAGGCAAATCACCTGAACCTGTCTGGATCGAGATCGATGACGAAAAAGTCACATTTCATGATGCCCGCACTCTTTGGGGAAAAACAACCGGCGAGACGCAAGATGCGCTCCCTGCAAGATGTGGAAAGATAGTGATAGGCCCTGCCGGTGAGAACCTTGTCCTTTATGCGTCCATTGTCAGCCAGGAGCGGGTGGCGGGACGGGCAGGGGTAGGGGCTGTGATGGGGTCAAAAAACCTGAAAGCAGTCACTGCCTGTGGCACAAAGAAAGCGGTTCCTCACGATCCGGAAAAGGCAAGGGAGATATTCAAGAAGTGGGCCAAGGCACTCAAGGAGCATCCGCTGACAGGGGTCCAACTTCCCGAGCTTGGGACTGCAGGGCTCATCGCACCCATGCATTATAACAATATACTTGCCACCCGGAATTTTGCAAAAGGTCAATTTGATGAGTTCGAGGCTGTGTCAGGAGAGATTCTGAAGGAACGGCATCTAATCAGAAACAAAGGATGCACTACATGCCCCATTCAATGCGGAAGAGTCGTAGAGGTATCAGGCAAGCAAGTGAAAGGCCCTGAGCTTGAGACTTTAGGGTTGCTTGGACCGAACCTCGAGAACTCCAACCTCGAGTTAATTCTCGAATGGAACTATCTTTTAGATGAACTCGGTATGGACACCATATCTGCAGGCAGCACCATCGGGTTTGCCATGGAGCTCAATGAAAAAGGCCTTTGGGATAACGGTCTTGCTTTTGGCGACGTAGAGAACCTCTCAGACATATTCAAGCAGATCGCGAAGAGAGAAGGTATCGGTGATCTCTTGGCGTGCGGCACGAAGCATCTTTCTGAAAAATACGGAGGCAAAGAATTTGCCATACACTCCAAAGGACTGGAGCTTTCAGCATATGAACCGCGCAGGTCAGTTGGAATGGGGTTAGGCTATGCCACCTCCAACAGAGGTGGTTGTCATCTCAACGGGGGATATCTTGTCCTCCTCGAAGGACTTGCTCTAAACCTCGATCCCCTGACAACTAACTCCAAAGCTGCACTTACCGTCTTATTTCAAAACATTATGGAAGCTGCGTCTGCAGGAGGCAGCTGTCTATTCACATGCTACCTTGCCATGCCTGCTTTCATGCTTAAGAATGCGAACAGTTGGGTAACTAGAACGCTCAATAAATCCCTTACTTGTTTTAGCTCGCTGATGGCGGTTATTGCAAAAATGCCGGCATGGATGATGCCGTTTCACTTCCCCGGTCTTTGGCATACCCAGGCGCTCACCCAAGTAACCGGTATGAAGATGACCTTTGGCAGGTTCAAGGAGATAGGTGAAAGAGGATACAATCTGGAGCGCATGTTCAATGTAAAGAGAGGCGTAACAGAGGCGGATGATGCTTTGCCTGAGCGGCTTACAGATAAGCCGCAGGATCCCAGGATTCCCAAGAGCAAAGTCCCTCTGGAGTCCTTGAAAAAAGACTACTACAATATCAGAGGTTGGGATGAAAACGGGTTGCCGAAAAAAGAAAAGCTGGCGAAGCTCGGCATCGAGGGGGTGGGTTGACCGGTGATTAACGTGCGGGTATTCGGCCCACTCAGGGAGATGCTGGGTATGGGCTCACTTAGAGTGGATGCATCTGAAGCAAAAACAGTCAATGAACTCCTGACTGTAATAAGTAAAATGACAGGCCTTGCAAAACCGTCAGAGCTTCGCAATGCGTCCATCTTCGTAAATGGGACAAACATTATTTCTCTGAAGCTGTTTAAGACTGCTGTTGGGCCAGGGGATGAGGTAGTGCTGCTTTCACCTATAGGAGGAGGATAGTGAGGGGTAGAAGGGTGGGGAACATGGAAGATGAAAAAGGAAGCCAACGAACTTAATGCAAAGAATTGCACTATGGATAATTCCTCAGGAAGCACCCAAGAGCGAATTATCGAAGCAGCGAGTAAGCTCATGACTGAAAAAGGCGTAACAGACACCAGTCTTGCTGATATTGCGAATGAAGTGGGAATCAGTAAGGGGACCTTGTTTTACTACTATTCGTCCAAGAATGACTTGATCTACGATGTGGCTGAGCGGAATCTCGACCTGATTACCGAAGACATCCTGTTATGGATTGAAAGCATTCGCGGACAAGTCGCGCCGTCTGAGATTCTGAAGGTAGCCATGGAGCGGATTGTTCATGCGGATACCAGGGGCAAGCTTCATATATACCTGCTTCGGGATGCGACATCTGATGTCCACTTGAAAGAAAGGTTCCAGGCTACATATCTCAAGTGGAAACAGATGATAGAAGATGCGCTGAGGTCAGTCTACGGTGATGACAAGGCTGATCTCGATGTTCAGGCTGATATCATCCTCTCAGTCTTAGACGGTCTCACTATACAGCGAGTATTGGGAATTGACGATATGCCTATCGAGCGGATGGCAAGGTGGCTCGCCTAGGCCGGATCCGTGCGTAAGCATCACAAGGGAAGGATAATCTAAGTTCATCTTGAATTCTCCTAATAATGCATCTTTCTTGGCAAAGGAGAGTATCGATTTGGTTCGGAGTTTTGTGTGGAAGGGAATTGTTGAGGGTTTCTATGGGAGACCATGGACTCATGAAGAGCGCCTCGACATGATAGCCTTCATGTCAGAGATAGGCATGAACGCTTATATGTATGCACCGAAGGATGATCCCTACCATAGGGAAAACTGGCGGAATCCGTATCCCTCCAAGAAGCTGGACAGCCTGCGCGAACTGGCGTCTCATGCCGCATCCCATGGCGTGTCCTTTGTGTTCGCGGTAAGTCCTGGGATGTCAATCAGGTATTCCGACAAGCGGGATACGGATACCTTCATGCAAAAGCTGAAGGCTTTGTATGACGCAGGTGTCCGCGACTTCGCTATCCTCTACGATGATATCACCAAGGTTCTTTCCAATGAGGACGACCGCAAGGCGTTCCCGAACTTGGCATCTGCACAGGTTGCCTTCGCCAATTCGGTTTGGGAACGACTCAGGAAATGGTCTGACGAAACCAGGCTGATAGTCTGTCCCACCGAATATCACGGGGATTACAACACAGAATATGTCTTGGGGATCGGTGCCGGACTGAACAAAGATATAGATATTATGTGGACAGGACCTGATGTCTGTTCCCGCGAACTTACTTACGAGTATACAAAATCAGTATCTGCAGCGCTCATGCGTCCGGTAGTCTATTGGGACAACTATCCTGTTAACGACTCACAAATGAAAGGTGAACTTCATATCGGTCCATACACCGGAAGGGATCTCAGGTTGCCTGAGGTCTCCCGAGGATTCTTCCTGAATCCGATGAATCAAGCGGAGGCGTCAAAGATTGCTCTGGGTGCAGCAGCGTCTTACCTCCGGAACCCGGAAGGGTATGATCCACAGGCAGCATGGGAAGCCGCAGCTGTCAGGGTCGTAGGTGAGAATGCTCTGGAGGCGATTACCTTCTTTGCTGACGCGTGCGCTATCAGCCCGCTTCACCCTGAGGAACCCCCTATGCTGAAAGAAGCGGTCCATCACGCTATTGAACGCGCCAAGGAGAATTTTAGAGAAGGCGCGGGAATCCTTTCAGCTTACATGCTGAAAATGCAGGCATCTGCTGAACTGCTAAGAACAAATCCGAACAGAAAGTTTGTTGAGGAAGTCGGTCCCTGGCTGGAAGAGTACGTCGAGTGGTCGGACATAGGCTTGCATATTGCGGAAACCATTGAAAAATCCGGAGCATATCTTCCGTCAGAGCTCGGGTATACAGGGCGTCGCGGTTTCTCCCTTAATATGCTGCCTGTGGCGTCCGCGAAATACAAGCTATCGAGAATGATGTCCCGCGCTGTGAACTTCAAGACCAGGGTGTGCGGGGATGTCCTGCTCCAACTTGGCCGTGATCTTTTGAGATTGTTGCAGTAAGTCTAGCATGAGCGTTTGAGAACCGCGCGCCGCGCTGCAGGTGAAACAGACTGGGAGAGTGCCAGGATTGAGCGCCTACGGAAAGCAGTCGTGGGAATTACCTACGCAGGACGACAGGGGGGATATGGCAATGGACAATTATCAGGCAATAGTTGATTTCTTCAAGAAGGCTGACAAACCTGTAAAAGCAGGGGACGTAGCCGCTGCAACAGGTATCGACAAAAAGGAAGTGGATAAGGTTCTGGCTAAACTGAAGGAGGAAGGCAAGATAGTTTCTCCGAAGAGGTGTTTCTGGGAAGCCCAAAGGTAAGGCGCACAGAAGACGTGTCCTGTCACGCGCGCTTCAGGTAGAACACAGCCAGTTGCGTACGGTCACGAAGCTCCAGTTTTTCCAGAATTACGCTCAAGTAATTACGCACCGTGCCTTCGCCGAGGCATAGTGCTTCTGCGATTTCTCTATTGCTCAGTCCTTCTGCTACGAGTTTAATGATCCTCTGTTCCCTGCCCTTTGTAACCATAAGTGCGCCTATCTGCAGGATCGATCTGGAGAGCAGGTGCCCCACGTGGTCGTGGATCTCTCTGGCGATGCGTCCGCGTTCGTTGAGTGTAGCCAGGCGGATCTCGTAATCTTGCTTTTCAATGAGCTCCCGGTTCTTCTGCCTGAGAAGCATGGCCATTTCGTAGCTGTTGTCCCTGAGTCGCTTGGCCTCGGTTTGGCTCAGATCAAGCGCTGCCGTGCGCTGTGCCAACACATAGGTGACTGCCATTAGGGCTGCGCTCATCAGAGATGTGGCGATTGGGAGGTTTACGAACGAGACCATAAGTGATCCGGCGGCCGCCATTACCCACATGCCCTTCCCGGATGCATGGGACTCTGCCATGGCATCGTAGTACACTAGAGGCAGGAAGAGGCAAAACGCCGGCCAAATCATGCTTGCCATGGTATAGGACACGATGCTCGCTATGAGAAATGAGCGTGACTTGATGTAGCCATTGAGGGCACTCGCTGTTATTGCAGCCAGCATCGCCACGACGGCGGTGACCTCATCGGCCTTCCCTACCAGCAAGGCAGAACAACAACCGAGTAACAGCAGCCTGTCGATAATCGCTTGCATGGCCACGTCTCCTTCGGCAATAAGTCTACCACACCTACCTATGTCCATCAATTTTCAGTCTGTTCGGTCTAAGTCAAGTTCCGGTGGGTCCTATGCCCCTATTAGTCCACTCAGTCTCTGTTCGTTTTGGTTCGCCTTAAAACCTGCATACTAAGTATGAGTTCATCAGTTTTCGCTCGTTTTCCGAGGTCTTGGGTGGCCCCGCACGGTACGTACACTTTCTGAACTGCCGATCACTTATGGCGATCTACTTAGTGACAATTGTCATCTCTCGAACTGATTGCCGGCACTTACTCTGTGACAACTGCTGCCTATAGAATGAAGTCAGACGGAGCGAGGAGGAGTTATCATGCTCATTAATGTCGAGAATCTAGTGAAGCGGTACGGAAACCTGCTTGCACTGGATCATTTCGATCTTCAGGTAAAAGAGGGCGAGATCGTAGGCTTGCTTGGGCCTAACGGGTCAGGCAAGACCACCTCGATCAATTGTATCCTGGCATTGCTCAAGTACGACAAAGGCACTGTCGAGGTGTTTGGAATGCCTATGACGCCGGATGCTTACGACATCAAGCGAAATATCGGTATTGTCATGCAGAACGTGGCTGTTTTCAATGAGCTGCGGGTGGATGAGAACATCGACTACTTCTGTGGACTATATGTTCAGGATCCGGGCACTCGCCGCCGCCTGGTTCAAGAGGCCATTGACTTCGTGGGACTCGGCGAATTCCGCAAGTCTTACCCCAAGAAGCTTTCAGGAGGGCTGTTGCGCAGGCTGAATATTGCGTGTGGCATAGCTCACAAGCCGAAGCTCCTCATACTTGACGAACCCACGGTTGGAGTGGATCCGCAGAGCCGAAACAACATTCTTGAGGGGATTCGGGAGCTTAACCGAGGCGGTACCACGGTAGTATACACCTCGCATTATATGGAAGAAGTTGAACAGCTATGCACCTATGTCGTGATTATGGATAAGGGGAGGACGTTGGCTACCGGCACCACGGAAGAGCTCAAAGCGATGATCAATGACGGGGAGACTATCAGCGTAGAGATGTATATGCTAGACTCTGACGATCTTGCCCGGATCCGGCAGTTGCCTCACGTGACCCAGGCGCAGTTGGTTACAGCTGCCATGGCTGACTTGGCCATTGATACCCCGGTCGCTATGAGATCGTTCGGCAGGACCCATGGTTCTCACGAGCCATATTCTTACTACTATGCGTACTGCGCTTATGCTTTACTTGCCATGATCATAACAGGCGTAAGCTCAATCATGATCGCGTTCAATGAACCGGATCTTTACATGCGTAACCTGTGCGCCCCGCTACCGAAGAGAACCATGAGCTTGCAGCAGGTCACGGAGTGTTCGCCTTAGGTTGCTGTGGCAATCTTCTCAGTAACGTTGCTTCTCAGTAAAGAACGGAGGGTATCGTATTTCTAGTGAGTATCACGCTGCCGCGGAAGCAGGCTCAACGGATGGCTGCCAGGCTCGCCTGTGACTTTTAAGATTGAGTTCAAGGACTCAGGCTTGGCTGAAAATGCAGCCGGAATGCCATATTCGAAGCTACTCGATGCAAAAACCGTGGCTTTTTCCGCCGATGATTACTTGACTGCTTTTCAGGGCCTGCAGGCTATGATTGTTCTGGCTTGCCAGGGATTCCGGAGGGTTTTAGGAGACTTCCGAGGGTATGGATCCATGCCTTGCCTCTTATCAGGTACAACGTTATTATGATAGATAAGGCCTTAACGTTAATATAAAGGACAGGCGGTTTTCAGGTGGAGATTAACTGTTGACAGCTAAAGAAGGTCTTCTAAAGGCGGCAGGTATCGTTGCTGTTTTGTCTGTAATAAGCAAATTCCTTGGGTTTGCCAGGGAAGCGTCTCTTGCTGCAGTGTTTGGTGCCACATATGCTACTGACGCTTATTTAATGGGCCAGACCGTCCCTGTGGTTATTTTCTCTGCAGTGTCAGCAGCTTTGGGAAGTACGTTTATACCGGTGTTCTCTCAGGTGCGTCAGGTACATGGACGTGATGCCGCCCACAAGATGGTAAGCTCAGTCATAAACGCCACTTTCCTCTTGGCTGTGGCTTTCATCGCAATAGGCGAGTTCTTTGCAGGTCCGCTAACCCGCCTTGTAGCTCCGGGATTCAAAGGAGAGGTGTATGCTCTTACAGTTTCCATGACCAGGATTATGTTTCCTATGGTCTTATTTCAGGCTCTTTCCGGCCTTTTGACAGGGATGCTTCAAGCTGACGACAACTTTGCAGTCCCTGCTGTTGCAAGTTTGGCTTATAATATTACTATTATCGGTTCCATTCTTCTTTTAGGACCTAAGTTCGGGATTCCGGCTGTCGGCGCAGGGACTGTAGTTGCCATTGCAGCCCAAGTCGTTTTCAAGTTGCCGGCTATTGCCCGAACCGGATACCGCTGGAGCCCTATCCTGAATCTAAATGATCCCGGTCTTCGACGTATGGGCGCACTGATAGGCCCTGTGCTTCTTGCCACTTTTGCAGGACAAGCGTCCACATTGGTAAATCGTATTCTGGTATCAGGTCTGGCAGAAGGAAGTTTAGCTGCATTAAACTATGCCACCCGCCTGATGGGGCTTGTTCCCGGTGTGGTGGGCACATCCATCATTACAGTGATGTATCCTACACTTTCACGTCTATCCGCAGCTGATGACTGGCAAAGATACAGCAAAGCTTTTTCTGAATCCATTAAGATGATAAGTTTCATACTGGTTCCTGCTGCAGTGGGAATGGCGGTGCTCCGTGTCCCTATAGTTCGCATAGTCTTTGAAAGAGGCGCTTTTGACAGTGAAGCCACACAGGCGACTGCATGGGCGCTTTTGTTCCTGTCGCCCGCTGTTGCTCTTTTCACCTTGCGTGATATGACAAACCGAGCATTCTATGCATTGCAGGATACTACATCCCCAATGGTGGTCAGTATTTTCTCAGCCGGGATTAATATTGTGTTAAACATTGTTCTTGTAGGCCCGCTGGCCCAAGGGGGCCTTGCACTTGCCAACACCTTATCCGGCGCGTTCGGTGCAGGAGTGCTCCTATGGATCCTTAAGAACAAGCTCCGAAAGACAGGTTCTTCTTCGGTGTCTTTAGGAGGTAAAGCTATTTTGGACTCCCTGTGGCGCGTGATGCTTGCTTCGGGAATTATGGGGGTTGTGGTTTGGTTTACCTATGGCGCAGTTCAAGTCTGTATTCCCGGGAGCGCAGTCCTTGTGCAACTCGTGCGTCTTCTCATTCCGGTGTTAGTAGGTGTTATCTCTTATGTTGCACTCGTTTTCATTCTTCGTGTCCCTGAAGCGCGCGTTGTCGCGACAACCGCCCGCAATGCTCTTCATCGCGTTCTTTTAAAGACCCGTGCTTACTCTGATCTCCGAAAACAGGCGTAACCTGAAAATCCGCATCTGTCACTGTCTCTTTTTCAATCCTGCGAGTAATCGTCTTTTCTGATCTCTACTTTATGAATACCTACGACCAGCCGACACTATGAGCATATATGCGCTGCAACAGTCAAAATGCAATTACTGCACAAATATACGCCATAAAATTCTGAATAACATATTTGGTTAAAGAAGGATTTCCCGGTATTGTGTCGTAATGTTTAGTTTAAAGGCAACGAATCAGCAATACGTGCAACATTATGCAACATAAGAGCCAAGGAGACGAGACTGCAAATGGGAACCACAATTCGAGAAATCGCAAGACAGGCAGGTGTTTCACCGTCAACTGTCTCAAGGGTTTTGAACAGAAAAGGAAACATCAGCAGAGAAACTCAGTCCAAGGTAATCAGCGTTGCCCGTTCTCTGGGGTATCCTATTCCCGGCGATAGGGTTCAGGCTGAGGGCTCAGCTGCAGCAGGTACAGTCGCTATTGTATATAACAAGCGGTTATCGCCTTTGGTTACTGACCCATTTTACGGCACGGTTGTGGCGGGTATGGAAGAAAGCCTTCAAAGGCTCGGATACAGAGTATTGCTACGAAGCATAGACGGTGTGGACGGACATGCAGGCCTGTTTGAGCAAGATTCCGCAGGGAACCATATCGACGGGTTGCTGTTGGTAGGGTGTGACGTAAGTCCGGATGTCATGAGTGAAGCCAAGGAGCGGGACATACCTATTGTGCTTGTGGATAACGAGTTGAAAGAAGGCGGAGTTGACTCTGTTGTCTCAGATAATGAGGCAGCTGCTAAATGCGGCATGCAGCACTTCTATGCTCTCGGCCATAGAAAGATAGCATTCATAGGAGGTCCTCAAAGCCATGTTTCCCTTGCGCAGCGCTACAAGGGCTATGTAGGGGCATTAGGGGATTTCGGAATTGATTATGACAAAAGGTGGACCGTCTTTGCTGAGTCTGTCGAGACGCACGGCCCGGAGATCGGATATGAAGGCACTTGCAAACTGATGGAAGGGCCAAAGAGACCGACAGCGATATTTGCGGACAATGATATGACAGCGCTCGGTGTTCTTAAGGCCCTCCACGAGAAGGGCATTAAGGTTCCTGAAGAAGTTTCGGTAATTGGTTTTGATAATATTGAGGTCTCCGCTCACACTCATCCGCCGCTGACGACTATGCATATTCCCAAGATGCAGATGGGTTCCCTTGCCGCGGGAAGGCTTGCAGATCTGATACAGGGTAAAGACTTGGCGCCCATAAAGATAGTGGTTTACGCAACACTTGTAATTCGGGATTCCACAACTCACCTTTTGACATGATGGCCAAAATCTGACTGAATCGGAGGTGATTCATAGAGTACCCAAGAGTAATGTCTTGTGAGAGCTCTGAAACTCCAAAGAAAATAGTCAGGAATTATCAAGATTAGGAGGGAATGACAAGATGTCAAGCCATGGACGAAGGTTGTTTGTGCTGTTTGCGTCGTTGTTTCTGGTGTCGACACTTGTGATTGGGAGCGCAGTTGGGCTTGCCGCGTCAAAGACAAAGATTAGATTGGCTACGTGGGCAGGGGTTGATGAGGCTAACGAACTCCAGGAGATTCTTGACCGTTTGAATGCGAAATCCACTACTTATGAGATCGTCCAGGAGTCAAGTCCGGCTGAGTATGATACGAAGCTTATAACAACGCTTGCGGCTGAGGCAGGCGCTGATCTCTACTGGATCGGCCAGGAGAAGATACCGAGCTTTGCATCAAGAGGAGTTATGATGGATCTGACTGATCGAATCAAAGCTTCAAAGCATCCTGCAGCGAACCTTGACGACTATTTCGGGCCGACAATGGAGCGCATGATATATCAAGACAAAGTCTATGCGCTGCCATGGATCAACCAACCGGTGATGTTATACGTCAACTTGGATCTCTTCGATAAAGAGGGAATCGCATATCCTGATGAGACTTGGGATTGGGATAAGTTCCTAAAAGTAGCCAAAGCGCTGACCGTGGACAAGAACGGACGTCATCCCGGTGATAACGGCTTTGATCCTGAAAACATAGAGCGCTGGGGCTTCACGCTCAACGGATGGCCGCCAATTCAGATGTTCATATGGCAGGCAGGCGGAGAAGTGATATCTGAAGACTTCAAGTCATGCCCGGTTGACTCGAAAGAAGCTGTCCAGGGCGCTCAGTTCTATGTAGATCTAATTCACAAGCATCATGTAGCTCCGCCTCTCTCAATCATAAGAGACCGCGGGTTTGACACAATGTACAAGAACGGTCAGGTTGCCATGTTCATGGGCGGGGCAGCCGATGACCTTGACTACAAACCTGACTTCCGCTCTCAGGCGTTTATGATTCCAAAAGGGCCGTCAGGCAGGAGATATAGTTTCCTGTGGGTAGGCGGTATGTCAATCAATGCCAAGACTAAACATCCGGATGTCGCGTTTGAGGCGTTCCTCGACCTCTCCGATGCGATCCATCATTGGAAAGTGGTACCGCCACGCAAGTCTCTTGCCACCGCAGAGGCCCTGGCTGAGCTCAAGCCGGAGAAAAAGCATTCTCTCCCCGCTATAGTCGAAGCAATGAACGACACTCGTAGCTTCCGGATCTTCCCCAACTACGCAGAGTGGGACAGCGTCTTCTGGGATCAGTATGCGGATCCTCTAATTAACGGAAGAGGCACTGCCGAGGAGTTGGCGAAGCGAGTAAAGCCTTTGCTGGAAAAGACGCTTACAAGCAAGTAGGTAGCATGTAGCGCCTTGAGGTAGCGGCGGTCATGTTAGGGCTCTGGGGCGTGGAGGCGTGGACATGGCTGCAGTAGGGTAGGCGCTCGGTATCCGGGATTTGCGCGTTCCGGGCCCTGCCCTCAGTTACCTCATTATTTGCGTTGCTATGTAATTCAGACTTTACGGTTCTATAGCGCTTTTAAGGCGCGTTGTATCAGGAGCCACAAGATACGGAGGGAGCACAAAATGCAAGAGAGTCTTTATCTTGGAACCCTGATTCGCTACGTGCTGACCTTTGTAATGATGGTAGGGCTTAGCCTCGGCGTCTATGGACTGCTTAGGCTCTTTCGTGTCCGTGAAACCTATGCTACAGGCTATGCCTTGATTTCGCCATGGCTTGCGGGGTTTCTCATTTTTACCGCAGGTCCCATTCTTGCCTCACTGGGGCTTAGTTTTACATCATATGATCTTTTTACTTCTCCTAAATGGGTGGGTTTAGACAACTACCGTTGGCTTTTCTCTGATACTCTCAACTTCTGGCCGTCAGTTAAGCTTACATTATCATACGCTTTCTTGAGTGTCCCAATAGGGGTCATCGGCTCGCTCCTCGTGGCGCTCCTCCTTAGCATGGATATCCGTGGGATTGGGACATACAGGACCATATACTACATGCCTGCGATTCTTCCTGAAGTTTCAGTCGCCCTGTTGTGGCGGTGGCTTTTTAACAGCGAAGCCGGCCTTCTCAACATGGTCCTTAAACCCTTTCTCAGACTTGCAGGAATTAAGAATCCTGACTGGTTCGGGGATCCCAGGTTTGTGCTTCCTGCCTTTGTCATTATGAGCGTATGGGGTGTTTTCGGCACAAACATGGTGGTTTTTCTGGCTGCAATCAGGAACGTTCCCAAGGTTCTTTATGAGGCTGCTGAGATAGACGGGGCAGGAGGTTTCAGGAAATTCTGGAGCATAACCCTTCCGCAAATATCCCCTGTAATCCTACTTCAGGTGATAATGGGCATTATCGGAGCCCTTCAGATATTTACGGTTGCCATGTTTACAAGGCCGACTTCAGCTGCCGGACGTTTCATGAATCAGCTCATCTACGAACGAGGCTTTCTGCAGCTTAAGATGGGAGAGGCTTCAGCTATTGCCTGGGTGTTATTCCTAATCATACTCGGACTGACCTTGCTGGTCTTCCGCTCATCAACTGCATGGGTCTACTATGAAGCGGAGGTGCGAAAATGAACGGGGATACGGTGACAAATCCGGGCGCACTTGCTTTGAGGCGCAGAAGACGCATAAAGACTCGTCTGTCCAAGGCAATAGCCTATATTGTGGTTACTCTCGGGGCAATATTGCTGCTTGTCCCCTTTTTCTGGATGGTGACCACATCGCTGAAGGATTTAAATGAGGTGTTTGCATATCCGCCTAAGTGGATCCCAAGGCCTCCCGAATGGCGCAACTATCAAGACGCCTGGCAGGCAGTGCCCTTTGGGAGGTACCTGACTAACACCGTTTTTGTAACAATACTCGGAGTCTTCGCTGAAGTGGTAAGTTCAACGCTGGTAGCTTACGGATTCTCCCGTTACTGGTTCCCAGGAAGAGATGCGCTGTTTTTCGTGCTGCTTGCAACTATGATGCTTCCTTTCCATGTCACATTGATCCCGACTTATATGATCTGGAAGAATCTTAAGCTCCTTGACACGTTTGATCCCCTTCTGTTGCCGGCATGGACAGCCTGGGGGCCGTTTTACGTATTTCTTTTAAGGCAGTTTTTCATGGGGATTCCGAGGGACTTGGAAGAAGCTGCGATAATTGATGGCGCAAATGTAGTCGAGACCTTTGGATACGTCATGCTGCCACAAGTAAAGCCTGCGATTTTGTCAGTTGCAGTCTTTGCGTTCAGGGGTTACTGGAATAACTTCTTAGGACCGCTCCTATATCTCAACAGCATGGAGAAATACACACTTACCTTGGGAATGTATTTCTTTATGGGAGGTGTTCACGAGGCGCCTAAGTGGCATTGGCTAATGGCAATGTCCACGGTTTTTGCCTTGCCGATGCTGGTGATTTTCTTCGTTGCACAGCGTCACTTCGTTGAAGGGATTTCGCTTACGGGGATAAAAGGCTGATGAAGGATGCGGGCAGAGGCCGCGGTTTGCTGCAGCTCGGACCGGGCGATAAGGATAAGGTTACGAGGGAGGGAAGCAGAGTCGCCGTCTGTCAGAATCCAATACCAACCTGAAACCTGTCTTAGACTCTTTCGAGCCTTTGTGCGGGACGGTGCAATTCTGATGCGGCGACGGATAATTCAATGAAAGAGTTTATATGCGGTGTAAATTACTGGCCACGGAATGCCGGGGTTCACATGTGGAAGGAATGGGACAGTGAATCCATTGACGCGGAATTCAGGCAGATGGCTGAACTGTCTCTTAATGCGTGCCGGGTGTTTCTCCTTTGGGAGGATTTTCAGCCTGATCCCTACAGTGTGTCTGAAGAAGCAATGGTAAAATTTGATGAACTGATAAATATCAGCAAGACGTACGGCATAAAGCTGATCCCTACGTTTTTTACAGGACACATGAGCGGTGAGAACTGGGATGTTCCATGGAGATCAGGGCGCGACCCTTATGAAGACCCTTTTATGCTCCGGGCCCAGGTAAGGCTTGTCCGCGAGTTTGCCCATCGTTACAAGGATGAAGATGCCATACTGCTCTGGGATATTTCCAATGAACCGGATATTTTCCAAAAACCGAAATCGATAGATGCAGCATGGCTCTGGACGCATTTGCTGTATAGGGAGCTGAAAGCATATGACCCGGGACGTCAGGTAACCCTTGGCATTCACGCGACATCCCTGTTTTGGTCAGAGCCTTTCAGAATAGGCGATGTGGCTGAGGTAAACGACATTCTTTGTATGCATCCCTATCCTCTCTATACGGAGCTCTGCCCTGAGCCTTTGGACAGTTTGCGAAGCACATACTTTGTCCCGTTTGCATGCAGGTTTACAGAGGGCATGGGGGGGAAAAGGGTCCTTCTTGAGGAATTCGGATCCACAACTCAGATGGCAGCCCCTGAAGTTGAGGCGAGATTCCATTCCGCAGCCTTATACAGCGCACTTGCCAACGGAGTCATCGGGGCATTGGCTTGGTGTTTCGGGGATTTCGTAAAGCAAACAAGACTGCCGTATGAGTCCACCCCATACGAAGTGGGTTTCGGGATAACAGAAAAAGACGGCAAGGTCAAAGAGAAAGGCCTCGTGCTTTCAGAGTTTGCAAGGACAGTCCGGAATGCACGTGTGCATGAGCTTTTGCCTGTCAAGTCTCAGGCTGCGATAGTGATCCCAAGAAAGTACTATGACAACCCTGATCCTGAGAACACTCCTACGAGGAATGCAGCAGTGCTTTTTGCATCCTTTATCCTGGCAAAATGTGCAGGGCTCGATGTGGACTTCATAACCTGTGATAAGCTGGCAACAGACGAGATATCAGGGTACAAGGCTCTCTTTGTCCCATGCGCCGCGCGCAGAGGGACACTGAACATCTCTGATTTCGCGCATCTTCGGGACTTTGTGAAATCAGGAGGGACATTATATTGCTCCTATGACGGGGTTGCTGTCTCCGGGATGGAAGAGGTTTTCGGTATGACTGTGTTCCATGCGAGTGCGCCTCAGGGGAATGAGTGGATTGTCGAGGTTCCGGGGCGTAAAACGCCTCTTTCAGGTCCTATACCTGAGCAGTTAGGTCTTGCCCGAAGAAAGCATCTAAACTTTGCCTGCTCTACAGGTAGCATATGCGATTCCCAGGGGGTTGTCGTGAACCGGTATGGCGAAGGACATGCCATATTCGTCGGATTCCCGCTTGAACTCTATCTTGCTATGACTCCGTATGTTTTTGATAAGGACGCATATTACGAAATCTACTCTCTCGTAGCTAAGACAGCAGGGTTGGATGTTGCATGGAAAGACCCGAACCCGGTAATTGAGGTAAGGAGATTCACCTCCCCGGAAAGGGATGCATTTGTTGTTGTAAATCATGAGCCTCAGGAACACTTGGTCAATATCTCCGTCCCTGATGACATAGGAAGGCGTTCAGCCCGATCATGGCGTCACCGGACTGAGACAGAGGTTAAAGACGGGAAGATATCTCTCGTGCTCGGACCGTCTGAAGGCGATATAGTTGAAATTCTCTGATAAGCTCAACTGAACCTGACGGATTAAGAAGACTTATGTCGGGATAATGAATCACTGCTCGTGCGTTAGACTAACGTAACATAAATGAAGATGTGCAAATGTGCAAAATTATGAGCAACACATGGCAACTGTGGAGGTGTGCCAATGGTTAAACTCGAGAGACTGACTGACAAGCCAATTTTAAGACCTGTGCCTGAGCATGCCTGGGAGAGGGCTGCGGTATTTAATTGTGCGGCAGTCCTAAAAGACGGAGTCTTTCACCTTATATACCGCGCTTGCGACCTGCCCAGTCACGAAAGGTTCGGGGCTTATGTTTCCACAATGGGGCATGCTGTGAGCCTCAACGGAGTGAATTTTGCAAGGGATGATGAGCCTGTATTCTCCGGAGAAGGCCCCCAGGAGAGGCGGGGCGTTGAAGACCCGAGAATAGTGGAGCTTGACGGCAAATTCTATATGATGTACACAGCTTTCGGCGCAAGGTTTGACGAAGACTTCAGAATATCCATGGCGAGCTCCGCTGATCTCATTAATTGGTCGCGTCACGGAGTGGTCCTCGATGAACCTAACAAGGATGCTTCGCTTTTCCCGGAGAAAGTTGCCGGCAGGTACGCTATGTACCACAGGCGTCATCCCAATATCTGGATGGCTTTCTCAGACGATCTGGTAAATTGGACTGACCATCAAGTGGTTATGGAGATAGTGCCTGATTCGTGGGAGTCGGAACGGATAGGCATTGCAGGTCCGCCTTTTAGAGTAAGTGAGGGTTGGGCCTTGATCTACCACGGTGTCGATCCTCTCAACACGTACCGTTTAGGTTGGGCGCTTTTTGACGGAGATGATCCTACACGGCTCGTATATCGGCAGGCTGAACCCATCTTAGAACCTGAGCTGGATTGGGAGAGGGAGGGCTGGGTTCCCAACGTTGTCTTCAGTTGCGGACAGATAGTGGCAGACGGCACGGTTTACGTCTATTACGGCGGCGCAGATGCATGCATAGGCGTTGCTGCCGCAAGAATAGAGGATTTTGCAGCCGAATAGGGGAAATGAGTCGGCGCCATTTGCGGAGGACGGAACGGATATTGTAGTCATGGGACGCAAATAGAGGAGGCAGTAAGGGAAGGCTGTGTTTCTGCTTCGGGTGTATGCGGAGCCCTTAGCAACGAAAGCAGCCAAGTTGCGGATGGGTAGGAGCAGTAGTATGGGAGGATGCGAAGATGACTCGAATCATGCGAATCTCTCTGTTGGCAGCCGTAGCGTGTGTCCTCATTTTGGTGATGAGCTTTCGTTCCGGCTTGATGTCCGCTGCGGAGAATGAAGAACGGAAGTATGTGAGCGAGGCCCACAGGGCCATAAATGAGATGGTCAACTTGTCCCACTTGGACTACTTGCGTGACGAAGTAGTCTCATCCGATGGGACGGTCATTCCCATCTGGTGGATCTACTGTGAACCGTCGGTTCCGGGTGACCGGGGCTCGGAATATAAGTACGTAGGAGCGGCCGGTGAGGGCGTGAGCTGCGTAGATGATGTGGCTAGAGCAGCCCTTGCATATCTTGCCGAGTACGAGCGGGCTCGGGACGAGCACGCCCTTGACATGGCAAGGGCGTGCTTCAAATTCATTGAGTACATGCGCACGCCTGGGGGCCATTTCTACAATTTCATTCTGGAATCAGGAGCCCGTAACCTAAAGGGCGCTGTCAGCAAAAAGGGGGTCAACTGGTGGACGGCCAGGGCCATGTGGGCATTGGCACGCGGTATCAGGGTCTTCGATGAGGTCGATCCGGAATATGCGGCCTGTTTGGAAAAGCTAATCCAGCCTCCCCTCGAATCAATATGGAAGCTCCTCACTGCCCATGGGCCTTCCGGATATGGGGAGTACATGACAGTTGACGGCACGAAGCTGCCGGCATGGCTCGTGGAAAATGGATCTGATGTCTCCGCCGTCCTTGTGATGGCCCTTTGCGAGCTGTACGAGGCAAGGCCGAGCCGGCAGATTGCCGAGACGGCAAAGATGCTTGCCGACGGAATAGTCGGGTTTCAGATGGGCACACCTGATGAATTCCCTTTCGGCGCCCATCTACCATGGAGCCAAACGATCTCGAATTGGCATGGTTGGGGCAGCCATCAGATAAAGGCCCTTGCCATGGCGGGAAGGGTTTTCGGAAACGAGACCTGGATACAATCGGCCGAATTTGCGGCCAACAGCTTTGTTACACATATGCTAGCCTCAATCGGAATGTTCGCCCATATGGGCCCTGTGCCACTCACTTACGTTCAGTTGTCGTACGGGGCCCAGACCATAACTGCAGGCCTTCTGGAGCTATATCGCGCGACCGGCAAGGAAATCTATGCAATCCTTGGTGGGATCTCAGGATCCTGGTATGCAGGGAACAATGTAGCCGGTTACCCAATGTATGATGCGACAACCGGGCGCGGCTGGGACGGGATAGATCTGCCCGGGTCTGAACGCGAAACAGGCGTCAGCTTCAACTCAGGCGCGGAATCGACTATCGAGGCTGTAACTGCAATGATAGAGCTTTCTCAAGTGGCAAAGGCTTGCGAGTATATGAACCTTCGCAACAGATGGAAATATGCTTATCAAGTCGTGGAAGCGGAGTCTTTTGACAAGCCTGTGTCGGGCAGCCCTCAGAAGATATGGTCTGAATGGACAGGCAAGAATACGCCGAGCGGGGAATTCTACGTGACCGCAAGGGCAGGAGACAGCTTCAAGCTGGAGTTTACGATCCCCGAAGACGATGTTTACGTCCCATACGCCGTCTTCGAGCGACAGCCGGTTGCCCCGGGTCAGGTCGGCATGACCTTTTCCATAGACGGCAGGGAACCCATTGTGGTGGAAATGGGCGGATCCTCTGGCGCGAAATACTTTGTAATGGAGAAGCTCGCGCCTATGGTTGAACTGGAAGCGGGTCGGCACAGTGTGACCGTGGAATTCACAGGCGCCGGCAAGACGCGGACCGCGGCTTTGGACGCTTTGGTTCTCCAGCCGATGATAGAGTATCGCCATATGACAGGGCCTGACTTCCAAAACGTAATCATTGCTCGGAGCTTCGCTGATAAGGTTTCCGGCAAGATCATCAATGTTGACGTGGGGCACAGCGCTCCGGGATTCGAGATCGTATTCAATGTGAGACGCTACAACAGGGCAGGGGATCTTGTGTCAGCGGAAGACGTAATTTGCCCGGTCCTTGGAGGCACTGAAGGAGTTCAACTGAATCTGCCTGTGGAAGCGTTTGGATATACATTGGTTGAATGGCGGTGAGCCTTCGGATGCTATGCTTAAGCTAAGTGGTGTAGAGCCCTGGGATCCTGGGATTCTGTGCCTATGACCTGTTGACCCAAGACTGATCCAAGGGGGTAGGCAGGTGACCCATAAACCGGTTCTTCTGCCCCTCACAACTACCGAGACTCCTAAGGCTGTCGGAAGCGGTGCATGTCCTTAAACGTTAAAGGTAATATTGCTTACGATGAAGGATATTTGGGTAGCGATGGCGAATGTAATCCCTGTAAATCATGTAAATCATACATCTTTTACGATTAAGTAATTACGGGGGGTCAAATGAGCGCTCTCAGCCTTCATCAGTTGCTGTCACGCCGTTACAAGATGCTGGTTTTCGACTGGGACGGAACTGCGGTAGCTTCCCGCAGTGGGCCTGTGGATCACCTCATATGGCGAACAGAGGCCTTGCTCGGCAGAGGCGTGTGGCTCGCTGCTGTTACCGGAACGAATTTCACCAACCTCGACAGGCAGTTCTTTTCCGTCCTTCATCCGAAAGTCAAAAGGAATCTCTTGGCATGTGTAAACAGGGGGTCAGAGGTATACGGTTTTGATTCCGATGGACGCCCTGTCAGGCTTTGGGTCCGGGAGGCGACTCATGCTGAGAACAGAATGATGGATGAGGCGGTCAGCATGGCCCAGCGAGTCTTGAAGGAACAGCATGGTCTTGCGACACAAGTCATCTCTAACAGGATGAACAGGCGCAAGCTCGACATAATGCCCTTTCCCGAATGGGAAGACCCTCCAAAGGAGCGGATCGGGGAGCTCCTTAGGGAAACCCAGGCGCGCCTAAGGGCTGCCGGCCTTGAAGGGATACAGTCCGTTATTGACTTGGTAAGTCGTTGCTCCGAAGAAGCAAGATTGGACGGCAGGGTCACGAGTGATGTAAAGCACGTTGAACTCGGGCTTACTGATAAATCCGATTCTGTGGATTACTTAGTTGAACAAGTGGCAAAGCCCAGAGGCATAGATATGTCAGAAATACTTTTCATAGGAGATGAGTTTGGGTCTTTCGGAGGCTCTTTAGGCAGCGATTCAAAGATGATTACGCAGAAGACAGAAGACGCGAGCTTCATCAGCGTAGGGCAAGAGCCTGAAGGCGTGCCCTCGTCTGTGTACCATATGGGAGGTGGAATTGAATCATTTGTTAAGATACTGGATTCGCAGATGAAGGCGTGGAGGGAGCATGGGGAGATTATGTCAGTCGATAAAAGGCGGACAGACGGCAATCCGCTGCTTTTGCCCGCGGAAGACAACTGGGTGGCTTACGAGATTTCTTGTGCCGCTGAAACTGCAGCTTCGTACGAGACTCTCTTTACATTGACCAATGGCTATTTCAGTGTGAGGGGTGCCCATGAAGACGGGCTGTACCGGGGAAATCCCGGCTCGTTTGTTACAGGCGTATTCGATAAGGCCCGAGGACCGTACGATGTGACAGAACTCGTTGTGATTCAGGATCCGTTACCCATCGAGATCCAGGTAGATGGGGAGAGAATCGGGGAGACAGGTATCAGCGGTTACCGTAGAGAGTTGGATATGCGAAGCGGGATTCTTCGCCGCGCTTACAGATGGAGTGATAGTCACGGACGCGTTATAAGAGTGGAGAGCGAGCGCTTCGTATCTGCCGTGGATGAGCATTTGCTCTGCCTTAGGCTCTCCCTGACCATGGAGCGCGGGTCGGGACGGGTGCTTTTTCGATCCCGCTTGGATGGGGATGTATCTAACTCCGGCGTGGCGCATCTCAAAGTGGATTTTGCCCAGGCAGAAGGCGATGGAACAGCTGAGGTGTGTACGACGACCATTGAATCAGAGATAGGTATAGCTATGGCCTGCATTCAGCGGGCAGGTGTTGCAAAATACCGGGGCGAGGCAGGCAGGGAGCTTTCGGGCGCTTCTGCAATTCTTACGGAGGCGGTCCCATATTCTGATAAACGCGCTGCCGGTCATGATTTTGAGGCTCTGTTGGAAGAGGGCGAATCTATAGAAATACATAAATTTGTGGCTGTGCATACTTCCCGAGACATGATATGGCGCGGCCGAAAGGGAAAGCCGGACATGGATGAATTGCTGTCTGCGGCGCAGGCGAACGCGAGTAGAGCTGCGTCCTCCGGATTCTCAGAGTGCAGGCGCGGACATATCGAGGAATGGCTCAGGAAGTGGGAACACTGTGACATTCGCCTGGATGCGCCGGACCGTGACCGGATGGCTGTGAGGTTCGCCTTGTACCATCTGGCGTCCCTGGGACCCCGAAGCGACGATACAGTCAGTATTGCTGCTAAAGGGCTGCATGGAGAGGGTTACAAAGGCCATGTCTTCTGGGATACGGAGATCTTCATTCTTCCGTTCTTCGTTGTCCAGTTTCCGGACGTAGCCCGTCGCCTTCTTATGTATAGGTATAATACATTGCCCGGCGCCAGGCGAAAAGCCCGTTGTAACGGTTATCGTGGGGCGATGTACGCCTGGGAAAGCGCGGCTTCAGGCGATGAGACTACGCCGAAGTGGTCAATGCCCCACCCGGAAACAGGGGAAAAGACGCGGATTTGGTGCGGAGAGCTTGAGGACCATATCACTGCCGACGTGGCGTATGCAGTATGGAACTACTCTCGATGGACCGGAGATTGGGACTTCATGCAGGCGTACGGTATGGAGATAATTGTGGAAGCAGCTCGGTTCTGGACGAGCCGCGCAGAATGGAACGATGAGAGAAAAAGATACGACATACCCCGTGTGATCGGTCCGGATGAGTTCCACGAGCACGTAGATAATAACGCTTTCACCAACTACATGGCACACTGGACGTTGCTTGCAGCTCTTGACCTCGCCGAGGAGTTCCCGGAAGATTGGAATAGGCTTGCCAGCCTGTTGGGCATTGGCGAGGACGAACAAGACGAGATGAAGCGGGTTGCCGAGGGCCTTTACCTCCCTGTGCCGGATCGGGATTCAGGCGTAATAGAGCAATTTGAAGGTTATTATGGCTATGATGATGTTGACCTTGAGAAATTGGAGATAAGCGCTAAGAATTCCGGAAGGTCTGTGGAAGAGGTCTTAGGGCGTGAGAAACTTGTGAGAAGCAAGTTGCTGAAACAGGCGGACGTAGTGATGCTGGGTTGTCTCCTGCCTGACCTGTTCAATAAAGGGATCTGGAACGTGAACTGGCGCTACTATGAACCTCGAACCACTCACTTGTCATCGTTGAGTGCGTCCGTGCATTCAGGGTTCGCATCATATTTGGGTCTATCTGACGACGCATACTCTTACTTCGAGCGGTGCATCTCTATCGAACTCGAGGACGAGAAGGGAAACCTTAAGGACGGGATACACGCTGCGAATCTCGGGGGAATGTGGCAGGCTGTAGTGCGCGGGTTCGCGGGAATACGACTACTGGATCCGCACAGCCACGGCAAGTCATATCGTCGGCATGAGCAAGCGGTTGAGCCTGTGATCTCCATCGATCCACGCCTGCCGAGGAGATGGGACAGGTTACAGATCCCGTTCGAGTGCCAAGGCAGGCGCCTTCTGGCGGTCATCACTCCCTATCGGGTTATTGTGGCGAACAAGACCGATAATACCGAAGCGGGCGGAGACAAGTCAGTCATCATTGAATGCGCAGGCCTGCGCCGACGCATTAAAGAAGGGCAGAGCGTAGAGTTTATCCTCGCCTGATTTCGGTTGTGCCTTCAGCCCTTTATGCCTGTAAAGCTGATCCCCTCTACGAAGTAGCTCTGGAACACGATGAACAACACGACTACCGGCAAGGCTGATATTATGGTTCCCGCTAACATGGGGCCCCAATCGAACGCCACAGCGTACGTGCTCCTGAAGTTGAGAAGGCCGATGGTTAATGTGTACTTGTCAGCAGGTGATGTGAGTATCATCAGCGGCCAGAAGAATTCGTTCCATGTGCCCTGGAATGTGAGGATTGCGAGGGCGCCCAGGGATGGACGGGCCAAGGGAAGCATGATCTTGAAATATGTCTGTATGGTGCCTGCGCCGTCGATTTTGGCCGATTCCTCCAGGTCGCGGGGGAGAGATTCGAAGAACTGCTTCATGGCTGAGAATATCAGTCTTGCCGTCCTTGTCGAAGCTCTTAAAACCCGTAGCGTACGCAAAGGCGCCCATTCGCGCAAACTCGGGAGAGAGGCAGACCCCATAGACGCCTGGAAAAGCCGCCTGTACCTTCCGGAGTTTGTCGGTAAAAGTATTCCAGTCATCGTTTTCATCAGGATAAGGAACCTTCGCGATATCGAACATGTCCTTGTTATAGATAAGCGCTAATGTGTTAAAATCCTTCGGTATGCCGTACACCTTTCCATTGTAGGTGAATGCGTTGAGAAGAGCAGGTATTATGTCTTTCTCCTTCAGAACCTGGGATTTCGCTAAATAAGAGTCAAGGGGTTCGACTGCCCCTGAGGAGAACAGGCCCTGAGACCAGAATATATCGACGTAGAACAGATCAGGCCCGGTCCCTGCTGACAATGCGTTGACAATCCACTTGTCGTAGGAGTCAGGTATGGGCTCGTATACTACTTGGATCTCTTTTAGGTTCGGCTGCACGAACCTGGCGATGAGTTCTTCGACTATTGCAGTGTCAGTTCCACCGAAACCTGCCACCCGGATCTTGACTTCGGCGGCTTGCGACACGGCTGCGCACGCCAACATAACCATAAGCACTGCCACACACAACACTCTGCGAACCTTCATCTCATAATAACCTCCTTATGAAGTCGCGTGTAGTCCGGCGCCTTGGGCGATTGCCCGGGCGCGTTCAGTGAGAACGCATAGAACAACGGTGTCTCCGTGATGCTATGATCTTTCGCTTCGCGTGCGCAAGGCTGACAGACTCCGCAACGATCATGGAATCTACGCAATCTGAGCATTGAGGCTTCATAGCTGTCAGTGCGCCTGCCGGACCACCCCCTTTGCGGGTTTGCCTTTACTTTGCTCTGCTGTAGAGCCACGTACGATCAAATTAGCCTTAAGGAGAACTCGAGACGGCGGCGTTTCTCCATTGCACGCTGAGATCAGTATCTTGGCAGCGGTCTGGCCTAGTTCGTACCGGGGTTGGTCCAGGGTGGTCAGGGGCGGAGACGACATTCTCGCCATCTCAATGTTGTCGAATCCGACCACCGAAAGATCCTTAGGGACGTTAAGCCCGCGTTCCCTGGCGCCCTCCAGCACGCCGAGAGCCATAAGGTCCGATGCTGCGAAAACTGCAGTCATGTCCGAAACTCTGTCTATCATGGAGAGGAATGCCTGCTTGCCTCCGGCGACTGTGAAATCCGCTTCGGCAACCAAGGATGGATCAAAAGGCAGTCCCAGATCGTCCAGGGCGCTCTTGAAACCCTCGAATCGCTCACGGCTGACCGAGGCCTGCTTGTATCCATTGACAATGGCTATCCTCGTATGGCCCAACTCTGCCAGGTGCCTGACGGCTGCATGGACAGCAGACACATTGTCACATCCGACTGAGAACGTCATCTCTCCGGCTAAGGGCATGTCTATAGTAACTATAGGAATTGTCGATTCCTTTAGATCCGCAATCCACGGGTCATCCGTGCGAAGCCCCATTAAAAATGCGCCTTCTACCATCCTCCGCTTGCAAAGGTCGATATAGGACAAGCTTCCCGAATCGGGCGGACGATTAGCTTTGAATACCATCATGTCGTACTCCTCTTCGACGAGCCCATCCAAGAAGCCGTTAATTACCTGTCCGGAGAAGGGGTGAGAGAAACCTTCGCCTTTTTCTCTGCCCAACACAAAAAGGCCAAGCACTCCGGACTTCTGAGTTACCAGGGTACGAGCTGCAATATTGGGTTGGTAGTTCAGCTCCTCTGCGGTACGGAAGATCCGGTTCCGCGTTTCTTCGCTTATATCCGGATACCCGCTTAAGGCTCGGGAGACTGCGGTTACTGATACCCCGACCTTTTCGGCAATGTCTCTCAGTGTGGTACGGCTCATGCGTCTTTGTCCTCCTTCTTTTTCATGTGCGATCGTTATGAGACACGCTTCAATTCTCACGGAGCTAAATCGCTTAAGCCCTCAATGAGTCTGTTAAAGTGTTTATACCTGCAACGTAGTATTGTAAAACCCTAGTACGTCAAGATATCGCTGCAATTCACGGATGAAATTACTTAAACGTTAAACCTAATAGACACTATTCTCCATGCGTCTGAAAATTCCTACCTAACTTCAAAATTACATTTCCTATCTTCTTAATAGCTTTCACCGATCTACATGCTTTCTTTTTCAGAGCTCTACGGGTGCAGAATATATTTGTCTTCAGGGCAACGGCAGGCGACGCGGCGGTTCTCATCAGATAATCACGGGAGGAGTTGAGGCCGGAAGGGCGAAAGCCTTATCAGACCATACAAAGTCAGTTGTCTTGAAGAAGGCGCCTGTGATGTTAGGAGGCATGCCAATGTATTTCCTTCTTGAACACGTTAGCAGGATCGCTCGAGAACTGAAAGGCTATGTTGTTTCAGAGGCAGTTCCCATAGAAGAGTTTCAAGTCAAGGAAGGCAATTTCCGGCGACCCGAAGATGCGGACAAGGAGGCTTCGGGCTGGACGAGGTTCCACCCTGAAATGCACTGGGGTGGAAGGGATTGTCATGCTTGGTTCAGGGCCGAAGCAACAATTCCCCAATCTTTTGCCGGCATGCCGGTTGCTATCAGCGTGCAAACGGGGGATGAGGGATGGGATGCCATCAACCCGCAGTTCATCCTGTACATTGACGGAAAGATCGTTCAGGGGCTGGACTTCAACCACCGTGAGGCAATTCTGTGCGAAAGAGGGGAACCGGGACGGACCTACCGCATCGATCTCAAGGCATATAGCGGAATGCGCGAAGCTCGGCAATCGCTCCATGCTGAATTGATTGCTTTTGATGAAAAGGTACGCAAGCTTTACTACGACATAGCCGTTCCACTCGGCGTTCTACAGAACCTTTCTGTAGATGACAAGGTTCGGTTCGACATGTTGCTCGTGCTTAATGAGGCGTTAAACCGTGTGGATTTCAGGCGTCCCCGTTCCTCGTCGTTCTATCGTTCTGTCAATAGTGCAGAAGCCTACCTCGAGGAGGAGCTATACAGGAAAATGTGCGGACACGAAGACGTATTCGCCACGTGCATAGGACATACGCACATAGATGTGGCCTGGCTGTGGAGGATTGCTCAGACGAGGGAGAAAGCGGCCGGCAGTTTTGCGACGGCCCTCAAGTTAATGGACGAGTATCCGGAATACGTATTCATGTCGAGCCAGCCTCAGCTCTACAAGTTCGTGAAAGAGGACTACCCGGCTTTATATGAAGAGATTCGCCAACGGGTTCGTGAGGGAAGGTGGGAGCCGGAAGGCTCCATGTGGGTGGAGGCCGACTGTAATGTTGTGTCCGGTGAATCCCTGGTGCGGCAGATCATGTTCGGCAAGCGGTTTTTTTCGGAGGAGTTCGGGGTTGACAATAAGATCCTGTGGCTGCCTGATGTATTTGGGTACAGTGCAGCTTTGCCCCAGATAATGAGGAAGTCCGGTATCGACTACTTTATGACCACGAAGATCAGCTGGAACCAGTTCAACAAGCTCCCATACGACACATTCATGTGGAGGGGAATAGACGGATCGGAAGTGCTGACGCATTTCATCACGACAAGGGATTATGAGGAATCGCTCACTTCTTGGTTTACTACCTACAATGGCGATCTCAAACCCTCTCAGGTCATGGGGGCGTGGCAACGCTATCAACAGAAGGCTTTGAACAATGATGTTCTCATCTCATACGGACATGGCGACGGCGGTGGTGGGACCACCCGGGAGATGATTGAGAACGGACTTAGGATGGCTCGGGGAATACCAGGCTGCCCAAGGGTGAGAATGGAAACTCCGCGCAGTTTCTTTGGCCGGCTTGATAAGACGGTCTCCGGGAACAAACGTCTGCCTACATGGGTTGGTGAGCTTTACCTCGAATTTCACAGAGGAACATACACGTCAATGGGGAGAAACAAGCGGGCAAATCGCAAGAGCGAGCTGCTATATGGAGACGTAGAGACGCTGTCGAGCTTTGCTATGCTCATGGGGGCAGACTACCCGCAGGAAGATATCAACCGTGGCTGGGAAGGGATACTTACCAACCAGTTCCACGACATACTACCCGGGTCATCCATCAAAGAGGTGTATGACGATTCACGGGAGGATTACGATGGCATTATCTCATCCGGGCATGAACTTGCCCGTAAAGCCTTGGATATCGTTGTGTCAGAGATAGGTGTCGACAGCATGTCAGTCGTGGTTTTCAATACATTGGGGTACGATCGGGACGACGTTGCCGAGTTTACTGTGCCTGAGAATCTGGAGCATCCTTGCGTGGTCGACAGTGACGGGCAAGTCATCCCCTGCCAAGTGGCGACGCTGGACGAAAAGAGGATTGGCCTCTTTACTGCACGTGGAGTGCCTGCCAAAGGCTACAAAACATACACGTTACTGGACCGCGCGAGTGAGGTTTCATCCGGTTTGACCGTGAACAGTTTCAAGCTGGAGAACGCCTACTTCGAACTTCAATTGGACGAAAAGGGGACGTTGCTGTCAATCTATGACAAAGTCAATCAAAGGCAAGTCCTAAAGAAGGGCGAGCGCGGCAACAGACTCTTGGCTTTTCAGGACATGCCTGCGAACTGGCAAAACTGGGACATCGACATCTCGTACCAAGAGAAGATGTGGGAGGTCGACCGAGTCGACAAGACGGAGATTCTGGAAGTGGGCCCGGTTAGAGCCGGAATCAGAATCCACAAGACATTTCTTGATTCCAAGATCATTCAAGACGTGCTCATATACTCTGACATTCCGCGGATAGATTTTAGGACCTACATTGACTGGAAGGAATCGCAGATCCTTCTGAAGGCTGCATTCCCCGTAGACGTCAACGCAGAAAAAGCGACCTATGAGATTCAGTTTGGCAATGTGGAGAGGCCCACGCATTGGAATACGTTATGGGATGTTGCGCGGTTCGAAGTCTGTGGGCACAGGTGGGCGGATCTATCTGAGGGAGGCTACGGTGTCAGCCTCATGAACGATTGCAAGTATGGCTATGACATAAAGGACGGAGAGATCCGGCTGACCTTGCTGAAGTCAGGAATTGAGCCCAATCCTGTGGCCGATCAGGAGGAGCATTGGTTTACGTATTCGCTTTATCCACACGGCGGCGACTGGAAGGCTGCATCCACTGTGAAAGCTGCATACTCCCTGAATGTTCCGTTGCGCGCCAGGGTCGTTCGATCGTCAGCCGGAAGCCTCCCAAAGACCTTGTCCATGATCAGGATAGACGCAGACAACGTAATGCTCGAGACTGTGAAGAAGGCGGAATCCTCCGACGAGATTGTAGTTAGGCTCTACGAGTTCGAAAACAAGCGCGCTGATGTGAAGGCGGAGTTTTTCCGAGAATTGACTGCAGTGTCAGAGTGCGATCTGCTGGAGAATGAAATAAACCGCGTATCTCAGCAAGGAAGCGCGTTTTCGTTTGAAATAAGGCCTTATGAGATTAAGACTTTCAAACTCAAAGTAATCCCTTCACATCGCTGCTGACGCAAGCGGGACGTGTCAGGTAGCGAATATGGCTAAAGCGCGTTTCCCCGCGCCTGCGCTCGCAATTCATGGGGGCCTGGGATTACAGGTGTAGTCTGTCTGCAGCGCGATGCATAGTTGAGTCGCAGGCTAGCTAATCATTGATGAAGGGAACATATCGTCCTCACATATTGCAAGGCCTAGCTGACTAAGTTGAGCTGCCACTTCCCGAAAACCCAGCCCGACCTGGGATGGGGAATGAGCGTCCGAGCCTAATACTACATAGGCGCCGCCTAGGTCTTTGTATAGCTTCAGTATTGCCCAACCCGGGTAGGGTTCTGTGTGACCTTTTCTTAACGCTGATGTGTTTACTTCCAAAATAGCGCCTGATTCCACAATCCTTTCAATGATTGCTGTGATCCGGGGCATCCATTCCTCAACCGTAAACTCGCCGTACTCTTCGCTCCTGAGAGACTTTATATAGTCCAAGTGGCCTATACGCTTGAATAACCCGCTTTCCATCATGGACAGCATTTCATGCCAGTATGGCTCGTAAGCTTCGTTCTTGGTTTTTCCTTGAGGATACTTGGGGTCCAAGACAAAAACATGATCAATTAGGTGAACTGAACCCAAAACATAATCAAATTCGTAGGTGCTGAGAAACCTTCTTATGTCATCTTCAAATTGCCTTTGGTAAGTGACTTCTACGCCTGTTTTTATTAGCAGCTTGTTGCCATACTTGTTCCTGCACCTATCTACATCTTCCATGTAGGCGTAGTAATCATAGTACCCGTATCCCGGATCCGCATCGTCAAAATCCACGTGCTCTGTAACACATATTCCGCGCAGTCCCTGCTTTAACGCCTCCTTACAAAGCCCGTCAAAGGTCGCAGTAGAGTCACAAGAGTGTGTGGAATGCATATGACAGTCAAATAGCCTGTTCAACGTAGAATCCCTCTTTCCTTGGATTCAGGACATTCCGAGTTCTGCCGTGATGGGCGGCAGCAGTCTTGGCGCAGCTTGGAACCTAGCCGGCTGAGTCCTGTTCTATGTTGTCCCGGACCAAAGTCTGTAGGCAAAGTACACTATTAAACAGTATACTACATGAAGGCAGGCTGTTGTAAGAAAATGGTCGATTGTAGGCAAGTTAAGGCGGAAAGCGGGATAGTACTCTTCACAAAGAAGGTGTATTCCTTAGGGTCATGGCCTGAGGAAAGATGAGGGGATGAGAGGTTGACTGATACTCTGATGAAAATCTACGATTTGCTCTATGAGCGCTTTGGCCCTCAAAACTGGTGGCCTGCAAAGACTCGGTTTGAGGTAATAGTAGGAGCTATACTAACCCAATCCACATCATGGCGAAATGTGGAGAAGGCAATTTCCAACTTGAATGATGCGGGCGTCTTGTCACCGGACGGCCTTTTGAAAACAGATATTGATAAGCTTGCTGAACTCATCCGCCCGTCAGGCTACTACAACACGAAAGCTCGAAAGCTAAAGGCAGTTGCCGATTTTCTTTCTGAGAACTTCGGCTCGGATTTGGATCTCCTTTTTGGGAGACCGCTGGATGAGGTTCGCAGGGATTTACTTGGCGTATACGGTATCGGTCCTGAGACTGCAGATTCTATATTGCTCTATGCCGGGGGATTTCCTTCTTTCGTAGTGGATGCCTATACCCGTAGGATTTTCGGACGGTTAGGAATTATGCCTGCGGATTTGTCTTATGAGGAGGCACGTAATTTTTTCATGGAAAACCTTCCTTATTCAGCCCGGCTATACAATGAGTACCATGCCCTTATAGTCAGATTGGGGAAAGAGATCTGCATATCTCAGAATCCTAAGTGTAATCTCTGTCCTGTCAGGCATTTAGCTCATGGAGGCAGTTTTTGCTGTAACAGGGCATAGATATATCAAGGCTTTGAGTCCTGTTGGTTCACAACAGAATCTTGCAATAGCATGATTGCCAAATTATTTCCTTAAAAAGGCGTACGATTTTTCGCTTGCCCCTACTTGACATAATCAAGGAAAATATATATAGTTAACTAACCTAAATAATTACCAGGTTACCGGCCAAAATAGCCGGATATTTTTTGAGACGAGGGGGGTGTCCTTATGGATGATGCCCAGCAGGAGGCAGCGAAGAGGCTTATAGATGTGTGTTGGAAGCTCAGTCGAACAAACTGGAATCGAAGTCCGATAATAGGCTTAACATCCAGCGAAATGTGGGCTCTCTACTGCATTAAGAAGAATACCTGTTTGGATTCTCCCGGAATCAAGGTTTCAGAAATCAGTGATTTCCTGAGGGTTACATCCCCTTCAGTTACACAACTTGTAAACAGCCTGGAAGCCCAAGGGCTCGTTGAACGCAGCATTGATACAAAGGACAGAAGGGTTGTTCGGGTTAGGACCACCGAAAAAGGCGAAAGAATTTTAGAGAAAGCTGCAGGGGCTCTTCACGGAATGTTTGAAGGATTAATCGAATACCTGGGGGAAGAAAACACAAATTGCCTTGCAGAACTTTTGTTACAAGTGCTTGCCTACTTTGATATGGTTGAAACTCCAGGCGTTTGACAGATCCGGTTGATGAGGGTGATAATCTATGATTAAGTTATTTAGATTCTTAAAGCCATACAAATTCTTTGTAGCCGCCATATTGGTGCTGGTTTTCTTCCAATCCCTTTTTGAACTGTATTTGCCTAGATTGATGGCAAACATTGTTGACATCGGTGTTGTTCAGGGAAATACAAAGTACATCTTGCGAATTGGCGGAGAAATGCTGCTTGTGGCTGCATTGGCCGCTGTCTGCACAATCCTTGCCGCGAATCTCTCAGCGAAGACATCCATGGGGTTCGGCAAGACCCTTCGTGGTAAAGTCTTCTCACATGTTGAGGGGTTTTCGTTAAGTGAGTTCAACAAGGTAGGCACTGCGTCCCTTATTACAAGAACCACAAACGATATCACCCAGGTGCAGATGCTGGTACTGGTTATGCTCCGTATGATGGTCATGGCGCCTATGATGCTTATCGGTGGTATCATTATGGCCGTTTCACAAGATGCGGCTTTGGCCCGGATCATCATTTTGATTATTCCGGTGATCGCTGTTGCTGTGATTATCGTGATGAATAAGAGCACACCACTGTTTAAGACGATGCAGGAGAAACTGGATAAGGTAAACCGTGTCCTTCGTGAAGGCCTTACCGGCATACGGGTGATACGTGCCTTCGACCGCATTGACTACGAAAAGAACCGGTTCAACGAGGCAAATCGCGATCTGACAAACACTGCTATCAGAGTCCACAGAATCATGGCTACTGCTATGCCTCTTATGATGGTGAGCATGAATTTACTGACGATAGCTATTATATGGTTCGGCGGTATTCGAATCGACCAAGGCACTATGCAGGTAGGCTCCTTGATGGCGTTTATCCAATATGTCATGCAGATTATGTTTTCGTTGATTATGGTTTCTATGATGTTTGTCATGATACCCCGTGCTTCAGCGTCTGCAGCACGAATCAACGAAGTGCTGGATACTGTCCCCGAAATCAAGGATGGGGAAGGGGTTAAAGGTGGTTGTGTCACCAAAGGCCATGTGGAGTTCAGGCATGTGACTTTTAGCTATCCCGGCGCTGAGAAACCGGTTCTCCACGATATTTCCTTTGAGGCGAAGCCGGGGGAGGTAACTGCCATTATCGGAGGCACAGGTTCAGGCAAGTCGACACTGGCAAGCCTTATATTGCGCTTCTATGATGTGGCAAGCGGCAAAATCCTAATTAACGGCGTGGATATAAGGGATATGTCCCAAGAAGATTTGAGATCCAAAATAGGATTTATACCGCAAAAGGCGATTCTATTCTCAGGCACTGTCGCTGATAACATCAGGTACGGTAAGGAAGACGCAACTTTCGAAGAGGTGAAGAAGGCTGCAGAAATTGCACAAGCTGCGGAATTCATCACAGGCATGAAAGACGGTTTTGATTCCATGGTGGCGCAAGGCGGAACGAACCTGTCAGGCGGCCAGAAACAGCGTCTTTCCATTGCCCGCGCGTTAGTTAGAAGGCCTGAGATTTACATCTTTGATGACAGTTTCTCCGCGCTCGATTTCAAGACTGACGCAATGCTGCGAGCTGCGCTAAAGAAAGAAACGAAAGAATCCACGGTGATTATTGTCGCGCAAAGAGTTGCTACAGTTATGGATGCTGATAGAATTATAGTTTTGGATGACGGTGAGATTGCAGGGATAGGAAAACATAAGGATCTTCTTAAAACCTGTAGTGTGTACCGAGAAATCGTCATGTCACAGCTTTCAGAGGAGGAATTGGCTTGAGCGGGATTGATAATGAAGCTAGGACCGACGCAAGGTCTGAACAAAGACCCGTCCGCAGCCAGAGGCCTGGTAGAGGAGGTTGGGGAGGCGGACGTGGTAGGAGAATGCCCGGAGAAAAGCCGAAGGATTTTAAGGGAACGCTGAAAAGGCTCATGGAATACCTGAAGCCTTACAGGCTTCAACTCCTTGCTGTTGTTCTAATGTCAATCCTCGGCACAGGTTTTGGCATTGCCGGCCCGAAAATCATGGGGAAAGCCATAACTCAGCTGTTTGAAGGCAGTATAAGCAAGATAAAGGGCGTGCCGGGCGGAGGAGTCGATTTCGATTATATCTTGCACATACTCCTCATACTGGCCGGGCTTTACGTGGCCAGCGCGTTTTTCATCTATCTTCAGCAGTTAATCATGGTCGGTATTTCGCAAAAGACCGTATACAATATGCGTAAAGCCATAAACGAGAAGCTGTCCAGGCTGCCTCTTTCATTCTTTGATTCGAAGACTCACGGTGAAATACTGAGCCGTGTCATAAATGATGTAGATAACGTCAGCAGTACACTGCAGCAAAGCATTACACAGATGATATCCGCTGTCGTGACTCTTGTTGGCAGTGTCATTATGATGCTTTCGATTAGTCCCTTGTTGACTTTGGTTTGCGTCGTGACTCTGCCTCTTTCTTTGATTGTTACGCGGTTTGTCGCGTCTCGCTCGCAGAAGTACTTCATAGCCCAGCAGACGGCGTTAGGTGACCTGAACGGCCATGTTGAGGAGATGTACACAGGCCACGTAATAGTGAAAGCATTCGGGCGCGAGGAGGAATCCATCAAGACGTTCAATGAGATTAACGAAGAGCTCTACAACGCGTCTTGGAGAGCACAGTTCATCTCAGGGATTATAATGCCTCTTATGGCCTTTATCAACAACTTGAGCTATGTCATTGTCGCAGTGACAGGCGGCGTCCTCGTTACAAGAAGGGCCATTGAAATCGGTGATGTTCAGGCTTTCATCCAGTATTCAAGGCAGTTCACACAACCGATAGTCAGGACTGCGAACATTGCAAATATCATACAATCCACTATCGCATCAGCTGAACGTGTTTTTGAACTCCTTGATGAGGTTGAAGAGGTGCCTGACAAAAAGGACGCTAAGGTCATAGAGTTTCCCAGGGGCGAAGTTGTATTTGAGCATGTGAGTTTCAGTTATAAAAAAGAAGCCCCTCTTATTGAAGACATGAATATCCATGTGAAACCGGGACAGACAATCGCCATTGTAGGCCCGACAGGCGCAGGCAAGACCACCTTTGTGAATCTCTTGATGCGGTTTTATGAAATAGACAGCGGAAGGATCACTGTTGACGGTGTTGACATCAGAGAGCTTAGGCGTGGGGATTTGCGCTCTGTTTTTGGTATGGTGCTTCAGGACACATGGCTTTTCCACGGCACTATAAGGGATAACATAGCATACGGACGCGAGGGGGCTACTCTTGATGAGATTGTAAAGGCAGCGAAAGCCGCTCAGGCTCACCACTTTATCAAGACCCTCCCCGAAGGCTATGACACCATGATCAATGAGGATGCTTCCAATATTTCCGAGGGGCAGAAGCAGCTCTTGACCATTGCCCGGGTGATTCTTGCTGATCCTATGATTCTTATTCTTGATGAGGCTACAAGCAGTGTCGATACGCGAACTGAAGTCTTGATTCAAAGGGCAATGATGGATCTTATGAAAGGGAGAACAAGCTTTGTCATAGCTCACAGACTGTCGACAATTCGTGACGCAGACTTGATACTTGTCATGGATAAAGGCAGTATTATCGAGACAGGTACCCACAAAGAACTCCTCGCCATGAAAGGCTTTTACGCAGACCTTTATAACAGCCAGTTTGCCGGGGTGGAGTCGGGTAGGGAGGCGGTGTAACAAAGCGTATCCAGCGGACAGGTGACGGGTTGGCAGGATTATTAGACCTACATCTAATCTACAGCCGCCTGCGGATGGACTAGTCAGGATGGTCCTTTTTCACTGTCTGATTCTGCAAAAAGCACCAATATTATACAAATAATTACCATATAAGGCATGAAAATGAAGACAAAGCGAAGAACATTTGTAAACATAATTCTTTTTTGAGCACAATTCTGCTATTATCAATTGAATAAACAACTGAACGATTTATTCATATCCGGCACGATGTCGAATGATGGTCGAAATTGATGTTAATCAGTTGGGCTAAGATATTCATCTTTCTTATGATGTTCACCGCCTGCAGAAAACGCACCACTTAGCATACTTTCATCATGCATTTGCCACTTATCTTTTGGAGAATAGTCGCGATATCATGACGGCCCAAGAACTTCTCGGACATAAGGACGTAAGAACGACTATGGTTCCTATTGCGCCTTGTGCCAACCAAATACTGATTCCTGGGCAGCATGATAGTCGGTGGGACTGCAGAGTGTTAAAATGAAGTTAGAATTGATTACAAGGTGGTGATAAGTATGGAAACTAACGAGAAGATATTTGATATAGAGAGTTTGGCAGATAAGTGGAAAGTAGATCCATCATTACTTGATAAGTTCATAAAGGAAGCCCGTGAAGAGTTTCCTAATGATGAAATGATGGTTGAACTGCACGTACTTCGGGCGCTACGTAGAAGCCAGGTCAAGAAGCAACACTAGGAGGGGGAGCCGATGTCGAAAATGAAGGTCTATCCAGACACTTCAGTTATTAGTGCGCTTTTTGATGAGCGGACACCGGAAAGGCAAAATCTAACTAAGGTTGCTTGGGGTATTCTTGACAATTATGATGTATACATATCTGAACTAGTTGTGAATGAGTTATCCGCTGCTCCGTCACGACTTACGGAAGAATTTCAAAGGATAATTGTTGGATTTTCTGTTCTTAAGGTTACTGAAGAGGCGGAGTCTTTAGCTAAAGAATATATAAAACAAGGAATTTTTCCTGATAAGTATTTTGATGATGCATTGCATATAGCAATAGCTTCCGTTCATAGAATTGACTACTTGTTAAGCTGGAATTTTAAGCATATTGTGAAAGTAAGAACTAGAAAATTAGTATCCTTATGAGATTGTAAAGGCAGCGAAAGCCGCTCAGGCTCACCACTTTATCAAGACCCTCCCCGAAGGCTATGACACGATGATCAATGAGGATGCTTCCAATATTTTCGAGGGGCAGAAGCAGCTCTTGACCATTGCCCGGGTGATACTTGCAGATCCTATGATTCTTATTCTTGATGAGGCTACAAGCAGTGTCGATACGCGAACTGAAGTCTTGATTCAAAGGGCAATGATGGATCTTATGAAAGGGAGAACAAGCTTTGTCATAGCTCACAGACTGTCGACAATGTTTGCGGTAGAAAAAACCCTCTCCTCTTCTTTTATGTCTGATAGCATGAAAAGTGAGACGTTTGGCGACGAAAATTCAAGCAACAGGTCAATATTGCTATCGTCTCTTGCTCTGCCTTCTGCGGTACACCCCCACGCACGTGGGGACATTGTATCAGGTTTCATTATCCATAGTCTTGGCAACGGTACACCCCCACGCACGTGGGGACATTACTTGACTTAGCTGGTGGTTCCACTTCGCAGAGGCCATTTAGGCCCTATTGCTCAGACCTGAAGGCCTATCAAAATGGATTGGGTGAGATATGCAGGCTGAAGAACATGTTTGATAAGAGAATCTAACTGAGAAGTGGCCCCCGGGAACCTATGATCATAATACCATAATTAGGATGGAGAGGGAAGACAGGGTAACTGCCGTTTACGCCACCCCCACAAGCAATTTATCCGGATCATGATACTCCAGACCGAAAGCATCAGCCACACCTTTGTGAGTGACTTTTCCCAGATAAGTGTTTAAGCCTGACTTCAGACTCTGATCCCTGCGCATTGCTTGTTTGACACCCAAATCCGCAATCTTGACAGCGTATGGGAGGGTTGCATTAGTTAAGGCAAAAGTTGAAGTTCTCGGGAATGCGCTGGGCATATTTGATACCCCGTAATGAAGGATTCCGTCTACAAAATAGATGGGATTCGAATGGGTCGTCGGATGGATTGTCTCGATACATCCTCCTTGGTCAACTGCTACATCAATAATGACTGCGCCTTTTTTCATCAATTTCAGCATATCCCTGGTAATCAGTTTAGGCGTTTTTGCGCCGGGTATTAATACGGCTCCGATTACAAGATCAGCGCTTGAGAGGGCCTCTTCAATATAGAGCCTGTTTGAATAAAGCACTGTGCAATTCTTTGGAAGGACATGCGCTAAGTACCTCATGCGGCTTGCAGATACTTCAAACACGGTCACCTGAGCGCCAAGACCTGCAGCCTTCATCGCAGCGTCAGTCCCAACCGTTCCGCCGCCCAGAACCACAACACGGGCAGGCTCAACACCCGGTATTGCGCCCATCAGGACGCCGCGCCCCCCATGTACGCTGGACAGGTAGTAAGCGCCGATATGCGCTGACATAGCGCCTGCCACTTCACTCATGGGAGAAAGACAGGGCAGACTTCCGTCAGGAAGCTGGACAGTCTCGTAGCCGATAGCGATAATGCCCGATTTCAGCACCGCTTCAGTTAGAACCCTATCAGATGCCAGGTGGAGATAGGTAAAGACCGTCTGGCCGTACCTCATAAGACTATGCTCAGACGGCAGAGGTTCCTTTATCTTCATGATCAGTTCAGCTTTCGCCCATATTTCACGGGGATCAGATACCATTTCCGCTCCTGCCCGGGCATAGTCCTCATCAGATACCCCGCTGCCTGTGCCTGCGCCTTGTTCCACGAGGACTTTGTGCCCTCTGTCAGTAAGAGCCGTCACCCCAGCCGGCACTATTGCTACTCTGTACTCATTGTCTTTGATCTCTCGTGGGACGCCTACTATCAATACTATCGCCTCCATGGATTCTTAGGATTAGTAAATAGGGCATTGCGTACGCATTTCAAGTACAACATATCACCTGCATAACATTGATTCTGGGTTTTGTCCATACTATAGCAGGAAAGTCCGGCATGGGCAAGAATTTTAGTCGGTGTATAGGAGGCTTTTTCATTGACTATGGAAGTGTCAAAAGAGCGTAGGACATCTCGTTCGCAGTGTGCGTTGCCAAAAGCATCAAGGGTCATCCAAAAATGGTGCGGTACTGATCCGGAAGCACATGCGTATCCAGGCGCTGTGGTTCTTGTAGCCAAGCAAGGGGAAATACTCATGCATGAGGCCTTCGGCTTCATGAGACTCAATCCGGATCCTATTCCTATGTCGGTAGACTCAGTATTTGATCTGGCATCATTGACGAAGGCAGTTGCAACCACCACGGCAGCACTGGTTCTCATTGACCTGGGGGAAATCGGGCTTGACGATCCGCTTGAGTATTTTGCGCCTTGCCTTGCGGATCATCCCCTTGGGAAGGTGCATATTCGGCACCTGCTCACCCAAACCCTTGGGCTTACAGGTTGGGTACCGCTTTTTAAGAGAGGTGCGAGGCGTGATGATATCCCGTTTTTCATGCGGGGTGTAGAGCTAAGTTGGCCCGCCGGAACCCGTGTTCAGTATTCATGTCCCGGGTTCATCCTTTTAGGGTGGGTGATAGAGAAAGTCAGCGGTATGACCTTGGACGATTTTACTCGGGAGCTGATATTTGAACCCCTGGAAATGGGGGATACGATGTTCTTACCGCTTGACAAGCCTGTACCTGACAGAATCCGAAGAAGACTTGTCCCTACTGAACCCAGGTCTGCTACTTTGCGAGGCAGGGAGATAATGGAGGCGTTTGCAGCTTTCAAGATGCCTGACTCAATACCGGATGCGCGGCATATTAATGAGTATAGTCGGAGGCATGGCCCGGAGGACTGCAAGCAGCGTAACGTGGAACGTGAATGGAGCGTACGGCATATCGCAGGGGATATCCCGTGTGGCGTAGTCCATGATGAAAACGCTGCATGGCTCGGCGGGGTAGCAGGAAATGCCGGGCTGTTTTCTACAGCGGAAGATCTTCTGAAGTTCGGCGAGATGTACCTAAATGAAGGGATTTACAATGGAAAGTCAATCTTGAGCAGCTCTGCAATTCGTCTTGCGACACAGGATTGGACACGAGGCCTTCCCGGGGACGACCATCGCGGCCTCGGGTGGCAGTTTGCAACCCCCGGCGGTCCTCTAGGGGATCTTGCGCCTCCGGGCTGCTTCGGACATACAGGATTCACAGGCACAGTCATTTGGATAGACCCTAAGCATGAAATAGTCGCTGTCCTGCTTACTAACAGACTGCAATTCACCAGGTCAAATCAACACATTCTCAGAGTCAGGAGGCTTTTCATCAACACAGTTTTCGCGGAAATCTAAGATATTTTCATGGAACCGCCAAGAAGAAGGTGATTCGGTAGGGTCATGGCGAAAACTATACTATGTAGGGACCTGTCTTCCAGAGTTCATCAAGGGAATCAATTATTTGGATTCATCAAGGAGGGACGCGCAAGTGGAGTCAAAGTATATACCGGAACCCTACAAGATCAAAATGGTTGAGCCTATAACTCTCTTGCCCAAGGAGGAAAGGGCTGAGAGGATCAAGGAAGCCGGTTATAACACATTCCTACTGAGGTCCAGAGATGTATTCATTGACCTTCTGACTGACAGCGGGACTAACGCTATGAGCCATTACCAATGGGCTGGGTTGATGATGGGTGATGAGGCCTATGCAGGGAGCGAGAACTGGATTCACCTTGAAGAGACAGTAAGGGAGTTGTTCGGGTTTAAGTACGTGGTCCCCACCCACCAGGGTAGAGGGGCCGAAAACTTGATATCGCAAATATTGGTTAAACCCGGGATGTATATTCCGGGGAATATGTATTTTACCACCACCAGAACTCACATGGAGCTGCAAGGTGGAACTTTTGTGGATGTAATCAGAGATGAAGCCCACGAACCCGAACGGGATGACATTCCTTTTAAGGGCGATGTAGACCTTGAGAAATATGAAGCACTCATCAAAAGAGTCGGCCCGGAGAATATTCCTTACATATGCGTTGCAGTGACAGTAAACATGGCAGGCGGACAACCTACAAGCATGGGAAACCTAAAGGCTGTATATGAGATGTCCCGGAAATACGGGATTCGGGTTATATTTGATGCGACGCGTTGTGTTGAGAACGCCTACTTCATAAAGACTCGCGAACCCGGGTACGAAAACAAGACTATTGCGGAAATCGTGCGAGAGATGTTCTCTTATTCAGACGGCTGTACCATGAGCGGCAAGAAGGATGGAATTGTCAACATGGGTGGCTTCCTTGCCGTAAATGAAGAGGATCTTTACCGAAAGGCCACAGGTCTCGTTGTGGTATATGAAGGAATGCCCAGCTACGGCGGTATGACCGGTCGTGACATGGAAGCCTTTGCCAGAGGGCTGAAAGAAGCCATGAACTACGACTACATAAGGCACCGGGTAGAGCAGGTTGCATACCTTGGAAACAAGATGAGCCAAAGGGGTATTCCAATTGTGAAACCTGTAGGCGGTCATGCGGTATTTGTTGACGCCAGAAGGTTTCTTCCCCATCTCTCCCAGGATGAATTTCCTGCTCAGGCTTTGGCAGCCGCAATATATGAACATTCCGGCGTGAGGACCATGGAAAGAGGTATCATCTCCGCAGGGAGGGATAAGGAAGGCAAGGATTATCATCCAAAACTTGAATTGGTCCGCCTTACCATCCCACGAAGGGTTTATACAAATGCCCACTTGGATTACGTGGCAGATTCAGTAGAAGACCTGTTGGCTCTGGGTAGCCGCATTAAAGGCCTGAAATGGGTCTATGAACCACCGGTATTGCGATTCTTTACCGGACGATTTGAGCCTATCCAGTTCGGATGACATTGCTATAGCGTCTTGAGAGCATTGTTCGGTTTTCCGCTGCTAAACCCGGGTAGGCAGTTGAAAACCGAACGTTTTTTTGTACGAAACGACCCAGGCCCGGATCATTTAACGATATTTAGATTGACTACATCCCTTGGAGATAGTATTATTCATAGTAATCCCAAGTATTTTGGTATGGATTATGATGATATCATGTCAGGGAGGGAGATACCAGGTGTTAAGGCGACTTAGAGAAGATATCGAAACAGTCTTCCGGAGAGATCCTGCTGCAAAAAGTGTCATAGAGGTTATCCTCTGTTATCCTGGTCTCCACGCGCTATGGATTCATAGGCTGTCTCACTGGTTTTATCAAAACAGACTCTACTTTATAGCGCGTCTCCTGTCACACATTGGAAGGTTCCTTACAGGTATTGAGATACACCCCGGGGCTACATTAGGCAGGAGGGTATTTATAGATCACGGTATGGGGACAGTCATTGGTGAGACTGCGGAAGTCGGGGACGATGTCCTCATTTATCAGGGGGTTACACTGGGTGGTACAGGCAAGGAGAAAGGGAAGAGGCATCCTACTGTCGGTAACGGTGTTGTCATAGCTGCCGGCGCCAAAGTGCTTGGCGCTATTAATGTAGGTGATAACTCCAGGATAGGCGCAGGCGCTGTAGTAGTAAAACCTGTCCCGGAAAATTGCACGGTAGTAGGTGTTCCCGGTCGGGTCGTTGTGCGGCAAGGCGTGCGCGTTAATCCCCTTGATCACGGCAACCTTCCTGATCCTATAGTAGAGATCCTCTCAAAAATGATGGATCGCATTGAAGAGCTGGAAAAACAGGTGGCCCGTGACGAACTGGCAGTGTAGCCATGGGATGATCGATACAGTTATTGGAGGAGTCAGAGTGCAGTCAGATGGAATTATGCACATGGGTAAAGTTGCAGATGATGTAACAGGCCTCGTGGGGAATACTCCTTTAGTTCGGTTGAACAAAGTGACCATTGGCGCAGTCGGTTGTGTCTTGGCCAAGTTTGAGTCCTTCAATCCATGCGGAAGTGCGAAGGATCGGATTGGCTTGGCCATGATTAATGATGCGGAGAAGTCAGGTGCGCTGAAACCAGGGGGTGTCATCATCGAGCCTACCAGCGGCAACACCGGTATCGGGCTGGCATTTGTGTCTGCTGTAAGAGGATATAGATTGATTCTTACGATGCCTGAGACCATGTCCCCGGAGAGAAGGCGCATTCTTACGGCTTTCGGGGCTGAAGTGGTGTTGACCCCTGGCGATGAAGGGATGGCAGGTGCAGTCCGACAAGCTGAGAAACTGGCTGAATCCATTCCGGGATCATTCATACCCCAGCAATTTGAGAACCCGGCAAACCCCGCCATCCACGAGAGTACGACTGCAAAGGAGATCTGGCAGGATACAGAAGGTCAGGTGGATATCGTTGTAGCAGGAGTAGGCAGCGGCGGTACGATTACCGGCATATCAAAGGCTATTAAGCCCCTGAAGCCGAAGTTTAAAGCTATTGCCGTTGAGCCGGACGAGTCTCCTGTACTGTCAGGTGGACAGCAGGGGCCTCACGGAATTCAAGGAATAGGCGCGGGATTTGTTCCTGAAGTCATGAGACCGGATCTCATTGATGAAATAGTCCGCGTCCCAAGCGCTGAGGCAATAGAGATGGCCAGGCGCCTTGCCCGCGAAGAAGGGATACTGGCTGGGATTTCTTCAGGGGCGGCAGCTTGGGCTGCGGTAAAGATAGCGTCCAGGGAGGAAAACCGCAACAAGGTAATTGTCGCCGTTCTCCCCGACACAGGTGAAAGATACATCTCCACGGGCTTGTTTGATTGAGGGTGTGCCGGATGATGATCGGCATAAGCTGTCGATGGCGCCATGAATCCTGTGACTGCGGATCCGGGCGAAAGGCTCTCGGAGAAAACACAACCTACAGGAGGACGTGACCAGGGGTATAAACGCATGAATGCCGACTGCTGCTGTCACATGTATGTAACTCTGTGCGCCCGGCGCTTACTTTGTGAGATTGGAAAATATTCGTTGAAATAAAGCAGGACTTTACATAGAACGCATCGAATACTAAATGGCAATTACGAAAAAATCAGAGCGAGCATTAAAGCTAACAGCGAAGAAGAACAGGAAAAAATAGTTTGTCCACGAGACGGATAGAAGAAAGCAGATAAGAGAAAGGACAGGAACATAACCGGTTACAGAGGCTATAGAGCAAGATCTGTTACTTTAAGGGAAAGACCCTGGAATAGGTGGAGGAGTTGCTCTAATGAAGAAATCTAACAGACTGGTTCAATCTCTGTCGCAAGTCGCACTTTTAGCAGGCGCTCTACTCCTAGCTCTCCTGGTAGGCGCGATCCTCATTGCTATAGCGGGTGCAAACCCACTGGTTGCCTACAAATCAATGTTTCTCGGACCCTTCAGCGGAAAATTCGGAATGACTGAAAGTCTTGTAAAAGCCACGCCCTTGTTACTGGTAGGCCTTGGAGTGGTAACTTCGTTCCGCAGTGGAATTCTTAATATAGGCGGAGAAGGGCAAATGGTTATGGGAGCGATAGCAGGTGCTGCTGTCGCTCTTGCGTTTCCGAAATGGCCCGCTGTCATCTTGTTGCCTCTGACGCTGATAGTCAGTGTGCTGGCAGGCGCTGTTTGGGGTGGATTTGCCGGGTGGTTGAAGGCAAAACTTGGTGTAAACGAAATACTCAGCACAGTTATGCTGAACTCAATTGCGCTTCAGCTCTGTCTCTATCTTATTAGGGGCCCTATGATAGATCCGGAGGAAATAGCCTATGGAACAGGCACACCTCAGACTGCGCAACTCCCAAGGCAAATCTGGATGGCGCGCCTAGTCAAGGGAACGAGGTTTCACTGGGGTTTCTTCCTCGCGGTAGCCCTTGCGTTTGTCGTATTTATCTTTCTGTGGCGCACCACGATAGGCTATCGTATGCGGGCAGCAGGTGAAGGTCCTGACGCAGCGCGGGCTGCAGGCATCAATGTCGAGAAATATCAGATTCTTGCTATGGCCATGGCAGGTGGATTTGCAGGGCTTGCCGGTATGGTAGAGGTCCTGGGAGTTCACCGCAGGGTTCTTGAAGGGCTGTCAGCGGGATATGGATTCAGCGGTATCGTTGTAGCGCTCTTCGGCAGGTTACACCCGATAGGCGCTATTCCGGCTGCAATTCTTTTTGGCATGCTTACGCTGGGCGCTGATATGATGCAGCGGGCAGTGGCTATTCCGGCTGCCATTGTCATGGCAATTCAAGGCCTTGTAGTTCTCTTTGTTGTGGGCAGTGATATCTTTGTAAGACATCCGGAGATTTGGCGTCGGTGGTTCAGGAAGAAGGACCCGGATACGCTAGGGAGGTTGGAGGCAGACAGTGCAGGGAATCGTAATTAGTGATGTAATTATCGGAATTCTCGCGACCGGTGTCAGGTTGCTTGCGCCGTTTCTGTTCGCTTCATTAGGCGAGATGTTCTGTCAACGTTCAGGCGTCTTCAACCTGGGTGTTGAAGGGATTATGATGATGGGCGCGTTCGTTGGGTTTTTCGTCACCCTACGGTTGGGGAATCCCTATCTGGGTGTTGTTATGGCTATCTTGGCAGGAATTGTCTTAGGTTTGCTGATGGCTTTAATAAGCGTTACCATGCAGGCGCCTCAGGGGATCAGCGGAATCGGCTTACATATGTTTTGCTGGGGATTATCAGGCCTCCTCTTTCGTGTATATGTAGGCTTTATAACATCCATAGATGGATTCAAGCCTCTTCCGATTCCTGGTTTAGCAGACATCCCTGTCTTAGGGCCTATCCTGTTTCAGCATAATTGGATGGTGTACCTGTCTATTCTCTTTGTGCCGATATCTTGGTTTGTTTTGTTTAAGACCAACTGGGGATTGAAGGTTCGTGCAGTGGGAGTTGCTCCTCAGGCTGCAGATACCCTTGGGGTTAATGTAAACGCAGTGCGTTACCAGTGTTTAATGTTAGGAGGAGCGCTGGCCGGTTTGGCAGGGGCATTTCTTACAGTGGGGCAGGCGAACATGTACGCTGACAATATTACTGCAGGCCGTGGTTTCATTGCAGTAGCACTCGTGTATTTCGGCAGGTGGAATCCGGTCGGCATCCTCCTTGGTTCTCTTCTGTTTAGCATGATGAATTCATTGCAACTCTGGATTCAGGTCTTAGGCATCAATTTCCCCTACGAATTTGCAGTCATTCTACCATACGTCGTGACAATTGCTGCACTTGCAGTAGCTGTAAAGAATGTGTGGGCGCCCACAGCCCTTGGCAAGCCTTTCAGAAGGGAATCCATATAGAGCAGTAAACGTCGAGGTGACAATGGACAGAGTAGGAAAAGGTGTTCTTAACGCATTCGGGCATTACAAGTCGGTCTCCTGATGTATGGGTAAGAGTGGGAAGCAAGTAAATTCTTAGTGTAGAAATCAGCAGGCTTATGTTACCTTAGCAACGAATGAGAGGAGGAAATTCTTATGAAGAGATTTACCAAGGGACTGACAGCAGTTTTTGTTTTGGTGTTACTTGTTGGTGTGTGTGTTGGGTTTGGCGAGGCAAGCAGTAAAGTCCGTATCGCTTTGGTTCTCGCAAGTACGACAGACGACATGGCTTGGAGTCAGTCCATGTATGACGCCCTTCTTGCCCTGCAAAAACAGTTGGGCAAGGACAAAATGGAGCTGGTAGTCAGTGAGAGGCTAGGGAATCCGGTGGATGCCGGAGCCGCAATTCGACAATACGCTGACCAGGGGTTCGACATAGTTATTGCTCACGGAGCGCAGTTCCAGTCCGTAGTATTTGAGGTAGCGGAAGACTTTCCCAAGACTTCGTTTGCGTACGGCAGTGCATTCAAGACCGCTCCGAACGTATTCGCGTATGAGCCTTTGGCCCAGCAAGGAGCATACCTCAACGGCTTGCTGGCCGGGTATATGACAAAGACAGGGATAGTAGCAGTTGTTGGCCCTGTGGAGTCAGGTGACGCAGTGAAGTATAACTATGGATTTGAGCAAGGAGTCCGTGCCGCGAATCCTAAAGCGAATTTCAGGATTGCATATACGGGGTCATTTGGTGACGTAGTAGGTGCAGGCGAGTTGGCAAAGGTCCATATGGATGCAGGAGCGGATTTCTTGACAGGTTCTTCCCAACAAGCAGTTGGAGCGGTTAGAGCGTGTGCCGAGAGGCCCGGGGTATACTGGCTTGCCACTGACATGGATCAGAGTTCCCTCGCTCCTGATAAGGTCCTTGCTTCTCAGGTTTACCATTGGGAGAAGCTTGTTTCCCATATGCTTGACTTGCGAGCTCAGGGTATTATAGGAGGTCAGCATCTCTATCTGTCATTCGCAGACGGCACCTTGGAGTTTAGGGTTTCTCCGAAGCTAGCTGACAAGATCCCTGCCGATGTAATGAGCAAGATCGAAAAGGCGAAACAGGAAATCATTGATGGGACTCTTGTCATTGAGCTACCCAAGGGTACTAAGTAACGAGCAGAGGCTTACAGCACGCGAGGTACGGCTGGGTTAGTTCCCGGCCGGTTCTCCTGCCGGCATGGATGGGGTATCCCGGCCTTAGGTATGGATTATGCGCCAAGCGTGTTGAAGATTCACGGCATCAGCTTTGAGCAAAAACAGGATCCGGGTAGGTGTCGAATTACTATGGAGTCACAAGAGGGGCTTCGGATTAAGGACGTAAAGATGCAGGGGATTGTCAAGACCTTCCCCGGTGTTTTGGCCAATGATCATGTTGACATAGATGTTCATGCCGGGGAGGTCCTTGCCCTCCTAGGTGAAAACGGGGCAGGCAAAACCACGCTTATGAAAGTGCTATATGGTCTTTACCGGCCCGACAGCGGTGAGATACTCATCAATGACGAACCGGTAAGCATCTCCTCCCCGCGCGATGCTATTGACCTTGGAATCGGCATGGTGCACCAGCACTTTATGTTGGTTCCCAGTCTGACTGTAACAGAGAACGTGGTGCTCGGCCTTAGATCCTCCCGCGGCCCCTTGCTGGACTTAGAGTCTGCCGCAAAGCGCATAGAGGAGCTTGCGTCCAGATATAGTCTGGCAGTGGATCCCTACTCTCCGGTTTGGCAGCTCAGTATTGGAGAGCAGCAGCGCGTGGAGATTATCAAGGCCCTTTATCGAGGGGCTGAGCTTCTCATTATGGATGAACCTACTGCTGTTCTTACTCCCCAGGAGGCAGACGAACTCATCAGGGTTATGAGGGGGATGGCAGACTCAGGACGGGCTATCATACTCATAACCCATAAGCTCCATGAGGTGATGGCTGTAAGTGACCGTGTCACTGTTCTTCGTAACGGTAGACTTGTAGATACTGTGTTGACAAAGGATGCGAACGAGAAACTACTGGCTCAAATGATGGTTGGGCGTGATATTCCCCAGACGTTGCGCACTGATGAAACGTCCCAAGGGGATCCTGTTCTTGTTCTGGACGATGTTTGGGCGGACAGCGACAAAGGGCCGCCGGCGTTGCGAGGACTGTCTCTGGAAGTGCGTGAAGGTGAAATCCTGGGAATTGCCGGTGTATCCGGCAACGGCCAGAGGGAGATGGCAGAGGTTATTGCAGGCCTTCGCAAGATTTCTTCCGGTTCTGTCCGACTGAAAGGCGAGGATATGACAAATTCGACACCGGCTAAGATGATTCAGGCAGGACTTGGATATATTCCTGAAGACCGTATTGTCGACGGGATTGTTCAGTCGTTTTCTGTAGAGGAGAATCTGATTCTCAAGGATCATCATAAACCGCCGTTCAGCCACGGGATTTTTCTTCAGAAAGACGCTATAAGTGAGTTTGCCAAGGAGATGGTTGAAATCTACGATATTAGGACCCCTAGCATTGATACTCAGGCATCTCATTTATCAGGCGGAAACATCCAGCGTCTGATCCTGGCAAGAGACATATCGAGGAATCCTGCTTGCTTGCTGGCATGCTATCCCAGTCGAGGGTTGGATATTGCTGCCACTGAGTACGTACGTAAGAAACTTCTGGATGTACGGGCTGCAGGATGCGCTATTATCCTTATTTCTGAGGAGCTTGAAGAAATCTTTAACCTCAGCGACCGTGTAGCTGTGCTGTATGAGGGGCAGATAGTCAAAGTCGCAGACGTTGACGACGTGACCCTTGACGAGATTGGATTGCTGATGGCAGGAGCAGGCCTGACTGAAACGGATGACGGTAATAGCCGGGAGCTTGTGGACATGATATAGAATCCGGGCATGCACCGGAAATGAGCTAATGAGTCAGTGTAGAGATTGAGCAAGCATAATGAGTTGCTGTTGTGCCGGAAGATAAGAAGAAGCAAGATCCATTACTGTTCAGCGCTTGAAGATAAGTCACCCGGCGTCATAATGCCGGAATAGGGTATGGATACTAAAATGGGTGACGGGCAGTCATATGTCATAGCATGACCTATGATTGCAACGTGACCCATTTTGCTGTTTGTGTGGAGGAATTGGCGCATCCTGCGACGAAACAAAAAGGATACTATAGTCGTTTAGACAAGCAGTAAAGTAGATATCTGTCTTGATGTTTACAAGTTAAAGAGTATTGAGGAGGTTATTGATATGGAGGCGGTAACGCCTTTGAATCAGGATTTGGATGGGGACTTGAGCCACGAGTGGCACAGAATGAGCATAGATGGGGCTCTTAGAATCCTTGAGACTGACGGCAAGGAAGGCCTTTCAAGTGTTGAGGCCAAATCCCGATTGGAACGCTACGGTCCCAATGCCCTCGCGGAAGAAGAGGAAAAGACCTTGCTTCAGATGTTTATTGACCAGTTTAAGGATTTTCTTGTTCTTATACTTGTCGCTTCAACTGTTATCGCTGCGATAATGGGAGAATGGATAGACGCGTCAGTAATCATGGCAATTCTGATCCTTAATGCGATCATGGGCGTAGTGCAGGAAGGGCGGGCAGGTAAAGCCCTTGCTGCACTCAAGAAGATGGCAGTCCCAGTCGCTACTGTGGTTCGGGACAGGCGCGTCCAGAAGATTTCGTCAGAAGAGCTTGTTCCGGGCGATGTGGTCTTGCTTCAGGCAGGCGACCTCGTCCCTGCTGACTTAAGGCTCATTGAGACTGTGAATACACAGATAGATGAGTCTGCGCTAACAGGGGAATCTGTGCCTGTGGAAAAAGATGCATCACGTGTCTTTGACGGTGAAACCTCCTTGGGTGACCGGGCAAACCTGGCCTATTTCGGGACAGTAGTCACCTACGGGCGTGGAGCAGGCGTTGTTACATCCACAGGAATGGCAACTGAAATAGGTAAAATCGCAAAGATGGTCTCTGCGCAGATTGAAGAGGATACTCCGCTTCAGAAGAAGTTGGCTGAATTCGGAAAGCTCTTGGGCTTTGGGGCGCTCGCAATTTGTGCTTTGGTTTTCGTCTTGGGTTTAATAGGCGGAGAACCTGCGTTCAATATGTTCATGACAGCAGTGAGCCTGGCAGTAGCTGCTATACCCGAGGGATTGCCTGCTGTCGTCACTATTGTGCTTGCCCTCGGCGTGCAGCGAATGATTACATGCAATGCGATTGTTCGGAGGCTGCCTGCTGTTGAGACTCTCGGATGTGTTACCTACATTTGCTCTGATAAGACCGGGACATTAACAGAGAACAAGATGACTGTAAGAGACGTGTTCCTTGCGTCCGGGCGACATATCCGGGTAACCGGGACAGGCTATGCCCCTCAGGGTGAATTCGTTGAGGGGGAAGAGGCAGTGAAGGCTGACCATGAGCTCCTGAGGCTGCTGGATATTGCTGCAGGCTGCAACGATGCTTCAATTGTACAAGAGGAAGGGGTCACAGCAGGAGGGACCACTACTATCTGGTCTGTCGTGGGAGACCCTACCGAAGGCGCGCTTGTAACCCTGGCTGCCAAGGGAAATAGGGATAAGGCTACCGCTCAGTCGCTGTTCCCACGTATAGGGGAGCTTCCGTTCGACTCGGACAGGAAGCGTATGACTACGCTCCACCGCCTCAATGTGGATTGGGGCCCGTGGACCTGCGGGGATGTTGCCGCATTCGTCAAAGGCGCTCCTGACATTCTACTTTCCTTAAGTTCGTTCTACTTTGACGGTAATGACATATGCCCGCTTTCAGACGAAAGGATCGAATCCATGCTTAGGCTCGTAGACGAAATGGGCAGGAGCGGCCTGCGAGTCCTCGGTTTTGCTGCAAGGAGATTGGAAGGCTTGCCCTCAAAACTACGTTCTGAAGATATAGAGAACGGGCTGGTTTTTGTAGGTCTTGTCGGCATGATTGATCCTGTTCGTCCTGAGGTTGTGGAAGCAATAAAGGTATCAAAAAAAGCCGGAGTCACTCCTGTAATGGTCACAGGTGATTATCCGCATACTGCTCAGGCCATCGCTATGGAGTTGGGGATGTTTGAGGAAGGAGCGAGGATTGTCACAGGCGCCGAGCTTGACAAGATGGATCAGGCTGAACTCGAGGAAATTGCAAAGGATATCAGGGTCTACGCAAGAGTGTCTCCTGAGCACAAACTCAGGCTTGTGCATGCTCTGAAGAAGCATGATGAAATTGTCGCAATGCTGGGAGACGGGGTCAATGATGCCCCTGCGCTGGGCGCGGCTGACATCGGAGTGGCTATGGGCCTTTCCGGGACTGAGGTTGCAAAAGGCGCATCTGACATGGTGCTGACTGACGATAATTTTGCGAGTATAGTCGCAGCCATAGAACAGGGTAGGATCATTTTTGAGAACATAAGAAAATCTATCATTTATCTCCTATCGTGCAACATCGGCGAGCTGATGATATTCTTTGTAGCAATCTTGGCCAAGCTGGGGAATCCTCTGGTGCCTGTACAAATCCTCATGATAAACTTGGTTACTGACGGGCTTCCTGCACTTGCGCTTGGCATGGATCCGTCAGAGGAAGGAATAATGGATATTCCGCCGAGGGATACGAAAGAAGGCATCCTGTCGAAATCCATAGCAATCAGGATGTTTATAGTCGGCATGGCTATAGTCGTTGCTACCCTTTGGCCTTATGTTACACTGCTTAAGTCAGGCGCTCCACTGGAGGTAGCTAGGACTTCTGCTTTTGCCGTATTGGGATTCTCTGAGCTCTTAAGGGCTTTGAGTTCGCGGTCAGAACGGCATCCTATATGGCATGCGAAACCTAAGGAAAATCCACAGCTTCTGGCTGCAGTGGCAGTGTCAGCCCTCTTACTGCTTATCAGTATAGAGGTGCCGTGGTTTGCTCAGATCTTTGATGCAGTGCCTCTTGGGGCTGCAGAGTGGAGAATGGTTGCTATCGCCAGTTTCAGTCCCATGGTCATCGCAGAGGTAATGAAGCTCGTAGGGATGGCGTCTTCAACACGTAGGCGCGAAGCCCTTGAGATTAGGTGAGGTTCCGGTTCCATGGCTGTTGGTTGGCTAATGGTCGGATAAAGCTACCTGGTTGGATGGAGGTTTGTAGATTACTGAAGCTTTGTGTCCGGAAGGGGCTCTACAAGTAGACGGAGCTAGGCGGAGCTTCATAGTAAGATGAAGCGAGGTGACTCACGGGGGTAATGCCGGATGCTTTTCGTCATGAAACTATAAGAATAGAGGGCGGATCTGGCGCGATATCTGACGCGAGGATCGGTGAATCCAATCTTAGGTTTGGCCAACTTGATTTCGGATTCGATAAACTTGATCTTGGAGCAGATGTCAAGGAAGCCAATCCAGGATCTGACGAGTGCAATCTCAGATCTGCAAGATCCAATCCTGGGTCCGAAGTAGTATTGGATTTCTACCTGGAAGACTGCATCCCGGGAATAAGGAAGCTTGTTGAGCCAGGGAGTGTTGATGTGGTCGTCACTTCACCTCCCTATAATCTTGGCATTGAGTACGGGGCTTACGATGATACTGTTGCAAGGGATGAGTACTTGGCATGGACAGTCAAATGGGCCGGGGTTGTGAAAGACGCCATGTCTGATGGCGGATCGCTATTTCTGAACATCGGCTCTAAACCTACGGATCCATGGGTTCCTTTCGAGGTAGCGGAAGTCCTGAGGCCCATTTTCAGGCTGCAAAACGTGATCCATTGGGTGAAGTCCATTGCGATAGCCAAAGAAGATGTCGGTGACTACGGCACTATCGTGTCCGATGTGGCAATCGGCCACTATAAGCCAATAAACAGCCGTCGCTTCGTTAATGATTGCCACGAATATATCTTTCACTTCACCAAGTCAGGGGACGTGTCCCTGGATAGGCTTGCTATTGGTGTGCCATATCAAGATGAATCCAATGTCAAGCGATGGAAAGCTGCGAAAGAAGGCCTCAGATGCCGCGGCAACACGTGGTTTATTCCATACGAGACCATCCAGAGCAGGGTCAAAGAACGACCTCATCCAGCGACTTTTCCGCCTCGTCTTCCTGAAATGTGCATCCAGTTGCATGGTCTGGATAAGGTTAACATTGTGCTTGACCCCTTCATGGGCTTAGGCAATACTGCAATTGCCTGCGTGAGACTGGGGGTCGGGTTTACGGGATTTGAAATCGACGGAGTATACTTTGATGAAGCGTACAGAAGGGCCAAATCAGAGGCAGACGCGAAATGATTTACTGAGGATTCCCCTGTCGATCCAATGCTGGTAGATTTCCGCATTTTATTAATGCTTTTTTGCTTTCCATTAGCCTCACCTGCCTTGCCCAGCAATAGTGCACATTGTGAAGCACTAATCCACATCCTAGGGGACGCCTAGGAGATCGGATCAACACATCTTCCTGTTTCTGCAAGTCTATCATGCCATTAATCCCTCATCAGAAGAAGACTGCGTGGAAGCACACTTCATCGGCCTCACTCTATGTTCAGGAAGTTGCCGTATTATGGACTGCGGAGGCCGGAATTAGGTGATATGAATACCAGCCGTAATTGGTGTTGACATCCGGTAATGATGTGATCGAAAATCGACCATCTCCTTCTTACAGCGACAGTGGGAGTGAGGCTTGTCCCATCTTTAATAGCATAATCCTAGGTTGGGGCTATTTTACGCTTACCTCTATTATACGGCCTTTCTGAAGGTGACGTAGTGCTCATCTCCGGTTACATGGACTATAAAGATCGGGATCAGGTGAGATTAGCAGGAAGACAGGCTGCTTAGGAGAACAATAAGAGATAGCGGAGAAACTGAGTAATGATTACGCGCGGACAGCGGGAAGACTGCCCGAGGCTTCCGGAAAAGGAAAGATTCGAGAGATAAGTATGATTAACCGCAGCGTAGGCTGTGTGTAATAGGCTTGGAGGGAACGAAGTTGCGAGGAAGAAGATATGGCATAATACTGAGGACAGCGGTACAGCTGGTTCTTCTATTAGCATGTATAGCAGGGATTTGCCAAGTCTCGCCTGTTTATGCCGGTGAAAAAGAGCTGGCGCTTGGCCTCGACGACGCACGGAAGCTTGCTCTTTCCGGAAATGCCTCATATTCCATGGCGAAACTGGATTTTGACGCAGCTGAGATACAATTTGAGATGTCTCAGGCGGATGCGCTTATGAGGCCTTCTGTGGTAGCGGTGAAGAAGGCGGAAAACGCCAGGCGGAATACGGCGAGAGCCCTTGTTGCAAAAGAACAGGCTCTCATGCTGGACGTGGATAGCGCATATTATTCATTGCTGTCAGCACAAATGCGCTTAGATATCAGAAGGAAAGCAGAGGAACAGGCGAAGGATACAGCAAGAATTGTGACGCTCAAGTATGATGCCGGACTCGCCAGCAAAATTGAGGTAATATCAGCTGAACTACAGCTTCAGCGGGCAATTTCCGAAACCCTGTCTGCAGAGGGAGACCTGGAGCTTGCTGCCCTTACTCTCAAGCAGGTATTAGGTCTTAGTCTTGATACGAAAGTCGTCGCCACCGGCGCTCCGAAGCTCGCGGTAGAAGGCAGGGAAGAAATAGACTTTGATGAGGATCTGGCAAAAGTCCTTGCGAACCGTCCTGAGATTGTAGAAACAAGGGATGCCTTGGAAATCGCGGAGCTTGAGGTTAAGTTCTCAGATAATGACTACACTCCTGAACTCTCCAAGAGGCTTTACAGGAATGCCGAAGAGAAAATCCGTCTCCAATTTGACCAGGTGAAGCAAGGTGTGCAGATAGAGGCCTGTCGTCTTTATCTTGCAGTCCAAAATGCCAAGAGAGCAATGGAGGTGGCGCAAGCTGCCGCTTTCCAAGCGGAAGAGAACTACAAGATCATGAAACTTCGATATGAGTATGGTATGGAAATAGCCAATACTCTCTTGGGCGCGCAAGTCAACTTGACCGAGGCCAAGCTTGCTGAACTCCAGGCTTTCATGAATTATGAGATGGCTTGGCTACGTTACAAAAACTACGTGGATTACCCCGCTGATGAGGCAAAATAGGAGGATTGCAATGACGCGGATACTTGAGGCTGCAAAGCCGGGACATAGCAACCGTGTACATAGATACTCGAGAATCAGAATAAGGATACTTCTTCAGGTGTTTGCTTTAGTCGTTATTTTGCTGCTTTCTCCTTCACAAGCTTTAGCATCAGATGAGGACACACTGACATATGATGAAGCCTTGGGTCTTGCGTTGGCTTGCGATTCGGGTGTTCTGTCTGCAATAGGCGCCCTTGAACTGGCGAATTTACGCTTGATTGCAGCAGAGGCATCGCGTCTTCCTTCATTGACTTTAAAAGCTTCTCCTCTCGAAGGGGGTTGGAAAGCTCCTACGCCACCGTTTATCGAAGGCGGTAAGTACGTATCTTCCGGTATAGGGCTGGGCGCTGTTATGCCTATAGGTGACGGGACTGTTTCATTTTCTATGCAAGGTTCATACTACGGGGAAGAGTCCAAAAACCCTGCCTGGAATGACAGTTGGAAGATTAGCATCTCCTTGCCTGTCCTAGGGAAAAGTTCAGCGTCCACAGGGAGTACAGGTATAAGTGGAGTCTCAGGTGCAGGCGGGGGATCATACAGGGATCAGGTGAGGTTAGCGAAGACCGGAGTCAGAAACGCTGAGTTTGAGTTAAGCAGGGCAATAGCCAAAGCAAGATCAAGCCTTGAGACAGCGTATCATGGTGTGATCCGGGATACAGGCAAGCTTGAAGCTGCCCGGATGAACCTTGCCAGAGTAAAACAACACTTTACTATGGTAGAGAGCAGGCACATTCAGGGAAATGCAAGTGACCTGGATCTTGTTGATGCGGAGCAAGGGGTAAGATCGGCAGAGATAGCAGTGAACGCTGCATACCATGCCCTGAAAATATCAGAGATGTCTCTTAACAGACTAATTGGACGAAATCTTAATGAACCTCTTATCCTTGAGCCGGTCGGTGAATATACAGAAGATACGCTATTATCATTGGATGAGTACATAAGTCTTGCTCTTTGTCACCGGCAAGAGCCGGTTTTGGCTGAGGAGAACTTAGCTAACGCCGAGATTGAACTTGCCACAGCCCGTTCCGGATTGCTTCCGCAAGTTGCGCTTAGAGGAAGCCTTACTGATGACGGGTCATGGAGTGTCAGTATTGACCTGTCAAAAACCCTGTCAAAGGACTATGCAGCTGAACTCAGTGTAAAGTCTGCTGAGAACGCAGTAGCTATAGCCCGGCAAAACCTTGCTGCAACCAAAGAGGCAATAGTCATGGAGGTTACAGGTGCATACTATGCCTTACTCGAGGCAGAGGCCTATCTTGCCCTGGCAAAGCATGCATTGGAGAAGGCCGCCATCACTGTGAGTGTGCGTGAAACTCAATACAAGGCAGGTGCTGCCACCCACCAGGATGTCGCTCTTGCCATTACAGCTCTCAGCGAAGCAGAGACAGACTTGACGAACGCTCAGGCAAACTGCTTTCTAGCACGTTCAAGACTTATTGATGCAGGGCGCACGCGGTAAAACGAGACTGAGTTTTCCTTTACGGTCATCCTGCATGTAATAAGATCAGAAATACTTTGACACTTGCTACCTCTTTTCGTTAAATTGCTTAGATGGTAGAATTGAAACGCTATTGTTTAAGCCGGTGATGAGCAACATAGGCATCATTCAGGGCAGATGGGTGGCTATGGAAAAACAGCTTCTTAAAGGGTGAGGTTGAAACCATGTCAAAGCGTATCAAGACTGTCCCCGAGCCTATCCGGGATTACACGCCGGTTATCGTGACCGGGAATGATTACGTATCTCTGCCTGAAATTGATGAGTACGGGATGATCATGAGCGTAACCTTTTTGCACGAGGCTCAAGCATCCCTTTTTGAAGTGAGAGGAAATGCACCGGAGACTGCTGCTCAAGAAATCCCCTTTATCATGCCTTTCTTAGAATGGAACGGGATGCAAATAGATCTTAGAAGGGTGCGTCCCAAGATAGAACTGAAATGGGATTGGGTGCCCGAATTCACTTGGGATTTGCCCGGCGTTCCCGACGGCCCTATCAGGCTTGGTTTGCGTATTGTGGCGCCGCCTGATGAGAAGGGGTTTTGTTATATCCTTGAATTGGACAGGCCCGAATGTCAACGTTATGAGAGTATGACTACATATACAGCCGGAGATGACAGCGCAGCCACACATAACAGTATAGAACTCAACAGACAAGACAAAGCCCGGACAATGACAGTCCAGGCAAAGATGGGTCTTGTATGCACATGGGGTGCCGGCATATTTCGGGTATTCACGTCCCGTCCGATATCTTGCACGCGTTCATGCAGGTATGACAGGTGGACTCAAAGTGTAGTGGCTGAGGCTATGGGACCTTTACCGCTGTTCGGTTTTTCCGTTAACTCATCTTTGGGCTTTGACAGCATAGACATACAGGACTCATCAGACGATCCTTGTAGGGTAAAGGTTTCCGCAGACAGAGAGTTTGCTCCCGGCGACAAGGTGACTTGTGCCTACTACGTCGCGTTCAACAGGGAAGCTGACGGGGCTCGCACTACAGGTGTCCATCTGAAACGAGTGGGTTGGAAGGAACTTGAGGAAAGGACCTATGCGTGGCTCAGGATGCGCAGGCGTTATTTCCCGCCCCGGGCAAAATGCATAAACAGCAGCAAGAATCAGGATAAATGCTCTCATGGATGCGGGCTTGAGAATTCCCACGAAATCGCAGGCAACGACGAACTCCTCGGTAAACCGGAGAGTGTGGTCAATAGAAACCTGCTCTTTAATTACTTCTTTGCAACAGGCAAGACTCTGGATTCTGAGTCTTTGGTGGCTGTGACGTCAAGAAGCCCCAGGTACTATGTGAGTGCAGCGTTCTGGGCGCGGGATGTATTGTTATGGTCCATGCCTGCCCTGGTATTGACTGATGCAGAGAGGGCAAGGGATGTGCTTCTCTATTCAACGCGAATAGGCACGCGGAACGTCGGGGACCACGCCCTCTACATGGACGGGACAGCGCTTTATCCCGGGTTTGAGCTGGATGAGGCTGCTGCTCATATCATTGGGCCGGGGACTTACTTGGATGCTACGGGAGACTATACAGTCCTTGATGTGCCTGGCATAATCGAGGGCATCCAAAGGACTTTAGCTGCAATAGAGAAATGGCTTCTCCGGGATGATTCGGGAAAACCCGTTCTGTGCAGAACTTTCTTGGACCCGTCTGACGATCCCGTGGAGTTTCCTTTCTTGACCTACTCCAATGTCCTCCTTTGGAAAGCCTGGATGATTGCATCTTCCGTATTCGATAGGCTTGGCGGTGATTATGCGCATGTGGCGGATCAGTTATTAAGGGATGCTAAGGCATTGGAAGAAGCCATACGTCGTTATTGTGTAGTGGACGGTCCTTTCGGACCAATGTATGCTTGGGCTGTAGACCTGGAACCCATAAAAATCTGTCGTGTGAATTACGAGACTTACGATAACCCCCCGGGCAGCTTGGAACTAATTCGCCATTACGGTTTTCCCCATGACGAAGAGACCTCAAAAATCCTTAGGAATACCCAGCGTTGGATCCGCTCTTGGCACAACCAATACTTCTTCGACGGCGAGTTTGGCGGACCGGGGTCTGCTCATTCACCGCATCCGTGGCCTATGGCTGCTGCAAATACTATTCTTGCTGAAGTAGCTGAGTATGAGACTGTCGGCACATGTGATATCGAGGCAGTGAAGCGAGCAGTGAAACTGTTGACCACTGCGCCGATGGATAGGGGCTTGGTTTCGGAGAGCATAGATCCTGTGACAGGCGTCGCAAAAACCGGATTAGCCTTGGCGACAGGGGCGGGTTTCGTCGCTTATGCGCTCTGGCGAGGTCTCAAGATTGGTCTTGAGCCGTATTTGACGCATAGCTTTGAAGCACCCCACGAGCATTCATAAATACTTGGTTCAGCCATTAAATGAGGGCAAAGTAATGCCTCTTAGCCCATATGCAGGTGGCAGCGAACTAAGTGTTGCGTCTTCTTCCCAATCTTGGTGCTTCTTTTTACCTCTCCGGTTTTCATCTGCGTTTCCGCCGGTAAAAGGTCTGGTTCCTCTTGTTCACAGACAGGCATACGGTATCTACATCTTGGATGGAATCTGCATCCTTTCGGAGGATCAATAGGTGTCGGCACTGTCCCTTCAAGAAGAATTCTGTTGCCTCTGGGAAATACATCGACAGAGGGGATTGCCGAGAGGAGCGCCTGGGTATAAGGATGCAGAGGATTTTCATAGAGTGAGTCCGTATCCGCTGATTCCACTATCTGTCCTAAATACATTACAGCCACCCGATGACTCATATGGTACGCGACGCGAAGGTCGTGGGTGATGAAAAGATATGACAGGTCGTATTCTTTTTGCAGTCCTTGCAGTAGATTGATTATCTGTGCCTGTACGGAGACGTCCAGTGACGACAGAGGCTCATCTGCCACAATGAACTTGGGATTTGTGGCAAGGGCTCGGGCGACGCCGATACGCTGACGCTGCCCGCCACTGAACTGGTGAGGGTATCTATCTATATGGTCTTCGCTTAACCCTACACGCCTGAGCAAATCAATGGTTTCCGCTTCTCTGTCCTGAGGTTGCACACCTCTTGCTGCCAAGGCCACACCAATGATCTGACGCACTGTGTGCCTGGGATTCAGGGAGCTATACGGATTCTGGAATATTATCTGCGCCTGGCGTCTCAAAGCGGTCTTAGGTATAGATCCTTGACCCCGGAGAGGCTTGCCCTGGAATAGGACGCTCCCTTCAGTAGGCTCATAGAGTCCTACAAGCGCCCTGCCAAGAGTGCTCTTCCCGCATCCTGATTCCCCCACCAGGCCAAGGGTTTCTCCTGGGAGTATCTCAATGCTTACCCCGTCCACTGCCCTGACAACACGATCTTTCGCGCCTGCAAGGTATTTAGTAAGCAGGCTCTCTTCAATTACAAAGTGCTTTTTGAGGTTTTCCGTAGCCACAATGGGCTTATCATGCATAGATGCTTCTTGGTGATTTGCCGTTGTGGGCATTATGCCTTAAACCTCCTATCACCTTGAGTTTACTACGTTCGGTAGTTTGGGGTTGAGATTGCTTCTCCTGCTGATCTTTAATGATTACTATGTCAATAATCATTATAGCACTTGATTATAGCGCTTTGGCTTAATAGGAAGCCAAGTGACAAAAATATCCATTGACACATATAATCCCCACAAGTAATATAATAATGGTAGTGTGTACTAAGAATCAAATATACGCGTCATTCATGCTGCGCTTTGTTTAGGAGATAAACGCAGCCGCTGAATCTTCCGTAAGGAAGAGCGGGGGAACCGAAGTTCCAGTATGGGGGCGAATCCTGCTCGCAAGGCAGGTAGGGCTAGCTCCTTCAGCCCGAGTCCGTCAGCTAACCTCGTAAGCGTCGAGAGGGGGGCGTCGAACCTTACCCAAGGAGGCCCCTTGGGTTCTTTTGTCTCGCGATTGTTCAGCATCCCCTGGTTTACGCTAAATAAGGAAATGCTGACAGCACCTTTGCAATACTGTTCTATATGAGGCAGATCCCCTGGTAAATTCAGCTAATTTGTGTCTATACGAAATATTATAAGGTGTTCACGTGAAGTTTTTACGTGGAACATCCATACAAAACGTGATCAGGCGTTTACATAGGAGGTTCACATGAAGCATTTGCACCAGGCTCTACCAGGTGTTCACATGGATCATTCACAGGAAACTTCATGGGATTCTTATACAAAGGACTTGCACGAAGCCATTTTCGCGAAGAATTCACGCAAGGTATTCACATGGGACTCCCACAAGAGACATCCACATGAGACGGTTGCGCCGGAGGTTTGCACCAGGTGTCCGCATGAAAGACTTGAAATTCCGTTTGGATGGGAAGAATAGGTAGTAGAAGTCAAGTCGCATGAGAGTTTCAAGAACAGAGAAGGCAGAGTAAGGAGGCCAAAGATATGAGAGCGCAAAGAGGTTTTGGCATACTGCCATGCCTGGCAGCCTTGGTTGTGCTTGCCGTTCTCCTGGTTTCTGTTGGAGCGGTCACTGAATACCCTGCCCAGGCGGCAGGCAAGACTCTTTCGATAATCGTTGATTCTGTGTCAGACCGTGCAGATGAGGCGGAAATCATTGCTACATATCTCCGTGCTGTCGGGGTTGAGGCGGAAGTGCGCGTATGGGAGTGGAACGCTCTGAAAGAGCGACTCCTTGCAGGAGAGAGGCAAATGTACCTTACTGATTGGGGTAGCGCGTACTTCGATCCCTTTGACCTCGTAATACCTAAACTCAGCACAGGCGACAGAGGTAACTACTCAGGGTACAGCAACAGAGAACTCGACGAACTTCTTAAGCAAGTTCAGATGACCGCGGATCAGAATGAGCGCAAGAAAGCTTACTTTGAGGCACAGAGGATCATTTTCCAGGACGCGCCTTGGATTTTCGGGTACGCGCTCAAAGAGACCGAAGCTGCGAGAGCAGAAGTCACAAACTGGCAGCCTTCCATGGATTCCCGAATGAATCTCCATGACGTAGGGCTTACTCGAGGTGACACCATCGTTGTAGGAATGAAAGCAGACAAGATCATAACCCTCGACCCTGCCATGTATCGGGACAGATCCACCGAAACCGTCCTTCGTAACATGTTTGACGGCCTTGTCACTCGGACTTGGGATGGGAAGGTAGTGCCTGAGATAGCTGAGTCATGGACTGTTCCGTCTGACAATGTCTATGTCTTCAAGATTCGGAAAGACGTAAAGTTTCACAATGGCGAAACCCTTGACGCAGATGATGTCGTGTTCACATTCGAGAGGATCCTCGAGGAAGGGGCGATTGCAGGTCAATCATCACCGCGGAAGGGACTTCTCGGTCCGCTGGACTCTGTTGAGAAGATAGATCAATACACAGTGAAGTTTACTCTTGCCAACCCATTCCCTATATTTCCTCAAGCGCTTGTCCATTTTCAGATTGTGCCTAAGGACTACATTAAGAAGGTCGGGGATAATGAATTTGCAGCGAAACCGATTGGCGCAGGCCCTTTTAAGTTCAAAGAAGGACGGCTGGATGATCAGATAGTCATAGAGAGGTTTGATGGATATTACGGCGGTTCGCAGGAGATTCCCCCGGTAAGTGTTGCCCCTGTAAAACGGGCTATCTTTCGGATGATGCCTGAGGCGACAGTAAGAGTAGCTGCTCTAAAAGCAGGCGAAGTCCACATTATTCAGCAAGTACCGCCGGATCTTGCAAGAACTCTTAGTGCGGACAAAAATATCCAAGTGAAAAGTGTGGACGGGACCCGCGTATATTGTGTGGAGATGAACTGCAAAAAGCCGCCTTTTGACGATGTCAGGGTGCGTCAGGCCATGAATTATGCAGTTGACTGGAATGCAATTCTTACGTCCATCTATGGCGGGAACGGCGTCAGGTTGGCTTCTGCGTTCTTGCCCGGCGGATTCGGATTTGATCCAGACCTTAAGCCGTATCCGTACAATCCTGACAAAGCCAAGGCTTTGCTTGGCGAAGCAGGCTACTTTGTCAAATAGCAGCTGCCCGAAATGTAGATACCGGAGGTTAGAATGACACGCACACAGGTACAGGTAATAGAACGTATACTCGCTGCAGTCCCGATAATGCTTGGGGTTGTGATATTTACGTTTCTTTTCATGCGGATGATTCCAGGGGATCCGGTGGATATCATGATGGGCGAAGCAGGTGGAGTGACTCTCGAGGAGATGGACTTCCTAAGGGCGCAGTTTGATCTCGATAAGCCACTTCCGGTGCAGCTTGCGAGGTATCTCGGAAGGCTTGTTCAAGGAGATATGGGGTACTCGATTCAAAGGGCCCGTCCTGTGAAAGAAGTGATTCTTGAAGCAGTTCCTGCCACTATTGAGTTGGCATTGTTTTCGTTGCTGTTTGCACTTATAGTAGGTATTCCCCTGGGAATCGCCTCCGCGCGACGTCAGAACTCTCTTGTTGATCGTGTTGGGATGACTGTATCTTTTTTGGGGATATCAATGCCTGCTTTCTGGCTGGGGATAATCGGGATCATTGTATTTTCGCTCAGGCTCGGCTGGCTTCCTACATCAGGCAGGATCACCTATGGCATGGAACCTGCCGCTATAACCGGTCTCCTGACACTGGATGCCGTAATTACCGGAGACACTCAAGCGCTCAAAGACGCTTTGAGACATCTTGCCCTCCCGGCAATTACCTTAGGAGCCGGGGTAGCGGCTGTAGTCGCCAGAGTTACAAGATCCAGTATGCTGGAAGCGCTGAAGACAGATTATGTCCTGTTCGCCAAGGCTAAAGGCGTGCCTGAGATGGTTGTCGTGGTCAGGCATGCCCTACGAAACGCCCTTATTCCAACGGTGACAGTCGTCGGGCTCCAGATAGGGACGTTACTTGGGGGAAACATGATAGTGGAAACCATCTTCGGATGGCCGGGCCTGGGACGAATAGTGGTGGATGCGATATTCTCCAGAGACTATCCGCTGGTTCAGGCAGCAGTCATGGTTTATGCTTTGACTTTTGTGGTGATAAACCTTGCCACTGACATTCTTTACACCTATCTCAATCCCAAGATGACGCTTTAGTAAGCTTAGGGAGACCATTTGAGGGCTTAAGATTACAGTTTATGGAAAGGAGGCGCTGCACATCACATGTCAGTAAACATTGAGCACGCTGATGAAATTAAAAGACATGCCTGGGATTCCGAGGCTTATCCAATTGGAAGGCCTGTGCCTACGGCATACAGTCGCCCATGGTCCGGGCTTCAAAGCGCATGGGACATATTGCTCAAATTAATGAGTCATCCGGGTGCAGTCGTTGGAGGTTTTGTGATCCTGGCATACGTTATTTGTGCAGTATTTGCGCCTTACATAGCTCCGTACAGCCCGGATGAGGTGTCTCTTACCGAAAGGTTTCTCGCACCTGCTTTGACAGGCCTGCATCCTTTTGGCACGGATCAGCTGGGAAGGGACATGCTTTCCAGGGTCATATACGGTGCTCGCGTCTCCATCCTCGTAGGAGTTTTGACCATAGCGATTTCCATGGCGGTAGGAGTAGGGCTTGGACTCGTAGCAGGCTACTATCAAGGCACCTTTGACAAAATCATGTCAAGGTTTACTGATTTACTTCTGGCGTTCCCGTACTTGATATTCGTTATTGGGATGATGTCTGTTTTGGGCCCCGGGTTCTGGAATCTCATCTTAGCCCTTTGCTTTAAGGGTTGGGTCGAGTTCTACAGACTAGCCAGAGCTGAAGTAATGTCTCAGAAAACATGCGAATATGTTGAGGCTGCCCGTGCGCTTGGCCGGTCTGACGCTTCTATCATGATTTCAGAGATTCTCCCCAACATAATCCATTCCATCTTGGTCCTTGGGACATTGCGCATGGGGAATATGATAGTCACGGAGTCGTCTTTAAGCTTCCTAGGTCTCGGTGTGCCGCCGAGGATTCCTGCATGGGGCTCCATGGTATCCGATGGGCGCCGTTACATGCTGAATGCATGGTGGGTAGCGACTCTGCCCGGGCTTGCCCTTGTCATTTTAGTGCTTGCTATTAATCTTGTGGGAGAAGGCCTCCGGGATGTGTTGGATCCTAAGTTGCAGGAGGGTCAATAGATGGATGCCTTTGATAATCAAACTAAACATGACACCTTAATTCATGATAAACCTGACAGCCTGACCCATGATGAAAAATCCCCGGTGCTTGAGATTTCAGGGCTTTCAACAGAGTATCCTACTCCCCGAGGGACTGTCCACGCAGTTCGCGGCGTTGATCTCGTCTTGGGGAAAGGCGATATTCTGGCCATTGTAGGTGAGTCAGGATGCGGCAAGAGCGCATGCCTCCTCTCGATAATGAGACTTGTCCCTCCTCCGGGACGAATTGTCAAAGGGTCTGTCAAGTTTCGAGGCAAGGAGCTCCTCGCCCTGTCCGAGGCAGAGATGAGGGAGCTGCGAGGAAAAGACATGGCTATGGTCTTTCAAGACCCCATGACTACCTTGAACCCGGCATACCGGGTGGGGGAACAGATCTCCGAGTCGCTTCGTGTTCACAGACTTCTTCCGGGGTTTCCCGGACGCCTCTTGCGCAAAGAGAGAGAGAGGGAGCGGGAACGGGTAATAGATCTTCTCAAACAGGTGGGGATACCGTCTCCGGAGCATAGGCACCTCGAGTATCCCCACCAATTCAGCGGTGGGATGCAACAACGTATCCTCATCGCTATCGCACTTGCGTGTAGACCTAAGGTCATACTTGCTGATGAACCCACCACTGCTTTGGATGTCACGGTCCAGGCGCAAGTGCTTGACTTAATGCGGGAAATCAACGAGGAACTTGGAACAGCGATAGTCCTCGTCACTCATGACTTAGGTGTCGCCGCCGAATTCTGTTATAAGGCTGCTGTGATGTACGCAGGCCAAATTGTCGAGTCCGGAGGGATTGAGGACGTGCTTTCTTCTCCGCTTCATCCTTACACAAGAGGGCTTCTTAAGTCTATTCCCAAGATTGGCCAAAGACGTGAACTTGTTCCGATAAACGGCGAAGTTCCTGATCTTACCGATCTTTCCGAAGGATGCAGCTTTGCTCCGCGCTGCAGGGAAGCTTACTCATACTGCGAGCGTACTTCGCCCCCCCTAGTACATTTAAAGAACGGGCGCAAAGTCCGTTGCCATCTTTATACGTAGGTCCGTATTGTGTGGCTTCCCTCATGCATGCATATGCTCGATTAAATCCGGTTGTCCTCGCACATGATATTCATGTCATATCCGGGTTTTCTCATCCGTAGGCTCAATTGAACCAGGCTTGCTTGCGAATAATTCCTCAGTTGGGGTAAATCCTAAGAATAGGTCGGCTCTTCCAGGGTCGGCATCCGGATTCGGATCCACTGAAGGAGGAGATATGATGCATGTGATTATGCTTTCGTGGGAGTATCCCCCAAGGGTGGTCGGGGGTATAGCCAGGCATGTGGAGGACCTTGCCAAAGCCCTTGTCAAGCAGGGAGTAGATGTGGACGTAATTACCTCAGCCCACGACAAGGCTTGCGAAGAAGAAGATGATGAAGGGGTGAAAGTCTTCAGGGTCCCTTTTCAGAGTCCTTCTCCACCTGACTTCATCACTTGGGTCATGCAAATGAACCTGAATCTTCTGGAGCGTGGGATTGAACGGGCTGCCACCGGTGCAGATCTCGTGCATGCTCATGATTGGGTGGTTGCGTACTCCGCGAAAGTCTTAAAACACGCTTTCAATATCCCCCTAGTCGCCACGATTCATGCTACGGAATACGGCCGTAATTGGGGCCTTCATAATGATTTGCAGCGTTACATCAGTAATGTCGAATGGTGGTTAGGGTTTGAGGCTTGGCGTGTTATATGCTGTAGTCAGCATATGCGTCAAGAGCTGTCGTGGATATTTCAGCTCCCAGGAGATAAACTGCATGTAATCCCTAACGGAGTCAACCCGGCCCGGTTTGATGTCCCTTCTGACGATGATCCGGCTGCTTTTAGGTTGCAATGGGCTGCGCCTGATGAGAAATTGGTTTTCTATATCGGCAGACTGGTGCACGAGAAAGGAGTTCACATTCTCCTTGACGCATTTTCGAAGGTGCTCGCATATAGAGACAAAACCAAGCTGGTAATTGCAGGCAAAGGTCCTGCAGCCGCATACCTCAAGGAACATGCCCATGCCCTGGGAATCTACAACAGGGTATTCTTTGCCGGGTTCGTTGATGACTTAACCCGCAACAGACTCTACAAATGCTCAGACGTGGCTGTCGTCCCCAGCCTCTATGAACCTTTTGGCATCACTGCGCTGGAAGCCATGGCTTGCGGGACTCCGGTTGTGGTCTCAGATGTAGGAGGGTTAGGTGAAGTTGTCAGGCATGGAGTTACCGGCATGAAGTGTTATGCAGGTAACCCAAATTCACTTGCTGACAATATCCTAACCCTTCTTGCAGACGAGAAGCTATGTGACGGGATCCGTGCCAATGCTAAAAATGATGTCCTGACTAAGTTCAACTGGGACATAATAGCTAAAGAAACCTCCGAGGTCTATGACGAGGTTCATCAGGCATACAAGGCCGGCCCCTGGGCGGTAACGAGGCCCGGATGGGTCTTTCAGAGCCGGGAGACTGTCAGGCCGGAGTATTCGCGATACTTCGCCCATGACACTGTGTAGAAGAACGGAGGCAGGATTCACTTGAAGGCAGTGGTAATGGCAGGCGGAAAAGGGACGAGACTCAGGCCGCTTACATGTGACAGGCCGAAACCCATGGTTCCGGTGGTAAATCGCCCTATGTTGGAGCATGTCATTGACCTCCTGAAACTCCACGGGTTTTCGGAGATTTTCGCTACACTCTACTACATGCCTGAAGTCATTCAGGACTATTTCGGCCAAGGAGACAGGTTCGGTGTCACAATGCATTACTCTGTCGAGGATACCCCGCTTGGTACAGCAGGAAGCGTCAAAACATGTGAACGCTACCTGGATTCAACCTTTCTTGTAATTTCCGGAGATGCGCTTACAGATATTCACTTAGGTGAGGCTGTCGAGTTTCACAAGGCCAAAGGTGCAATTGCAACAATTGTCCTCACTCATGTCACAAACCCTCTGGAATACGGGGTGGTAATAACTGACGATGACGGGCGTATTACGCGCTTTTTAGAGAAACCCAGTTGGAGTGAGGTATTCAGCGATACTGTAAATACCGGTATTTATGTGTTGGAACCCGAGGCGTTACGTCTTTTCGACACAGGACAACAGTTTGACTTCAGCAAGAACCTGTTCCCGCTCATTCTCAAGAAGGGGCTGCCTTTATTTGGGTATATCGCTGACGGCTATTGGAGCGATGTGGGGAATATTGAGCAATACCGGAAGACTCACTACGACATTCTCCAAGGGCCGGCTCAGGTGAATATTCCCGGAGAAGAAATCGCAAAAGGAATTTACATGGGGACAGGCACTGAAATCCATCCGGATACAAGGCTTGATGCGCCCATTGTAATCGGGGACTTCTGTCGCATTAGGCGAGGTGCGGAGATTGGGTCAGGCACGATCATCGGACACAACAATATCCTAAGTGAAGGCGTTTCCGTAAAACGAAGTGTTATCTGGGATGATTCTTTCTTCGGAAAGGACGCTGAACTGAGAGGCGCTATTGTATGTAGTAAAGCAAGCCTTAAGTCAAAGGCAGCAGTGTTTGAAGGGTCAGTCATCGGGTCTCGCTGTGTCATAGGGGCGCACTCAATTATCAGGCCCAGTGTGAAGATATGGCCTGAGAAAACAATTGACGCAGGAACTGCCATAACCACGAGTCTGGTGTGGGGAGCGAAGTGGTCCAAGAGATTGTTCGGTACATACGGAGTCTCAGGCCTCGTTAATGTGGAACTGACCCCGGAAATCGCAGCGAAACTAGGCGCAGCTTACAGCTCATGCTTCAGGGAAAGGCCACAGGTAGTCGTGAGTTCAGACGCATACAAGCCTTCTCGTATGGTAAAGAGAGCGCTTACATCAGGCCTCCTCTCCGGTGGAGCAAGCGTCTATGATTTGGGCCGTATGACCACCTCTGTAACCCGTTACGCTGTCACAGCGTTAGGAGTGAGCGGAGGCCTTCACGTGAGACTCTCGCCATATGACCCGGATATCGTCTTAATCGAATTCCTCGATGATAAGGGTATGAATATCGATAAATCCACAGAACGGAAAATAGAAAACGCGTTTTTCAGTGAAGACTTTACGAGAGTATGTCCGGATGATATTGGAGAGGTGGCATTTCTTACTCGCCTTGTCGAAGAGTACTTAGATTGTTTGCTCAAAACAATATCTGTGGACTTGATAAGGGCAAAGCAATTTCCGGTCGTGGTGGACTACGATCCCGGGAATCTATCCCTGATCCTGCCGTCCTTTCTCTCTGCGTTAGGTTGCAGGGTATCTGCATCAGACAGGGATAATTCCGGGGATCATGGGCCCAGGCATCTCCTGGATATGCTGGACTCCTTATCATTCCTGGCAAAGTCGGTAATTGCCAAGCAGGCTGCTCTTGGCATAATCGTTGACAGCAACGCGGAAAGGTTGTTTCTTGTCGATGAGAGGGGAAACAGGGTGTCTGACGACCTATTTGTAGCCCTCATGTCTCTCGTTGCTTTGAAATCGCAGGAAGGCGCCACTGTGGCAGTGCCGGTTACAGCCTCACGAATCATCGAGGATATGGCCGGAAGCTACCGTGGACGTGTAATTCGCACCCGGGCAAATCCCAGATCAGTTATGGAAAAAGCCATTGAGGCGAAGATTTTCATAGGCGAAAAGGGCCTTCCCGGGTTTCAAGCGCCTTTTGACGCGCTCTTCTCTCTTGGGAAAATCCTCGAGACTATGGCAAGGGACGGCATCAGCCTCTCGGAGCTGGTCTCTATGGTTCCTCAGTTCTATATCAGCAAGCGCAGTGTCAAATGCCCTTGGGAAGCGAAAGGCAAGGTAATGCGCACTTTGATCGATGAGACCCGCACAAAGAAAGTGGAACTCATAGACGGTATCAAAGTCTACCATGAGACAGGGTGGGCCTTGGTTTTGCCTGATTCAGAGGAGCCTCTCTTTCACATCTACAGCGAGGCTTCGACTCCGGATGAAGCTGAGGCGTTAAGAGAGGCTTACATGAGCCGTATATGCGAAATCGGGCTGATCTAAATCCTAAGCCTTAGCATATACTTGGTAGTCTATCTCAGGGAAAATGTTGTTCCTTGCTTCAATATCTGAAAGCCAGCTTTCGTCAATAGACTCCCGCCGGATATCCTCATAGAGTTTCGTGAACCGCCACAAGTGTTCTTTAGTACGCCTGACTGCGTACGGGACTACGGTCCCTGTCTTCATGATGAATGCCCAGTCGCTGCTCTGAGCTAGGAGCAACTCGCGGGCTGCCTGATTTAAGGCTCGTCTCCTCAGGCCGTCTGAGTCCGGGTAGGCTTTGGCAAGTTCCGTCATTCTCTCCGCTGCTTTATGAAGATGACGGTAAATCCAGTCGTTGGAACCTTCAAGCCAGACCTCATTGTAGCCTTTATATCCCCAACTTGAAAGGGACGGTGTAGAGACTTGGTTGCGAGTGTATACGTTTAGATAGTCGCTTGGTGTAACTAACTTGAACACGTTCTGGTCGTAAGTCGCCTTTCTTATCAAGTAATCAAGCCACTCCGGTCCTTCGAACCACCAATGTCCAAAGAGCTCAGCATCGTAAGGTGCGACTACAATGGGTTTTCTATCCATTACAGATGCCAGGTATTCGATTTGCCTCTCTCTGTTGAACATGAAGTTCCCTGCGTGGATTGCAGCTTTTCTTAAGGCACGTCCCCTGTCATAAGGTTGTTTGTCATGGGTTTTCCCGGTAATCCTGTGGTATTTTATCCCTGTGCCGATACGGGTTCCGCTTGGGTGTATGTATGGTTTTATGTAGTCGTAATCCAAGTCATAACCTATATCCCGATAGAATTCCCGGTAATCGTAATCCCCCGGATATCCCTCTCGTGCGCTCCATACTTGCTTGGATGATTCCATGTCCCTACCGAAGGAGGCCACACCTGACTTGCAGTATATCGGCGCGAACACTCCGTACTTAGGTTGAGGCGACGCGAAAAGCACTCCGTGAGCGTCCAATATGAAATATCTTATACCTTCCTGCTTCAAGTATTCATCATCACCCGGATTGAAACCGCATTCAGCAAGCCAGAAGCCTTGAGAATTGCGGTGAAAAGTTTGTCTGTGGTAGTCGGCTGCTATCTTTACCTGGGCACGCACCGCTTCGCGGGATATCTCCATAAGCGGAAGGTATCCATGGGTTGCGCAAGAAGTAATAATTTCCAGGCATCCCTTGTCCTGAAGCGCGGTAAATGCAGTGATTAGGTCGCATTGGTATTCATCTTGGAATATACGTCTTGCTTCACGGAACTTCTCCAGGTACATTTTGGCGTTCTCATTGAATTCCGGGAGCCAGCGGGTTCGTTCAACTTCTCTTTCCGCAAGCTCGATAAGGCGTTCTATGTGGCGGAGATACCGCTCCTTGAGGAGGGAGTCCTGAAGCATGGACGAAAGGGGCGGGGTGAGGGACATTGTTATTCGAAATTTTATTCCCTCATCAGCCAGGCGGTTGAATACTTTTATGAGAGGAATGTACGTTTCTGTAATGGCTTCATAAAGCCAGGTTTCCTCAAAGAAATCAGAATGCTCAGGGTGTCTCACATACGGCAAGTGCGCATGAAGGATAAGGGCAAGATAGCCTTTTTCATCTCCCATGTCGAAAACTCATCTCCTTTTGCTACCAAGTGCTACGGGCAAGTCTGGTAGTGACGGAGCTGCGCATAGAGGCATCCTTTGACACTGCCTGAATATCTATGATTTGCTCCCCGTCAGGCAGGGCGTACCTTACATGAAAAGTACCGTCCGGACGAAGTTTGACAGGCCGCCCGGAAATGGTAAGATCTGCGTCAGGTAAAGTGGCGCCGTGGATTATCACTTCCACAAATGCGTTTAACCAAAACTTTTGAGGCTGTGCTCTTTGCCCCATTTGAGGACTGGATATCTCACTTACGAATTCAGAGCCTATTTCCAAGTGCATCCGCTCGGATATTTCGGAAACCATCTCAGGGGATGCCGGAAGGCCGGTAGACAGAGGATAGTACCTCTCTATTGCTGAAAGTGTCATCCATTCTTCATCAATGACTTCAGACATGCCGGCTCTGGGGGTTTTGACTACGTTTGACTTTGACAAGCAAAGGAAGCGGCCGTCTTGTCCAATAAGTCCGAGCTCTGCACAGTAAGATCTGTTAGGCCGATCAACGTTTATATACCAGTTTTTGGCATGTTCGCCAATGTCAATGCTCATAGTCTTATGTGCGTTGCTTCCGTCAAATTCGATATCAGTCACATCATGCACCCGGAGAGCCTTTTTGGAAGTCAGCCATCCTTCCGGTCCCAACGCCATGGTTACCATGTCTGAAATGTCTTCCGCGATTTCCCAGTATGCGTGTATCCAATATGGATCCCGCACCATAAGGACTATTTGGGTTGAGCCATATCTCTGAGGAAGCTCATATTGGCTGTCCCATGCATATCCAGGAGCTTCTTGATATTGAATAGGAGCTTCACCTACGTGTAATTCGCGAGTCTCAATGATTTGAATCTCAGGGACGACCTCTGAAACATGGATTTCCACCGCCTCAGAGGGGCCGGCGCCTTGACTGAGACTGTTTTCTGTCGTTTTTTCAGAATTTTGCAATCAGGTTACCTCCCCACTGAATCGTGTGGGCATTATCATGTGGAGGCCTCTGTAATAATATCTCTACTGCTGTGAAGGTTTATACCATCGGAATACTGTTTGCTCGTATGACTTACACTAAATGTACTCGATTTTGGAAGAGATCGCCTAAATTGAGTAAGGAGAAATCCAGTGACAGCGCAAGGGGGGCATCTTTATGTCAATTGGGTCATTTGTGCTTGTTCTCCATAGCCATCTGCCGTATTGCAGAAAGGCAGGGGTATGGCCTTTTGGCGAAGAGTGGGTTTTTGAGGCAATGGCGGAAACGTATATTCCACTTCTTGATATCATAGACCACCTGGCTGAGAAGAACGTCTCAGGAAGCTTTACAGTAGGGTTTACACCGGTGCTGTTGGATCAATTACAAGATCCGTACATGCTGCTTCGGTTTGACGAGTATCTTGAGACTAAGATTGCTACAGCGGAAGCTGACATTCTAAGATTCGGAGCCGAGAGTGAATGGAGTCTTCAAGAGCTTGCCAAGTTTTACAGGGATCGCTATGAAAGGGTCAGAGACAGTTTTTACCTTCGACACAACAGAAACCTGGTGAACGCCTTCAAGGCCTTTCAGGATAGGGGGTTGATAGAGATCCTGGCAGGAGCGGCGACTCATGCATATTTACCGCTCCTTGCCACTGACACTTCTATTTATTCTCAGCTCAAGCTTGGATATGATGTTTACAATTACAGTTTCGGACGTCCTCCTCAAGGAATATGGCTGCCGGAGTGCGGATATCGTCCCCCGTCAGAGTCATCAAGTGTTGACAGGGCTCTAAAGGAACTTGGATATTCTTGCTTCTTCGTGGACGCGCACGCTATTGAAGGTGGAGCACCGATAGACGTATACTCAGACAGGATCTTGAAAAAGCCGGAAGTGCGATCTGCTACCGCAAAGCGGGATTATACCTCTTACCTTCCGTACTTGGTTTCCGGTAGTAACATCGCAGTTCTTGGGCGAAATCAACGCACCGCATTGCAGGTATGGTCCTCAGAATGGGGTTATCCGGGTGACGGCAATTATCGGGAGTTTCATAGGCGAGATCCAATTTCCGGTTTCAGTTATTGGAAAGTCACAAGTCGATTGGTGGATATCTCCGCGAAGGAAGTATACCAACCTGAAGCCGCTCTTTGTCGGGCTAAGGAGCATGCTGATCACTTTGTGAACTTAGTGGAACGGCTCCTTTTGGATTTCAACTCAGAAACCGGAAAACGAGGAGTAATCGTAGCGCCATTTGACGTAGAATTGTTCGGACACTGGTGGATGGAAGGTCTTGACTGGTTGAAGTGGGCATTGGAAGGCCTCAGCAAGAGTCCCTATGTAGAAGTCGTTTCCGCTTCGGATTGCCTGGAGAGATACCCGCCAAATGAAGAGATCGACTTGCTGGAAAGTTCATGGGGTCTTGGGGGAGGCCACTATGTCTGGGACAATGATCAAACCAACTGGATGTGGCAAGAAATCCACAGTGCCGAAAAGGAAATTGAAGACATGGTATTGAAAACAGGCCATAGAAACCGACAAGGAGAAGATAACGCTTCGCTTAGAGCCAGACTTCTAAAGCAGGTAGCCCGTGAGGCGTTGCTGCTTCAGAGCAGTGATTGGCCGTTTCTTGTTACTACGGAACAAGCTAGGGATTACGGTGAGAGGAGATTCCTCGAACATAAGCATAGATTTGAGAGGCTTACCCATGCTTTGGCCAAGGACCCAATACCCCCTGACATCGTGAGCTACCTGGAGCAACTTGAGTCTATTGACGCAGTATTCCCTAAGATTGATTTCACCGCTTTCATGGGAAAGCAGGGATTCTGAGGTAAATGTTGAATCTCTTCGCCTGAGGTGATGTTCCGGGGTTCAGTATAGTACTGTCTCCGGTTGTGACCGAAGGATCGAGGAGGATAATAAATAAATGAAACTTGTGGCAGATCTCCACACTCATTCCGTAGCAAGCGGACATGCATATTGCACCATTAATGAAATGGCTCAGGCTGCAGCTGAAAAAGGGCTCAAAATGATTGCAATTACCGACCATGGGCCTAACATGCCGGGCGGTCCTCATTTTTATTACTTCGGTAATTTGCGTATAGTTCCTTCTGTGATTGCCGGAGTTCAAGTGCTAAAAGGCATTGAAGCGAATATAGTCGGCTTGTCAGGTGAACTTGATTTACCCGATCATATGCTGGAGAAACTGGATATTGTGTTTGCAGGGTTCCACACTCATACCGGTTATGAAGGTGACGGGGTTTCCGAAAATACCGGGGCAATGATAGGCGCCTTGGAAAATCCCTATGTAGACGGTATTGTGCACCCTGGGAATCCGATTTTTCCGGTGGACATCGCTGAGGTGGTTACTGCCGCTTCTGACCTTGGTAAACTCATAGAAATCAATAACGCGTCTCTTACTGTCACCAGATTAGAGAGTATGGAAAACTGCGTGAATTTTGCGGAACTTGCAGCGGAATATGGCGCAAGAGTTGTAATTGGAAGTGATGCTCATCATACTTCTTTGGTAGGCAGTTTTGACAGCGCAATTGAACTCGTGAAAAGAGCGGGCGTTAAGAGCGAATATGTGCTTAACACAGATGTCAGCAAGATAACTGAATTCCTCGATAAGAGAAGGAAGGCGCTGAGGTAAGACATGGGGCTTGTCATTGCAATAGACGCAGGCGGCACTAAAACAGACTGTCTAATCGGCACAACACAAGGGGAAATTCTTGCGAAATCAGTGTCCGGTCCTGCCAATTACCAGTTGGTAGGCATAGACGGCGTGCTTCGGGTCATAAGCGAACTGCTCCGTGCAACGGACGATTATTGGTCCCATGAAAGGCACGGATTTGAAGTCATGTGGATAGGTATTGCAGGGGTGGATAGGCCCGGAGAGCGGGAGCAGGTGGCTATGTCTCTTCGAAATCTGGGAGCTGCAAGTAAGGTCATAGTGGATAATGATGCGATGATCGCTCTTGCCAGCGGGACAATGGGCAAGCCGGGAATCGTGGTCATTGCAGGCACAGGCTCAATAGCGTTCGGAGTCAACGGAGAAGGAAAGCGGACAAGGGCCGGGGGTTGGGGATATATCCTAGGGGATGAAGGCAGCGCCTATTATATTGGACATTCTGCCCTTAACCAGGTTACACGAGCTCAAGACGGCCGTGGGCAACCTACTTTGCTGGCTCAGGCAATCATTGACCATTTCGGTATAGATAGTATAGACGGGTTGGTAGGGTTGGCGTACACCGGCAAACTGGATAGAATTGATATTGCGGGCCTTTCACCGCTCGTGGCAGAAGCAGCAAAAGAGGGAGATGAAACAGCCTGTCGGATACTGGATTCGGCAGGTGCTGAACTTGGGATTGCAGCAGGCGCAGTGGCAAAGGCTCTCAACATGGAAAGGTCGGCGTTCCCGTGTGTTACTACAGGCGGGGTCTTTAAGTCAGGTAAGGCGGTTACGTACGCGCTTATGAGAGAATTGGCGAAGGTGGCTCCCATGTCACACCTTGTTGAGCCTGAGTTTCCTCCTGTTGTCGGCGCCTATTTTATGGGTATCCGCGAACTCGGGCAGGAGATTGATGAGGATGTAAGAGAACGCGCAAGAACTTCACTGGCAGGACTCAAGTTTTCCGCTTCTTGCTTGGAGGAGGATTAATCATGATAATAAAAGGCGCTGACATACTGACTCCGCAAGGCATGATCCAATCCGGAATTCTCGTAATAGAAGACGGTATCATAGCAAGAATCAGTCCTTTTGGCGACGCAGGTTTTGACACCGGGCTTCCATGTAAACATGAGCCTCGGCATGAAGTTATTGACGGGACCGGTCTAACGCTTGTCCCTGGGTTTATTGATATTCATTCCCATGGCGGAGGAGGGTGTGATACTTTAGACGGAACTTATGACTCACAGGAGAGGATGTGTCTCTCTCATGCTGCACACGGTACCACCGGAATCCTTCCAACGACAATGTCAGCTCCGTTTGAAACCCTTCTTCAGGTGTCAGAATTAATCGGTCACGCAATAGAAACTAATGTCCTCGACGGCGCTAAGATTCTAGGGCTTCACCTTGAAGGGCCGTGGCTTAATCCGGAATTCAAAGGCGCTCAGTCGATAACAGGTATACGCAGGCCTTCCATAGAAGAACTGGACGCGCTTATCAAGGCGTCCTCCGGAAATATCAGGATGATTACTGTGGCACCGGAGATGCCGGGGGCCCTGGATCTTATCAAGCATGCAGCGGATTCCGGGATCAAAGTCTCTCTCGGACACTCATCCGCCACGTATGAGCAGGTTATTCAAGCCGTTCAAGCCGGCGCCACCCATGTCACCCACGCCTATAATGCCATGAGCGGTCTGCATCACAGATGTCCCGGAATGGTTGGGGCAATGCTTTCGTGTGATAAGCTTACTGCGGATGTGATCCTTGATGGGTTTCATCTTCACTGTGCTGCTGCCAAGATACTTATGAAGTGTAAAGGGAAGGATAGGCTTGCCTTGATAACAGATGCCACAATGGCTGCCGGTATGCCCAACGGTCGGTATGAATTGGGTGGACAGGAGGTTATCTTCCGTGACGGAGCAGTCAGGCTTCCTTGTGGCAATCTTGCAGGATCCGCCCTTACATTGGATAACGCAGTGAAATATGCTGTCCTAAAACTTGGGTGTTCGTTGGAGGATGCTATCACCATGGTTTCGGAAACTCCTGCCAAAATAATCGGCATGTATGACAAGAAGGGCAGCATCGAAGCAGGCAAAGATGCGGATCTCGTTCTTCTTGACGCGTCCTTACAGGTAAAGGCAACCATTGTAAGCGGCAATTTGGTATACATGTCAGAAGTCAAAGACGATTCACGAAAGGCTTAAAGAGGTAAGAGGAGGCGAGAATGTGAAAGTAATAGTTGCAGATGACTATGGGATGATGAGTAAAGAGGCCGCTGAGATTGTGGCTGCGGAGATAAGAAAAAAGCCTGACTGTGTTTTGGCATTACCTACAGGCGGAACCCCGTTGGGCTTGTATGCGGAACTGGTCAGGATGCACAAAGAAGAAGGGTTGGATTTTTCTTGTGTTTTTGCGTTTAACCTTGATGAGTACATAGGCCTTCCTGAGGATCACGAATCAAGCTACAACTTCTATATGCATGACAGGCTTTTCAATCATGTGAATATAAGCAGAGACCGGATCCGTATCCCTTGCGGGCTTGCAGAAGATCCTGAGGAGGAGGCAGCAGCATACGAATGGGCGATCAAAAGGGCGGGAGGCATTGATCTTGCTGTGCTTGGGATAGGGCGTAATGGACATATCGGCTTTAACGAGCCAAGGACGGAATTCGGATCCCTTACCCGTCCTATTTATCTTGCTAAGAGGACTATTGAAGCTAACGCAAGGTTCTTTCAAGAGAATCCTGATGCTGTGCCGAGGCGGGCTATTTCCATGGGGATCCGAACGATAATGAATTCCAGGAAGATTATTCTATTAGCCAGTGGAGTAGAGAAGTCGCATGCCGTTAATCAGACTGTGCACGGTCCGGTAACCGAGATGGTTCCCAGTTCAGTGTTGCAGCTTCATCCTGATTGCACTTTGATTTTGGACAAAGACGCTGCTTCTGAACTGGAGCCTTCGCCCAATGGTTTCATCCCGGGACCGGGAATAAAGACTATGGTATACTAGGTACATTGACCTGGAGTTTTTATCCCGGATCACGCCAGACTGAAAGTCGGCAAGAAGCGGGGGCTTTAAACATTGTACGAAGAGCGATTTGTGATAATCACAGGGCTTTCAGGCGCAGGCAAGAGTGAGGCAGTGCGTGCGTTTGAGGATCTTGGCTTTTTTTGTGTGGATAATCTCCCGCCGACATTGATCCCGAAATTTGCTGAACTTACGGCACAATCAGAAGGAAAGATTGATAAGATAGCTTTAGTAGTAGATATAAGGAGTCGCGAGTTTTTCGATAAACTGCTTACTGCATTGGATTCCCTTGAAGAAATGGGCGTCGAGTATGAGATCTTGTTCCTTGAGGCATCTGATGAGGTCCTTGTGCGGAGGTTTAAAGAAACTCGCAGACGTCATCCTCTTTCTGCGGAAGGCGGCATTATCGAAGGAATCTGTGAAGAACGTCGAAAACTCGACGAGATTCGAAAAAGGGCTTCCCGTATCATAGATACATCAAATATTACTCCTAAACAGCTTCGTGAAAGAATAGCAGGAAGCTTCGTGAGATTGAATCCGAAGAAGGGGATTGATATCATTGTCGTGTCCTTTGGGTTTAAGCATGGTATCCCCATAGACGCTGATCTGGTTTTTGATGTAAGATTTCTGCCAAACCCTCATTATGTGGAGGCTTTACGTCCGCTTACCGGGGAATCGGAGGCTGTCATGGAGTATGTGTTCCGTTCCCGGGTGACCGGATCATTTTTGCATAAGCTTTTTGACCTTATGACGTTTCTTTTGCCACAGTACACAAAGGAAGGTAAGACTCAACTGATAATAGGAATAGGATGTACCGGGGGAAGACACCGTTCAGTCGCTATTGCAAATCGCCTTGCCGACTTCTTGACGGATCAAGGATACAATGTGACAGTGGAACATCGGGACAAGGATATTCCTGAAAGACTGGCTGAGTAGGAGAGATGGCGTAATGATAGCTGTCAGCAGGTTATATCCTCACTTGGATCTGAAAAAGTGGTCTTTTATATTCTCAGTGGGAGTGGCGCTTGCTGTGGTCGGCGCCATATCTCTTTCAAAGGGATGGATGCCCGGTCTTGCTGTAAGCCTTATCGGTATAGGGATGGTTGCGTTTTCTGCTGTAATGGCATTCAGGTTATTGGTCAGAACTCTGGCGCCGGAATACGGAGATCGTGTTGTGCAGGCTTTGCACAGGCGGTATGAGCTTGGGCGCGGCCCCAAAATAGTGGTGGTGGGCGGGGGCACCGGTTTATCTACCCTGCTTAGAGGCTTGAAAGAGTTTACCGGCAACCTGACTGCCATAGTGACAGTGGCTGATGACGGAGGGAGTTCAGGTAGGCTCAGAAGAGAGATGGGAGTGCTCCCCCCGGGTGATATCCGCGACTGCTTGGTGGCGTTAGCAGATTCCGAGCCTCTTATGGCCCGTCTTTTCGAGTACAGATTTCCGGAAGGCGATCCCACAGGTCTGGGGGGCCATGCTTTTGGGAATCTCTTTATCGCGACTATGTCCGCTATTACCGGTGATTTCGATGAAGCAGTAAAAGAATCCAGTCGGGTTTTGGCAGTGCGAGGTCGTGTGCTTCCGTCCACTCTGGAGAATGTGGCCCTTGTTGCCCAGTGTCAAGGGGGTCAGGTGGTATGTGGGGAATCTACAATTGGCAGATGCTCGACACGTATTGAGAAGGTGTTCCTTAAGCCTGCAAATCCCAGGGCGCTTCCTGAGGCTCTTGAAAGTATTGCTGAGGCAGATGCGATAGTCTTGGGTCCGGGGAGCCTGTTTACCAGCGTGATTCCTAACTTGCTCGTTGAAGGGATTGCAGACGCTATTCGGGAGAGTCGGGCGCCAAGGATATATGTATGCAATGTCATGACTCAACCGGGAGAGACTGACTGCTTCACTGCCGCGGATCATGTGGAAGCTATCATAGATCATGCAGGGAGAGGAATTATCGACTATGTGCTGGTAAACACAGGCGGTGTGCCCGAGAAGCTAGCAGGAAAATACAGTCAGGAAGGGGCCTATCCGGTTGACATTGACAGAGATAGGCTTTGGTCTCTTGGAATCACAACTATAGAAGAGGATCTCATTTCTAATACGGACTATGCCAGGCACGATCCGTTCCGCCTCGCTGAAGCTGTGCTAAGGATTACCTCAATGGCAGGCAAACATTTAAGAATGAAGGCTTAAAACAGCTGATTGACAGCGCCGAAACCCATGATGATGCGCCATATCGCCACTGATGACAGGAATGCAACTAAGTCGGCGAGGAGACCTGCTATCAGTGAATGTCTGGTCTTCTTTATCCCTACTGCGCCGAAATAGACGGTTATGATATAAAGCGTAGTCTCAGAACTGGCTTGCATCGTAGATGCCATCCTGCCTATTGCGGAATCAGGCCCGTATTTCCTGATAAGGTCTATGGTGACTTCTAATGCTCCGGTTCCGGACAGAGGCCTGATGAAGGCTAAGGGAAGCAGCTCTTCAGGCATGCCCAGTTGTCTTCCTACGGGAGAAAGAATTCGGGTGAGCATAGAGAGCGCACCGGATTCGCGAAAGATCCCAATTGCCATAAACATGCCTACCAGAAAGGGAATCAACCTCACTGCAACGACAACCCCTTCTTTTGCGCCTTCTATGAACATTTCATATATTTTTACTTTCTTTATGTATCCTGCGATGCAGATAGCTGTAATCATAAGGGGTATCACAAGATTAGAGGCAAAGGTGACGGCCGGTATTAGCATATTTGAGTCCTCCTTCCAAGTATTTTATGTGCAGTCATCAGGCGCTTGTGTTCGGCGACTGCCTGCTTGCTGCAAACTGCCTAATTGCCTCTGGATATAGGGCGAAAAAAAATGTCAGCGAGTATTGCGACAAAGGTAGCGATGATGTTCATGATAATAATGGGCATGACTACTTCTGCCGGGTTATTGGAGTGATACTGCGCCCGAATGGCTATTATCGTAGTAGGCACAAGGGTAATACCTGCTGTGGAAATCGCAACAAAGGTACACATGGCATCACTTGGCATATCTTGAGCCTCGTTAAGTGACGCAAGTTCTTCCATGGCTTTTAGCCCAAGAGGAGTTGCAGCGTTACCCATACCAAGGAGATTTGCAGCTATACTCATGGTAATTGCAGCAAGCGCTGGGTGATCCTTAGGCAGTGAAGGGAAAAGCAGTCTTGCCACAGGAGCGAAGATCCGTGCAAGCCGTTTTGTGAGTCCGGCTGAGTCTGCGATCTTCATCAGACCGTTCCACATAGCCATGATACCGATAAATCCAAGACATATGTTCACCGCTTGGTTTGCGCTTTCAATAGCGGCTTTAGTTACGTCAGCCGATGTTCCTGTGGCAATCCCCGTTAACGTGCCGATGACAATCAGCATGAGCCAAATAGTGTTTATCATGTCAGACATCCTCCGTATTTGTTCTTGTAAGACCTGTACAGGCAGTATCCTAAGTACCTATATTCCGGACCGGAGACAGATTATTACTACAAGACATTCCCCGGCTTATGATAGAATTAGGTCAGGTGGTGCCCAAAATGTTCTATGCAGAGACAAAAGGCGAGCTTGCACGCATGATGCCTGACAGTGAATGCTGTATAATCTCTGAGCTTTCCGCAATTGCCAGAAGTTGCGGTAGATTGGAGATGCGGCAATGTGACGGCGAATCTCTGCCGGTATTTGAGATTTCAACTGAAAATGCAGCTTTTGCCCGTAAGATAATGGCATTTGTCCGTAATGTTTTCAGGTTTAAGCCTAAAGTAAGGTTCACCAGCCGTAAGCGTGGACTTCCGGGGAACAAGTACACTGTGGAACTGCCGTGCGATGCCGACACTCTTAGGATGCTTCAAGATATCGGCGTGATCTCGCAAAAAAGAGGCGGTGTTTCCCTCCGGAACGGTATCCCATGGTCTTTGTTATCCAAGCAATGTTGTCTTAGGTCATACCTTCGCGGGGTTTTTCTTGCGAGAGGATATGTGCAAAACCCGGAAAAAGAGTACCACATGGAGGTCATGACAGATAGTTTAACCCATGCTGAAGGGATAGTACGAATCGCTGAATCTTTCGATGTAATGCCTAGGATTGCCAGTCGCAAAAAGGGGCACATGGTTTATGTCAAGGGCGGGGACGATGTGGCTCAGTTGCTTCGGGTAATGGGCGCTCACTCTGCAGTGCTTACCCTGGAAAGTGTCAGAGTGCTTCGAAGTGTGCGCGGGGATGTGAATCGAGTCGTAAATTGCGAAACAGCTAACTTGACTAAGGCTGTAGACGCAGGTCTTGCTCAGGTTACAGCTATACGGAAGATTGATGAAATCATCGGGTTGGGGTCGCTCTCTCCCGGACTTCAGGAGATTGCCCGGCTTAGGTTAGCTAACCCTGAGATGACCTTAAGGGAACTTGGACGAATGTTGTCACCGCCTATAAGCAAATCCGCTGTCAATCACAGGATGAGAAGGCTTATCCAAACTGCGGAACGTTTGAGCGGTAATGTAGGATAAGATTCCCGCAAGGATTTTGCAGAGGAAATTCTGTGGTCTTCTCGAATACTGTAACGTAGGAGGTGTCAGGTAATGAAGATTGGTTATGAGATGAGTCTTAAGCAGGTTCAGAAGCTTGTGATAACTCCCGAGCTTCGTCAAGCCATAACCATTCTTCAATTGCCTTGGATGGAACTGGAGCAGTATATATCTGAAGAAATGTTGGAAAACCCGCTCTTGGAGTTCAAAGATAAAGATGAAGAGCAAGGCCCGGATTCATCTTGTGATATCCAAGATGAGGATGAATTTTCCCCGGATGAAATTGAAGGACAGACGAATCACGACATAGATTGGCAACTGTATTTTGAAGACGCAAGTGACATTGGGTACGTGGCCCCTTGGCAAGGCTATGATGAGCCTGAGGTATCATATGAGTCTTTCATTGGCCATATAGGGACTTTTCACGATTATCTCATGTTCCAACTACACCTTTCACCTATTAGCGAGGACCGAATGAAAATCGGAGCTTTCATTATCGGCGGGCTCGATGACGATGGTTACCTGCGTATGAAGATTTCTGAAATAGCAGCTATGTCCGGTGTTTCTTGTGATGAAGTTGAATCAGTTCTTAGCGTTATTCAACAGTTTGACCCGGCAGGTGTTGGTGCGAGGAGTCTTAAGGAATGTCTTCTGATCCAATTAGAGACCCTAAAGGCCAAGGATATACCTACTTCCAGATTGGAACTGGCAAAGACATTAATAGAGGAACACCTGGACGATATAGCCCAAGGCGGGCTTATCAAGATTGCAGAGGCTCTGGAAGTCGGGGTTCTCGAAGTCCAGGATGCATGCGACCTAATAAGAACTCTTGATCCTAAACCCGGACGGCAGTTTAGAAGTGAGCGCGCTCCGGCTTATATTGAGCCTGATGCGAGCATAGAGAGGGTTGGGGGAGAATATATCGTCACTGTCCACGACGTATCTGCTCCACGCCTTAGCATAAATCCTCTTTACAGAAGAATGTTGAGCGCAGCAGACGGGAACCAGGATACTGCTAAAGATTACGTAAAATCTAAGCTTAACTCGGCGTTATGGCTCATACGCAGTATTGAGCAAAGAAGGCAAACTCTGCAGAAAGTTATAGAGTGTATTGTCAAATTTCAACGGGATTTCTTCGACAGGGGTGTTAAGTATTTGAGCCCTCTGACACTTGAGGACGTAGCGAGGGAAATCGGAGTGCATGAATCTACGGTGAGCAGAGCGACACAAGGCAAGTATGTAGCGACTCCAAGGGGCACATTTGAACTGAAGTTCTTTTTTACCAGCGGAATTCAGACAGTTCATGGGAAAGGCGCTTCAAGCGAGAGCGTAAAGAAAATGATTCGTGAGATAATTGAAGGGGAAGACCCGGAGAAGCCGTTCAGTGACAGGGCTATCAGAGAGATTCTCATCGAGCAAGGGATTATGATTTCGCGTAGGACAGTGGCAAAGTACCGTGAGGAGGAAGGAATAGCACCTTCTACTTTAAGGAAGAGATTTTGCTAGAGATAGAAGGAATTTAAAGGAGGAAAGCGAATAAACTATAGAAGCGAACAGCACTTTTTTATTTGTCTAAAGCGGGACAATATTCATTATGCCGGGACGCAAATAGTCCCGCGAACGGGTCGGTTTTCCGGGAAAGTATCTGAAAGATCGTGTCAAATCTACATAAGAAAGGTTTGTCCAAATGGACAGATTTGTAAGTTTGCAGCAAAGAATAGCTCCGGAGATTGCGAGGCTTCTCGACCTACGTTACTCAATCTTACGCCATGTCCATTTTTATCAGCCCATAGGCAGACGGACTCTTTCTTCGCAACTTACAGTCAAGGAGCGGATTATCCGAAGCGAGTTAGAATTCTTGAGGAGGCAAGGGTTTATCTCAGTGAGCTCCTCAGGCGTTACCTTAACTCAAGACGGTGAGGTCATATGTCAGGAATTGGGGCAATACGTCAGGGAATTACGGGAGTTTGCCAGGTTAGAGCAGGCATTGGAACGCCTGTTGCCTGTACGAAGAATCGTGGTGGTGGCAGGGGACTCAAGACGTGATCCTGCTGTCAAGAAGGATATGGGCAGGGCGGTTGTCCGGCTTCTAAGGGAAATTGTAGAAGAGGGGGATATCATCGCTGCAGGCGGGGGAACTACAATGGTGGAGGTGGCAAAGGCGATTGTCCCATCGGGGTGGCCAAAGCATATTACCGTGGTCCCTACAAGAGGCAGTCTCGGAGAGGAGGTAGAAATACAAGCAGATTCCATTGCAGTTGAGATGGCGCGGTTGCTCGGAGGGACATATCGAGTGCTGAATGTGCCTGACGATCTTCATCCTGAGACAATATCCAGAATTGTAAATGAGCCACGCATAAAAGAGATTCTGGAACTTATCAAGACAGCGAGGATTGTTATCCATGGTGTGGGAACCCTAGAGGAGATGATAAAAAGACGAAACATACCCGAGGAGGAAACAGAGCTCTTGAAGTCGTTAGGCGCTGTGGCGGAGATGTTCGGGTATTACTTCGACAAAGAGGGAAACATGGTCTATTACACTCCAAGTATGGGTATTCGCCCTGATGACCTACATGGCAAAAAAACTATTTCAGTCGCAGGTGGCGCAAATAAAGCGCAGGCATTGCTTGCAGTGCTAAAGCGCCATTCTCGCGAAGCTCTCGTCATAGACGAGGCTGCAGCCTTAAAAATACTGGAAATTGAAGACAGGGGGAAAGAGAAATGGCAGTAAAGATTGGAATTAACGGGTTTGGAAGAATAGGCAGGTTGGTGTATAGGGCGGCTTATGAGAATCCGGATGCAGAGATTGTGGCTATCAATGATCTGGCTGATGCCAAGACCAATGCTCATCTGTTGAAATATGATTCCGTCCACGGCATATTCCCCGGGAATGTGGAGGTAAAGGACGGGAACATAGTTGTTGACGGAAAGACGATAAAAGTCTTCTCTGAAAGGGAACCTCAAGCTATCCCATGGCGTGACATGGGTGTGGATATTGTAGTAGAGTCTACAGGCGTATTCACCGCAGCTGACAAGGCAAGCGGTCATCTTACAGCCGGCGCAAAGAAGGTTATCATTACCGCGCCTGCCAAAGGAGAAGACCTCACTATTGTCATGGGCGTAAATGAAGGAAGCTACGACCCTGCCAAGCACAACATTGTGTCAAACGCATCATGCACGACAAACTGTCTTGCTCCTGTTGCGAAGGTAGTCAATGATAATTTCAAGATTATGAAGGGGCTTATGACGACAGTCCACGCATACACAAATGACCAGCACACCCTTGACCTTATGCACAAAGATTTGAGACGTGCAAGGGCAGCAGGCCTTTCCATCATACCTACGACCACCGGCGCTGCTCGGGCAGTGGCAAAGGTATTACCTGAGCTGGAAGGGAAACTCAACGGTTTCGCTATGAGGGTTCCTACGCCCAACGTGTCAGTGGTTGATCTGGTTGTGGATACAGAAAAGTCCACAAGTGTGGAAGAAGTAAATGCGGCGTTCAAAAAGGCGGCCGAAGGTGAACTCAAAGGTATCCTTGCATACACAGAAGAGCCTCTGGTATCGAAGGACTTTAACGGCAACACAAATTCGGCGATTGTTGACGCACTGTCAACAATGGTAATGGAAGGTAACATGGTCAAGGTAATTGCCTGGTATGACAATGAATGGGCATACTCTACGCGTGTCGTGGATCTGGCTCTCTTTATGGCTAAGAAAGGGCTGTAAGCCGGTCTGCTATGAGAACGGTTATTCAGTCCGGATAGGCGCAAGGAGTGTGATGACTCAATGTCCAAGGCCACAGTAAGAGATATCGACGTAAAAGGAAAGCGCGTGCTGGTAAGGGTTGACTTCAATGTTCCGCTGGACGATGACGGTAAGATCACAGATGATACACGTATCAGGGCTGCCCTTCCGACTATCAAGTACCTCTTGGACAGAGGCGCCAAAGTGATACTTGCATCTCACTTAGGACGGCCTAAGGGACAGCGTAGAGAGGAATTCAGCCTGGCGCCGGTTGCTGTGAGGCTTGAGGAATTGCTTAAACAATCAGTCCGAAAGCTCGATGATTGCATCGGTGATCAGGTAAAGGCTGAGGTCGCTTCAATGAAGGATGGCGACGTAATCCTCCTTGAGAACCTAAGGTTTTATCAAGAAGAGGAGGCTAATGATGAAGGCTTTGCAAGGGAACTGGCATCTTTAGCCGACATATATGTAAATGACGCGTTCGGCACTGCTCATCGCGCTCACGCATCCACTGCGGGAGTTGCAGAGTTCCTCCCCGGGGTTGCCGGTTTCCTTATGGAGAAAGAGATTGAAGCCATGGGGAAAGCGTTATCCTCGCCTGAGAGGCCTTTCGTTGCGATTCTGGGCGGCGCCAAAGTCAAGGACAAGGTAGGCGTTATCTCGAATCTCATTGAGAAGGTGGATTCCCTGATAGTCGGGGGAGGAATGGCCTATACTTTCCTGAAAGCTAAAGGTTTTGAGATCGGCAAGTCCATTGTTGATACGGAGAAACTGGATTTGGCCAAGGAGCTTATGGAGAAGGCAAAGTCAAAGGGCGTCAAGTTCCTTCTACCTGTTGATGTAGTGGTGGCTGACAGGTTCGCGGAGGACGCGGATATTAAGGTAGTCGAAGTAAGCGAGATCCCTCAGGATTGGCAGGCTCTCGATATAGGGCCAAAGACACGGGAGGAGTTCAGTCGGGAAATTGCCAAGGCTAAAACAGTAGTGTGGAACGGCCCGATGGGTGTGTTCGAGATGAAGCCGTTCGCTGAAGGAACCAGGAGTGTCGCAAAAGCCCTTATAGATTCTGAAGCTGTAACTATAGTCGGGGGTGGAGACTCAGCCGCAGCCATTTCGGAAATGGGGTTTGCGGACAAGATGACCCATGTTTCTACAGGCGGCGGGGCGTCTCTTGAGTTTCTCGAGGGCAAGGTCCTTCCCGGTGTCGCTGTGTTAAGAGATAAGAACGATATATAGGTAGGGGTGAGAGAAGTTTGCGGAGGCGTATCGTTGCAGGAAACTGGAAGATGTCGAAGACTGTAGATGAGGCTGTGACTCTTGTTACCGATTTGAAGGGCCTGGTCAAAGATGTGACAGATGTGGAGATCGTGGTTTGCCCTCCGTTCACTGCCCTTAGTGCTGTTCGTGAGGCGCTGCGAGGCAGCAATATTGAGCTTGCAGCCCAGAACATGCATTGGGAAGATGAAGGCGCTTTCACAGGTGAAGTATCTCCGGTAATGCTTAGGAATCTCGGGTGCAAGTACGTTATTCTTGGACACTCTGAGAGACGTACATATTTCGGTGAAACTGACGAATGGGTAAACAGAAAAGTAAAATCCGCCTTATCACACGGGTTGCTCCCGATAATCTGCGTCGGAGAAACTTTAAAGGAACGCGAAGAAGGCAAGACTGAAGAGGTAGTGACAAGGCAGACGAAGGCAGCTCTTGACGGCATAAAGACGAATGGGGCTGAGCGCATAGTAATAGCGTATGAGCCTGTTTGGGCAATAGGCACAGGCCGCACTGCATCAGCTGATGAGGCGAACAGGGTAATCCGCATTATAAGAAGCGTTGTAGCTGAGGTTTTCAATTCCCGGATTGCAGACGAGATCAGAATACAGTACGGCGGGAGCGTTAAGCCTGGCAATGCAGGCGAGTTGTTCCGTCAATCAGATATAGACGGTGCACTTGTAGGAGGCGCAAGTCTGAAGGCGGCTGATTTTGCTGCTATAGTAAAGGCTTGACTTATGAGACGCTGATCAGGGAAGGTACGCGGGTATCTAGGCTGAGACCTTGGAAAGGGGTAGTCGGATGACGATTATTGTAGATGTATATGCGCGGGAGATCCTCGATTCCCGAGGCAATCCAACAGTGGAGGCAGAAGTCACCTTAGCTGACGGCAGTATAGGGCGGGCGGCTGTGCCTTCCGGGGCTTCCACAGGTTCCTATGAGGCGCTTGAGCTTCGTGACGGTGACAAGCGTCGCTACGGCGGTAAAGGCGTAGAGAAGGCAGTCGCCAATATCAATGATACGATTGGGCCCGAGCTCGAGGGTTTTGACGCCACAGAGCAAATGGAAATAGATAATCTCATGATAGAGTTAGATGGCACACCTAATAAGGAAAAACTAGGTGCAAACGCAATTCTTGCCGTATCCCTTGCATGCGCCAAAGCTGCTGCAAAATCCCTTGGGCTCCCATTGTATCGCTACATCGGAGGAACGTGGGCCCATGTCTTGCCTGTGCCTCTCATGAATATCCTAAACGGTGGGGCTCATGCTGACAATAACGTGGATATTCAGGAGTTTATGATAGCTCCGGTAGGCGCAGTCACTTTTGCTGAAGCTCTTCGCATGGGTGCTGAGGTCTTCCACAGCCTTCGCAGTGTAGTCAGGAAGAAGGGCCTGAACACGGCAGTCGGGGATGAAGGCGGCATAGCTCCGGATCTTAAGTCTAACGATGAGGCTTTGGATCTGATAGTAAACGCCATAGAAGTCGCAGGTTACAAGCCAGGCGAGGAAGTCCTGATAGCCTTGGATGCTGCAGCATCTGAAATGTACAAGGAAGGCGTGTACGTTTTTGAAGGCGAGGGCAAAAAACGTAGCAGTGATGAGATGGTAGGGTTCTGGGCGGATCTTGTCAGCAAGTATCCCATCATATCTATTGAAGACGGTCTTGCCGAAGATGATTGGGATGGCTGGAAGAAGATGACTGAGGCAATAGGCGGTCGCGTGCAAATTGTCGGTGATGACCTCTTTGTCACAAATACCGAGAGAATCGAAAGAGGTATCAAGAGCGGGGTCGCGAACTCAGTCCTTATCAAGGTAAACCAGATTGGCACTCTTACTGAGACGTTGGCCGCAATTGATATGGCGCATCGCGCCGGGTATACCGCTGTCGTATCCCATCGCTCAGGTGAGACGGAAGATGTAACCATTGCCCATATAGCAGTCGCGACAAACAGCGGTCAAATAAAGACCGGCGCCCCTTCTCGTACAGATAGGGTAGCAAAGTATAATGAACTCCTCAGAATCGAGGATTTGCTGGATGAGGCTTCAGAGTATGCGGGGCGCGCTGGATTCCGGGTATAGCCGGATATAACTGTTGGAGTGGAGAAGTGGGCGCTGTTTTTTTGAACTAAGCGACGGCAGGGCAGCGCCCCTAAGCACCTTTGGATGTTCGGGATACGGTCACATTACAGAATCAACAAAGCAAGAAAGCCTCTGAATTCAGTTAGGCGCTGAAAGCTTAAATCCGGGAAGTATATGGAAAACCCACTTGGAATAGACCGGCTTATGACTTGCAAACAACACAACTGCCATATTATGTAGTTTTGACTGTGCCTTGCTGCTTTGTATCCCGTGTGTTAGAATTTAAGGTAGTTTACTTGTAGGTTTTTTCTGAGCAGAATGTACTGGGGGTGGTGCTCCTTGCGCACGGGTCTTGTAGTGTTTCAATTCGTGATATCTATAGTGCTGATTGCTATAGTGCTCCTTCAACCAAGTAAGGGGGAGGGGCTGGGTTCCATCGGCGGTGGAGGACGGCTGTTCTTCTCTAAGAATAAGAAAATGGAAGAACTCCTGAGCAGAATGACTTCTGTAGTGGCAGTATTATTTTTAGTATCCTCAGTATTACTGACTGTAATAAGATAAGCAGTGTTTGTCGCGCTAAGATAGGATGTTAAGTGAGAAGCAGAAACAGAGCATAGCAGTCACGGAAAATTATAACGATGTTATATAGAGGTGAGTAGTTGATGGCATCAATCGGTGCGTCTTCCATCTTGTACGCGACTTTAGCCGGTGGTATAGGCATTCTTTTTGTTATTTATCTTGTGCAGTATGTTATGAAAAAGGATCCGGGAGATGAAACGATACAGGAATTGTCAGGCGCCATACATGAAGGCGCCATGGCTTTTTTAAGACGTGAATATAAAGTTGTTCTTATTTTCATTGCTGTTCTTTTCGTAGTTCTCTCTTTTGCTATTAACGTTCATACTGCAATAGCTTTTCTTGTAGGAGCGATAACATCGGTTTCTGCAGGATACGTAGGGATGAAGATTGCCACAGCTGCTAACGGGAGAACCACCCAGGCTGCAAGCGGTGGTTTTAATGAAGCGCTAAGAGTGGCATTTCCCGGTGGGGCAGTCATGGGGATGTACGTAGTCAGTATCGGGTTATTCTCTCTGTCTCTTGTCTATTACATAATGGCGAAATTACCCGGCGGAGATGTGTTCTCTGCAATAGAGTTGATATCCGGATTCAGTATGGGCGCGAGCCTTGTGGCGTTATTTGCGAGGGTTGCAGGAGGTATATATACCAAAGCTGCTGATGTCGGTGCAGACCTTGTGGGTAAAGTGGAAAAAGGTATTCCTGAAGATGACCCAAGGAACCCTGCAGTTATCGCTGACCTTGTAGGTGATAATGTAGGGGACGTGGCAGGGATGGGCGCTGACCTTTATGAATCCTATGTAGGTGCAATTGTATCAGCTCTTGTTATTGCTACCGCAACAGGTTTGTCCGGCCCTGACAGCTTTAAGAGAATCATGTTTGCCCTTGGTTTGGCAAGTATGGGAATTATTGTTTCGATTATCGGAACATTCTTTGTCAGAACCGGCGAGACAGAAGGCGACCCGGGAGCAGCCTTGCGGACCGGGACTTTCGTAAGCGCCGGGTTGGCGATCGTCGGAGCCTTTCTTTTAAGCAAGTATTACTATGGTGAGCTCAGCGTGTTTTGGGCAGCCTTATTCGGTCTCTTATCAGGTATGGTTATTGGACAGACCGCTGAAAAGTACACATCCGGAAAGGCAGTGGAAGATCTTGCAGAGACATGCCGCACCGGAGCTGCTACGAATATTATCGGCGGATTTGCTCTGAGCATGCGCAGCACGGTAGTGCCTCTCATTTTCATTGCCATTTCCACACTGGTTTCATTCTACACTGCAGGTGTCTACGGTATAGCCATTGCAGCGCTTGGAATGCTTTCTACCGCAGGAATGACGGTTTCCGTTGACGCATATGGACCAATATCAGATAACGCAGGCGGGATTGCTGAGATGGCGCAGATGCCGCCCCATGTTCGGGAGGTAACTGATTCTTTGGACGCTGCCGGGAACACTACTGCAGCTATTGCCAAGGGTTTTGCAATTGGGTCCGCTGCCCTGACAGCGCTTGCTCTTTTCTTCGCATACGTTCATGCAGTGCAGCTTGATGTCATAGACCTATTGAGTGCTAAAGTTGTGGCAGGTGTTTTTATAGGCGCAATGGTGCCGTATATCTTTGCTTCAGCTGTCATGGACGCTGTAGGGCGCGCTGCGTTTAAAGTCGTTGAAGAAGTCAGAAGGCAATTTGCTGAAATTCCCGGACTTATGGAAGGCAAAGGGAAGGCAGATTATGCCCGGTGCGTAGACATTACTACTGCTGCTGCACTCCGTGAGATGGTAGGTCCCGGACTTGTCGGAGTGCTTATTCCTCTTTTGATTGGGATATTCTTGGGGCCTGAAACTCTAGGCGGTGTCCTGGCAGGAGCTTTAGCAACCGGTGTACCTTTGGCAATTCAGCTTGCAAATGCAGGCGGTGCCTGGGACAATGCTAAGAAGTACATAGAAGCCGGCAATCTCGGAGGCAAGGGTACGCCTATTCATGCTGCTGCAGTCATCGGCGACACGGTAGGGGATCCTTTTAAGGATACTGCTGCGCCTGCCATGAATATTTTGATCAAGTTGATGACTGTAGTCGCGCTTGTTTTTGCCCCGCTAATCTTACATCTAAACGGACTCGTCGGGTTATTCTAAATAGATAGGCGGGTACGATACGGGCTGACAGGATTGAAATAAACGGAGTTTAAGCTCTATGCCTCGGGTCACCCGGCCCGGGGCGTGCTTTTCTTAACTGATGTATGCCTTCATTGTTTGTGTCGGCGGACGGGGAGGACATCAGGCAAAAAACATGAATACACAAAACTCAAGTAACGTACTTGGATGTTATTGAGGGGGAGTTATATATGGACAGGGAGGATGCGTTAAAACTTGTTAAACAGCATGTGAAAACGAGGAATTTGATAAAACACATGCTTGCTACAGAGGCTGTTATGGCATCTCTCGCAAGACATCTTGGTGAAGATGAGGAGAAATGGGCACTTGCCGGCTTGCTCCATGATATTGACTATGACAAGACTTCAGATGATCCGGATCGTCATAGCATAGTAGGTGGCGCGCTCCTTGAAGAACTCGGGGTTGATGAGGACATTGTCTATGCGGTTAAGGCCCACAACGAATGCCACGGACTCCCGAGACGTTCACTTCTTGACAAGGCTCTTTGGGCAGTAGATCCACTAACCGGGCTGCTGGTGGCAGCTGCGCTCATCCATCCTGAGAAGAAACTAAATGCCATCGACGTAGGTTTCGTGATGAATAGATTCAAAGAATCCTCATTTGCACGAGGGGCGAACAGAGATCAGATGAAGTCATGTTCTGAACTAGGCCTTACCCTTGAAGAATTCATAGAAATCGGCCTTGTGGCTATGCAGGGCATCTCGTCTGAGCTGGGGTTGTGACTATTCTGTTCGTGTTACGTTCATGGTCAGGTTTTGTGTTGTCCCACGCGAGAAAATGATAGAACAAGTGAACGTTGCCTTGCGGTAAAATGCGCTGATAATGAAAACCGGCCTTTGCAAGACGCAACCGGGTCAGCGGGTACGGAAGGGTCTCCTCAGGGTCTCTTGAACCACAGGATCCCTCATGCTATAATTGGCATGCAGGTGAGACAGTTTGGCGAATACTAAAATTGTTGCAACAAATCGAAAAGCGTACCATGATTATCATGTGGACGAGACATATGAAGCCGGGATTGCCCTTACCGGGACAGAGATTAAGTCAGTCAGGCAAGGGATGGTGAGCCTGCGCGACAGTTTTGCCAGAGTGGAAAATGGTGAGGTTTTCTTATATGATATGCATGTAAGCCCTTATGATGCAGGCAATAGATATAACCATGAACCGCGGCGCACAAGGAAACTGTTACTTCATAAAGCTGAGATACGAAGGCTTGCCACAAAGACACAAGAGAAGGGCTTTACATTGATTCCGCTGAAAGCGTACTTGAAAGGCGGCCGTGCTAAGGTAGAGATTGCCCTTGCTAAAGGAAAGAGGCTTTTCGATAAGAGAGAAGACATCAAGAAGCGGGATGTTATGAGGCAAGTTGACCGGGCAATCAAGGACAGGGGACAGTACTAGACCCTGACAGCTTGAAAAGAGAGTAATTCTGACAATCAGAGAGACGATAAAGTTTGTGGGGGCGATATGGTTTCGACGGGGAGCTGTGACGACAAGGGTAGCGAGCCGAGATCCCGCCGACCTCGTAAAACGGTGGAACGCACGATAAGTGCCAACAACGATTACGCTTACGCTGCTTAAATAAAGTAGCCGTCCAATCCGGGCTCATCCTGGGAGACCGGTGCGGGCGTCAAATAAACCAGGACGCTCTCGGGTCCAATTCTCGGAGGACTTGAGCTAAGATCATCGAGATAGCCCATGAGGAACCGGCGTAGGGGTGCCTCTTGTGCGAAACTAAAATCCTGCGCTACGCTCGTAGAAGCTCTTCGAGTTGCCTCTTCGGACGCGGGTTCGATTCCCGCCGCCTCCACCAGTTCTTGCATGGATTATCCCCCGACCTTTCCATCTCTTCCATATGGCTTTCAGTAGCTCCTTTCGTTTTACCTTTTCATTTGGTCTTGATTCCGGTGCTGCATGCCCCATACCACCAATGATAGTTGATCTTCCGGAGGAGGATGAGGCCGGCTTGTAGAGCATGATATTCTTAGGCTCGGAATTATTCGATAGGATACAGGCAATAGAAGGACTTACCTGGCTGCTGATGAATAAGTTTTCATAACAAGAATAACGAAAGGGACGAAAACATGAATAATTCCAGGCCCCGTGCCAGGGATATCGGAATCGACATCGGGATATTTGTGCCTGGCAGGTGGAATGCAATCACAGACGTGGGAGACGTAAAGGTCGGCCATGTAACGTTGATAAAAGGTGAGGGGAAACTGGTTCCGGGCCAAGGTCCTGTCAGGACCGGTGTAACCGTAATTCTCCCTCATGACGGCAACCTGTTCCAAGAAAAAGTCCCTGCAGCTTCATATGTTTTCAATGGATTTGGCAAGTCCATAGGTTTGCACCAGGTGAACGAGCTCGGCAACCTGGAAACGCCTATAGCGCTGACTAATACTCTCTGCGCCCCGCTTGTAGCCGATGCGTTGATTGAATGGTCCATAAGGAACAATCCTGAGATAGGCATCAATACCGGCACAGTCAACCCGGTCGTAGGCGAGGTAAACGACGGCATGCTCAATGACATCCAAGGCCGCCATGTCAGGAAAGAACATGTATTCGAGGCAATCACAAGGGCAGAGTCAGGGCCTGTGGAAGAAGGGTCAGTCGGCGCAGGCACTGGGAGTTCCTGCATGGGCTGGAAAGGCGGCATAGGGACATCGTCACGGGTACTCCCTTATAACCTTGGTGGCTATACCGTAGGTGTATTGGTTCAAACTAACTTCGGAGGGATCCTGACAATATGCGGGGCTCCTGTCGGACGAGAGCTGGGGCGCTACTCCTTCAAATGCGATTCTCGGTACGACGCGCCTGAAATCAAAGACTCCGAAAGCCCCGACGGATCAGTAATGGTGATTGTGGCTTGCGATGCTCCGCTTGATCATAGACAGTTGCAGAGGCTGGCGAAAAGAGCAGGCCTCGGACTTGCCAGAACCGGATTCTTCGGCAGTAACGGCTCAGGGGATTTCTTTATAGCCTTCTCCACTATAGAGCGTATTCTGCATAACGGCCCATTGACCCTTCAAACTGAGGTAGTATCCAACGATTCAATGTCCGCGCTGTTTTTGGCAGTAGTCGAAGCAACGGAAGAAGCTGTTATTAACTCGATACTTAAAGCCACTACCGTTATCGGACGGGATGAGCGGACTTGTGATGCCATCGACATCCATCAGCTGCTTCAGGTTATGAAGAAGTATAACGCGCTTAACCGGAACGAAACAATCCTCCCATAGGACAGCACAGATAGGAGGAATGGAGTAGGTTCCAGTCGAAGTATGTCTTGAAATTATATCCAGATGAGTCATGGAACGAGAACCAAGCGTAACCTGCGATAATGAGGGATAGGAGGCTACCATGGTGGCTATTGATACTCCGAACTGGGTCAAGAGTGCAGTCATTTACGAGGTCTTCCCCAGGAACCATTCTGTCAGCGGGACGTTTATGGACGTATACCGCGATCTCGAAAGGATTAGGAGTCTACATGTAGATATTCTGTGGCTGATGCCTATTCACCCTGTGGGTATTGTCGGACGCAAAGGAACCATGGGCAGCCCCTATGCTATCCAGGATTACCGCACTATTAACCCGGAACTGGGCGATGACCGAACCTTCCGGATGCTGATAGATAAAGCGCACTCCCTCGGCATGAAGGTAATGATTGACGTGGTATACAACCACACGTCGCGGGACAGCGTTCTTCTCAGGGAGCATCCTGAGTGGTTCTTGCAGGACTCGGAGGGCAACTTCACAACTAAGGTGCCTGACTGGTGGGATGTCTACGACCTTGATTACCGTCAGACTGACCTTTGGACGTATCAAATTGAAACCCTAAAGATGTGGGTTGACTTTGGTGTGGACGGATTTCGTTGTGATGTAGCACCCCTTGTTCCGCTGGATTTCTGGCTGGCTGCTCGTGACAAGCTCGGACAGGACAAAGAGGTTATTTGGCTTGCGGAAAGCATAGAAAAGTCATTTGTTAAGTACATACGGGATATGGGTTACCGAGTGCACGGAGATCCTGAGCTCCACGAGGCCTTTGATTTGACTTACGATTATGATGGGTTCGAATATCTCAAGGATTACTTTCAGGGGAGGCGTCCACTTACTGACTATCTGAATCACCTGTATATCCAGGAGACACTCTACCCGGAAGGCGCGGTCAAGCTCAGATTTCTGGAAAACCACGACAATCCGCGCGCGTCTGATGTAATCAGGGGCCGTGACTCTCTGTTAAACTGGACTGTCTTCTGTGCGTTACTCCCGGGGGCAACGCTAATCCATGCCGGGCAGGAAATAGGCTTAAGGAGGACTCCGAATCTCTTTGAGAAGGATCCCGTGAAATGGGAAGATGCAGACTATGGACTTATGTCTTTCATGCAGAAGGTGTTAGGATTTGCCAAAGAAATCAAGGGAACCTGCAAGACTTTTGCAGTCGGGGAACCGGTAGAAGGCGCGGTGAAACTCACCTGGCTCGGTGATGATATAGCTTATGTCGCCTTGCTTAATCTGGCGAATAAGTACGGGGAGATTCACGTTGAAGGGCTGGATGCGGGAGAGGTCTGCATAGGTGATGCCGGTGACCGGGGGAAGTTTCGGATGGAGCGTATGCCGGTCCTTGTGAAGATTCCGGCTACGTGAGTGAGGTTCATCAGACTTTATGACGCAAGACGGATCTTAATGTATAACGACATTTGTGGGGCGCCCTGTTTCAAGAGGGCGCTGTTTTTTATGGGATTACAGGAGTCATCGGGCCAGGCTGTTTACCGCCCCCCTCCGGCTCAGACAAGAGTTGTGAGCTTTTTGCTTAAATCCTCACCATCCCTTCTTCGTCTCAGAGCGCTACGATCGTCTAAACCGACATCTCCAGTCATATCTAACCCATGAGAGCAATAATCTTAATAAGCATCCTCTGATGAAGAGTACCGGCACTAAATGTACCTAACTATGGGGTTAACCCTGCCAGATATCTCTTTGAGTGAGGAGGGAGGTGATGGGAGTCGACTTAAAGGTGGAGCTTCATATGTAGATACACGTCGAATCCTAAAAGGAAAGGAGGGTGGATCATAGATGAAACTATGGGTTAAGATTCTCATCGGTTTTGCTATAGGCGCTGTTGTAGGCCTAATCATAGGTCCGTCCATTGCAGTTGTGAAGCCCTTAGGAGACCTCTTCATAAGACTCATCAAGATGCTCATTGTTCCCTTGGTTTTCTGTTCGCTTGTGGTAGGGGCGTCCAGCATTGGTGACCTAAAAAAGCTGGGCCGGGTAGGCGGAAAGACAATTGTTTACTTCCTAGTCACAACAGCAATAGCCATTACCCTTGCAATCATATTTGCTGTCATCTTTAACCCTGCCGGCGGGTACATCTTCAAACAAGTCGGCGTTTTCGAAGCCAAACCCATGCCTAAGGCGGCTGACGTCATCTTGAGCCTTGTGCCTACAAACGCTCTTAACGCAATGGTTACAGATAACATGTTGCAGATCATCGTATTTGCGCTGTTTGTCGGAATAGCGATCTCTCTCATTGGTGAAAAAGGCAAACCAGCTTTTGCTTTCTTTGAGAGTATTGCTGAGATTATGTATAGCATCGTCGGCATGATAATGAACTTCGCGCCTATCGGTGTATTTGCTCTTATTGCTTGGGTAGTGGGCACAAGTGGAGCGGAGGTGTTGCTTCCCCTTGCTCGAGTGATATTCGTGGTATATTTTGTCAATATCCTCCATGCTCTTATTGTCTACTCCGGCGCGGTATATATTTGGGCAAAAATGCGTCCTTCTTACTTCTTCAGAGGATTCTTCGAGGCTATGGCAGTGGCGTTCAGCACTTGTTCCAGCTCTGCGACGCTTCCTATATCAATGCATTGTGCCCAGGAAAATCTCGGCGTGTCCAAAGAAATATCCAGCTTCGTCCAACCATTGGGCGCTACTATCAACATGGACGGGACCGCTATTTATCAAGGTGTATGCGCTGTGTTCATAGCAGGGGTTTTCGGCATAAAGCTGGGTCTTTCTCAGTACCTGATGATCATTGTCGCTGCGACCTTAGCTTCTATCGGGACAGCAGGAGTGCCCGGCGCAGGAATGATCATGCTCAGTATGGTGCTGGAAGTCGTAGGGCTACCCCTTGAAGGGATACTGCTTGTGGCAGGTATAGACAGGATCCTCGATATGATTAGGACCTGCATGAACGTGACCGGGGATGCTGCAGGGGCTGTGGTGATAGCAGCCAGTGAAGGTGAGCTTACTAGGGTCGTCCCGAAGTTGGAGCCTACCGGCAAGTAACATAGATATAGTTTAGAAGGCAGGATTTCGAGGATCCGAAAAAGGACTCTCTGATCCTGCCTTTTCTTGGAGTGTCATACAAGGCCTATCTCAGCGATATGTCGAGTGATATAAGCTTTAATTCATTATCAATCCATTTCCACAGAGGTCTTGCAATTCCAATGGAATTGGCGTGGTACACAACCCATATGCTGTGATAACCAACAAGTTCTGAGATTCCGTCTCCGTCAATATCCCTAAGCTCAATCATTCCCGAAGGATCTACGAAGCCTTCTTCAGGTTCAAGGAGCTTGCCGGACGGGGAGTAGATATCCTTATAGACTTCTGACAACGTGTCTTCGGAAGATGGAAGTTTCTTGAGATCAAGAAGACACACCTTATCCAACTCGCCATTCTTGACTTTGACTATGAAATCATCCATGAGTGAAATCTGAAAATGTAGGCCTTCAGTTAGCACATCAGGTCCTGCTAGGATTGTCGGTTCCCCTTCAGCGCAGGATATGAGATAGTAGTTAATGATCCCTCCGGATCCGCCTGTCGGAAGGCTTACCAGGATGTCTTGTGCTATCGTTGTGCTCACCTTCCCAAGAATCAGCTCGCCTTCATATCCGCCGCTGTCCTCTCCCAGGGACAGAGTGGTTTGTCCTAATGAAGCACAGTCAATAAGCACTATCTGGTGCTCTTTTGAATAATAAGAGTCAGGCGCATACTTCTGTCCTATGAGAACCACTACATCGCAAATGCCGTCACCGGTAACATCCCCGACTGCGACATCCTCTATTTGATAATCCGGAGGCAACTCTGGTTTTTGATACTCACCCTTGTTGCCGGGTGTGACTGCTTCACTGCAGGCGGTTAAAGCAATACATGCCAGAATCATTAGCATAGCTGTAATAAAGAGTGTCTTTTTCATTAATAGGTCACCTTCTACCTGACAATCTTTGGAGTAGTTGAGAACTCTGAAACACAATTCGAAAAGACCTGTAAGTACAAGTTTATACTATTTTGTCTCTTGACGCATGGGTAGGTTCTTCTAGATTAGGTTAATCTACGAAGCCTTTCGAGGGGATGAAAACTAGGAGGAGTCACGTTAACTCAACTCCTTGTTTTCGAGCTTTCGCAAGAAGACTTGGACAAGCGTCTTCAGCCAATACAACTTCTATTCCAGCGAAGTGGGATTCGGCGTATCAATATGCGTGGCTCAGTCGTAAACTCGACTGCTTTGCCGTCGCGAGGTCATTCATAGTATACTGAAAGTGCCGATTCTGACTGTGGTTAAGCTTAGGTATTCCCTGATGAGATCGGAGAGGAAGAGCTTTAAATGGACTTGGAACTCATATTGTTTGACGCTGACAGAACCTTATTTGACTATGACAGAGCGGAGAACGATGCTCTAAGGGATACGTTTTCGAGGGAGCTTGAGAAAGGGAAAATCACCACATGCCAGCTGCGTATTGAGAGGTTCAGGAGGCTGTTTGACGGACAGATGTCTGACACTGACCTTGCGGAGTTTAGTAGGCTGTATTTGATCAATCTCTCAAAGGGAAGCTGTTTACTTGATGGAACTGAAGAAGTCTGCCGACATCTTGCGAATAGATATCGCCTTGCCATAGTGACGAATGGAATCCGTGAAGTCCAGTTGGCCAGGGTCAAAGGTTCGCCTGTTGAGCCTTTCATTGAACAGGTGATTATCTCTGAAGACGCCGGATACAGCAAGCCTCATCCCGGTATTTTCGACTACGCTTTCCGCATTCTGGGACATAGCAACAAAGAGACCGTCCTCATGGTAGGAGATTCCCTGAGCTCTGATATTGCGGGGGGAATCGGATTCGGAATTAAGACATGCTGGTACAATCCTGCTAAGAGTCCCGTCCTGCCGGGACTGGAACCCGACTACGAAATAACTGACTTAAGGGAGTTACTAACGCTCCTATAAGTAGCACAATTCTATGCTTTAGGGTATTGGTATCGTAGCGCCGGCCCGGTATTGTAACACTGATATAGTGCAGATCACCAAAGATCGTCAATATGCATAGTTATGTCATTTGCTTATTCCTTCGAAAAGCGCTTTCGCCTCCTTGAGGTGGTGAGTAATGGGCAAGTGTTGAGGGCATAGGTCTTCGCACTTCTTGCACTCGATGCAAGCTTCAGGGTCTGCATTTACCTTTTTCAGGTACTCATAGTTTTCGCGGAATGAATCCTTTGCCCCGTATGCGAAGAAGTCATTACAGAGCGAGAAAACATCGGGAATAGCCACATTATTAGGGCAGGGGACACAGTAGTTGCATTCAGTGCACGGTATCTTGATACGATCTTTATATATGGATTTTACTTGAGCAAAGAGATGGAAATCATCATCAGTTAGGGAATTTGGCCGGGCATCATTAGCTATACGGACGTTCTCCATGACTTGGTCCATAGAACTCATGCCACTGAGGACGCAAGAGACCTCAGGATGATTCCATACCCATCTGAGCCCCCATTCAGCAGGGCTTCGTTTGACCTTTGCCTGATCCCATACAGCCTGCACATCGCGAGGCACGTTCTTTGTAAGTTTCCCGCCACGGAGAGGTTCCATGATTACGACACCGAGACCTTTTGAAGCTGCGTACTTCATACCGGAAAGGCCTGCCTGGTAGTAATCATCCACATAGTTCAAATGAATCAATGTAAGTGTCCACTCATATGCATCGACAATCTCGCGGAACACGTCAAAAGTGTCATGGAATGAAAACCCTATATGCCTAATCAGACCTCGGGTACGAGCATTATCCATACAGTCTAAGACCTTTAGCTTTTTCGCTTTATCCCAAAGTTCCTTATTCAGGGAGTGCAAGAGATAGAAGTCTATATAGTGAGTTCTTAGTCTCTCCAACTGCTCAGACAAATACTTGTCAAAATCACGGGGGGACTCCAAGAGCCAGACAGGACACTTCGTAGTAAGGAAGACTTTTTCGCGGTATCCGTCTGCCAAGGCCTTCCCCACAGCAATCTCTCCTTGGCGACCATGATAGTTGTACGCTGTGTCTATGTAGTTTACACCATTATCAATGGCGTATCGAATCATGCGGCAAGCTTCGCTTTCATTGACACCGGCATCACCGTTCTTTGATACAGGCAGTCTCATGCAACCGAATCCCAAGGCTGAGACACTAAGACCTGAGTTGCCTAATTCCCTATATTGCACAGTTATCCCTCCATCTCTAAGGTTCAGTCTGAACAGGGACACCGTAAGGCCCGTCTTTTAGGAAAGCGATAGAAGGTTCGCGTCCCATCGCTTTATATTTCCTTACTGCTTCAGCCACTGCAAGCTCCACCATGTCCTTTACATCATCAAGATTCCCGGAATAACGGCGATCGGCAGAAAGGAGCAGGTTACCGTCAGCGCCCGGCAGAATCGCTGCATCTTCTTGAGAAATATGCGGCGCGCAATACGTAAAGTTTTCCATAGGGATTCTGGCAAACACCTTTGACCACATTTGCACCTGCCATTGCTCAGGGATGAAGTTCCAGTCCTCGCTTGTTATAAGGCGCATGTAATTCCTCGCGCCGTTTAGTGTCAGCAAGTGAATAAGAGTGCGATAGTAGGCGCTTCCCACAGGATCCTTGTCCACGTTATTGGCAGCCATTATCAGGTTTGCCCCGGGCTTCAGGGCCGGTATGGCTACCACCCCGGCCTTAGCTGCTTGGTAGTGATTGATTCCGACAAATCCCGCATGGGTCACGACAATGTCGTATGCCTGATCTAACGATATAGTCACATATTCGCGTATTCTCTCTACAGCTTTAATGTGCGCAGCCTCGAGATCCCCGGCGTAGACTCCTGTAAGCCTGAACTCATCATCTAAAGTCACATTGACAATGAAATCGACCCCGGCCATCTTCGCGATTTCAACGGCTTCTTCATGGCAAGGGTTTCCGTCAAGGACCAGGTCAGAAGAGCAAGGCGATGAAAGAAACTCCGGTCCATGGAATATGTAGGTGCTATCCTCTCCGATGAGGCCAGGGCAAACCGCTTTTCTGCCTCCGGAGGCTCCGGCCATGAAGTGACTTTCAACGAGACCGGTGAGGATTCTTATGTCAGATTCAACATATAACTTATTGATGAAGACCTTCGTTCCGCGGGAGGTGACACCTAGGAACCGGAGATTAGATTCATCCCTGCAATCATGGCACACAATCGTTATTGATCTTTCGAACACGGAAGGATCAAGCATAGCTTCGAGTTCATCTTGGGAGAGTTCTCTATGGGTGCCTGTAGCGACAATGATTGTTATATGCCGAGGGTTTACTCCAAATTCAATCAGAGCGTCGATTATTGGGGAGAGGATTCCTGAATCCCCGGTATACGGTACCGGCCGAGTATTATCAGATATTACTACCGCAGCAGTTAAGTCTCGGGCGGGTTTTCCTTTTCCTATGATAATCTCTGAAAGCCCGGGGGATCCTATAGGGCTGCTTATGGCTTTAAGAATCGCGTCTTTCGGGTCAGCAATTGGTGTGGGTTTCGACATCGCAAGACAGTGAGTTCCTTCAGGCAACCGGATTTCAACGGCTTGACCTCCAAATCCCATGGAGAATTTCGGCATGCGTAAACACCTCATATTGCTATAGATTATGGGAAATATAACAGAATATGATACTGCTATATTATAACATACTCTTACAGGCGTATCCTACGACCGCATTTCCTTGATGTTTGGCCTGTTCCTCATAGAGGCTTTATGCGAGACAACATCCGGTGAGGAAGAGGTTCAGCAAGGGAGGGGCATATACACTGATGACAGAGAAACCGGAGTAATCCCTTCGGATTTGAACAGAGATTACTCCGTCTCGTTTCCCTCGATTATGCTTAGGTGTCATGTGGCAGTGTTCTTTAAACTTCTTCTGTCGCCTTCAATACCATGGACAATTATGTCCATCAGTTCTTCAACACTGGTGTCTTCTTTACGGAAATCTCCCACTTTTTGTCCGTGTTCTAGCACGACTATTTTATCAGCTACAGGGTACACGTGATACAAGTTGTGGGTTATGAAGATAACTGCAAGACCACGGTTCCTGGCTTCATTAATATAGCTTAAGACTTTATTTGTCTCATGTACTGACAGGGCGGAAGTAGGTTCATCAAGGATAAGAAGCTTTCCGCCGAAGTGCATCGTTCTGCCGATTGCGATTGCTTGACGTTCCCCACCGGAGAGGGTGGATACTTCTTGGTGAGCTGTTCTCACAGTGATCCCAATATCCTTAAGCATTTCTTCGGTGTCTTCGCGCATTTTGTGAGTATCAAGTAAATTGAATGGGCCTATTCTCTTTCGTGGTTCTGCGCCGAGAAAGAAATTCCTGGCGATACTCATGGTTTCGACAAGGGCCAGATCCTGGTACACAGTTTCAATTCCCAGTTTTCTGGCGTCCCTGGGTGAATCAAGCTCGACTTTGCGTCCTTCGAACCGGAGTTCACCTGAGTCAGGTTTGTAAACACCTGATAGGATTTTGATGAGCGTGGATTTGCCGGCGCCGTTATCACCTACCAATCCAACAACTTCTCCGCGTTCAAGCGTGATATCCACATCCTTCAAAGCTGCTACACGACCGAACCACTTGCACAGCTTCTTTCCTTCCATGACCGGCGTATCGCTTGGATGTGATCTCGCTACTTGCTCCATGAGATCACCTCCCCAAGCATGACATTGAGGGCAACGGCAGCTACGACAATGAATCCGACGAAGGACATGTACCAGTATGCAGGAGCGCCAATCATGACAAGCCCGATTCTGATAGATGCCATGGTAATCGCGCCGAGCATAGTTCCGAGTATGCTCCCGACTCCTCCGTTTAGCGAGTTGCCGCCAATGACTGACGCTGCGATGGCCTCAAGTGCAAGGTCCTGACCCCATACAGGCGACATAGAACCCATTCTCCCTAATTGAAAACAACCGCCGAGGCCGGCCAAAAGGCCGATGAGAGTAAAGTTTATCAACTTGACTTTAACGTCAGGCACTCCCAAAGCCCGGGCAGCCCCGCGCTTGCCCCCGGTCGCAAACACCCAGTTCCCGTAGGGAGTTTTCTGGAGTATTATCCAGAATAAAACCCCGATAGCAAGCCACCATATTGCTGAGATGTGAACTGTGGATACGATCCTGTCTCCCCCTAACCATCCAAGCAGCGGAATATTCTCAAAAATACTGATTGGCCAGCCTTGGGTCAGGTAAAGCGCGACCCCTCTCCAGAACATCATTGCGCCTAAGGTTGTAATGAACGATGGTATCCTTGCGTACAAGGTGACTAATCCATTCAAAGCGCCTATGCCGGCTGAACATGATATTGCGAAGATAAAGGCCAAGATCGGGTTCCAGTTTTGCTTTGTGATAAGCATGGCAAGGATCATGCCGCCCAGCGCGAAGTTTGATCCTACAGACAGGTCCATTTCTCCTGAAATCATGAGGAAGCTGGCTCCGACAGCGACAACTCCAAGCTCTGCAGCGATTGTCACGATATCTCCAAGTGTGCCCGGATTCAGGAATTCCCTCTTCATAGAGAAGAATACGCTGAATACGACGATCAGGGCACAAGCAACGCCTACTTCGCGATGATGCAATAAGGCTTTCCAAAAAGAGGGTTTTTGAGACTTCTCAGAATCCGGCACGGTACAGGATTGAGATATAGGCGAGGACCCTTTTTCATCCATTACGCTCCCTCCTTTATGCCAATCCGAGACGTGGGTGGGGGATATCCCCCACCCACGTAAAGTGTAATACCTACTGCTGTTTATCTGTAACCTTGCTTCACAAGGATTTCGACAACATCTGCAGTCTCTTGAGTAATGAATCCTCGCCCTGTGTCGTAATCAGCCGGGTCAAGTTTGAATTTAGCATTCAGATACAGTTCTACGACAGCCATGAATCCCTGCAGGTACTGTTGCTGATCCACGGTTCCTTCGCAGATTCCGTCTTTAATTGCTTGAATTGTGTTAGGTTCCAAGTCAAAAGAGGCAAACAGGATTTTCCCTTTGAGTCCGTCGTCTCTTATCATCTTGATTGTGGGAATCGCACCGAGAGGCCCTACTGTAAAGATTGCAGCAGTGTCAGGATTTGCCTTAAGATAGCTCCTCAGGATACCAATTGCCTGAGTGGCATCTTGGGTTATGTCCAGCTTATCTACTTTACCGCCAAGTTCAGCGGTGATAACATCTGAGATTCCTTTTGCCCTCGCTTCGAGGCCCACGTGTCCGGCTTGGTGGATTGCAACTACTACCTTGGCGCCTTTCTTAAGCTTCGGCATGAGCTTATAAGCCACCATTTTGCCTGCTTCGTACTCATCCATACCGATGTAAGCCATATAGGGAATGGTTCCCTTGTGCTCTTCAGGTTCTTTACAGTTTATGGCCACCACGGGGATACCCCGACTTCTGGCTTCCTTAATCGGCTCAACCCATGCCCTGGCGTCACTTATGGATGTAGCAATACCATCAGCTTTAGCTGCCATGGCTGCGTTAAACATATTAACTTGTTCCGGCACATTGTATCCGGCAGGTCCCTGGAAGATTGCTTTTACGCCAAGGGCTTTCCCTGCGTCCTGAACTCCCCTTTGAACGACAGCCCAGAATGGGTCACCGGGACCTGTATGGGCAATTACGTAGAAAGTCATGTCATCAGCAGCGGATACAGCAGTCGAGATTCCACCGAGAGTCAATGCCAGAGACAACACAAGAATTAACCCAACCAATCGTTTCATTAACAAGCCCTCCTTAATTCTTTAGGTCTGTGTTGATGTGGTTCCGGAGCTTCTCTCAATCCACTAAGCGCCCTAAAGCTCTGTTTGGCTGATTAGCCCTCCCTTCAGAGTAGACTCGCTGTGTATCGTCTAATTATCGACGTGGAGAGCGTGAGGCAGGTATTGTATTTGACTGAGGTCCACCGGTTTTTTTAATGGGCTTGCGGTTGAAGCTGGATCATCTGCAGCGTCTTTGGCATATTGCATGAGTTGACTTTTTGTCTTTCATACTACCACATAATGTTTAAACGCAGTTACTCCGAGTGATGACAATGTACACCCGCCACTTAAGCAAAGTCCTGTCTACATCCTAACCCTTGTACTATCGGTAACTAATAATAGGTGAAATGTATTCAAATACTTTCTTAAAGGCAGTCTTATAATCAGGCATGTGCATTATTTCAGCTGAAAGATATCCTTCATATTCTATATCCTTCAGCGTATTGATAACTTTCCGGAAATCAAAGCATCCGAAGCCAGGCGCCCATCTTGTGTTGTCCGCTATATGAACATGCCAAATACGGTCACCGGCCTTGTAAATCGGTTCAGTGAGACTTGATTCCTCAATGTTCATATGAAAAGTGTCTATCAGAAGACCGACATTATCATCCAGTTGAGACGCAATGGAATATGCGTCCTCTATCGTATTGAATAAATCAATCTCATAGCGGTTGATAGGTTCCAGGAGTATCCTGACATTCTTTTGTTTAGCATAGGCTGATACTTCAGAGAGTCCGCTTTTTATATGGTTGACTGCTTCATCATATGAAAGCCCGTCTGACATCTTTCCTCGTATGAGTCCTACGATTACGTCAGCTTCAAGGACTGCCCCTAAATCGACATGAGCCTTCAGCCGCTCTATGGCTTTTGCTCTACGCGTCTCATCCGGATGAGCCAGGCTAAGGCCTTCTTTGTACGCAGCTCCGGTTCCAAGTGCAGGCACTTTCAGCTCATACGATTCCAGCAGTTGCGTAACTTGAGCCGCATCAATATCCGAGGGATCAGCTATCGCAAGCTCAACCCCGGTAAATCCTATATCTGCAGCAAGATTGACAGCCTCTTTGAGAGGTATGTCAGCTGCAAGGGATGTCGCGTTCGGAGTTGCGTTAACTACGATGGAAAGCTTCATTATCTATAAACCTCCTGCTTTAATTCATTGGTGTCATCATCATCTGGATATTTAATAAACATGATTATTATTTCCTTATTTACTTGCAAATTCCTTCCTTTGGCGGTTGCGCGAAGCATTATCTCTTTTTACGGAGCCTTATATCTTAAAACTATAGGACTGCCGGGAGTTTCAGACCCGGCAGTCATGTCGTGATAATCGTGTGATTACTGCTTTACGTATAATTTTGGGCACAGGTATATTCTATGGTTAGTCAGTATTTTGGCCCAACCGAAGGATATACTTTCTATTTTGCATGTTTCATCCAAAAGTCAAAGAGTTCCGCATAGTATTTTACCGTAGTTTGAGCGTTCAAAGGCATTGCGACTTTTGCCCACTCCTCAATACCACCCAACGGATCATCGGGATGAGGAGGTATTCCGGGATTTGGAGAAAAATTGCCCAGGTCTTTTGTCCAAGCATTTACACCTTCGTCTAGCAAGTAGCTTACGAATAGCTTTGCAGCATTGGGACTGGCCGCATTCATTGTTATAGCTACATATGCAGGATAGAGATAGCCAATACAAGGTTCTATGCCGTAACACACATCCAAGGCCAAGTTCTTTGCAGGAATTTCCCTGTGTTTGCTTAGTACGTATAAGCCAACAGGAGGATCCGTCTGACCCCGAGCTCCTACAGCTTCTGCTACGTCTCCGTCACTCCTGAAGATAACAGGCTTGTTATTTGCGAAGCGTTTGATGAACTCCCAACCGGCATTGGGAGTTGTTAGAACAATTGGTTCGCCAAAGCATTTTTCGTATGCTGCTGCCATTACGTCTGCAGCTTCCACTATTTCTGCAAACCATGCCAATTGCATGGCGGTAAACTGTGGATCTCTCAGTGCAACTTTACCACGCCATTTTGGTGTGGTAAGCTCCCAAAGGTTTTTTATCGGAGGTTCATCGTATGCCTCTGTGTTATAACCGATAATACGAGGCTGGAATCGATAAGCCAGTGGATTTTGGTATTCAACCGGCACAATATCTTTGTGAGTTGAAGGGACATAATTAATTACATACCCTTGAGAAAGCAACTGGCCCAGTAAAATTGCCGCGCTTTCTGAAACCATCACGTCAGCGCCTCTTGCCTTTGCTTCATGCTCACGTACCACGCGGTCACTTATCTCAGAATCACCCATTTTGGTCCATTGCACTTCAATACTGTACTTGTTTGTAAAGCCTTCTGCTGCTTCCCCCATTCTGCTGGATGTATCATATACAACTACTACGCCTTCCTTTTTTGCGGCTTCAACAATTGCATTCCAATCTTCATCTGAAGCCGATACAGTAACGGAGACTCCGCCTAACGTCAATACCAGAGAAAACACAAGCAGTAACGCAGCAAATCGTTTCACTGAAAAAACCTCCCTGTATTGATGTACTTCCAAGTCCTTCCTTAATTCATCAGGCGCTTCTTGTTGATACCGAGCTGACTAACCCCCCTTCATAACGGAATCATCGTACCTGTATATGATCCATTAATGTGACCCATAGCAGTCATTGCTTTGACTACATTCATGAATAGCGTAGGTCAATTAATTCCTTAACCTCACTGATATCTCGTCGAAACGGCCCCTCAGCTTCCATCTTCAGACTTGCAACTGCTGCCGCCCAAATTGTAGCCTCTTCCGGAGAACTCCGAAGACGGGCAGCCATATATGAGGAGACACAAGTATCTCCTCGACCGCTTCGCCCAATAAGCTCTTTGGGGTAGAAGGCGGCTTCAAAAAAGCTACCGTCTGCATAAACCAACAATCCGTCCTTATGGGTGAGGACTATTTCTTTTGGCCCCATGTCCGCCAACATCTTAGCAGCCTTATGGATGTCCTTTTCTCCGGTAAGAGATTCGGCTTCAACAGCATCGGTTTTTACGACATTCACCTTTGCCAGGATACGCTCCATGTCAGGCCAGTCGGCATGAACCAACTTATCACCCTGCCGTATCCGGACGAACCCTTGGGCATCAATGGAGATCCGCGTATTCTTGGCTCTAAGCGTATCAATAACTTCTTCGGGAACCTCACCCCGAATAGAAGGCGAGATTACGATTGCTTTTGCAGATATGTTTTCGACCTCTGTAGGTGTGAAAGGCTCTGCTGTGCTGTGAACATATATCACGCGTTCATCCGGATTCGAAGAGGGATACTCTAAGGTAAAGCAAGTTGACTTTGGTGTATACGTAACATATGTGTCGACACCTATTTTTTCTAATTCATCAACAACGATATGATCCTCACGTGCCAGTTTAGTGATTGCCGCAACTTTAAGCCCCATCCTGGCTACAGCATGGGCGCCGTAGTTGAACCCGCCCCCGTTTACATACCGGGTCCCGGAAGAAGAGACAATTGTGTCTTTTGTGTAATGGCCTATTAACGCTATATCATACTGCGCATTCATTTTTGACCTCCTAGTAATTGATTAACATGCGTGTAATGCTGTTAATGCTGGATTCTATATAGGATCGACATTCTCCAGGCGATACTCCCCATAGAATCGGGGATAATTCCAGGTTATAGATTCCGTTGTAACCTGAATTCTTGAGGATATCTATGCAATCTTTGACGTAACCTTGATCAGCTAAGACAGGCCCATGTGTTCTTCCGTCAGGTCCGATATCATGAATATGAGTATGAATCACATTTTTCGTAAACTCGTCACAGGGCAGTCGTGAATCCTTTTTCTTGCAATAATTCGCTTGACTATGGCCTACATCCCAACACAGCCCGAGGTTTCTAAAACCAATCTGTTTGGCCATGAATAGCGTATCAGAAAAGGTAACACCGACTGACTGACGATCTTTGTGCCTGCATATTTCTAAGGCTGCCTTGAATACTGAATTCTTCGCTAATGCCATGGTCAAAAGGTTCAGATCATGCAGAGTTTGCCGAGTGATTTGGCTCTTAGTCGCACTCATATCCGATTCATGACTGTGTACGGTAAAAGGGATCGTATCTTGTTGTTTATGTTCTATTAAAGTCTTCTCCAGCTCCCGAACGCCTAAGGGGATATCAGACTCATCTTCCATTTCAGGAAGCCAACCATGAACCGTGATTCCCAAACCTGCATCTCTTATTGTCTCCACACCTTGTTTCAATTGAATAGGAGGGGTTTCGGCGCAGAGCTCATTAATCTCTATAGAGGTCACCCCCAATTCCTTAAGGGTCTTCAAGCATTCGTCAATCGATCCATAGATCTCTTGCCACCATACGTCCGCTTTGTTTGAAATGTTGCCTGTAAGGTAGTTTATGGGTAACGTAAAACCAATCCTCAAACTCCTGCTCCTTCCTGATGGTTTTCCGAAACGCGGGCTCTTGTCCATTCATGAGGTATCAGGCCAGAGACGGCGGCGGTAGTCTCTCCGGTTAGGAGGCATGTGTGCCCTCTCGGTAATTCCGGCCTTCCAAGGGCGCACATGCCTTTGATTAGTCTATCCCGAGGAGTGAATAGTCTCTGCCGGGACAGACTGAATGGACTCGGATTAATTACTCAGCCGGCTTCCATATCACAATTGAGTCTATTACTTTATTTGTTCCGTCGTCGGCTCCTTCCCATCCATGCAAGTGTCCAACGTCTTTCTCAATGGCCTGTATATACAAGTGATCAGGGGTTACGTCTACTTTCATATAGTGGAATACAGGATGAGTGGACGCGCTCTCTCCTTTATCCGGGTCATTCTTCCTAAATGCAAGCCAAGAGCTGTCCCCAACTTCTGATATGGGATACAAATCTCTGTTCTGTGCTCCGGCACCTGCTGAAGTGATAAATATTGTCCCTTTGTTTTGAGTTGCCTGTCCAAATCTTCCGGAGCCTTCTTCCGCGTATGCGTTTTCCAGTTTATAGTACTGAGCTTCCTGTAAATCTCCTACGAGTTTTGAGCGGTAGCCTCTTATGTTCTTCGTGCGTTCATAGTTATGATCGTGGGCAGTAAATACAACATCAACTATTCCTGATTCATCAATAATATCTACGAAATCGCCTTCTCGCATCAGACCTGCGACTTCTAAAACGTCATTCATATGACCTGTGCTAGTGGTATATATTGAATGATGTAATAGCACGATTACCCAGTCAATTTCTCCTGATTCCTTCGCCTTTTTCGCTTTCGCCAGATCGTTTTTCAGCCATTCAAGTTGTAGATTGTGGAATTCTTGATTTGGAAAACCTGACATGAACGCTACAACATGAACATTCCCATAGTTGAATGAGTACCAGTATTCTTCATATCCCTGATTATTAAGGTAAGGCCAATCCTCCATGGAGTTTACGGGGAAGTTGAACATGTTCCACCATGTAGGCGCCAATCTTTCATGATTCCCATGCACATGGACCATGGGATATCTGGCCAGTAATTCTTTGCTGTTAGATTTACCGCCTACTCCGTAATTAAACCACGCGTCATATTCAATGAAAGCTCCGTTGCCTCCATAGTCACCTGTAAATGCTGTAAAGCCCGGAGCTCCGCACTTGGCGTTGTCATCAAGAATTTGTAATATATCCTCATTCAGGTGATTGAATACGTCGTATTGAGCTTTTGAATCCCCGTACACGATAAAAGTAAAGTTATCAGGGTTTTCCGGGTTTGTTTTGATAGTATGTATTTCAGATTTTATCAGGTTTTCTCCCTTGCTCTCAGCGTAGTATTCATACCAAGTATCGGGTTTCAAATCCTCTAAGACAACATTGTATGCATGAGCTTCAGTGGTGCCCATAGAAAACTGGACCGGTTTCTGTCTTATTTCTCGGAATCTCTCTTCACCTTTTTCTCTAAGATACACTGCTCCTTCATTGGAAGAAGTGTTTGCCAGCCAGTTAATTGATATGGTCTGTTGTTTTCCGGTGATTCTATCCGGATCAGGCCAGGTAATGTTTATATTCATTTTGTCGCCTTTGATGGACTTCAGTTCTCCGGGCTGCATTACCACATTATCTACTAACGGGCGGTATTCAACTACATAAGGATAATGCATTCTAAAACCGAACTTATTATCCTCTTCCGTGCCCCATGAATAACCGTAAGTTATCCAAATGCTATCTCCGTAGGTAGCGACAGCATGCTTTTGCGTGCCGAAGGGTAAGTCAGATTTTCTTACAAAGCTGTCGGTTTCAGGGGTGTATTCATATACAGTGGGAAGAAACTCGCCCATGTTTCTTCCTCCGATTATGTACGCTTTACCCCTAACCGCTGCTACAAACGGACTATCGGTAGGCTCAGGCAGATCGCTCAGTCTCTTCCATTGAGAGCCTTTAGGAGCGTTCGGGTCAAAGACGCAGGCCATCTTACTGGCCTCACCTTCTTCATCTTCACCGATGTCATCAGACAGCGATACTCCACCGCCAAAAATATAGAACTTATTATCAATCACAACTCCGGAGTAACCATAGTCTACTAAGGACGCAGGAGGCACTTGGTGATCTATGCTATCCAGCTGTATGAATTTCTCGATCACAGGATCAAAGACCGAAACAAGTCCGTCCTCGCCTAGTAGAACAACGTATTCTTTCCCGGTAATGGACATTATTCCCCAAGAGCCCGTATTCCAGTTTCCGAGCACTCCGATATCTTCCATTTTGGCTATTTCCAGTTTTTCTATATCGAACTTGAGCAACCTGTTCTTCGCTGCAATATATATGTATGGACTCTCATCACTGGTTCTAAAGGCTGTGGCTTTATAAAAATCTTTGCCTGTGCCGACATTTGTATACCCTTTTTCCCCGGTTTTAAGGTTAATCCATTCTATATTTGGGAAATCTACGAAGTCCTCAATTCCGTCTTGTCCCCATCCTAGGTAATGAGAATAGTAAGCTCTCCCGCTTGTGACCCACATTACATCTCCAATTACCGTGTTGCTGTGGCCCCTTCTGGGATGTATCAAGTTTTCGTGTATTATCATGATTGGGGTTTCGTCTTGTGCTAACGCAATTCCAGTACAAGTCCCGACTAGCAACGTAAGGAGCATCACGAGCACAATGGCTAAAGATACGTTTCTCCTTCTCATGAATGTACACCGTCCCTTTAACATAATAAATGCCTCAAGAATCAGGCCTTTGGGCCTCAAGTGAATTTACCGGTTCTGAAGAACTCTCCCTTCTTCCTAAAGGCTTACGACTTTATCGAAAAATCCACCAGACTGCTTCCTTCAGATACCCGCTTACCGCTCTCGCTATCAAAGAGTAGAACTCTCTCCGGCCTAAGACTTATGTTAACTTCTGAGCCTACCGGTATTATGTCAGGTTCAGACAGTTTTGCTGTTAATAAGATATCTTTGTGACGCAGGCGGACAAAGGTATCAGACCCGGTGGGCAGATTGGAATAGACCATCATTCCAATGGTCGGTGGCTCAGTGCCGGTGATTAGAATGTCTTCACAACGGACTCCGATTATTACCTCCTGACCATCTTTGACAGTAATGTCGCCATAGGGTACCTTCTTGAGAGACAACAGCCAATCACCGCATTGCACCTTCCATATATTGTCCTGCTCAACGATCTTTCCATTTACCAAATTAATTGAAGGACTACCTACGAAATCTGCGACAAATAGATTATTTGGATACTTATAGAGTCTCAACGGCTCATCGCACTGTTCGAGCCTGCCTTCTTTCATCACCACAACAGTGGTGGCCATGGATATGGCTTCCAATTGATCATGGGTTACGTACACAACTGTCATGTCGGTTTCAGCATGAATCCGCTTAAGTTCTGTACGCATATCCATTCGCAGTTTTGCATCCAGGTTGCTTAACGGTTCATCCATCAGCAAACAATTAGGACGTGGAGCCAGGCTTCTTGCCAGGGCTACTCTTTGCTGTTGCCCTCCACTGAGTTCCGATGGATAACGCTGGAGATATTCGTCAATTTGCATCCATCCGGCCGCTTCTTTCACGCGCTCTTCAACCTCAGAACGGCTCATTTTCTTCATTTCTAATCCAAAAGCAATGTTTTCAAAAACAGTCATATGAGGCCACAACGCATAATTCTGAAAAATGAGGCCTACATCTCTTTTGTCCGGACTCAGGGATAATCCTCGCTCTGAACAGAAGACCGGTTTGTCGCCATTAATAATTCTACCGCGTGTCGGCTCTTCGAGTCCTGCAATCATGCGTAAAGTAGTTGTCTTGCCACAGCCGGACGGACCCAGTAAACAAGTGAAACTCCTATCCGGGATGGTCAGGTTGAGATTGTCGACTGCGACAACGCTTCCCCACCGTTTCGTCAGGTTTTCCAGCTTAATATCGGGCATATCAGTTTCCTCCCAGACCTTCAGATAATTCGCTTCCCGTAAGCTTTTTCATAATGTTGGTCATTACCAGAATGACAATGACAAGCAATAACACAACAGCATTAGACATATGATAGAATCCGTAGTCAGAGTATCTGAAAGTCAACGTTGTTAAGAGCTGCGTTCCCGGAGTAATGAGGATTACTACCATACTTAGCTCGCGCATAGCTGAGATAAACGGTAGTATCAATGCATTCAGCAAACCACTGCGTTGCAGCGGAAGTACTAAGCGGCGCATTCTCGTCAACCAACCCGCCCCGGCAATAATACCTGCTTCCTCAATCTCCTGCCCTAATTGCATCATTGCTGAGATCCCTGACTTAGCGGCAAACGGGAAGTTCTTGGCGGTCGTCGCGAGGATAATCAGCAGAAATGTACCATATAAACTAGGGATTGGACCACGCTGTTTAGCAAACAGAGACAGATATATTGCCCCAAAGGCAATGCTTGGAATCAGGTAAGGTAAAAAAGATATCTGGTCCAGCGCACTTGAAAGCCAGGTGCCTCTCAAGTTAACTACCGTATATCCGATTAGTATCCCAAAAACAGCGCTGAGAACCGAAGAGGACAGGCCGAGTTTCACACTGTTGAAGAATGCTCTCCATGTTTGGGGGTCTCGGAGAATGCCTGGTCTACCATCTAAGATTCCGGGTGTCGACTTGCCAATCCAATAGTGAAGAGTAAAATTGGAGGGACTGTATACTCCGGGCACCCGCATGAATGTATCTGCAGCCAGAACAAATAACGGAACTACAATCACGGCAAACAAGAACAGCAGCATGCCCCCGGATGCAACATACCTCCATTTTCCAAGGTTAATGAGCTTAGCTCTCGGTGCTTGGCCACTGATAGTCACAAAGCTCTTTCGCTTGCCTACCACCTTGTTGCTGATGAAAATGAAGGTAGCAGCCAACAGAATCATCACAATAGCAATTACATAAGCATCTCCGGGGCTCCCCGCCTGTAAGCTTGCATGTAGTCTGGTGGAAAGCACCCGATAATTAATTGGGTTTCCTAAAAACACCGGGGTGCTGAATGAGCCGATACCTCGTGAGATTGTCAGGATGAACGAAGACGCTATAGCCGGAGTAACCATTGGCAGAACAACTCGACGCTGAATTGTCCATTGATTTCCTCCTAAGACTAAAGCTGCTTCTTCCAACCGTGTATCGAAATCTTTGAATGCGCTTCCGACAAGCAAGAACGTAAAAGGATAATAGTGTAAAGCCATAGTGATAATAATAGGCAACGGACCGTAACTAATCCAGTCGGGCAAGTGCATTCCGAAGTACTCCAGGATTCCGGTGGTGCCGCCGATGGTCCGATTCTTAAAAATGGTTAGCCAGGCCAATGATAAGGTCCAAGACGGAAGGATATAAGGAACAACAGCCATATTGGATATGAATCGCTTAAACGGCAAGTCTGTTCTAACCACAAACCAAGCAAGAATTGTCCCGATAGCAATTGCCAGAATTGACATGCAAAAAGATATGAGCAGAGTATTTTTTAGCGGCTCATAGAAAAGCACATCGCTGATATCGCTGGCAAAGACGCGCTTAAGATAATAAGTCGTAAATTCGCCGACTTGCTTGCCGAATACACGAAGAGTATCACGACTATGTAATGTGACAGAGGAAACCAGTACGCTAATTAACGGCAGAATAACAAGATAAACAGAGATAATTAAGAGCACTATACTTAACATCAAAGGAGGATTTGACAGTATTCGTTTACTGCGGTTCCAACCACGCTCACAAAGCAAGGCCAGTTTATTGCCGGCTGCCGGTTGTTCAAAGCACGCTCCCATGTTATGGAACCTCCTTTCTCAGGACCGGATGACTGCCGGGAGACAAGAGCCCGGCAGTCATCTCTCATTTTCCGTTCAATCTCTATCTTGCATGCTTCATCCAAAAGTCAAAGATTTCCCCATAATACTTCACTGTAGTTTGTGCATTTAAAGGCATTGTGACTTTCGCCCATGCCTCAGTTCCACCTAACGGATCATCGGGATGAGCCGGTATTCTTGGATCCGTAGCAAAATTGCCCAAGTCTTTTGTCCAGGCCTTTACTCCTTCTTCCAATAGATACCTTACAAATAACTTGGCAGCGTTAGGACTGGCGCTATTAGCTGTTATTGCTACATAGGCAGGATAGAGATAACCCATGTAAGGTTCCAGGCCGTAACAGGCTTCCAAGGCTAAATTCTTTGCGGGAATCTCCCTGTGTTTGCTTAGTACATATAAGCCTACCGGAGGCTCTGCCTGACCTCGGGCTCCAACAGCTTCTGCTACATCTGTATCGCTCTTAAACATAATTGGCTTATTATTCGCCAAGCGCTTGATAAACTCCCAACCTGCATTCGGAGTTGTTAACTTGATTGGTTCTCCGAAGCGTTTTTCGTAAGCGGCTGCCATTTCATCAGCAGCTTCGACTATTTCCGCGAACCATGCCAGATTTGTTGAGGTAAACTGGGGATCCCTCATCGCGATCTTGCCGCGCCATTCAGGTGTGGTAAGATCCCAAAGGTTCCGAATTGGAGATTCTGCATAAGCTTCAGTGTTATAGCCGATAATTCGGGGTTGGAATTGGTAAATCAGAGGGTCTTGGTATTCTATAGGTATGATGTCCTTGTGAGTTGAAGGGACATAATTTACTATATATCCTTGGGGAAGCAGTTGAGCCATGAGAATTGCTGCGTCTTCCGTAACAATTACATCGGCTCCTCTCGCTTTTGCTTCATGTTCACGCACTACGCGGTCGCTTATCTCAACGTCATTCATTTTCGCCCATTGCACTTCAATACCGTACTTGGCTGTGAAGCCTTCCGCAGCTTCTCCCATTCTACTGGATGGGTTATACACAATTAGCAAACCTTCTTTTTTTGCGGCTTCAATAATTACGTCCCAATTCTCGCTAGCAGCTGATACAGTAGCCGAGACTCCGCCTAACATCATTACGAGAGATAACACAAAGAGTAACGTAACGAATCGTTTCACCGGTATGTCCTCCTTATTACTGGATTACGATATATGTTCGGAACTCTCCCAATCTACTATTCGTTTTCTGATAGCGTTAAAGTGACGGGCTTTTTTCGCTTTTTATGCTCACCTCCTGATATTCTAAGAACATGGTATTCTTGTGAACAAACCGCTATATGCCGCCAATGAGCGAAGGCCGTTATCTCAACGACTTTTTTGATGCTCTGCCCTGAGTTGATGAAGCTTATCAAGCATTTCGAGACAACTTTCGTCTTCAGCAGCTATGCTAAGCACCAGAGCTTCTATAATAACAAGGGGGATTGCGTAAGATCTGGAAGTGCCGACTTCACCTCTTTTTACAAACAGTATGATGTCGCTTTCCCGTGTCAACTCAGCTTCTACGTAGTCCGTTATAACAACGGTTTTGGCGTTGACAGATCTTGCGTGATTCAGAACGATTGCAGTTTCTTCGTCAGGTTGAGAAAAGGTAATGACAACAAGCGTATCATCGGCTGTCATGAGATGGAGGTTTTCAAACAGAGCTCGTCCTCCTTGTGAAAGCGTGTACGTGTAATATCCGTACCTGCGCAAACGAAAGTCCAGCATATCCAAGGAGAGGGCTGACATACCTCCTTGGCCGAAGAGGAAGATGTTTTTAGCGTTACACAAAGCTTCAACCGCTTCCCAGAAGGCTTTTCGAGATAATAAATTGCGGGTTTCTTCTAAAGCAATCACTTGACTGTCAAAGACTTTATCGATAATGCTATGGCGATCCGGAGTGAGGTTAAGAACGCTCCGGACTTTGTCTCCGGGTCCGAGGTAAGCTTTGATGAATTTCTGGGCTTCCTTGCGTAAATCCTGATAACCTGTATATCCAAGGCTTCGGGAAAAACGAATGACAGTCGGCTCGCTGACATTAGCGCGTTCGGCTAATTCCGCTGCTGAAAGGAAAGGGACCTCAGTTATATGATCAAGAATATATCGACCCAGTTGGGCCTGACGTTGTGACATTGTGGGAAGATTCGCTTCAAGAGTGTCTCTGATGGAAGCAAAATACCTTGTCTCATTTGCGATTCCATCCTGTTCATTTCTGTTTGTTTCCTGCTCCATATTATCCCCCTCATATCTCCGGCAATCTCACGATACTGAGAATCGTCACGCCCCTAATCATAGTCATAGCAGGCTGATTCTAAACTAAAGGAGTCAAGCCGCCTGGTTATCGCATCCCAGACGCCTGAGAGATGTTCTATGCTTTCAAGTAGGTAATCCATCCTTTTAACCTCGATAACAAGGGGAAACCGCCAGTTTTCCTCATAATAGGTTTTAAGAAAAGTCTCATAATCTATGAGACCGTATGGAGTCGCCTTATGGCTGTCACAAGTCCCATCATTGTTGTGTATGTGCGCTAATGCGACATTTTCCGGGCCCAGTTGTTGAATATAATGACTGGGATCTTCGTTTTGAAAAGTCAAGTGTCCGATGTCAACTGTGTACATGATGTCTCTGCCGAGCTCACGTCGTAGAGCTGCTATTTCTTGAACGGATCGAGCGTACTTATATACTCCTTGCCTCTCTTGCCCACGATTCTCCAGGCTGATTATGATTTCTCGATTCCTGGCATAGTCTGCTATTTCCTTAAAGACTTCGATCGTATTGGTTCTGATTTTATGGTATTGCAAAGGAGGTGCTTCACCGTTATCGCCCGGATGTAAGGTGACAATCGTGCCCGGACATATCTTAGACGCAAAATCCACAGAGTGTTTCAGCCCTTGAAGGGTAGCCTTGCGAATAGCAGGATTCACTGACCCTGCATTGAGTTCGAGATGCAGAGCATGGATTGATACAGGAACTGTCTCAGAAAGCTTACTGAGATACTTGACCACTTCATCTTCATCTGTTTCTGAGTAATATAACACCGGTTCCAACTTAACTTCAATCCATTCAAGGCCTTGGCTGATAACGTAGTCGCAAAAATCCATACATGGCCACGTTGGGTCATAGAACACAGAAGCGCCCAGAGTAAGCTTTCGATTACTTGTCATTTTCCTTCTCCTATCTGAATTGCTATTGCCAAGCTTGATAAGACTTCATCTGAAACTTTCAGCGATTACATGAAGGATTATATATCATATATGATGTGTTTTGATATATTACGTTACATATTCAACGTGTTTTCAGAATTTCCTTCCTGGAAAACTAAACTCAGGGGAAAATGGAGTTACCCTCTACCGGGACAAGAGGAAAAACGCATTTTATCTTTTATCTGAGTCCCCAGGTGGATTGCAGAGGGGGATCACTGATAGTAGGAAGGAATTGAGCAATTAACGTAGAATACAAAAGACAAAGATGCGTCATCAGACATCCTAATGTCTATGTCAAGGCAAGAAAGGGGACGGGCATATGGATGCAAGCCATAATGTATCCCTGAATTTCAAGCCTCTATATATTCAAGTAAAAGAGAAACTGCTTAACATGATAGAGGCAAAAGAACTCAGATTCGGTGAAAAACTCCCTTCCGAGCCGGATCTTGCAAGGATGTTTGGAGTAAGCAGGTCTACAGTGAGAGCGGCTATTCGTGAAATGGCACAGGAAGGAGCGGTAATAGTCAGGCACGGTCTCGGTACGTTTGTGGCAGGGAGCCAAATGTATGTAAAAAGCGATCTTGGCGGGCTTAAGAGTATTACCTGGGCAATAAAGCAGCGCGGATGGACTCCCGGCACACAAGACGCCAAGATGCACGAAGATAAGGCTGACAATGAGCTTGCCGAGAAACTTCAGATTGCTGAATCTACGCCGATCATTTGCATTGAACGGATTAGAACCGCGGATTCGACCCGGGTGTTCTATTCCATTCACAAGATGGCCAAGGACGTTGCCGACGGGAGGATCCTAGATTGGGATATGGAAGGATCTTTCTTGGAATTTCTTAAATCCCGGTGTGGAATTGACATTCTGTATGCAGTCTCCACTGTTTTGCCGGTTAAGAATCCGGAAGAAATCACGGGCAAGCTGAAAGTGGACCCAACTACGCCGATTCTGCTATTGGATCAAATTCATTACGATGTCAGTAATAAGCCGATATTCAGATCATACGATTATTATCGCACCGATATCTTCGAGTTCAATATAGTCAGACGTATGAAATAAGGCCGGATGAAAGGGGGAAAATGTCTCTACACAATTATTTGCGGACTGCGGAGGCAGAGGACTAGCCCTGTTGCTTGGTAAGAGAGAAAGAGATCGGATTTACCTTGACAATCTAAAAGGGGGTTTTGAACAGTTATGACTAGGAAGATTGTGCGTGTGTTCTTAATATGTGCGCTCCTTGCATGTACTGTGACAAGTGTATCAGCTTCTCCTTCAAAGACTCTGCATCTGTTGACAGCCCTTGATCCGAATGAAGCGAAAATCTATATTGAGGCGTTTGAAAAATCAACAGGCATTAAAGTGGATTGGGTTCGGATGTCGGCAGGCGAGTGTCTGGCAAGACTCAAGGCTGAGTCGAAGAATCCACAGTTCAGTGTATGGTTGGGTGGGCCAAGCCCGGAATACATAGCCGCGACGAAGAACGGACTTCTTGAGCAATACGTCCCGAAAGAGTCCGAGTTTATGCTTCCTGAGCATAGAGACAAAGATTGGCATTGGACAGGGTTCTACTTCGGGGCCATAGGATTTGCGTGCAATACTGAGTGGTTTGCCAAGAACAACCTGGACTATCCTACCTCCTGGAAGGATCTCTTAAAACCTGAATTTAAAGGCCAGATCTCCTTTGCATATCCTTACACTTCCGGCACAGCTTATACCATTCTGGCAACGATAATTCAGTTGATGGGTGAGGATGAAGGCTTCAAATACATGATGGAGCTTGATAAGAACGTACACCACTACAACACGTCAGGTTCAGCGTGTGTTACCCAAGCCGGCCTCGGAGAGATCGCTATAGGAGTAGCTTTTTCCCATGATGTGATGGCTAAGGGGATTTCTAAAGGATATCCAATTGCGCTGACAATGCCGTCAGAAGGGACCGGGTTTGAAATAGGCGGCATAGCGTTGGTCAAAGGCGGCCCTGAACCGAAAGAAGGCAAAGCGTTTATCGACTGGTGCATGTCCACAGAATGCCAGGATCTGTTTCAGGAGTGGTTCCGTATACCGTTGAATCCTAAGGCTAAGGTTGCGGAAGGAGCGGTTACCAGAGAGCAGGTCAATTTAATTGCTTATGATGATGTTTGGGCAGGAGAGAATCAAAACCGTCTGAATGAGAAGTGGAGAGAACTAACGAATAAGTAGAAAACACATACGATTGAGTGAGTCTCTACCTTTGTCGGGGGAGGGCAAGGCGCTTTATTTTCCCCGCTCTCCTCCGGCAGGAAGTTTAGGATGGTGAGTCTCTTGATACGCCAAGAAGCAGAACTCGGGCGTCCTCTAAACAGACGGTCACAGTCCATGGTCCTCAAAGAACCTCTCGTAGTGTTTGTTATTATAGCTATTGCAGCAGCTCTTGTGCTATTTGTTCTTTATCCGTTGTATTCAGTGCTTAAAACAAGTCTCATGCAAAGCGACGGGACTATTGGTTTGGAGGTGTACAGGAACCTATTAGCCAAAAGCTACAACCGTCGTCCTTTAGTTAACAGTATTCGTTTAGGAGTTATTGTCGCAGTTCTTGGCACAATTATCGGGTTCATATTCGCGTATTGCACTACAAGAGTGGATGTGCCGCTGAAAGGCTTTTTTAAAGCAGTGGCTATGTTTCCCATGATCTCACCCCCTTTTATCATGTCTCTCGCCACAATTATGCTGTTTGGAAACAATGGTCTTATCACAAAACACTTTCTGGGCGGGCTGGTAAACTTCAAAATATACGGTCTCAGAGGATTGGTAATAGTAGAAACTCTCGCTTACTTCCCAACCGCATACCTGGTTTTGTCCGGCGTATTGCAAGCTATTGATTCTTCAATCGAGGATGCAGCCCGTGACCTGGGAGCGTCTTGGTGGCAAGTGTTTCGAACGGTTACACTGCCGCTTGCCATCCCGGGAATCGCTTCCGCGCTGCTTCTAATCTTTATTGAATCCCTTGCGGATTTCGGCAATCCCATAATCCTATCAGGCGACTACCAAGTCTTGGCTGTTCAGGCATACCTGCGTATCACGGGGCTTTATGACCTTCCGGGGGGAGCAGGCCTTGCAGTCATTTTGCTGGTTCCGTCACTCATTGCGTTCTTTGTCCAGAAGTACTGGGTCAGCAAAAGATCATATGTGACAGTTACAGGCAAGCCTTCCGGACAACGGATCAGCCGAAATGAGCCTTGGGTGAAGACTGCAGCTTTAATTGTTTGTGTGGTTCTTACCGCCATAATCCTCCTTTTCTACGGAACCGCATTTGTGGGTTCGTTTATGACCCTATGGGGCGTTAATTATGATTTCACCCTTGCGAATTACCGCCATGTTTTCCAGGTGGCGGGGGAGTATATTAAAGATACCTTATTCCTGGCTACTGTAGCTACTCCCATAACCGGTCTTCTTGCCATGATAATTGCTTTTCTTGTTGTGAGAAAGCAATTCTTCGGCAGACAGGCTCTGGAGCTTGTTTCTATGTTATCTTTCGCGGTTCCGGGGACAGTTGTCGGTATAGGATATATCCTTGCTTTTAACCAACCGCCTATACTGCTTACCGGGACTGCGTCTATCATAATAATCCTGTTTATTTTCAGGAATATGCCTACCGGAATTCAATCGGGCATAGCTGCTCTTCAACAGATCGATCCATCTATTGAAGAAGCTTCATGTGACCTTGGGGCGGATAGCGGGACTACATTCAGAAAGATTACCTTGCCTCTGATTGCGCCTGCTTTCTTTTCAGGATTGGTTTTCAGCTTTGTCAGATGCGTGACAGCCATTAGCGCAATAGTGTTTGTCGTATCAGGCAGGTGGAAGTTGATAACCGTTGCTGTGTTAGGATCCGTTGAAAATTCGGATCTTGCTCAGGCAGCCGCTTTCTGTGTTGTTATTGTCGGGATGGTAATGGCTGCAATAGGAATCATAAATCTTCTGGTGTATCAGCCGTGGAAACGCGGCCCACAGGAAGTTTCGAAGAAACCGGCTATTTCAGGGGGGGCAGAGCCATGGATCGGTACAGCGTAGAGCTAATAGATGTTACGAAGATTTTTGGACATAGAGAGGCCGCGTCTGACAGCATTGTAGCAGTGAACGGAGTCTCACTCCGGCTTATCCAAGGCGAACTCCTGACTCTCTTAGGTCCGTCAGGATGCGGCAAGACGACTACTCTGCGCATGGTAGGTGGGTTCGAGACACCTACTTACGGCAGAATCTTATTAGACGGCAAGGTAATAAACGATGTCCCGCCACACAGACGCGATACCGCCATGGTGTTCCAAAGCTATGCTTTGTTTCCCCACTTGACAGTATTTGAAAACGTAGCGTACGGGCTTCGCATGCGAAAAATGGACGCCTGCACTATATCAGCAAAGACGCGTCATGCTCTTAGTCTGGTGGGTCTGGAAGGCATGGAGGAACGGCCGCCCGGTTCATTGTCAGGCGGTCAACAGCAACGTGTAGCCTTGGCAAGGGCGCTCGTTGTAGAACCTAAAGTCCTTCTTTTAGATGAGCCTCTTTCAAATCTCGATGCCAGACTTCGAGCTCAGATGAGGATTGAGATCAGAAAGATACAACAGGCTCTGAACATGACAAGCATGTACGTGACGCATGACCAAGAAGAGGCGATGAGCCTTTCTGACCGGATTGCAGTGATGAACCATGGTCGAATTGAGCAGATTGGGACACCTCAAGATGTCTATGCTCGGCCGGCAAATAGGTTTGTCGCTGACTTCATGGGAAGCAAGACCACATTTCTTGATGGCACTGTCATGTCTCTTGACGGGGACCAAGTGAATGTACAGGTATTAGACGCGGTGCTTCCGTTTGAGAAGGTTCCCGATATTGCTCCCGGGGACAAAGTTGAACTGGTGGTGCGTTCTGAGACAGTGGATATTGTGCCACCTGGAAAAGGAACCTTTCCGGCAAGAATCATTCACGCGGCATACTTTGGATCCCACGTATTATATGAGGTGGACCTCTTTGGCACGAATGTCACAGCGGAAATCCCTGATCCCCAAGAGCGAAATATGTTTTCTCGCGGGAGTGAAGTCGGGATTAATCTCAAGACCCGCAGCATCTATCTTTTGCGCAAGGTTATGAACTGAAAAGTTTCACGGTACATGCAAAAAAGGGAGCATATATTATCAATGACTCTGTCCTAAGTTCAGCTGAACAGGCCTGCCCTTTGCCGCTGACTCATATGCTGCAATGGCAACTTCCAGTGCCTTCAGTCCGTCAAAGCCGCAGGCCGCAGGTTTTTGACCTTGGCGGATAGCGTAGACGAAGTCCTGAACGAGGAGGAGATCCATATTGTCCCCCCAGTTTCTGTATAGGACTTTCGGACCGGAGTCGTTGGCTTCGACTAAGACCTGCGCGAATACGTCTAAGGATATCACCCCTTCGGTCCCTACGATTTCCATAGTGACATCTCCCCATGTGGGGTAAGCCGTCGGCCTGGACCAACTGGGGTCAAGGGTCGCAAAAACCCCATTACGAAACTCCATCAGGAGCATACCACAATCATCAATATCAATATCATGCATCCTTGTGTCGACTTCCGCATAAACGGTTTTGACCTCATCATTCAAGAACCACCTGAGAAGATCCGCTACATGGACGGTATGATCAAGCACTGCCCCGCCGCCTGACAACTTCCGGTCAATAAACCAACCCCCTGGCATCCTACCGTGATTAGTGGCGCATACTGCTATTACCCGTCCTATCGCACCGGAGTCAATGAGTTCTTTGGTCCTTAAGACCGGTGGCGCATGTCTAACCGGAAATGCAGTGGCAAGAATTACCCCTTCACGCTCGCACTCTTCTATCATTGCTATTGCGTCTTCGGAGGTAGTTGCTATAGGTTTTTCGCATAGGATATGTTTACCTGCCTTAGCTGCTTGGATAACTTCATCTCTGTGCTTTATATTTTCGGAACACACAATAACTGCATGGATATCAGCATCCAAAAGGTCTGAGAGAGAATCATAGTAATCGGTGTTATGCATGGCTGCTGCCGAAAGGCCGCGATTAGCGTTGTCATCATAGATTCCAATCAGCTCCGCACCGGGAATCTCACTGAGCGCGCGAGCGTAACTCGCTGCGTGCATATGAGCGAAACTTATGATGCCGAAGCGTATCCTGTTCTTTCCGGCAAGTCCTTTTTGAGTCATAGCTGCACCACCTCTTCGGTTTTCGCTGACTTAAGCGCGGCAAGGCTTATTTCCAGGGCGCGCAGGGCATCGTCAGGAGTCACTCGGGGTATTGTTTCACCGTCCACAAAAGCCAAAAACTCGCGGATTTCTCTGAGATATGGGTGCTTATCCTTAAGAGGGCTTTCAGGGACTGCTACTCCTTGCTTACCTGTATTCACATCTCCGGTTAAGACTGTAAGAGGCTGCGTTTTGCGGCTGTCTGACTCTATCATCCCAAGACTGCCACACACCTCGAATTTATAAGAGAACTGAGCAGGATGAGCCCAGCTTCCTTCAACATGGGCGATTACGCCGCATTTCATGCGGATAATAGCCACTGCATATTCAAGAGGCCTATCATGTCGCACGCTGCGAGCAAATACACGTTCTACATCACCGAAGCACCAAGCGAGGAAGTCAAAGTCATGTATAGATAGGTCCAAAAGGAGACTGCCGCTGCGTTTGTCGTCTAGGTACCAGTTTCCCCAGCCTTTAGGGAAAGGCCCTGTGCGGGACATTCGAACTACGCCGATCTCTCCGAGTCTCCCTGAGGTTATCATGTCATGAGCCATTTCATACTCTGGAAAATAACGGAGCACATGGCCGATTCCAAATTTCACATTGTTTTGTTTGCATGTCTCTGTCATTGCCTTAGCATCATTCGGGGTAAGGGCAATGGGTTTTTCACAGAAAACGTGTTTACCTGCGTGCGCAGCTTTTTCTACACACTCTCTGTGGAGGTATGTAGGGAGACATACATCAACTATATCGACTTTGGGGTCTTCGAGTGCTGCGTCCGGATGGACTTGAGGTATGGCTCCGCACAAAGCCGCAATATTACGCGCTTTTTCCATGTCATGGTCAATAACATACTTCACTTCGGCTTCATCGCACTGCCTGTAGCAATCAGCATGCATTCTTCCCATTGAACCTGCGCCCCAAATAGCCACTTGATGCACCTTGCGAACCTCCTCTGATTGTCAGTCTATTGGCGCCGATGCCGCGCATGATTGATGTCTTAATGCGCGGATTTAGTAATTCTATAACTTCGACGTAAGGTGCCTTTAACCTTTTCTCTCCTACTGAATGGGAGACTGCCTTCTAATTGCCGGCTTAACCAGGTATTAACACCGCATAAAACAAGGTTACCCGGAGCGCCCTGTCGAATTCGCATTTGAAGACTTCATATTTCATGTCGTCACTTAATTTCTCATTTAGGAGGACAGTCGTTGAGGAAGAAAACATCGGAACTTTCTATTGCGCTTTTCATGCTCATAATCGGTGTGATCCTAACCGGTATAAAACCGGGTATAGGGTTCAGCAGCCAAGGTTCTATTCCTGCGTATTCGTCTTATGCGAGTGGACACGGCCCGGTGAATAATGATGGCGTGGCAAGTCATAGCGCCCGAGTAGGAGACTACAGCGTTGAGTTCAAGGAACAGCCGGGGGAGGGAAGCCGGAAGGAACCGGTTAAACCAATGATAAGGGATGGAGTCAAAAGTGAACCCTGTGCCACCTATGTAATATACATAAATTGGGATGGATTTGCTTATCGGTATTATGAGTGGGCCAACAGCCCAGGCGGGCCCGGGACTCCTGTCCTGAATTACCTTGCCTCAAGAGGCGCCCTGTTTACAAATGCGTATTGCGGATTCCCCGGGACAACAGTCCCTATGCAAACGAGCATAGTTACCGGCGCCTGGCCGGCAGTTCATGGCAATACCCACCTCTACTACGATCCTTCTGAGAATGTAGTTGAGCAAATGAACAGGGAAAACTCATCTGAGACAATTGCGGAGGTGGTAGCCGAAAGCGGCCTTCCATCTGCTTCTGTCCAGCAGTTTGCGCTTGAAGGGCGTGGGACATGGCCTAACGATCCTCGTCATCTATATGTTCAGCCTTCCGGATCATGGCATGAGCGAGTCACTGAAGCCATAAAGATTCTCAAGCAGGCACCGGTTAAGGCCTGTGGCGGGCAATCCGTGGTTGTCCCTGAAATTCCTAGGTTCTTGGCAATATATGCTGACGACTTGGATGCGACCGGCCACAATTTAGGGATAAATTACGGCTTTTCCCTTGCCCTCAACTACGAGGCATGGAGAGACAGACTCGTTCGTAAACTCGCGTATATGGATTCAGAACTGGGGCTTCTTGTAGATGCGCTAAATGACTTAGGAATCCTGGATCAATCTGCGATTATCCTTACGAGTGATCACGGGATGTCTTATTTCAAAGGGGAGACAAGCCTGCCTGATGTCCTGGAGACGCTGGGTGAGTTGGGCTACACTGCGGAAATTCTTTCTGAGGGTGAAGAAGCTTCTCCGTGTACAGACATAGTCTTGGTAGGAGGGGATCTCTCCTTGCAATTCTATTTCAGGTGGGATATCACTTTGCCTGAGTACAACGAGATTATTGACGCATTAAAGAAGAAGCCGTATTTCGGAGGGTATATGTCCCTGCATGAGCTGGCAAAGGCAGGCGCTCACCCGGATTTAGGCTCCCTCTTTATTTGGGCGAAACCTCCTTGCCACTTCAGTCCCGGCAATCTTCGCTTAAGGGCAGGGGGTCAACACAACTCCGGTGATGAGTCATCACGTCGGGTTTTCATGCTCCTTAGTGGGGCCGGAATAAAAGAAGGCGTTGTAGTGGATGAGCCTGCAGCTATTATTGATGTGGCGCCAACCATATCACACTTATTAGGCGTGAGAAAGCCGGCAGGCTCAATGGGCAGAGTTCTTGAAGAAGCGATCGCTGCCCATTGAGCCTTCATCCATAAACTTGTCGGCTTGCATTGCCCTTATTCACGCTCATAGGGAACACCGAGAGCTTGAGGGGCTTCGGTTTTGTAAGTCGCTGAACGTGCTGTTGTGATTATTAACACAGCAATAGTAAAGATGTAAGGCATCATCTTCAGCACAATAGGAGAGATCGTTGCGCCTACCACCTGTATTCTGAACCCAAGGGCTTCAATTCCGCCGAACAGGTACGCTCCTACCATTGCCCGAAGAGGATTCCATACAGCGAATATGACGAGGGCAATAGCTATCCATCCGCGTCCTGCAGTCATTTGTTCGATCCAGCTGGGTGCATAGGCCAGGGAAAGATATGCCCCTGCGATACCTGATAACGCTCCACCGATAATTGTGTAGGCATATTGGACAGCATTTACGTTTATTCCAAGGGAGTCAGCAGTTCGCGGACTCTCACCCACTGATCGCATGTGCAGGCCCGGCCTGGTCTTGTATAGGAAGTACCAGAGAAATGCCACAAGAAAATAGGAGCCGTATACTAACAGGTTATGCTTGAAAAACATCTGCCCCAAAACGGGTATCTTTGAAAGACCGGGAATAGGATAGGGTTTGAAACTCACAGGCGCCGGCACGCCGATTATCGGTTTCCCCAGATAACCGCTTACGCCTGTAGCGAACAGGGACAGCGACAGCCCGCTTACTACCTGGTTTACCTTGAGCGATACTGAGAGGAAAGCGTGTATAGCTGCAATGATGCCTCCGGCAATAGCAGCCCCAAGTATCCCGACTGCAAGATTCTTCGTGGCAACTGTAGCAAGGAAGCCGCTGACTGCTCCCACCAGCATTATTCCTTCCACGCTCAAGTTTATTATGCCGACACGTTCAGTAAGAATCTCCCCGAGCGCGGCATACAATAGTGGCGTACCGGCTTGAACTGCAGCAGCAAGCACTGCAGTGATAAATCCGACAGTAGTTTGCGTCATGTGTAATTACCTCCTGAATCATCTGCAGAGGCCGGTTTACGTGATTTCCCGGGCCACATCGTCGGCAGCTTGTTGTGCTTGTACAGGTTTAGGTGAACTGCGGATGATTCTGATTCTGTATCGCGCAAGAGCTTCCACGCCGAGCACAAAAAACAACAGAGAACCTTGGAGCATTGTGGCGATATCTGCAGGAATCCCATAGATCTGCACTGAATACCCGGCCACGAGAAGGCCCCCGAAAAGGAGCGACACGATAATTATGCCTATAGGGTGAAGCTTAGCCAGCCAGGCAATGATGATTGCCGTATAGCCATAGCCTGCTGAAACTTGAGCCTGGAGTCTATGAATAATTCCTGATACCTCACACATTCCTGCAATACCTGATATTGCTCCGCTAAGGATCATGACAAGAATGATGTTCCGAGAAATGCTCATACCTGAGTAACGTGCAGCGTCAGGGTTCTCGCCTATAACGCGGATTTCGTAACCCCACTTAGTTCTCGATAACAAAAGTCCCACTGCAAGGGCAGAGACAACACCGAAAACAAGCCCCAAGTGAATCCTGGTATTACCGAAGCATGGGAGCCATGCACTCTTTGGAAACATAGGGCTGAGAGGAAACAGAAACGATAACGGATCTCTCCAAGGCCCGTAAACAAAGTACTCTACGCAGAATATGGCAATGTAGTTCAGCATAAGTGTGGTAATGATTTCGTTTACACCCCAGATAGCTCTGGGCGCTGAACCAAGAAATGCCCACAGACCGCCTGCCAAGGCAGCTGCCAAAACCATTGCCGGAATCATTATATATGCAGGTAAGCCGGTAAATGTCAGCGCTACCCAAGACGCAGCCAGAGCTCCCACGTAAATCTGGCCTTCCGCTCCTATATTCCAAAGCTGCATCCTGAAGGCAATCGACACGCCAACCGCCGAAAGCAGCAGGGGGGATGCTTTCACCAAAGTCTCAGTTATACCGTACTTGGTTCCGAAAGTGTCTTTAAACATTATCGCATATACTTTAATTGGTGAATATCCTGTCATCTTAAGAAAGATCGCGCCAAAGAGCAGAGCGAGAGCAATAGATACAACCGGCACTAATATATTCCACCAAGCAGGGGTATCAAGCCTCCTCTCAACCCGGATCTTAAACTTGCGTCCTTGTGTAGTTTGCGCTCGCCCGTCGGTTACGGTAGTTTCATGCGTCATGTCAGCGCCTCCTCGTCTTGGACGTCCAGGACGCCTGCCATTAACAGTCCAATGTGTTCAATATTCCATTCATCGCGGTTTAGCGTTCCCATGATCTTTCCTGCAAACATTATCGCTATCCTGTCAGATAAGCGAATCAGTTCGTCCAGGTCCTCAGATATCAGGAGAATCGCCACCCCCTGGTTACGTTGGTTAACAAGGATGCTTCTGATAGCCTCCGCAGCGCCGATATCAAGGCCCCTTGTAGGATAAGCCGCTACCAATAGCTTCGGATCTGACGAGATTTCTCGTCCCAAGAGTAATTTCTGGGCATTGCCCCCGGACAGTAAGCGGGCAGCGCTGTGGATTCCAGCGGTTTTCACTTGAAAACGCTCCACCAATTCTTTTGCGTGACGTTTGGCAGCGTCATAGTCTATAAAAGGTCCTTTGGACATGACAGGTGAGCGATACGACTTTAAGATAATATTGTCCACGATGCTCAAATTCGGCGCCATGCCTGTTCCATACCTGTCTTCAGGGACATAGCTTACTCCGCTGTCTATGATCTCAAGCGGAGTCTTGTTGGTTATGTTTTGTCCGTGAAGGGATATGGTTCCAGAGTGCGTTCTTCTGAGACCTGTGATGACTTCGGTGAGTTCTCGTTGTCCGTTTCCGGCGACACCGGCAATTCCCAGGATCTCTCCTGCCCTGACCTGAAGAGAAACCCCGTCCAGTGCTATAGTCCCGCGATCCCCGTAAGCGGTGACACCGGAAAGCGTAAGGACAGGTTCTGAATGAAGCGAGTCCTTCTCCGGAAGAGTTGCAGAATGTTCCTTGCCTACCATAAGGCTGGCCAGCTGTCTTGATGTTACATCCTTCTTGTTCACGGTCGCTGCCACGCGGCCTCCACGGAGTACTGTTACCCTGTCTGCAACGTGCATTACTTCATCCAGTTTATGGGTGATGAATATTATGGATCGTCCTGTTGCTTTCATACGGTCAAGTGTGGCGAAGAGTTCCCGTGCTTCCTGAGGGGTAAGCACTGCTGTGGGTTCATCAAGGATGAGGACGTCAGCCCCGCGATACAGCATCTTTACAATCTCAACCCGCTGTTGCTCTCCTACGGACAACTGCCAGATTTCCGCCCGGGGATCCAGTTGAAGGCCGTATTTTTTGGATAGAGTTGCGACTTCGTCTTCAATAGCAGTCATATCTAAGCGGAATCGGGGAGTTGACATCCCCAGGGTTATGTTTTCAGCTACAGAAAAATTCTCCACCAGACGAAAATGCTGGTGGACCATGCCGATTCCTGCTTCTATCGCATGTCTCGGCGAGCCGATCTGTATCCTTTTGCCTTTTACGAAAATATCTCCTTCATCAGGCTTGTAAAGTCCGGACAGGATGTTCATAAGAGTACTCTTTCCAGCCCCGTTTTCACCGAGCAGCGCATGGATTTCACCGCAACTTACACTAAAGTTTATGTTCTCATTGGCCAGCACACCAGGGAAGCGTTTAGTAATTCCATGCATTTCAATGATATTATTTTCATTTTGAGGCATTTGCCACCCTCCACGTTGAAGGGGAAGGCCGACAGGCATCGTCGGCCTTCCCTAGTCATGGCAGCTCACAAAGAAATGGTTGCAGAGTAATCTTGCAGTGATTTCTTAGTTGAGCGTACCTTCTACTCCTTCGACGAACCAGTCGAAGCTGAGAAGCTCTTGATCAGTCATTACTTGCCCCGGTTTTACCCTTTCTACGCCCTTATTGTCTTTAATTGGCCCTTCGAATACTTTGAACTTACCTTGAGCTATTTCGCTCTTCTTTTTGATGACAAGTTCTTTGACATCTTCCGGAACCATCGGGCCGTACGGGCCAATATCGACTACTGCATCCTCCAAACCACCCCAATAGTCATACGGGGACTTCCAGGTTCCGTTGCGTACTGCCTCAACACAGTCCACATAGAACGGGCCCCAGTTCCATACTGGGTTGGTAAGCACGGCGTTAGGTGCGAATTGCCTCATGTCAGTGTTATAACCAATGCCGTATACCCCTGCTTCTCCTGCAGCTTGCTGAGGGGCAGGGCTGTTTTGGTGCTGAGCAATGACATCGCAACCTGCCTCGATGAGGCTCTTCGCAGCATCCTTTTCTCTGGCTGGGTCATACCAGGTGTTTGTCCAAACGACTTTCACTTTGGCTTTGGGATTCACGCTTCGTACCCCGAGAGTAAACGCGTTAATACCTCTGACTACTTCAGGAATGGGCATAGCGGCAACATATCCGATAAGATTGGATTCTGTCATTTTTCCTGCAACCATACCTGTAAGATATCTTGCTTGATATATTCTACCGAAGTATATACCGACATTTTCTGCGGTTTTAAATCCTGTATTATGCATGAAGATTACATCTGGATAGCGTGTGGCGACGGAGTGGACGAAATCCATGTAGCCAAAGCTGCAAGCGAAGATAACCTTGCAGCCTGCTTCTGCCAGTTGGGTCAAAACTCTCTCAGCGTCACTTGATTCCGGTACATTCTCTACGTAAACAGTCTCAACGTAAGGCAATTTCTCCATGAGGTGCAGTCTGCCTCTGTTGTGTTCATAAGCCCATCCCATATCTCCGACAGGACTGGAATAGATAAAACCGACCTTCATCTTGTCCGAGGCTGCTGATATCCCACTAATCCCAAGAGTAAGCACTGACAACATGGTGATCACGCAAACCAAAACAGTCCACCTTCGGAATTTCACGACGGCTTCCTCCTTTTAAGTTGTTTACATGTAGTCGGTTAAGCTGGCTGATAGATTCGTTGTGGCTCCATACCCCCCCCAACTGTTGTCTTGTCTTATTATATTTCCCAGTACGACTAATACTGTTTTAATTCGGCGCACACAGTTGAGTCCGTATAATTGTGTAAAATTGGTTTCCCCATGAAATAAAAGAAGCCATTTCTTGTGTCCCTCGGTTAGAATGAAGTTGCAACCATAACATCCTAGAGAGGAGACATCAGAAATGGCTCA
>Ga0208198_1000045_pt1 | contig 160244 bp, 150 predicted proteins | sample AD_JPNTR2_MetaG_FD_184446 | JGI IMG/M metagenome (GOLD analysis project Ga0208198, IMG submission 184446) | Active sludge microbial communities of municipal wastewater-treating anaerobic digesters from Japan - AD_JPNTR2_MetaG (SPAdes) (version 2) | ecosystem: Engineered > Bioreactor >...
AAACTGGGCGCTGGACAATAAAAAAAGGTTATTGGCTTTGTTGGCATAACCTTTCTTATTGGTTTAATACTGATACCACTGTCCGGTATGGAGTTTATGCCTGAACGCGACGATTCCAGAATATCCATAATAGCAACCCTCCCTATAGGGACAAATCTTGATGAAACTACCAGAATCATGAAACTCATAGAAGAGCGCACATTGCCAATATTTAAAGAGGAAGAATTAAAGGTAGTTATGGTGAGAGCAGGATATGGCAAGGGAACCAATGCAGCATTTAACGATTTAACCGACTATAAAGCAAGAATCCAGATAGAATTAAAGATGCGAAAATACCGCGAACGATCAAAGGCTGAAATACGTGATATTTTGCGGAAGGCATTACAGGGTATCCCCGGGGTTACCTATAACTTTACCTATCAGAGCAAAGTAGCAAGTTCAATAGGGATGGGCTCTGAAGGAGCTACCATCTCCATTGAGGTATATGGCTATGACTTTGAACAATCCAATCAATATGTTCAGAATATTACAAACAATATTAAAAACATTCCAGGCATTAAAGATATCGATATATCCCGTGAAGAAGGTTTACCCGAAAAGGTAGTGGTGGTCAACAGGGAAAAAGCATCAAAGATGGGCATCAATGCGTATCAGGTTGCCAATCTTATCAAGAACAATGTTGCCGGGTATGTAGCCTCACGCTACCGTTTTGAGGGTGATGAGTATGACATCAATGTACGATTGCGCGAAGCCGATAGACAAACGGTTGAACAGATTAAGTCATTAGAGGTAGATACCCTGACCGGGAAGCGGGTAAAGCTGGGGAATGTTGTCGATATCATTGATAGAGCAGGCCCAACAGCTATAGACAGGAAGAATCATGAACGGGTGGTATACATTAACTGCAAGGCTGAAGGAAGAGCTCTCAGCGCTGTTGCTGCAGATATCAACGCAGAACTCACAAAAATACCAAAGCCACAAAATTTTTATGTATCAATTGGCGGATCGTATGAGGATATGCAGGATACATTTAATGATCTGCTTCTGGTATTAATTCTGGGCGGCATACTAACCTATGTTATTATGGCAGCACAGTTTGAATCATTAATCAGGCCATTTATCGTAATGTTTTCAGTTCCCACCTGTATGTTTGGTGTTTCATTATTTATGTTCTTAACAGGTTCACAGTTCAGTGTTGCTACACTTTTAGGCATCATTATGCTGGTAGGTATAGTGGTCAATAATGCGATAGTTCTTGTGGATTATACTGATATTTTAATACAACGGGGATGGGGTTTACGCGAAGCGCTGGTTGAAGCCGGAACAAAACGACTCAGGCCAATTATGATGACTACCCTCACAACTGTACTTTCGCTAATCCCTATGGCATTCAGTGGCGGTGATGGATCTGAAATGTCACAACCAATAGGCAGAGCCGTTATGGGTGGCATGAGTACGGGATTTATTTTTACACTTATATTTATTCCTGTTATATACATGATCGTTGAAACCAGGCGTGAAAAGTATTCGGCAAAACATAAAGCAAAGTTTTAAGGGGGAATTACCATGGTGATGTTATTTATTGTATATCACAATGCTGTTGATGAAGAGGTTGTTGAGATAACAAAAAAGTATGCAAAAGGGTATACAAAGTTTGTAGGTGTACTGGGTGAAGGGAATAAAGAGCCACAATTAGGGACGCATATATGGGGAGGGCTTAACAACTGTTTGATGGTAGCAATAGAAGATAATAAAATGAAAGATGCTATTGCGTCCGATATAGCATCTTTAAAGGTTAAATTTAAAGATGCTGGCGTTAGCATTTTTGTATTGCCGTTAAAAGAGATGCTTTAAATAGAGAGTGTTGTAAAGGGGATTGTCGGTTTACCGTCAATCCCCAGAGTTTTATATATCATATTTTGATCATCATCATCCTCAAAGCTTACAATATCAATACATTCAGCGTACTGTTCTTTTATCCATTGGCCATATATCCCTGCACAACCTTTTGCCACAACAGCCGGCACAGGATAGGCAAAGTGATACTGTGTAATTTCATCATAATTGCTGCGCAACAGTTTAATGATAGGGTTGATACAGCGGTAATGGTCTTTAGCTCTGAGATATGTTTTCAATGATTCAAATACCTGGAAGATACGCACAGGCAGCTTATCATAGGTATCCTGAAAATACATCATCCTGCAATAAAAGGTATTATGTGTTGCTGTAAATACTTTGCTGGCAATATCCTCATCGTTAAGAACTGCATCATACATAAGGACAATTGAGCAGAGCATTGTGTCCCATGGATACTGCTGGATTATTAATTCTACGGCATGTTCAATTTGCGGGTAACTATCGCATAGCAAATAAAAGGTAATATGACTTGTTTGCATATAATCAAATACTTCCATAGGGATGGAACGGCGCTTTGTAAGGTCAATGCAGGCTCCCGATACAAGCTCCCCCTGCTGAAAAATGAACGATGGCAGGTATGGGGTATCAAAGGTAAACCCTGTGGTGTCTTCAAAATAACATGTGATGGCTGTTATATCATGCTGCGTAAAATTGAACCCTTCAATGAGGTAATAAGGTGGCTTTTGCAAAAATGTTGCACCTGCAGCAATTGCCTCATCATACAGAGCGGTACCCGGCAGCACCATCAGTGGGTAAAGTTCCAGTTCATTCCCAAGCCCTGCATCAAGCAGAGTGTCCATTGTTGTATAAAATGATTCAGGGGTATCATAGGGAAGCCCGGGGATTATGCCAACCTGTAAATTGATGCCTGCATCTTTTAAATAGAATATCCCCTGTAGCTCTTTTTCCGGGTTTGTTTTTCTGCCAATCTTTTGTAAACATTTTTTATTTAATGTTTGAATGCCTACCTCAGCGCTACGGAAATTGGCTTTCTTTAAGGTCATAGCAATGTTGCTGGTAATGGTATCGGCCCTGAGCTCAGTATGCAGTGAGACAGAGCATCTGCTGGATATCAGTGTTTGCAGATAATCATTGAAGTGTGATGATTGATTAAATGTAGGGGCTAAAAGATACAGTTCCTGTATTTCATCACTCATACTTTTTTTGATAATATCGGCAAGCTTGTGCGGCGGTAAGGCTCTGACCCTGCTGGTATTTTTAGAATAGAGACAATAGGTGCATTTGAAAGGACACCCCCGAATAATTTCAACACTCAGGCTTTTATCATGCATTGGTGTGAGGTATCCAGATGTATAGGGTTCCACTATCTGTGACAGCGGAATAAAGGTGTCAGAGCCCTGAATAAAAACGGCGTTACCATTGACCATATGAATAAACTGCTGGCAGGTATTGTTATAGTAATGATTGAAAAAATATTCGCCTTCGCCAATGACAAATATATCTATGCACGGTTGGTGCTGTTTCAGGATATATGAGTTTACCTGTATTTCTGGACCACCAAAGAGTATTATGATATGTGATGCCATAGCCTTAATCGTTTTAGCAATTGCCAGTGAACGCTCTACATTCCACAAATAGCAAGTGAATGCAACATGCGTTGGCTCATTGTGCAAAATATGATTCACAATCATCGAATCAGAGCCATAGTTCTGGATGCTATACGGCAGTTGTAATCCTTTCATGGTACTACCAGAGGTTAGCTCACAGAAGGCGTGCAGGGTTGCAGCAGCATTGGGGATATTACCGGTAATGTACTGTAATCCATGATCAATCAGCGGAAGTTGTACAAATTGAATCTTCATTGGAATGGATCAATAAGGTATAATGAAATCTTCAAGTAACTATCGCCTGTAATTATTTATTTCATAATTTATAAAACTATAAATGCATCCAATGCATCCGTTGAACATATACAACTATTATTATACGTTATTTGAAATCAATAATTTTATCAACAAATTAACCTGAATTTATCACTATTGGGTTTACCATGCTTTTTGATACAATGAAAGCCATTGCAACAATTTCAACACAATGTTTTTAATAGTTTCAATAAATAGAAGGATTAAATATAATTATTTGTTATATATTATAACAACATATTATATAAATAATATATTTTTTTATTTTAATATAAAAAAATATTTGACATAAAATGAATAGTAATTTCTTATCGTAAAAGTTTACTATTAGATAATAAAAAACTGCATCAATACATTATAGTTTATTTTGGCTACACTAACTGGTAATTGTAAGAGTAATTACTCTATCAGTAAAACGATTATGATGTAGCGGAATACCTTTGAAGGATATATTATTATCTTTTAAAAAAGAAAAACATTGGGTTGGGTGTAGCCAAAATTTTTGTTTTATTTTTTTTTGCACTACTCACCAGAAAAAACTTAATACCTTATCCCAACGGGATGGAATCATATAGTATCAGAGGTAAATGGTCCTCCATCCAATACAAAAAAACCATACTCGGCAAAAAGGTTGGGCATAATAGGTATTGTTACTGAATGAGAACGAATGGTTGAAAAATGCATTTCTTTTTTTATAGGATAACCAAACGCATTGCAAAAATCTCTGAAGTCCTTAATTGTTAAAAGATGTATATTCGGTGTTTCATACCATTCATAGGGTAATAATTTATTTTTCGGCATTCGGCCATAGATTGAAATATACAACCTCAGGCTATAATGGGCAAAGTTAGGAAAACTGAAGATAGCATTTAATGATATACGAAGCGATTCGCGTATAACAATCTCTGGTTTTTTTGTACTTTGCAACGTCTGATTAACAATCACATAATCAAATGAATTGTCTTTATAATCGTTTAACCCTTCATCGATGTCGCCCTGATAACAGTACAATCCTTTTTCAACACATTGGCTTACACCTTCCGGTGAGATTTCAACACCAAATCCTTTAACTTTTCTTGTAGTTTGTAGCAACTTCAACAACTGACCATCACCACATCCTAAATCAAGCACCCGTGCACCATATGGAATCTCTTTTAGAATCAAATCATATGCAACCCTGTATTCCTTCATTACCGGTGAACCTTTTCAAACTCCCGTTTTAAAAAATTAGCTATATTATGCTCCAATTGTTCATGTGGCAGTAGAAATGTATCATGCCCTTTATCACTCTGTATTTCGGTAAAAATAACATTTTTGCTGTTCATACGCAACGCTCTAACAATCTCGCGCGATTGTGAAGTTGGGTATAACCAGTCAGAAGAAAAACTTATAACAAGGTAATTAGAATTTACATTAACAAAAGCATTAGCCAGATCACCATTAAAATCATTCTTCAAATCAAAATAATCAATAGCTTTTGTGATATACAGATATGAGTTAGCATCAAATCTCTGAACAAAATCATTCCCTTTATGGTGAAGGTATGACTCAACTTCAAACTCAAGATCCAGGTGAAATTTAAAAATATCTGAATGTTGCAATCTTCTGCCAAATTTTTCGTGCATCAGCTTCTCGCTCAGGTAGGTTATATGTCCAATCATACGCGCAAGTGATAGTCCATTCTTAGGATTTTCATTGTTATAATATTTACCATAATTCCAGTTGGGATCAAGCATAATTGCCTGTCTGCCAACTTCATTGAATGCTATTCCCTGTGCCGAAAGAGACGCTGCCGTTGCAATTGCTACTACAGACTGCACCATCTCAGGATATGATATTGACCATTGCAATGCCTGCATCCCACCCATTGAACCTCCAACAACTGATAAAAGCTTTTGTATCCCCAAAAATTTAATTAAATGATATTGCGCATTTACCATATCCTGAATAGTGACAATGGGAAAATCCAAACCATATTCTTTTCCCGTTTCAGGATTAATGGATGATGGACCGGTTGAACCGCTGCATCCGCCAATAACATTGGAACAAATAACAAAATAGTGTGATGTATCAAAAGTTTTACCGGGACCAATATAAATATCCCACCAACCCGGATATATATCTTTTTTTGAATGGTATCCTGCCGCATGTGCTGAACCTGAAAGGGCATGAAGTATTAATATGGCATTACTTTTGTCACTGTTAAGAGTACCGTATGTTTCATAGGCTAATGTTATTGGCCCAAGTTTTTTCCCTGAAACCAATAACAATTCATCAGGTGGCTCAGCAAAAGTGAAATAATTAGTAGTAACGATACCAGCCGAATTTCCAGGTATTATCTCCGCTTTCATCTAAGTAAATAATCAACTCCCCCTTAAAATAAAAAAACGCTTACCGGAAGATCGTGTAAGCGGATACTTATTGCTATCTCATCTCCCGGAATATCTTCCGCTGGAATTGGCACCGGCTTTTCGTTCCGGTTGCCGTGGTTTCACAGGGCCAGTCCCTCTACCACTCTTGATAAGATAGTACGATTACTATTCTTTATAATCGTGCTATATACAATGTATTACAACGATTAATACTATAAAAACTACAATTGATAATTAAATAAAAGTATAGCACATAAATGAAGCAGGGTAAATAATTTTTTTGTTGATAGTTTTGCATTAAAAACTTTGCAGGGCAGCATCTACGGAATTAAAAACTTTTATCATTGATGTTACTTTAGTAAGTTCCAGAACCTTTTGTACTTCCGGTGTTGGTGCTGCTAAGCGTAGTTGTGATTTCAAATTCTGATTAATATTTAAAAATATACCTATCCCCGAACTCGTTATCATTTTAACATCTGCAAGATCAACAACCAACCGTTTTATCCCTTTATTCACAATAGCTTGTTGCAATTTTTCTTTAAGGTCGGGAACATCAAGGGTATGAACCTCTTGCATATTAATCTTTACAACAAATGTACCATTCCCTTTATCTGCCAATTCAATCATACTGTCCACCTTTTACTTTTGTAGTATGAATTATTAAATTAATACTTAATAAACAGTAAATAATAGTACTATTTACATTTTCAAGTCAACAAAAAAATATTTAAAAAACTTTTTAGCTTGCCCTGAATAATCTTTGAACAGCCTTTACAATGATGCATGTTTATTTGTGCGATAGTTATTGTGGAATGTACCTGTTAGTCTTAAACAGTTGTTATATTATTACTTTTTTTTATCCTTATCTGATTTGGTGATATTTTATAAAACTGTGTAAAATGCCTGTAAAAAGTTGCTAAATTGGCATAACCTACATCTAAAGCAATTTCAATTATTTTCCTATCAGTATTTGACAATGTTTCCAATGCTTTCTTTAACCGTATATTTTTTATATATTCATTGATGGTAATTCCTTCATTGCTTTTAAAAATCTTGCAAAGATAATCAGGATTCATCTCACATTGGAGTGCTATTGTATATTTATCAATTGGGTGGGTGTAGTATTCATTAATATGTTCTTTAATTATCTGAACAATTTTAAAATGTTTTTCATACATACCACAATAATTTTCCTGCTGAATTGCAATAAAATCCATGTCTTTATAGACATATACCTTCAATGCTATGACACATACTAAAACAACATTGACAATGACAAGGATAGTCATACCCAATATTAAAACATGAAATAAAAATATTTTTGCTATACTTATCCACAAAAAAACAATTGTAATCACGATTATAAAAATAAATTTTTCCTTTTCTGCAAATGGTTGCACACAGCTTGTTGCAGGTTTAGGTTTCACTGATATAAATACTAAGGATACCATACAATCAACAGTGCTTATTATTAATTGCTCTTTTGGCGTCAAAAACACTATACTGACATAAACAAGAATACTTTTCCCAACAATACATTGCACTGCTCTATAGGATGAATCTGAATTATTTGATGCATCTGGTAACACCATGAAAACTGCACTAAAACAAAACATCAACAGACAAAATAAAAAGAACGCATATTGCAAACTAAACGCAAATACATTAAAAGGATAAATATACATTGCAGTCATTCCTGCATGGATTAAAAAATAAAAAAGAATTATTAAAAGTTCTTTATATTTTTTTATCCAGTAAATAATACCTACAACAATTGCACAAAAACATAATACAGTAAATACTATAACGGGTAAATAAAAATAAATCAGTATATCTTTTATACTCACAACAACCCTCCTCCAAAAAAATTACAATATCGTGGTCTATGCCATCCCTCAGTGTGTTTGTATCGGAGTGATGCATCTTCACATTGCATTTATCTATTCATAGTCATTGCACAACCTATTACATTTTGGCAAAAATATCTTTTCTCTATCAACATGATTGCCATGATAGTTTTTATCCTCGAAATAACATTACCCTATCGTTTATCATATTTGTATAACAACAGCTCAATGTTTCTTCCCCACCCAAAAGAGCATATGGCTCCTCCGAAAATAGAAGTATGTGCCAATGTCATCCCAGACTTTGTCCGGAATCTCTTTTTCCACATTCGTCATTCCGGGCTTGCCACGGAATTTAAATATGTAATCTTAGAGCCTGAAATGATACTGAAACCGGTTCAGAACATTATTCAGGATGACACACCCCACATTGTTATTCTGAGGAACGCAGCCCCGAAGAATCTATTCGTTTATAAAATGACGAGATTCTTCACTTCGTTCAGAATGACTATCGGTTTCGCCTCAGCATGACGATACTATGCAATTTTCATCCCCTACGGGTAGTCCATCGACAACTATCTCATAGAAGCACTCTATTGAACACTATATGTTGTATTCCACCTTGTGTGTATATTGTTATACCATATTCCTTTGCTATACTTTTTTATTATATTAATTCATTCTGTTATTTTCTTATTGACCATAAACAAACTGTACAATGTGTCAATCAATTATTTTATTTCATCGCATAGTTATAACAAATAGTTCTTTAAAAATATTGCAATGTTGGTAAAAAAATTATTGAAGAAAATACAATAATAGCGTAAGTGCAATGAAGTATTATTCAATTCCAGCAATAAATGAAAAAAGTTTACAATACCATAGGATAATCCACATGGAATTACACAAAAAAATCAATATCTTAATTATAAATTATGAATTCCCACCGTTAGGTGGTGGCGGGGGTGTTGCAACCTATGATTTAGCCTTAGAGTGGGTAAAAGTTGCCAATGTACATATCATAACTTCCTCTTTCAAAGGTTTACCCCCATATGAATATATCAATGGGATACATGTCCATAGAGTTAAGATTTTATTTAGAAAGTCTCGTGATGCAGCAACATTTATCTCGATGTTTAGCTATTTACCAGCAGGTTTTATCAGAGCACTGTCGCTCTTTAAGAAATACAAATTTGACATTATCAATACACATTTTGTTGTTCCATCAGGACCATTGGGATATGTGCTATCAAAGCTATTTAAAATCCCAAATGTCTTATCGCTTCATGGTGGTGATATTTATGACCCCAGTAAAAAATTTTCACCACATCGCAATCGTTTCTTCAAATTAATAGTCCAATATCTTCTTAACAAGGCTGATGCTATCATAGCACAATCCTCAAATACTCGAAACAACGCCTTCCACTACTATAAAATCAAAAAGGACATAGGCATAATACCTCTTGCTTTTCATCCTCCTGTTATACCAAAGAGCTCAAGGAAATTGTTAGGGCTGCATGAAAAAGATTTTATCTGTATAACAATTGGAAGGCTCATTAAACGAAAAGCAATTGATGTGTTGATTAAAGCAATAGCCCGGATTAATAATCAACATGTAAAATTGATTATCATGGGTGATGGACCCGAACGTGAGTATCTTGAACAACTGGTCCAAGAATTGGCACTTGAAAACATTGTTACATTTTTAGGGTTTGTATCTGATGATAAAAAATATGCATACTTATCAGTATCCGACCTTTTTGTTTTAACATCATTGCACGAGGGGTTTGGGATTGTTTTTATGGAAGCGATGTATTGTGGACTGCCAATTGTTACCACTAATTCCGGTGGGCAGGTTGATTTTTTAGAAAATGAACACAATGCCTTGCTGATTGATGTAGGCGACATACAAAAATGTGCAGAATGTATAATGCGATTTAAAAATGATAAAAAGCTCTATGCTCAATGTTCAAAAAATAATAAAGCCAGAATTACAGCTTATTATGCCGAAAATGTAGCCAAGCAATATATGGATATTTTTTATCAATTAGTGGATATGAATGAAAATTAAAACAGCACTTATTACCCGGAGTAAAGAACTGGTTTCAGAAGTACGACTGGTACAACCCCTGGATGCAAGCATTCACGGTTCAATTAATACTCTTAAAGATGAAGGATTTGATATAATACTTTTTGATAGTGAGCAGATCGACATAAGTGATGCACAATTTTATTTATCAAAAATACGAAAACGTTTTTCTCATGTACCGGTTATTCTCATCGTTCGTACAGGATACCTTGAGTCTATAAACAGGGATTGGTTTTTTGATGATTTTATCATCTTCCCTTTCAGAAAAGGTGAGCTTAAGGTCAGGATAGACTGTTTAATAGGCTCTGAAATTGAAATAAAAGATGCAGTCATTAGAGTTGGAAATATAGCTATTGAACCTGACAAATACATTGTATCGGTTAACAATGAAAAAGTTTCATTAACATTTAAAGAGTTTGAATTGTTAAAACTTTTTATTGAAAATAAAGGAGTAGTTTTTACACGTCAGGAATTATTATCACGTATCTGGGGTATAGAGTATATTGGCGGTACACGCACTGTTGATGTTCACATCCGCCGTTTGCGGTCAAAAATAGGCGATGAATTCAATAATATTATTGAAACAGTGAGAAATGTTGGCTATAAGTGTAAGGATTGATGAAAGAAATATGCTTGCCAATCTACATGTTTTTTTCGTTAATGTAAAAAAACTTTATTAAGTTTTTGTAATCAGTTTTTTCAGGAGTAATTATGAATCAGGTTAAAAAGATTGAAAAGATTTTAGAATCTGCTTTGAATGAGGATTTAACTTCATATTTTTTGCTCATTAAAGCTATGAGAAAACATTTACCCTTATTTGGTTCAACAAAAAGGATTACTGCAGCGCTTTTGAAAGAGTGCATCGGGGATATCTCAAAACTGGATTTATCTGAAATAACGTCATTAAACATGGCAAAATCTGACGGAACAATTGTCTTTGAAGATATTAAAAATGGAAAAGCACGTATATTTATAAATATTGGTAAGAATCATAAAATCACCCCTGGTGATCTTATCCGTGAGATATCAAAACGTTCGGGTATTGATGGAAAACTGGTTGGTAAAATTGATATACATTCCACTTATTCGTTTATTGAGATACCAGAACAATATGCTGAACTTGTATTAGTATCACTTGATAAAGCAAGGATTAAAGGTATTCCTATCGTAGTAGAACCAGCAAAAAAGAAAAAACAATGAGATAAATGATACCTTTACTATGTCCAATCTGCAAGGACTCACGATCAAAACAAATTGCAAACGATATTTTTTTATGCAAACCATGTAAAATATTGTTTAACAATGCATATCAACCATCACCTTATACTGCTGATTATTTTGGTGAAGACTACAAGAATCAGTACGGAAAAACATACGAAGATGATCATGACGCAATATACACTGCTTCATTACTGAGAATAGAAAAAATAAAAAAATTACTGAATAATAATCTGTCCGAAAAGAGTCTTCTTGATATAGGATGCGCATTAGGTTTTTTTTGTAAGGCAGCTAAAGACAGTGGTTTTCAATTCGTTGAAGGAATAGAAATATCAGAATATGCAGCACAATATTGTAAGGAAAAGTTTTCCATATCAGTTACTACAGTTGATTTTGAAAAGTTCCTGACAGCTAAAAAATATGATGTTATAACGGCGTGGTATGTTATGGAGCATTTTGCTAATCCTTTTGCAATGTTTCAAAAAGTATATTCGATGTTACATAATGATGGTATTTTTGCATGCACGTTACCATCATATTTTGGACCATTGTTTTATTGTCACAGAGATATCTGGATTAAAAATCACCCCCCAGACCATAGAATTGATGTATCACCACGTGGTATTACACGATTATTAAAAAACATGGGTTTTGTAAAAGTAAAGTGCTATCCTTCTGGATATCATCCTGAACGGTTTTGCTCTTTGGCATCAAAACATAAAAAAATATATATAAAACTATCTGATAGTATTTGTTTTTCAGATACTATCATGGTAATAGCAAAAAAGTAATATAATAAATTCTTGACATAGACATTCTAAAAAATAAAATTGTAATTTTGTTATGTTTATTTACAAATTTGTGCTATTATTAAAAAGCTATAATTGATATTATCAATTTAACATATTAATTATTAATAAAATACTTACTTATCGAATATTTAACTGCGAAACTGTATCGTACTATTTTCATAATAATGAGGTGGAATAATGAAAAGAACATTTCAACCAAGTGTAATCAAGCGATTACGAACACATGGATTTAGAGAAAGGATGAGTACCAAAGCTGGAAGAGAAATACTGAAAAGAAGAAGACAGAAGGGACGTTGTAAACTAACTGTGTCAGATGAAAAACGTAATGTAAAGTAGCATATATTTGTATAATTATTTTCCGGTGAAAAGGAGATATTCAATAAAAGGGCGGAGGAGTTTTAAAGATGTTATTGTTAATGGCAGACGATTTTATAGTAAAGGTATACGAATGATAGTGCATATACAACCAGCACATGAAACATTGTTTATTGGGAATGAGTCAGTTTCACATTTTTCCATAGCTGTTAATAAAAATTTTGGGGATGCAGTTGAACGTAACAAAATCAGAAGAAGAATAAAATCTATACTTAATACTCTTTTGCCTCAGATACAACAGGGTTTTGCTGTTATTATTTTTCCTGATAAAACCTGTAAGGCAATGCCATATACTCACCTTTCAGGTTTGGTAAAACAATTGTTGCTTAGATCAGGAGTGCTCAAACAATGAAGATAAATATTATTTCATTGCCAATATTATTGATAAAAATGTATAAGCTTATTATTTCACCATTGTTACCCAATGTTTGCAGATTTTATCCAACATGTTCAAGCTATGCAATAGAAGCATTGAGCAAACATGGACTCTGTAAAGGTGGTTTTTTATCAATCAAGCGGATACTACGCTGTCATCCATATTGTGACGGTGGGTATGATCCTGTTCCTTAGCACAATTCTTGACAGTTACCCCTCATATCACTCCTTTTCACCTATTATAATATTTCAATAATAGTCATATTTTTTTATTTTATATCTAGAAAGTTAAACAAGAGGTTGTTATGGAAAAAAGGGCTTTAATTGCAGTTTTATTATCTTTGCTGATATGGATATTATGGTTTTATTTATTTCCGCCGCAGGAAAAAAAACCTGCAGTTCAAGATAAGAAAGTTGAAGTTGAACAAACGGTTGAAATTAAAAAACCTGAATTGAAACAACTTTCAAAATTCCTGGAATTATCCCGCTTAAAGGAAGAAGTGACTGTTGATTCACATTATTATAAAGCCGTGCTTTCCAATCATGGCGCTGCATGTACCTCGTTCATTGATAAAACCCGAAATATTGAGCTTGTGGTCAATAAAAGCAAATACATTGCCAGGGGTATTTTTGATTTTCCTGTACATTTTACAACTGGAGAATTTTTGCTATCAACAGAAAGTGATTATACAAACTGGAAATTACAAAAAGAAACAGATTCGATACGCTTTTTTACAGGTGCTATCGTGCAAAATAATCCATTGCACATTGTAAAGACATTTACCTTTGATGAAAAAGGGCAATTTTTTACGGTGTCATTCAGTATCACCAATAGAGCTATAAATGAATTTTCTTTTCCTGAAGGCAGATTAATTTATTCTCCTTCAGATTTTTTAGGCCCCTCAATGGATTTTAATAATTCGTACAACGAGTTGAACAGTATATATTATCTTGATGATGATTTTGAAAAGGCACGGAAAGGCTCAGGATTTTTTTCAAACCATGAGGATATAAAAGAGATCAATGGTGTTGTAAAATGGGCAGGCATCATGAGCAGGTACTATCTGCTCATAATGATACCGCAAGGTTTTCAGGGTTCTGGTGTTGTTTACGATAACAGGGAACATACTGGATTCAGGACGGGGATTATTGTACCGGCAAAACCTCTAAAGCCTGGCGAAAAAATAGAACACGTTTTCAAGATATATGTTGGGCCTAAAAATAAGGATAAACTTTTAGCTGTGGATAAACAGATTGGAGATGCAGCCGATGTAAGCAAATGGATAGAGCCTATACGTGATTTTATGATGTGGTGTTTGCTTGGCATTAATAAATTGTTAGGGAATTTAGGCTGGTCATTAGTAATATTTTCAGTTATAACAAAAATAATGTTCTTACCCTTAACCAAACGTTCTACTGAGTCAATGAAGAAGATGCAGGAATTAAACCCAGTTGTTCAAGAACTTCGCGAAAAGTATAAAGATAAGCCTGATATCTTGAATAAGAAGATAATGGAAGTATATAAAAAGAACAAGGTCAACCCCATGGGTGGGTGCTTACCACTATTGTTGCAAATGCCATTTTTCTTTGCACTTTATAGCGCTCTGATTAATTCTGTAGATTTATGGCAGGCACCATTTATTTTGTGGATTAAGGATCTTTCATTACCTGATACTGTTTTCACCATTTCAGGATTCAACATTAATATTTTACCTATAGTGATGACAGCAACAACATATTTACAACAAAAAATGTCTACTGGCGAAGCTTCTCAGCAGCAAAAAATGCTTTTGTTTATGCCACTTATATTTATAGTTATATTCTGGAATATGCCATCCGGATTGGTATTATACTGGATCATGCAGAATGTTTTACAAATAGCTCATCAAATGGTAGTAAACCGGAAACCAAAGACTGAAAAGTAGCAACATGGAAACGAGGATAAATGTAAGTCTTAATGCAAAAATTATAGTACATTAAATACAATATGAGATTTCTACCATTTTTTGATTTTTTCAGGAGGTGTGTAACAAATACTATTATCATAATTCATTATTATAAGTATCATAGGAGGCGTGGAGATGAAGGTTTTAGATATTGAAGGAAAAACCGTTGAAGAAGCAACAAAAAAAGCATTATTACAATTAAAAATTGATGATATGAACAAAATCAACATTGAAGTCCTTGATGAAGGTAAAAGCGGAATATTTGGTTTTGGCATATCACGCCCTGCTAAGATTAGAGTATACTATCAGCAGCAAAATGATGTTGGTGAAAAAGCAAAAGAAATAATAGAAAAAATAATGTCATTAATGGATGTTAATGCTACTGTTAAAGATTTTAAAGAAAGCGAAAATAAGGTATATGTAGAGTTAGAAAGTTTAAATTCAGGTTTAATAATAGGTAAAAAAGGTAAAACACTGGAAGCATTGCAATTCATGATAAATCTTCTGGTTAATAAGGTTACCAGTTCAGAAAAAAAGATTATCCTTGACATAGAATCGTACCGAGCAAAAAGAGAACGAGCCTTACGAAAATTATCGAAGGAGATAGCTTTAAAAGTAGCCCGAACCGGAAAACCATGGACACTTGAACCCATGAATCCGTTTGAACGAAGGCTTATTCATTTAACATTACAAAATGACTCAAAAGTGACAACAAAAAGTGAGGGACAGGGCATATATCGAAAGGTAAAAATTATGCCCATTGAAAAAGGCAGGTAAGATGCAAGAAACCATTTGTGCTCCAGCAACACCGCCTGTACATGCACCAATAGCAATTATACGAATCAGCGGCCCTGAATCCTTACGGGTCGCTTCTTCTATTTTTAAACAACACAATAAACAAACTATATCCACACCCCGTTATGCATACTATGGGACAATCTTTGATGGGGAATATGAAATTGATGATGCGATAGTTATTTATTACGCACAACCGCATAGCTATACAGGCGAGGACATGGTTGAAATATTCTGTCATGGCAATCCTATTATTGTTAATAAAATAATGAATCGCCTTCTGGCATTGCATGTACGTATAGCCCAGCCAGGAGAATTTACTAAACGAGCTTTTTTTAACGGAAAAATGGACCTCACCGAAGCTGAAGCTATCAATCATATTATAACAGCCCGGAGTGAATGGGAAATAGCTACGGCAATACAGCAAAAACATGGATCGTTACGCACTACTATCAATAAACTGAAACAAACAATAGTAGAGTTAAAAGCTGATATTGAATGTGCCATTGACTTTATTGATCAGGATATCGAAATAATCTCTTATCAGGATGCTCAGCAAAGGATAGAAGATATTATTCATACCATACAGGAAATTATCAACAGATGTAAGGTTGGGAATAATTTATCTCATGGGATAGATATTGCTATTGTTGGCAAACCCAATGCAGGGAAATCAAGCTTTTTAAACTGTGTGGTCAATCATGAGCGTGCAATTGTTTCAGATGAACCGGGTACAACGCGTGATGTTATAAAAGAATCAGTTACCATTCATGGCATTCAATGTAATCTATACGACACAGCAGGGATTCATGATGTAGCATCAGGGATTGAACTGCTGGGAGTTCAAAAAAGCTACAGGATTATTGACGAGGTTTCACTCTTATTTTTTATCCTTGATGCTACAAGTGGTTTTACCGTTGAAGATTCCCATATTCTTGAGCGCATCAGTTCCAAACCATATATCCCCGTTATTAATAAATGCGATATTGCCTCACCCGAACAAATCAATGCTATCAATACACAATTGCCCAAAAAAGGGATTGTGTTTGCAGCCACAACAGGCTATGGTATGGATGTGCTGGAGCATACGGTGTCTGATTTTATTCAAAGCTCGTATGTCAACTACACCAATTCATTTATTGCTGATATTCGTATTATACAGCTTTTAGAGCAATCCAGCGCAGGTGCCCATGAGGTGCGGGAGCAGCTACTCAAGCAAAGCCCTCACGAGATTATAGCATCAGCATTGCAGGATGTCATTGACACTATTGGTGCAATAACCGGTGAAATTACTGTTGATGATGTTCTCAATTCAATCTTTTCACGCTTTTGTATAGGCAAATGATGGCATGGTAATGGTAAAATATTGTATAACTATAGTGTTAAGTTTATATATAGTGGCGATAGTTACTGTTGATGCATCTTCAGATATCATAGGTCATGATACCGTTACTATGTATTGTAGTGGAGATTCACAAGCACTCGCTGAACAGTATGTAAACGGTGCGCAAAACCTTACAATACCAAACCTGCTCATTTTAGCGGATAGTGAACATATACAGCAGATAATTGGAATTGAAAAAACAATAGAACTGCTGGAATTGCTTTCTACCAATGCACAATCACCATACGAAAAAATGTTTATCAACGATATTGCAGATATATCAAAAGAACGTTTCTATAAAAACGATGTAAAAGGAAATCAACGCTGGTATATCTATGATAATAGTAAGGAACCAATGCCCAAAAGCGTGATATCTTTCCAAACACAACTGGATACCCTAATACTTCCTGATAAAAACAAAATAGCAGTAATGCAATCATGCGCGGGGTATATACCTGTAAAGCAATACACCCAGATTTTACACGCAACAGGACTATGCAGCGCATCGTTTGAATTACATAAACCGGTTTCTATGTATGTTTTTTCCAATATGGAGTATGCCATTTTTATCAATGGAACAAAAGTATGTGTTAATACGACAACAACAGTAAAAAAAGATGCTCGAATCATTCATATTGAACCACAGGAGGGATTCAGCATAGCAATATATTACAAACCAGACAATGATATGTACTTAAAAATACTGTTTCGTGATGAAACCAATGCAACGATGCAGTTACCTGCTACCGACACCATGTATTATAATCCTGTTAACTGTTATGAGATATTCTATGAATATCAAAATCAACTTCTGTCAAACTATATGAGCAACCATTCGCCTGATAATGCACTGCAACTTGCTCTTTTTTCAGAATCAATTCACAGCACAGAGGCTTTCAAATATTATCATCAAGCATTGCGTTCACACAACGATTTTATCTCATACCGATTGTGTTCATTGCTACTGAGGTATAGCCGTGCATTCCCGGATAGCATTTTGTTGTTGAGAACTAACGTGCAAAAAAATATACAACCTCAAACAGTGCTGGGTGGCTATTTTTACGATATGCTCTATTCACCAGAGTCCATGAATATTGCAGAAATACAGTGGCTACCCATACTTATACAAACTTTATACATCCAAAAAGAAGAACTCATTAATAAAAAAGCAGATTTAGATTTTTTGTTCAAACGCTTTCCGCAAAGCCATGAACTTGCCTTTACCATAGCATCTATCTATTCATCCTATGATAATCACAAGGCGACAACAATATTGGAAACATATAAAAACCTCAATGATAAGGAGCTTACATTGCTGATTCACTGCTATACTGAAAATAAACAATTTGAAAAAATAGTAACTATCCTTTCTGGTGTCAGGGAACATACATTTTTTTATGATTATATCAATGCCCTCATTGCACTTGGTAAGTATGGTGAAGCAAAGAGCGCTTTGTTTAAAACAATTGCACAGGGTTTTGACACTGAAGCTTATGCGCTATTAGCCACAATAGCTCAATTAGAAGGCTATGACGCCAGCATGTATAGTCAAAAGCATCATGCGATTGTCAATAGTCTTGTTGTGCATCCCGATTATATGAAAGCCACTTTTGATGATTACGTGCAAAATTATTTTTTTAAACAGCTTGCTTATGAAATTATCAATCATACCACAAACAAATTAATGTATTCATGTTATGCAGTGCGGATGGTTCATGATGCACTATATTGTACCATATACGACGCATACCATTGTACTGATATATCCGTATTCAATACCTACCAATTTTCTCCCGACACTGAGAATATTAGTTATACTCTCTATGCATACAATAACGAAGGGAAAATGAAATCATACACCTTTTATCCCGGCAACTATACAATACAACAGAAGATACAGGAATATTTACACGATAGTCACTGTGAATTTTTTGTAATAGCGATATCATTTCGATTGCGAAAAAACATCGATATAATGCATATACAACAAAATTACAAGCAATCACCATTTACGCTGGATATTATCGTTTTATCTCCTGAATCAGATGTAACCATATCGGGAACAATGCGCCTCAATGAAATAACAACCAATGTTAGGTATATTCATCACTATACCTGCAATAGTAATGAATTGTTATCGCCAAACAATAGGGAATTTGTTATCATGGCTATCCAACCACAAGCATTAATTACATGGATAGAAGAACAGAATGCCCTGTTTAAACGCGGCATTGAACTCTTAGACATAAAAGAAATTCAGGGCAACTCAATAGATGAGGCAATACACGAGGTGCTCCAGGAACTACAAACCTATACTATTGCCGATAATGTTTATGGTATCACTTCTATAGTACAATGGACTCTTCTGCATAAAGGAACACAGCTTGATGCTATGCTCTACGCACGATACCTATTAGCTAAAAAAGGTATTATATCCTGCATTGCGCTGGGGGATTCACACAAAAAGATTGTTGCTAAAAAAAATAATCTTTATTTTGATACAGTGTTTCTGTATATACCATTAACCCCTGATAAGGGGATATGGTTAACTTATAAAAACTCATACCCCTCATCAGAAGTACTCAATATATCAAATATTTTACTTATTGTGGGTGGTGAGATTATCAGCAAACAGAGCAACTAAATTTATCGCCCTATCTTCTTTGCCATTAGTTTCTTTTTTCTTTTGAGTCTTCGTTTAGCTCGTTTTCGTTTAATCCTTGGATTATACTGCTTGCTCATAGATTTTCAGGTCTCCTTTAAAAAAATTAATGTAGCCATTATCAGGGAAATACAATTTTTAACAACAAATTTATTTCTTTACTTCGATTGTATATTGTATCATGATAATGAGTCTTTTCTTTATACTATAGCAAAATTTTTAAGCTTGATATACCCATTTTATAGTGACAATTATTGTTTATAATGAGTAATTATTATAGTATTATATTTAACTTGCCCAATTGATAAAAAAAATCGCAATTACTTGCTAAATGCCAGATTACATGAAACAGAAAAACATCATACAATAATGTCAACAGATTTTCTATAGCCCTCTGATGTCACAGTAAGTGGCAAAGGTTTGGACAAATTGGCGGAACAATAATAATATTTCTTCTGGATAAGGTTTTACTCTGTGTAAGTCTTCATCCATTGTGTGATCATTGTTAAATTGCTGTAAATAATAATGGGATACCTGACCAATCTGTTCTTTAATGCTATGTAAATCTTCTAATGTTACAAATTCTGGCACACAGGTAGTGCGCACCTCAAATTGGATATCAAAATCTTTAAGCAAACGAATAGATTCTTTGATACAATTAAACGATAACTTTGTTTTTGTTAAAAGCGAATATTTTTGAGGAGATGTCTTTATATCTATTGCAACATAATCAACAAGATTTTTTATTATAATTTTTTTTAGAATATCAGGCTGGAAACCGTTGGTATCTAATTTTATTTTCATTCCCAGCGATTTAATATTTTCAAGAAATTGCAGTATCCCTTTTGCAATCGTTGGTTCACCACCTGTCAGTACTACCGCTCCAATGAGATGTTTTCTACTTCGTAAAAGATCAATTACTTCTTCATTTGAATAATAGTGTAGGTTACAATCATTATATGCTAATGATGGATTATGACAATAACTACACCGCAAATTACATCCCCCGGTAAAAAGTACTGTACTAATAGCACCCGGATAATCAATGAGTGATGTTTTCTGTATACCCCGAATATTCATGATCTACAACCTTTAATAATTCTTTTGCCATGAATTCCTTTCTTTCATGAAACTCTTCCTGCTTGCCTTTATTCCATTGATTCACAGGTCGGAAATAACCAACAACACGAGAATATACCTCAACAGGTATTTTCTTTTCAGTATTTCTTTGCATCAGAACCCCCTCCGAATATAGTTTTATGTGCCAATATCATTCTGTACTTGAACAAGAATCTCTTTTGCCGCTTTTGTCAATCCTGACCTTTTCAGGAATCCAAATTTGTAACCTTATATCCTTAAATGATCCTGAAACCAGTTAAGAATATTATTCAGGATAACACACTGCACACTATCATTCTGAGAGACGCGCTCCCAGAGAATCTATTCTTCCATAAAACGAAAAGATTCTTCACTTTGTTCAGAATGACAATAGTACTCCATTTTTATCACTTACCATAACTGCAATGCAGCCATCAACAATCCCTTGAAAATAAATATACAGTCAAGCAATACTCATAAATACAATCTATTCAACAACTTATACGTTTACGAGACAATCCGATGGGTTGTCTCTATGGGTTTTGATAATTCTCTATCTTCTATTTCGACTTCTATTCCAAACATCTCAAGCTCTTCTTTTGTATGTGGATAAGGACAATATGTGTGATTCCCAGGTATATATCCATGAACAGGGCAAATACTAAATGTTGGCGTAATGGTAAAATATGGTATGTGATAGTTATAAGCTATTGATTTTACCAGTATTTTTACCATTTCCGGATCATCAATCTTCTCTCCAATAAAACAGTGAACAACGGTACCGCCGGTAAACTTTGCTTGTAACTGATCCTGATGGTCAAGGAGATCAAATATATCGTGAGCATATCCCACCGGTGGATGGATCGAATTTGTATAATATGGTTCATTCTTACCAGAGGTAATAATGTCCGAAAATCTATTTTTATCATGTCGTGCAAACCTATAGCTAACGCCTTCAGCAGGGGTAGCTTCAAGATTATATAAATTGCCTGTCGCATGCTGATACATGACTATTTTACTGCGCATAAAATCCAGCACTTCCCCGGTGAAAGCTTTTCCTTCATCAGTTGTAATGTCCTGCCCTAAAAGGTTTAAACAGGCTTCATTCATACCAACAAGTCCAATTGTTGAAAAATGATTTATCCAGTACTTCTTAAATCGTTTATATACATCACGGAGATAGAATCTGGTATAGGGATAAAGATTGTTAGAAGTAAAGTTTTCTAAGACTTTTCTTTTGATCTCAAGTGAATTGCTTGCTACATCCATCAAATGTGATAAACTTGCAAGGAATTCATCCTTTGATTTAGAAAGGTATCCTAACCTTGGCATATTAATGGTTACCACACCTATACTTCCCGTTAAAGGATTAGCTCCAAAAAGCCCACCACCTCGTTTTCGCAGTTCACGATTATCAAGCCTTAATCGGCAACACATCGAGCGGGCATCATCAGGATCCATATCAGAATTTACAAAGTTTGCAAAGTATGGGATACCATATTTAGCGGTTATCTCCCATAAAAGATGTATGGAAGGATTATCCCAATCAAAATCTTTTGTGATGTTATACGTTGGTATAGGAAATGTAAAAATTCGGTGTCGCGCATCACCCTCAAACATACATTCTGCAAAAGCAGTATTAAATATATCCATCTCTTTCTGAAATTCAGCATAGATTGCATCCATACTTTCTCCACCAATAATGACATGTTCATTGGCAATTGAGCGAGGTACGGTCAGATCCATGGTAACATTGGTAAATGGCGTCTGGAATCCTACACGAGTTGGTATGTTCATATTAAAGATGAATTCCTGGAGACACTGCTTAACACCTGCATAATCCAGATTATCATACCGTATAAATGGCGCAAGGTACGTATCAAAGTTTGCAAATGCCTGTGCACCGGCTGATTCCCCCTGTAATGTATAAAAAAAATTGACTATCTGCCCCAATGCGCTTCGGAAATGTTTTGCCGGCCTGCTTTCAACCTTTCCGGGAACTCCTCCAAAACCAGTTAATAATAAATCTCGCAAGTCCCAGCCTACACAGTAAGCCGACAGCAAACCTAAATCATGAAGATGCAGATCACAATTGGTATGAGCATCGCGTATCTCAGGTGGATAAATACGTTCAAGCCAGTATTTTGCAGTAATTGCAGAAGCAATATGGTTATTTAATCCCTGAAGAGAATAACTCATATTACTATTCTCATTTACCCGCCAATCTGACCTATCAAGATAATCTTCAATGAGCTGGATTCCTTCATTAAGAAGGTCTTTACTTTCTCGTATCTTTCTGTGCTGTTCACGGTAGAGGATATATGCTTTAGCTACCTTAGCATGCCCTTTCTCAATGAGCATCTTTTCAACTAAATCCTGAACATTTTCTACCGTCGGGATATGTTCATCCTTATACAATATGGATAATATATCAACAACTGATTCGGCAATATGTACTGCTGCATTCCTATCGGTACCACCAACTGCTTTTGCTGCTTTAAAGATTGCTTCTGTGATCTTTTCAATATCAAATGGCACTATTCTGCCATCACGTTTCCTTATAAACTGAGGGGTTGTTGTTATTACATCTGACATATAAAGACTCCCAAAAAAGAAATAAACCAACACGATCACTGTATAGCACACAATGCGATGGTTATTATTAGCTTGATAAGATATGTTTTTGTATATTACGTTAGAATAATAAAATAAAAAAGTCAATCATAATTATGTCACGTAACAAAAAAAAATGAAACACTAAACATATATTTATATAAATCACTATAGTATAAATATTACGCAAAAATTTAAATTGTACTTTGAGATGGTATTACCGATAGTTACACTATATTAACTACAAAGAGGTATGAAGTATGGTTATAAATAAAATTCCAGCAATACTGAGCTTAATACTCTTTATGACTATAGAAATAGTATTACCTGGCATGGTTTATTCAGATGACACCACTACCTTTAATACATTACGAATATCTTCTGAAGATATTCCTGCTGGGTTCATGTTTGGGGAAATACCACAGTTTGCAAAAAAGGTATTCCCGGAAAATCCCTGTATTGTTAGCACTGAAGGTATCCAGTTTTTAGCTGGCAAGCTTTATCCTGAGGGCAATCCATATAATATCAAAAACATGTATGTTGCAATAATGTCAGAATCATCACGGCCATTTGGTGATGATATAGTATGTTATGTGCTCATGTTTAAGGATCAAACATCTGCTTCAAGCGAGATAAAAAAAATTCAGGAATTCTATAAATATAATAAGGATAGGATAGTTTTGATAATAAAAGGGCAGATAGCAATTATGTTATTTGCTGATGATATAAATAATTACAAATATATTGCAGAATTAGGTAACAAACTATCAAGCAAGCTTGATTAATAAATATTTCTGGTAATTAACATCTCCTCTAATTCATCAGCTTTTGCAGCAATATAAACAAGCGATTTCATAAACCGCTGAGGGTCGCAATCTTTAAGCAATAAAGAATTACGTAAAATAAGTGTATCATTTAATAATGCCAAAGCGCCATAGTCAAAAGTACTATTGAGTTTTAATGAAAATTTATATAATTCAAAAGATTCATTCTTGATTGTCCCAATTACAGAATAATAATTAATTATTCTATCTCCAGATTCATCTTTATTAAGAGTAATTAATATCTCCTGAGATCGGTTATTTTCAAATTCTATCGTCGTTGTATATGCACCCTCTGAAGTTTTATTGAACTTCATTTTAAATTCTGATGCTATTGCCGCTATAAAACCGTCAAAAAGCTCCATATTCCACCCTTTCACAATAATCAATAATTATGATAACAACTTTTTAACATTGTCATGATGTAACGGTTGATGAACCATAAAAGCGTTTGATGCATTGTCTTCTATAATTTTCTTAATAACTTTTATATCAGGACTATCGTTATCGGCAACTCCTAAAGCACGTGATAGTGTTTGCTTATAGCTTTCAAGTATTTGTGAGTTATTAATTAAACTATTATGTATAGCATTCATTGTTTTTATATCATTGTTAGCAACCGCTTTCTGTAGTTGAGTAATTTCTTGAGATGATCCTGCAACAACATCAGCAGGTGGGATAGCAGGAACATTTGCTGTACCAGGTGATAACCTGTTAAAATAGCTGTCTATGGTAGCAAGTTTAGCAATTATTTCTGTATAACTGGATTCTTTAGAATAAGCTTTTTGTATAAGTTCAAACGAAATGTTAAGAGCCATAGTAACAAGCTTATGAGCTTCCTGGACAACCGTATATGCAGAAATCGTTTTTTGCAACGATACATGATGCTGTACATTATTTACTTGTGCAACAGGCACACCTGTTTTTCTGCCTGTTGATGGGACCATCATTGACGGTACAGGCAAATCATTTGATATCCTCATGTAATCCCCTCCCTGATCACCAGTAAGTGTAGTATATGGAATTAATAATGTCAACAGTAAAATTTTGAAGATCAAAAAAATCAATATTGAAAAATTACAACATGTGTTGTATGTTTGTAAATATAAGAATATATTTATATAATGGATTATACTCTATGAAGAAGATAGTAATTTGTTTAATAATATCTATTCTGTTTTTTGGGGTATCGTGCAAAAAAAATGATGATAACAAAGTACCCATGGAACAGATACAGATCGATGGATCACATGATTTTTCTATCATTTTTAAAGATATTATCGAGAAAGAAAAAAAAGATGCCAGCCGATATAAAAAGGGACCCTTTGATGAATAAGCTCATAATTATTCCTGAAGACAAATTGATTGCATATTGCCTCAATTTGTCACACCCTGCACTGGAATCAGTGGTTATACGCGAATGTGTTGATCCTCTATGTAATGGAGATAATCCCTCACTATACCGCAGGCATTTTTCACTGTTTCATGCTTTATATACCATTAAGACCTGCCCACAATATTTTCACTTAATGGTATATATCCATCCTATGGATATTGTTATACGAAGCTATCCCACAAACAATGCGTGTATTCATTATGATCCCTGGTGCGATGCCTTTTGTAATAGAGAAACAGTTGATGGAATATATTGCTCGTTTCACTATGAATTTTATGAACCATACAATCATAATTGCCTCTATGATCCATTAATGAAATTTTATTGTGATTCATATAATATTAATTATGAATTTTCAGTTGAGCTCAACAAGGTTTACCATGGTTTTAAGAAATATATTGCCAGTCTCAAGGAGGTGGAGAAGGCTTTATTTTTCTTTCAATTTAATGCAATAGATACCTGTAACAGATCATTGTTACAGAAGCGTTACAGGGAACTGGTAAAAAAATACCATCCCGATAGGTATAACGGTGATATGGCGATGATTAAACAGATTAATGAACACTACAGCTTGTTGAAAGAAATCGTTGTAATATAAATATTTCTATTATATATTGACAATGATAATATATATTATTATGGTGTATATTTTTTATTAATTTTTATTTTACCATATATTATTGAATAAATTAAGTCCCTATTATACAATAACTTTTGATTTAATAATTTATAGTAATTAGGAGATAACTAATGAAAAGAAAAATATTACAGATAGTTCCATGTATACTTCTCATTGGTGTAGTTTTCTTTGTTTTTAATAATTTTTCCTGTTCAAATAGCGAACCTTCAGTATTTGGCAATAATAGCAGTTCACCATTGAAGGGGCATCAGGAAACAGCTCGTGCTATTGAGATTCAAGATGCTTTCAGGAAAATCTATGAACTATATAAGGACAGGGTAGTTTTTATTACAACCGAACAGGTGGTTGAGTTGCCTCCAAACCCTTTTTTTGATGATCCCTTTTTCCGCCAATTTTTTGGGATTCCCCAACAAAAATCACGTAAACAAAAACGTTCCGGATTGGGGAGTGGTTTTGTTCTATCAAGCGATGGTTATATCTGTACTAACTACCATGTCATTGCGAATGTTGATTCAGTAAAGGTAAAGGTTAAAAATAAAGAGTACGAAGCTACAATTGTTGGATATGACCAGAGAACAGATTTGGCATTACTGAAAATAAATCCTGGCGATAAGCTTGAACCTGTTTTTTTAGGTGACTCTGATCAAGTAAAGGTTGGAGATTGGGCAATTGCTATTGGAAATCCCTTTGGGTTGGACCGTACATTTACTGTTGGAGTTATTAGTGCTACAAGCCGAAAGGATGTAGATATGATGGGTGGTTCACAGTCGCATATACAGACTGATGCAGCAATTAACCCCGGAAATTCTGGTGGGCCTCTGGTTAATATTAATGGGGAGGTTATAGGCATTAACCGCATGATTTATTCCCAGAGTGGTGGCTATATGGGGATTGGATTTGCAATCCCTATTAATACGGCTAAGTCTATTTTAGAGCAGTTAAAGAAGTATAAAAAAGTTAAAACCGGCTATATTGGCGTACAGATAGTTCCATTGACAGAGGAATATGCAAACGAATTGGGGCTTAAAAATACTGAAGGTGCTCTTGTTGGTGGTATTATGGAAAACAGCCCTGCTGAAAAAGCTGGTATACAACCAGGTGACGTCATTATATCAGTTGATGATAAAAATATCAAATCATATGAAGATCTTATAGAAATTGTTAACAAGACACCTATTGGCAAAACCTTAAAAGTTGGCGTATGGCGTAATAAACAAAAAATCTACTTATTTGTTACGGTAAAAGAAAGGCCTTAGATATTAAAAGCATGCACAGTATGAATAAGTACACACATTATATATTAATAATAGCGGGAATAGTTGCTGTGGGATATATAACCTTTCGCTATATTATCCCGCTATTATTTAAATTAATAAGCTTTATAGTAGGCTTTTTGGCTTATGGAGCAGCAGTTGTTTTAGCTGTAGCGATAGTATTAATAATTATTGGCTATATTGTTCGGATGTACAAAACTCATTCTCAGTAAATAACTTGATACCACTATCCATTTGAATGCTAAACTAAGCTATAGTAATATAATAAATAATTGAGGTCAGAACAACGTGAAAGAGCGTTTGAAAGCCTGCTTAAACAGTTTTAAACAGTTTATAATTAAATACATGCATGACACACGCACATGGTTTTACGGGATTATAGTAGTATCACTCATCGGCGGTTTGCTTTTTGGGTATATTGTTGCTCAGGTACAAAATTGTCTTGGTATAGATAATCTAAAGCGTTTCCAGCCAAGTGTTCCTACTAAACTGTATGATGTTAACGGTGAACTTATTGCCGAACTTTTTCAAGAAAAACGTGATTTAGTATCATTTGAAGAACTTCCAAAAACATTGATAAGGGCGTTTGTTGCAACTGAGGATCAGGACTTCTATACGCATATAGGAATAAGTCCTATGGCAATGACACGGGCAATGGTTAAAAATATTATTTCTCTTAAAATTGCACAGGGCGGCTCAACCATTACCCAGCAATTGGCAAAACGGCTTTTTACGTCAGGCGAAAGAACATTTACCCGTAAAGCATTAGAATTAGTTTTAACATTGCAAATTGAAAAGAAATTCTCCAAAGATGAAATTCTTGAAATGTACTTTAACCAAATTTATTTAGGACACGGATGTTATGGGATTGCATCTGCTGCTGAGCTTTTCTTCAATAAAGAGGTTAGATTTCTTAGCCTTGCCGAAGGAAGCGTTTTAGCTGCATTACCTTCAGCTCCTGGTCGGTACTCCCCATTTATGAATACCCGTAATGCTTATATTAAAAATTGGGATATTTTAAACAGAATGGTTGACTGCGGCTATTTAACTAATGAAAAAGCTAAAGAAGTATATACCTCTTTCTGGCCCATTTTTGTTGATACCATAAAAACTGAATTTCCTACTAAAACCGCATATTCAAAAATCGTGGATAATGCCCCATTTTTTACAGATTATGTACGTCAGATACTTATTTCCCGATATGGCAAGGATGTAGTGTATAATGAAGGATTGCAAGTATATACCACATTAAACTTGAAACGACAACAAGCAGGTGAAAAATATCTTGTGGAAGGTTTAACCAGGCAAAATGAGATATCTGCTCGTGCCAATCAATATCTTTCAGGAGCTGTTGATAGAGGATTATTCTCTGTATACCAGCAATTAGGACTTCTTTTTAATTTACCCAGAATTATCGTCAAAAGTGATACAGAAACAATATTCAAAAAATATATGGTTGATAATCTGTTGAATGAAATGGAGCTTTTAGCGTTATTATGCAATGTTGATGCAATGCATAATGATATTGAAAAATTTATGATAGTAACCAGTGGGATTTCTTCTTCATTAAAAGTTGAAGGGGCTCTTATAGCTATTGAACCTAAAACTGGATATATAACGACAATGGTTGGTGGATCAGAATTTGCTGTGAGCAATCAATATAACAGATCAACTCAGGCTCGCCGTCAGCCTGGATCAGCATTTAAACCATTTGTTTATGGTGCAGGTATTGAGTCAAAATTAATTAATACAGCCATGGCTCTTCCAGATGCACCTATTGTTGATATTGATGCTCAGGGAAGCACCTGGAGCCCGAATAACTATGAAGGCGAATTTATGGGAATGGTTCATTTAAGGAGGGCTCTTGCCGCATCAATCAATGTAATTTCAGTACGGATATATGATATCATAGGTGCAGATACTATCATAGATTTTGCATCACGCGTATTAAAGGTTTCTCCTTCACGCTTCCATCCCGGGCCATCATTAGCTTTAGGAAGTTCAGAATTAACACCATTAGAAATGGCAACAGGATATGCGATTTATGCTAACAGAGGGAGGGATGTCATTCCATTTTCCATTCGTTATATTACCGATAGAGATGGCAACGAAATAGAAAATATTGAAGAAGATGTTGGCAATATCATTGCAGCAAAAGAAGCAGACGGTTCAATTCAGATTATTCCCGAAAATGTAAATTATATAATGACATCATTAATGCAGACTGTTGCCGAAGGAGGTACACCTACTGAGGCTTTGCGCTTAATTGCAAAATTTGACAAAAAATGTGCAGGCAAAACAGGCACTACTCAAAACTGGACAGATGCATGGTTTTGTGGTTTTACTCCTGATATTGCAACAGTTGTTTGGGTTGGATATGATAAACCTTTTATGTCATTGGGACGACATCAGGCTGGTGCAGCAGTAGCAGCGCCCATATGGGGATTTTACATGAAGGAAGTTTACAATGGAATGCCGGATCCTCAATGGCCAGCTCAACCAAAAGATGTTTTTTATGGTGCTACCTGTAAATATTCAGGCTGTGCACCTGGTCCAAATTGTCATGAATTAATCAGTGATTTAATGATACCTGGCGGAACTCCTCGTTGCATTTGTAATGGAATACACTATAATATGAAATCTGTTTTTGAACAATATATGGAAAAAGAAGGTTTAAAAAATGAGGATTAATAGCTATTGTCAAATTTCACAATCAAATAACAAACTCTATTACTAGCCGATAATACTTTCTTAAAAAAAATTTTCTACTTGATTTTATTAAAATTATGTGCTAAAATTATTAATTTATACGTTATAATAAATGTGGGTTAATTTATTTTGAGGGTATCCTATGTTTAAAATAGGTGATAAGATAGTGTATCCTTTACATGGGGTAGGTATCATAAACGCTATCGAAAAAAAGGTAGTATTAAACAAAAGGAATGAATTTTATCTTATAACAATCATCAACAGTGGCATGAAGGTTATGATTCCTACCGCAAAGGCAGAGTCCATAGGGTTGAGGAAGGTTATTCCAAAAAAGGATGTAACAAAAGTATTAAATCTGTTACGCCAAACAGACATTGAGACCGAGGATGACTGGAAAATTCGTTATCAAAACAATGTTGATAAGATTAAAAGTGGATCAATATTTGCAGTGGCTGAGGTTGCCAGGGATCTATATAAACGTGGAAAAGATAAAGAGCTTTCTATAATGGAGCGAAAGCTTTACGAGAATGCTTATCAGCTCATGATACATGAGATAGCTTTAGCAAAGGACATTGATGTTGATGAAGCAGGCAACATTGTATCAGATGCACTTTCCTCATAATTGCTCACTACAGTTTATAATTTTTGTATCAGTCACTTTATTTATAAAATATTTAACTTTATGGATCCATAATGTTTTTTTTATCAAAATTTTATTTTAATATATATAAAGGAGTCAGTATATCCATGATAGCAATTATACGTTTTTTATTTATTATTACTTCAGCTGTTGTTACCGGTTTATATTTTTTCCAAATTTCATTGCAATCAGCCATAATAGCTGCTGTGATTGCATCTGCTATAGCACTTATACTCATTATTGCAATAGAATATATTTCACATACTATCTCAACAAGGATGGTTATTGCAGCGCTGGTTGGCATTTTTATAGGACTCATCTTTGCGCATCTTTTAGTGATAGCATTTAAATCATTACCCCTTACCATGCAACCAAACACGGTAAACATTATAAGTGCCATTATTTACCACATTATAGGATTTGGATCCGTATTATTTTTTATAATAAATTGTGAGGATATTGCAATTTTTGATGCGATAGTTCCTGTAAAACGTGACGAAGCAAGGGATGGCGCATCATATAAAATTCTTGATACCAGCGTCATTATAGATGGTCGTATTTCAGATATCTGTGATACTGGATTTATTGAAGGTATTCTTGTGATTCCCAATTTTGTATTGAATGAATTGCAAATGATAGCTGATTCATCTGATTCTATTAAGCGTAATAGAGGAAGACGAGGTTTAGACATACTCAATAAAATGCAGAAGGATCAGAGAATTTTAGTAAAAATTTCTGATGTTGATTTTCCCGAAGTTTCAGAAGTTGATGCAAAATTGGTCAAATTAGCCAAGCTTATGACTGCAAAAATTATTACCAATGATTTCAATCTAAACAAAGTTGCTGAGTTCCATGGCGTTAAAGTTTTAAATATTAACCAGCTTTCAAACGCCCTCAGGCCAATAGTGCTACCGGGTGAAGAAATGTCTGTTTCATTAATAAAAGAAGGGAAAGACCCCAATCAAGCAATTGGATATCTTGATGACGGGACTATGGTAGTAGTGGAAAATGGGAGATCACGGTTAAATTCAACGGTCGATGTGATAGTTACTTCAGTACTCCAAACAACCGCAGGGAGAATGATCTTTGCAAGAATCAAAGAAGACTAATTATGATGTGGTTGTTCTTTGCGGAAGTCCTCATAAAGAAGGAAATACTGTTGCAATTTTGCAATTACTTTTTAAGGAACTATCGAACATAACAAAAGCAATACATTTTGCCTATGAACTACATGTACATCCATGTATAGACTGTGGATTTTGCCATAATGAATTTGGCTGTATTTTCCACGACGATATGGATATGCTTTACGCTACCATACAACAAAGTACATTAATGATTGTTGCATCACCATTGTATTTTTCGCATCTTCCTTCACCTCTAAAAGCGATTATCGACCGCTGCCAGGTTTTCTGGGAATACTATAAGAATAATCCATCACAAAAAAAACAGCATGCAATGGCTATATTAATTGGTGGTGGGAATTATTATGATATGTTTATGCCGGGGAAAATTACATTACGACATTATTTCAATTCATTGCAGTATCACTATGATGAGGACAACTTCTTATTATTACCAAACATAAATAGCAAAAATGATATAGAAAATGCCGATATTATGAAAAAGGTAGAACAAACAATCCATTATATACATACAGTATTACAAAGATAGTAGTAGTTATGCATTCCCTTTTATAAGGACACTTTGATGGGTTTAGCTTTACTGAAAGTAGATAAATGTTTATTATTAGCAATTTTTTCCCGATAAAACAATGATAATGATTGCTTTTTTTTGGAGGAAATATGAAATTATATATTACTCTAACCTTCCGATGTGATGATAAAAATTTTTTATTATTTATTCAAAAAGTCATCCAAGCAGATTGTACCATTCAAAGCATTAATTATTTATCATCTGAACAAAACTATAAAATATATAAAGCAGAACTTGTTTATACTGATAGAAGATTATTTAAAGAAAAAATATTACAATGGATAACGAAAGAATGCACACTCATAGAATGCAGTGACATTATGAATCAAGGCATAGATGGTGGTCTGCTTAAAGTCTCAAGCAAGATACCATTTGAAACTCCAGATGAATTTGAGGGCAAAGTTCTGGGATATTTTGAGTTGATTAAAGATAATACCATAACAAAAGATACCTATCGATACACAGGTATATCAAAAAATATTGGGATGATTATCCTAAATGAAGAAAAAAATGAATTGCAACCAGATGAAATATATAATTATCTCCTGATCGAACGTGATTCACTCATTATTAGCCATTGCAATAATTATAATCCTCAACCCCTTTTGTTGAAATATAAATCAAAAGAAGATATTATAAAAACACTTTATTCTGTTTCAGGCAATTATGCCTTAATGCGTGTTGCCATTATGAATAACATAGAAGATATATCATTATTCCATCAGATGAGTGAGGTAACACCCCCTATTATTAATAGAGAATTTGATGAGATACCACTTTATATTACTGTAAAAATAATGAATCTATTGAAGTTGCATAACATCAAATTATCAGATTCCGTTGTTGGATTCATTGGTGTAACAACATCTTTACTTCGATGTACTCGATTGTTAAACAGTATTGGGTGTAGCAAAGTATTAGGTTTTGATCCTAATGAAAAAAACCTTTACTATTTTGAAAAGGAAAGCGGTATAGCAACCAGCACTGATAATGTCTTTGAAAATGCAGATATACTTTTGTTTGTATCAGATATTTGTGAAAATATCGATTATTATAAGCTTCAGAAAGGACAATTAGTATTGTCTAATCCAGCCATTCATTTTGATATGTTAATATCTGAAGAAAGAGGTGTTAAAGCAAACGAATATCTTAATATAGAAAACTCATATCTTCTTTTGCCTGGTATTATTGATATGATGTTAATGAATGATATTAAAACCTTAAACGATAATTGTTTAATAAACATTGCAAGAGCTCTGGTTAAAGCAAATATTGATATCGATAATACTGAAAACATATATACCATCAAGGATATTATAAAAAATATACAGTGACCGTTACGGAGATAACAAATACCATTCAATATTTTTATATTTAATCTCAATTATTGCATATTGCTTTTGTTCAAATGTAACATAATTATTTTGTAAATCAGGTATGGGTATAGTTTTTAAAATACTCTTCTCAGGTTTTATTATAACCATTCCGTATTTATCCACAATTATTGCATCTTCTGGTAAAACATCATAAAGCTTGATTTTATTAATAAATCCGATAAGAAAACCTTTATTTCTTTCGTTAGACGTAATAGGATAAACAACACAAAAGTTAAAATTTCCTGACATCACAGGATATTCAGATGGTTCACAGATAGATATATCATTGTAATTGCATTTCATTAAACATTGCTGTAATTGAGGCGATATATCAAATATTCTGCGTCCATAATAATTTTTATTTTGCATCGAGTAAACAACCTGATAGGCATTATTAGTAATTATAAGATCATCATAAAGCTTATGGGTAACATTATTGAGCATTTCGGTAATATGTTCATGTTCCAGTAAGTAATATTTATTCCCACCATTATCCATTATAAGCAGATGAGTCAAATTGGAAATAAGTTCATATTTGATAATAATTTTAGTTGCATTTTGCATATCGCACACATAATGTGAAAAAAAAGATACAACTGGATTGTTATAATTGTTAGTTATTTGCCTATTAGTACAAGACGAAATTAAAGTTATAAGAAGTATAATGGTTGCAACTCTAATATATTGTAAAATATGGCATTGTATTCTAATACTCAAATCTATCATAATCCTTTCATTATTTGTATTTTTTTATTATACTATACATATTTATAATCGGTTTTATCACTGAATCTTACAATAAAAAGGAATCAAGTAAATAGCATATTAATAATTAATAATCTAATAAAATAATATTTGCCAAAATTTATATTCAAATGGTATAATTAAATAATTTATAAACTTATTTAAATAATTCAAAAGGTTCTATTATGAAAAAATTACAATTTATTAGCTTAATACTTTTAATTTCTTTATTTTCATGTACCAGCATAGATGTAGCATATACCAACAAACAGATCATTCAAAAAAGAATGAAGCGTGTTGCAGTTTTACCCTTTGAGATAACCGGAGCTGATTGGGGCAATGAATTTGCCGATGCTATCTCCCATCAATTTTTTAAAAGTGGCAAGGTAGCAACAATTGAAAGAGAAGCAATTGAAAAAATATTGCAGGAGCAGCAATTGCAGGCTTCCGGATTAATTGACGAAAAACAGGCTATAAAATTAGGAAAATTATTTGGTGCTGATGTAATAATAATCGGTCGAGGTACAGCACTCCAGGCATATCGTAAAAATAAATATGAACCTAACTGTATTGATACATTTACTCTCAAAGCTATTAATACTGAAAATGGCGAGATTCTTCTTACAGTGCGTAAGGAACCAGGCATAGCATGGGATTGGCGCTATAGAGCACAATACTGTTGTGGACTTACATTAATCTGGGACACCAATGATATATTAGTTGAAAGTTCACAATATGATGATATAGCAAAGCAACTGGTTAAAAAAATACTACTCATTATGGAAAATGATAAAAATAAATGAAATATTTATTAATAACTTTTTTTTATTCATTGTTTTTTTTATTTATAGCTGTACCATTTTCCAATTTATTTTCATCCGAATTTGATGAATTGGATAAACCCCCCGAAGGGATGCATAAGGATCAGCTTCTTATACTTGGTGCTGTTTCAATTGGCATGCCTTATGGCAATCTTATAACAGCAGAAGAAAAATTCACAAAAAAATCATCGTATCAACTTACACCCGAAACCTCAAAGCTTATCTATCTTTCCCATCTGGCATTTGGAATAACAATTTCTGGTGAATATATGCCTGCAGATTATATAGGTATCCGTTCTAAATTAAGAAGGTCTATAATAATACAAAACACAAATTTTGGTTCTGACTATAAATCATGGAAAAAAACATTATATAGTGATTACTCTATCTATTTAGGTCCCTCTTTTCATATGACATCTCGGAAACCATGGGATATAGCTCTGTCTCCTTTAATTGGTATAGCATTTTCGCAATATAATCCCACTCCTATAGCAAAAGAACTACTGGATGGTTATGACGGCCCACCTTCAGAACAATTTACCAGCTTAACCTATGGTGTTGATTTACTGTTAAGCATATTTTTTAGTGGTGGCCTTGTTATACAACTTGGGGGAGAATGGGTTCGTAATAATATAACATTTTCTTCTACCCCTAATGCAGAAAATCCACAAACTCATCAAATTTTTTATAACAAAAAAAGTGCTGTTATTGATTCTATACTTTTTCATGTTTCTGCTGGATATGCTTTCTATAACTGATAATTGCTCTTTCTTTTTGTTATATAATAGGATGGATACAAAAAGCAGGATATAAATAAGTATAGTTATTTATTAATTCACTATCAGGAATACGATATAGAAAATACTTAAGTACCTAACCTGTTATTAATTACATTTGATAAACACCGTAATACACTTGCAACGTAAATTATTTGTTCGCTACGTTAATAATTCTATTGTAATTTGCCGTTATGATTGTATTTGATGCATCGAATGTATGTGCTTTCCCAATCATTTCTTTAGCTTTTTTGATATCTCCTGATTTAGCATAACACAGTGCTAAATTATTACATATATATGCTGAAGAGGGATAAAGTGCATACGCAGCAGAATAAGCAGTTTGAGCCTGACTTAATTTACCCAGATGCATTAATACATTCCCTAATTCATTATATGCATAATACATCTCAGGATCAATTGCAATAGCTTTTTCTAAATACTCTTTTGCTTGCCAATACGATTGAATCCCTGAAAACGATAATCCTAATATATAATAAGCTATAGCTGATTGTTTTATTTGAATAGCTTTCCTTGCCCATGTAATAGCATCAGTATAACTTTTTTTATCAATATATATAAAAGCAATATCAATAATTGGATCGATGGTATCTTTTTTAATTTCAGCACACCGTTTTAAATGTGCTAAAGCGGATTCATAGTTACCTTTTTTTGCATGAATATGTCCAGCTAAATAACGCAAATTATAATTGAGGGAATTTGGTTCAAAATCTTGTGATACATCAAGATTAGATGCTATCTCAGCTAACGCCGCATCATAATTACCCTGCTCAAATTGCTTTACAGCCTTATCATATTGAGCATATGCCGGTGCAATACTACTAAGTGTTAAAATTATCACAATTAATAATCGCATAGTTATCTGAACCTCCTGCAAACTAATAGAACGTCTATCTATTATAATTCATAGATAGACGTTCTCTACAAACATCATTTTGGAAAACGGATAGCAGCATGAGCTGCAGCTAACCGTGCAATGGGAACTCTAAAAGGTGAACAGCTTACATAATCCAGACCAACCACATGACAAAACTCAACGGAACTTGGATCACCACCATGCTCCCCGCAAATACCTAATTTTAGGTTTGGATTCACTGAACGACCTTTTTCACATGCCATTTTTATTAACTGTCCTACACCATCTCGATCAATAACCCTGAATGGATCATTAGATAATATCTTCTTATCAACATATTCTTTTAAAAATTTTCCAGCATCATCACGGCTAAATCCAAAGGTCATCTGGGTTAAGTCATTAGTTCCAAACGAAAAAAATTCAGCAACTTTTGCTATCTCATCGGCTGTTATAGCAGCTCGTGGAACTTCTATCATTGTACCAACCATGTATTTAACTGTTACTCCCATTTCTTTCATAACTACTTCAGCCGTTTTTATTATTATTTCCTTTTGCATGATAAGTTCATTAACATGTCCAACTAAAGGAACCATAACTTCCGGTTTAACATCAATGCCTTCTTTTACCAGCTGGCACGCTGCTTCAAATATTGCACGTGATTGCATTTCAGTGATTTCAGGGAATGTTATCCCCAAACGGCACCCTCTATGTCCTAACATTGGATTAAATTCATGAAGTTCTTCAATTTTTGCTTTTACATCATCAACAGTAACACCTAACTCTTTTGCCATCTCTTTCTGTGTTTCTATATCCTGAGGTAAAAACTCATGTAGTGGTGGATCAAGTAAACGTATTGTTACGCCAAGACCTTCCATAGCTTTAAATATACCATAAAAATCTTCACGTTGTATTGGCAATAATTTATCAAGAGCTTTTTTTCTGCCTTCATAGGTAGGGGCCAATATCATTTCACGAACAGCTTTTATTCTATCACCTTCAAAGAACATATGCTCCGTACGACAAAGCCCAATTCCTTCAGCCCCAAAATTTCGTGCCACCCTGGCATCATGCGGAGTATCTGCATTTGTTCTTACCTTTAATTTCCTTATTTCATCCGCCCACTGCATAATAGTACCAAATTTTCCTGTTACTTCAGGTTCCATAGTAGCAACTTTTCCAAGCATCACTTCCCCTGTTGACCCATCAATTGAGATATAATCTCCTTCTTTAAGAATTGTAGTATCAACTTTTATCTGCCGTTTAGTATAATCTATATCCAGCATTCCACACCCTGATACACAGCATTTACCCATACCTCTAGCTACAACTGCAGCATGAGAAGTCATGCCACCTCGTGCTGTTAAAATCCCTTCTGCAGCATTCATTCCCTTAAGATCCTCCGGAGATGTTTCTATTCGTACCAAAATAACCTTTTCACCACGCCCCTTCCAATCATGTGCATCTTCAGCATTGAATACAATCTTCCCTGTTGCCGCCCCTGGTGACGCAGGTAGACCTTTAGCAATCACTTTACGCTGAGCTTTTGGATCAAATGTTGGATGTAATAGCTGATCTAATGATTGAGGATCAACTCTTAGTACTGCTTCGTCTTTTGTAATTAAACCTTCTTCAACCATATCAACTGCAATATTGATAGCCGCGCGAGCTGTTCTTTTGCCATTACGTGTTTGCAGCATCCACAATTTTTTATTTTGTATGGTAAATTCTATATCTTGCATATCACGATAATGTTTTTCGAGGGTCTTATATACATTAACAAGCTCATTATATGCTTCAGGCATGTACTCCTCAAGTGAAGGATATTTATTCTTACGTTCATCTTCAGAGATGTTATTTTCTCGTGCCCAACGTCGCGACCCTTCCAGTGTTATCTGTAACGGTGTTCTGATACCAGCAACCACATCCTCACCTTGAGCGTTAATTAAATATTCGCCAAAAAATTCTTTTGCTCCTGTTGCTGGATTCCTCGTAAATGCAACACCTGTTGCACAATCATTTCCCATATTACCAAACACCATTGCCTGCACATTGACAGCAGTACCCCAGCTATCATCAATATTATTCATCTTCCGATAGAGTCGTGCACGTTCATTGTTCCATGATCGGAATACAGCGCCTATAGCTCCCCAGAGTTGTTCATAAGGATCATCAGGGAAGGTCACTTTAAGTTTTTCCTGTATAAGTTTTTTAAAGCTTGCTACAAGCTCTTTTAAATCTTCAACAGTTAGATCAAGATCATTTTTTACATTTCTTTTTTCTTTTAATTCATCCATTATAACTTCAAATGGATCATGTTCATCTTTACTTTCTGGTTTAAGACCTAAAACAACATCACCATACATTTGGATAAATCTGCGGTATGAATCCCATGCAAAACGTTCATTTCCTGTCTTTTTCACAAGACCTTTTATGACATCCTCATTAATACCCAGATTTAAAATAGTATCCATCATTCCAGGCATTGAAGCACGAGCACCTGAACGAACCGAAACCAATAATGGATTGGAATGATCGCCAAACTTAGCACCCATTATCCCTTCAACCTGACGCAATGCTTCTGTAACCTCTTCTTTTAAACTTTCCGTCAATTTTTGATTGTTTTTATAATATTCATTACATACTTCTGTAGTAATTGTAAAGCCTGCCGGCACCGGTATTCCAATTCTTGCCATTTCTGCCAGGTTTGCGCCCTTACCACCCAATAAGTTTTTCATGTCAGCAGTACCTTCAGTAACATTACCGCCAAACAGATATACGCGTTTTGTCATTGCAATTCTCCCTTCTAATAAAATTTTGTTATTATCATTACAAAAATGATAATCATATTTTTTACATTATCCAGCAAGAAGAATCTTTATATAAATATTAATTTTTTAAAACTTGTACATTGTTAGTATACTACAATTTTGTTGTAAAGATTAATTTTACATTATCAAAATCATTTTATTGGTGTATTCTATTCTTTCTTAAATGATTTCACAATTTTTATAAAACATGCGTCTCTGTTCTCACAATCGTTACAATTGTCATCTAAAAATATTTGTAAATCACAGGGTACCTCCTCTTCCTCTATATCAATCATTATCTCTTTATAGCGTATATATTGAACTTCATCGTCATTTAAACTTTCAACTCCATGCTCCCTGATTTTTTGTACTATTGCCCTTTGTAGTTCTGCTTCCCTTTTATAATTAACATCCGGTTTATCGGGAATAGTTTCTTTTTTCATCTGTGCTGCAACAAATCCTTTTGTTTTATAGCGGATAGCATGCTTGCGAGTAACAATAAAATACAGAATACCTGTTGCAAGCCCTCCTAAATGGCCAATATGTGAAATATTGTCTGCCCCCCCTGATAGTTCTAAAAATAATTCCAATCCTCCATAAAGTATGACCAATGTCCTTGCTCTAATCGGAATAATGAAAAAGAGTAATATCTCAACATTAGGGAATAACACGCCAAATGCTAAAAGTAATCCAAAAACAGCACCTGATGCCCCGATTGTAGGTATATAATATCCCATACCACCAGTTATGAGAGCTATCGTAAAGATCGCTACGCCAGCCCCTATACCACATATTAAAAAATATATTATAAATTTTTTACTACCCCACAATCGTTCAACAGGCATACCAAAAATAAAAACCGCATACATATTAAAAAGGATATGAGCAAAACTTGATGTGCTATGCAAAAACATATAAGAAATAATTTGCCATATATATAATTTTTCAACTACCAATTGAGGAATTAGCCCCAGATAATACGTTACAATATCAATTGACACAACATTTCCGGCAATATCATATGGAACAAACACATTACGTAATAACAATTGAACTAAAAAAATTAATCCATTTACTATAATTATGGAAACAGCCCAGTTTTTATTCATTTTTTTATCCTGCTCAGTTATTAATTGGCAATTTATTATTCTTTTAATGCAAACAGTGGGCACATTATAGAAACACCAGGTTCAAAATCCTTGCATACAGCAGGTCTTGTATCATAAATCATGCAGCTATATAACCCATTGTTTTCCATTATCAAAAAAGGACATCGTCCAATTAAATGTCCATCACGCGTTGATATTAAATGATCTCCTGCCCATATACTGTTTTCATTCTCTATTATATGAAGTATATCATATCTTTTTTCTTTTTCCCAGCGTAAAAAATCTTCTGGTGTTGCATAAGCAACCATATCAACAAAACAACATGCACCACAACGTATACATTCTTTTTTTCCCATAAAAAAATTATAACTACTTTGAAAGCCCTTTAAGAGCAAATTGAAAAATAAATTCTACCAAATCTTCAATTGTCATCCAATCTTCAGGGGAAAACCATAAGCGTGTTCTCACTATCATAGAAGCAATCAGATTTAACGCAATCTTTTCATCGATGGCTCTAAACAACCCTTTATTAATTCCTCTTTTTAGTATTGAATATCCTATTCTGTTATAATCATCGCGTAAATCTAATATTACTTTTCTTCTTTCTGCTGAAAGATTCCTGAGTTCTGTATCAAATAATAATTTGGAAGCTCTTTTCTCCCCTAAAGTAATTTTTACGTGGATTTCTATTAGAAAGCGTAATTGTTGTAAAGGATCATTTTCTTCATATTCCAGAAACCGTATAGGATTAACAATTTCTTCCATCTCTTCTTTTAAAATAAAAAAAAGTATCTCTTCTTTACTTGCAAAAAAATTGTATATATTTGCAGGTCTGAAACCACATTCATTAGCAATATCTTTCATACTTGTTTCGGCATACCCCTTTTCCCAGAAGAGAACCTGAGACTTTTCCATAATTAATCTTCTTTGTTTGCCATTTTCTCTAACACCTGTACCAGCCATTGTAGACTCCTCAAAGTTTAACAAAAAAAATATAATATTATGTGCACCACTAAAAATCAGGTTTTTTACTATTCATACTAACAATAAACCTGATTTATGCACTATATGTGCCTATAAGAGAACATCAACCATCTACTTATTAGAAGTTTCTCCATAATAATTATGGGCACTCCAAACAATTGCTTTTCCCATCAAATCAACAACCAAAAAAAGCAACTTTACCATTATCCTATACTCACAATAGTAGTAAAAATTAAACCTTTAGATATTCATTTATTTATTAACATTATTATTGCTAAATGTTAATATTAACAGATGAACATGTCATCGTTTGCCATACTATAATAGTACAATTCTAAAAACAAGAAAAAAACCTCACAAAACAATGTGAGGTTTTCATAAGCAGGAGGTTCTTTATAGCTCTTTATCTATTCGCCTTTGAATTCTGGTTTTCGCTTTTGAGCAAAAGCCATCATCCCTTCCATACAATCTTTTGTGGTAAATAATTTAGCTAATTCTTCTCTTTCCATCTTTAAGTGCATTTCAGGTGACATAGAAGGACCGGCAGACATAACTTTTAATATTGCCTTAATTGACAATGGAGGACGATTAGTTAGTTCTTCAGCAAATTTCATCACCTCATCCATATATCCTTCATCATATACTCTGTGTACCAAACCTAAAGCCAGAGCTTCATCTGCCTCTAACTGTTTTCCAAAAAGTATCATTTCCAGGGCTTTAGCACGTCCAACAAGGCGCGGCAAACGGAGTGTCCCACCATACCCAGGCATTATCCCCAGATTTGTTTCCGTTAAACCAATACGAGCACCTTTTTTCATTATTCGTATGTGGCATGCCATTGACAGTTCACATCCGCCTCCCAATGCATGACCATTTATTGCAGCAATGACTGGTTTAGGATAGTCCTCTATCTTATTCCATATATCCTGACCACGCTTTAAAAAATCAACTGCACTGAAATCACCAAAGCCCTGCGATAGATCAGCACCAGCACAAAATATTTTATCACCCGAACCAGTAATAACAAGCACGCGGATGTTGTTATCAATTTCCAGGGTATCAAGATATTTCCGCATTGTTTCAAAAACATCATGGCTCAACTGGTTTGCTTTTGGTTTGTTGATAGTTAAAATTGCAACCATTCCTTTTTGTTCTAATAATACTGCATCTGACATAGCATACCTCCTATCTTCCTATAGTTTTAAATGAACCATCAATTATTTCAGGTTCTGGCTTTAAAATGTCAAGTTTATATCGTTGCGACAGATAATTCAGGCAATCTGTCAATTGTTGAGGTTGCACCCCAGATGCTAAAGCAAAAGGACCAGCAAATGCATTCATTCCGTATTTAACACCATCATCAATATCAGCAACATTGGCGGCAATTCCTTCCTTAAATACTTTGACTGCTTCATTCACCTGTACAGCCATAAGGTGCAGCGGAGTAATCTCTTCTGTATCAGGCATTTCAGGTATAACCGCTCTTCCATTTTTCCATTCATAAATACCTTTGCCACTTTTCATTCCTAAATTTCCCTTGGATAAGCATTCCATTAAAAATTTTCCAGGCTTATACTGTGGCGATAGTGTCTGTGCATAATATTCCAGAGTATGACAAAATACATCAAGTCCAACAAAATCTGCTGTTTCAAAAGGCGCCATTTTAACACCCATCTTCTTCATTTTACCATCAATCTGTGCAGGATGAATTTTCCCTTCATCAAGGATAGCGCTCAGTAGTGCCTGATTTGGTGCATTGATTCTATTAACAATAAATCCCGGCCTATCTTTTAAAACCCTCACAGGAATTTTATCAATCTTTTTGGCAAGTTCATACAATATATCGATAGTTTTTTCTGATGTTTTTGCACCATAGATCAATTCAACTAATTTCATTCTTGTTACTGGATTAAAAAAATGCATCCCGGCAAATCGCTCAGGATTATTTACTGCAGTTGCAATATCTGTAATACTCATCGTTGAAGTATTGGTGGCTAATATTGCATCAGCAGCACATGCAGCAGAAGCTTGTGAAAATACCTCTTGTTTAAGCTTCATATTTTCAGGTACAGCTTCAATGATAACCTGCGCATCAGACACCCCTTTTTTCATATCAGTTGTAACATTTATTTTTTTCATCACCTCATCAACTGTGCCGTTCAGTTTTCCTTTTGATTCTAAAAAATCTAAACTTTCCTTAACTTTTTTTAATGCAGTATCTAAAAACTCTTGTTTAATATCAATCATGGTAACCGGAAAGCAATTTTGGGCACAAACCTGTGCTATACCATGTCCCATAGCACCTGAGCCTATAACTGCAATGTTCTTTACATCATCGATAGTATTCATAAACACCTCCTATGAAATAATGATAATGATTATAAATCTATATTACTTTAACTCTTTACTTGACATTTCCAGTACATTGCGGGCAACAATAAGATGCTGAATTTGTCCCGTACCCTCAAATATATCCATAATTTTGCTGTCTCTCATCCACTTTTCAGCTAAATAGTGAGTTGAATAGCCAACAGGCCCTAAAAGCTCACAGCAGCGCTGCGTAACCAGTGTTGCATACCGTCCGGCTTTTGCTTTTGCCATTGAAGCTTCAAGATTATTAAATTGACCATTATCAGCCATCCATGCAGCACGCCATGTTAAAAGACGCATTGCTTCTACATTTGCCTCCATCATATACAATTCACGTTCAACTGCGGAAATATTTGCAGTATTTTTCTTATAATCAAATGTGTATCCCTTTTGTTCAAATTGTTCTTTAGTAAATTCTACTGCTGCTCGTGCTATACCGGTAGCCATAGCAGCAACCATTGGTCGGGTATTATCAAAGGTTTTCATCACTCCTTTAAAGCCTTCAGTGGACATCTTTACTTCTGGATCGCCTAATATGTTGTTATAGGGTATTCTACAATCGCTTAAAACAAAGGTTCCGGTATCTGAGGCTCTGATACCCAATTTATGCTCTAAATGTTCTAATGTAAATCCTGGAGTTCCTTTCTCTACTACAAATGATTTAATACCTGATTTGCCAGCCTTTTTATCAACTGTCGCCCAAACAACTACCACCTCACTTCTATCAGCACAGGTTACAAATATCTTTTCACCGTTCAATACCCAGAAGTCACCATCCCGAGTTGCTGTAGTGGTAATGGCACCCGAATCAGAACCAGCACCTGGCTCGGTAATTGCCATCGCGGCCCATTTATTTCCGAATCGTTCAAATTGTTCATCATTAGCAACTGCAATGATAGCTGCATTGCCCAAACCAGCATTGGGGAACGATAATAGCAGCGCTGCATCACCCCAGCACATCTCTTCAATAGTTGCTACCATTCCTAAATTTGCACCTCGTTTTGGTTTTTTTTCTTCACCAGATGATGATTTTTCACCGTCTTTTTTTTTCTTGGGACGAGCCATAACTTTAATATTCCTGAACATATCAAGTTCTTTTGGATATTCATGTTCAGCTTCATCATACTTTCGTGATATAGGGCGCAATACTCCTTCAGCCAATTTGCGCATATTGTTTTGTAATGTTACTAAATATTCAGGTGTAACTAATTGAATCATACATATACCTCCACTGGTTTATATAATTGCCATACCTTCACATAGTGCTATGCTTCTACCATTGCGATAATACCGCTCAACAGGATGGTCGCGAATATAACCATGGCCTCCAAGTATCTGGACACCATAGTCAGTAATCTTCATGGTCATTTCACCTGCATACATCTTTGCTAAATATGATAACCTTGTCGCATCTAAATTGTTTTCAATGGTTGAAGCAGCCTTCCATGATAACAGTCGCATAGCATCTACCTCATACGCCATTTCAGCTATCATAAATGCAATTGCCTGTCGGCTGGCTATTGGTTCACCAAATTGCTGACGCTCTTTTGCATATTTCTTTGCATATTCATACGATGCTCGTGAAATACCTGTACCAATTGCACTAAGGGCTGTTCTTGTTCGTTGCAGCAACCATGTAATAGCGGTGCTATCACCTAATCTATGTGATGCAGGAATGATACAATTTTCAAAAGTAACTTCAAAAGTTGGCAATGCCCACCATCCACAATTTTTTTCCCGTTCTCCAACTTTTATTCCAGAGTTATCTCTGGTAACTATAAAGAGCTCCGGGTTACCCTCACATTGAGCCACGACAATCATAAAGTTTGATTCGTCAGCCAGCGGCACAAAGCATTTGCTGCCATTGATGATGTATTTGTCCCCTTTCGTTTCAGCAGTAGTTGCACAGTTCCATACATCAAAGGCTACACTTAATTCATTGATAGCCAATGTAGCAGGAACAAATGTTGCATTACAAAATTCTGGAAGATATAGTTCTTTTTGTTCTTTTGCTCCTAAATGTACTATTGGCAAAACAAAAACAGCAGGAAGCATTGCATATATTGCAAATGTCATATCCCCATAAGCCAATTCTTCCAATACAAGCGTATGCAATACAGGTGAACTATCCATCCCATAACCGCCAAATTCTTCTGGAATCATTGATTGAATAATGCCCAATTCCCAGAATTTTTGAACAGCCTGTTTGTCCAGCTGCCTATTTTCATCCATCTGATGGATACCGTCTGCGATGGTAGCCTGCACCAACTGCCGTACAGTATCCTGCATCATCTGTTGTTCCTCAGATAGAGCAAAACTAATCTCTTCTACCATACTTACCTCCCATAATAATAGTACTGACATGTCAGTACTTTATCAACCATAAAAATTAGTCAACTATTTTTTACTAAAAATACCATTTCCAATAAAATGTGCTGCTTTGCTGCTAATGTCATCTAAATTCTGTAACAGTACCTCATCATTGGATTCAATCAAAAGATAGTAATGAGCCAATCGGAATACACCACCAGCTACAAGATTAGCTGCAAAACTTAAATCTTCGTTCATGTCTATATGGTTAAATTCAACAGCTATTGCCAGATCAGCAATAATCATGTTTATCAGCTTATTCTCAAAATGTTGTATTTTTTGTTCAAAATGCTCGGGCAAACCAATCCCCGCCCTTAAAATAATATTTGCTCTATCTCTGTCGCTAAAAAAAAATTTAAATGCCTTATACAAACGCCTTTTTAAATAGGTGTAATGTGAAATAATACTTAGATCCTCACTGACTGATAGTTCTTTAATATATTCTTCCCATTCAATCAAAAATCTTTCAAGTAATGATATAAAGAGGTGCTCCTTATTTGAAAAATACTGGTAGACAGTTCCTCTGCCAATCTTAGCAGATTCAACAATATCAGAAATCTGTGATGAATAATATCCTTTTTCAGAAAATAATTTTTTAGCATACAATAAAATTTTATCTCGCGTTTCATCAGCCCTTGACATTGGTTACCTCCAAAACTTATTACATTGTGTACCATTACACTTATTATGGATAGTAAGCAAAGCAAAATTATTATAGAATAACTATCCAGCACTAAAAATTTTTAGAAAATTTTTAGAAAAAATCTTGACAAAACATTATAGTACTGACATGTCAGTATTTCAAGAAAAATTTTTATTTCCTGTACGTTTTAAATTTTTTATAGTAGGAGGATGATTATGGCTATTACATCCAATACCACGGTTGAACAATTTTTAACCGAAATTATGCCTAAAGAAGCTTTGGGAATGCTTCAAAATTCCAATGCACCAAAAGAATTAAATGGCACAGAAATTACTATGGTAGTTGAAGTAGATGGAAAGTCGTATGGATTCAAGGTTAACGATGGTAAAGATATCACACCTTGTGGGGATATCCCTAATGCTATGCTGAGATTAAAAATTTCTGAAGCTGATCTTAAAAAGATGATCGACACCAATAATCTTGATATGTTGCTGGGCATGCAGAAAGATCTGACACGTGCCCGTTACAATGCACTATCATCATTAAAGGGCAGCTTCATAGCTAAACTAAAAAATGATGACGGTTCAGAATTTACTATTGAAGCAATTCTCAATGGTGCCACATCCCCCCAGTCTATTTTTCGTATGAGTACAAAAGATTCTGCAGCGTTGATGAAAAAGGAAACCAATCCAGTAAATCTTTTCATGTCAGGCGCAATGAAGATTGAAGGAGACATGAGCTTTGCTATGGCAACCCAACCCCTATTCACTTGATAAATGATTGTTTATCTCAACCACATACATCAATGTGGTTGAGATATTTTTTTATTTTTATGTCTTATGGAGGTAAGCAATGGAAGCACTACCGTGGTATAGAGAATATAAAATTTTAGGTATACCAAAAACCTTTAAACCATATCCCGACAAACCGGTTTATGATATACTTGAGATAGCAGCAAAACAATATAGAAAAAATGGACTTATACAGGAAAATTTCTTTTTATCATATCCCGAATTATTAATATATGTTAATAAGCTGACATCTGCATTCCATGCGTTTGGACTAAAAAAAAATGATATCATAGCAACAATACTTCCCACTTCAACAGAATTTATTATATGTGATTATGCAATATCGCGTGCAGGGTTAATCCATTTACCATGTAGTGCCCTGGAACCAGCTGAAGCGCTTGAGCATAAATTTAAAGAGGCAAAACCTAAAGCAATTATCTGCACTGTTATTGGCGATCATATTACAGTAGTAAAAAATTTAATGAAAAAGTTTTCCTTACAATTCATTATAGTAACAACAATACGCAAAAACAACGATATATCAAGCTTTGACCCAAAACAGATCCTAAAACATAAACATGTATATGAGCTTTATTCACTTATTCAATCATCATCAGGCAATGTATCGCCTGTTGCCATTGATGTTCAAAATGATATTGAAACACTGCTATTTACTGGTGGTACAACTGGTGTTCCTAAAGGCTGTATGCTAACGCACCGCAATATTTATGCAAATTGTATTCAGAACTTACATGCTCTTGGCATAGGAGGTCTTTCGTTCAGAGGTGCAATCGCAGCCATTCTGGGATTACCTTTTTTCCATAGTTATGGTCATTGTCTTATGCATACCATGATGCTATTTGGGTTTAATTTAATTTTAATCAATGACTCACGTGATACAAAAGCAATGGTAGATAATATTAAAAAGCACTACCCGGTAATGCAAATTGGCGTTCCCACACAATTTATGAAATTAGCAAGGGAAAAACTAGATGGCATAGGTATTCTGGGGCTTTCAGGTTCAGCTCCACTTTCCGAATCAACACAGGAGGAATTTGAAAAAAAATCGCACAGTGGCATTATGGAAGGGTATGGACTATCCGAAATGTCACCGGTAACACATCTTAATACAACCATCATGTACCGGATTCTTGGCGGTAAAATAGGGGTTTTACTTATTACCCTGCTACTCAAAATTCCGTTCATGCTCCATTTAAATAATAGTTTATTTCGACTTCTAGGAACAAAAAACTTTGGCCGTATTTTTACTAAAATTATAGCATGGAGGATGAAATCAACATCAAAGAAAACAAGAAAAAAATCTGTAGAAAAGCGTCGTAGCATTGGAATTCCTTTCCCTGATACTGAAATAAGATTTTTGGATTTTGAAACGGGAAATTTGATTCACATTGATGATATGCTCGCCGGACGAAGAGCTGAAATGCTTTTAAATGGGCCACAACGCATGCTGGGTTACTGGCCAAAACCAGGGAGTGGTTTTGACAAGGATGGTTTTATACACACTGGTGATGTTGTTCAGATTGATAGCAATGGTTATTTTTACATTGTCGATAGAACAAAAGATATGATCAATGTTTCTGGATTTAAAGTTTACTCAAAAGAGATAGATGAAATTCTGTGTGAACATCCTCAGATAGAAACTGCAGCAACAGTTGGCATTCCAGATACTGAAAGGGAAGGTAGCGAGATAGTAGTTGTGTTTGTACAGCCTTTTCCGCAGTTTATAAAAAAATTAACTGCCAAAGATGTTATATCATTTCTTAAAGCAAAGGTAGCAAAATATGCAGTCCCAAAATTTGTAAAGATTGTAGACGATTTACCCCGCACCGCAGTAGAAAAAGTTGATAAAAAATTATTACGCCAGATAGCTATTGAAGAGTTTTCCAGATCAAAGAGAAAATTAGCAACAAAGTCTAAATAAAATTATTTATTGTTTATGGAGAGGTTACCATGAGAGAATGTGTTTTCATTGATGGTGTAAGAACACCAAATGGAAGGGCTCATCGAGAGAAAGGTTGGTTTAGACATTTAAGGCCTGATGAGCTTTTAACACCTGTTTATAATGCATTATTTGAACGCAATAGCAAAATTACTCCCGATATGCTTGATGCAGTTTTTGTAGGATGTGCTAATCCTTCTGGAATGCAAAATGATATTGGGAGATTAGCATGGCTGGCATCTGGATTTCCTGATTCAGTACCAACCAACACCCTTACCAATCAATGTCCATCAGGGATGTCGGCAACCATGCATGCTGCACGAGCAATTATGACCGGTGAAGCTGACATTATCATAGCAGCAGGAGTGGAGGATATGGAAAAGGTTCCCATGGGAGCCAATATGGACTTTCCACCACGACTTTTAAAATACTACAACGGTGCAGATCTTTTGATGGGCCCCACCGCTGAAAAAGTTGCTGAACTGTGGAAAATTGCACGTGAAGATATGGAAAATATGGCGATATGGTCAAACAAAAATGCATGGGAAGCAACTGTCGCTGGTAAATTTAGAAAGGAGATAGTACCTATAAAAGGTTTGGATGATAATGGTAATGAGTTTACAGTTGATAGGGATCAATGGATTCGCGAAAAAATAGAACCAGAAAAGATGAAAACAATGATGTCTCCATTCAAACCGAATGGTGTTGTGACAGCAGCAACATCATCACCATTAACTCAAGGTGCATGCGCACTTCTTCTCATGAGTCGCGAGAAGGCTGACGCCCTTGGTTTATCATATAAGTACAAATATTCTTATGGAGTTTTAGCTGGTTGTGATCCAACCATTATGGGTATTGGTCCCATACCAGCCATTAAGAAGCTTCTCTCACGGACAGGATTAAATTTAGATGATGTTGGTGCTATTGAACTTAATGAGGCATTTGCAAGCCAATCATTAGCATGCATCCGGGAGCTCAAACTTGATAATGAGAATGCACCGTTTAAACGTGTTAATGTGTGGGGAGGAGCACTTGCATTAGGTCATCCTCTTGGGGAATCTGGAGCACGCATTATTGTAACACTACTTAATGTTTTAGCAACTGAATTCCCTGCTGCAAAATATGGGCTTGCTTCATTATGTGGAGCATTTGGTAATGCAGGTGCATTACTGGTAGAAAAGGTTAATTAATTATAATAGTATTTCATAAATATATTAAACCATGGAGGTTTGCTATGAAAAAATCGTTTACCTTTTTATTCACAGTCCTATTTATCACTATAACAGTTTTTGTTTTTAGCCAACAACAATGGAAATTGATATACGAAGGTAAAGAAGACAATGCTGAAATCAAAATTTACACACGGGAATTACCTGGTTCAATCTATAAAGAATTTAAAGGAGTTAGCTATGCAGACATACCATTTAATGTTGCTTTAAAAGTGATTCAGGATTATACAAATTATCATAAATGGTATGGTATGTGCGATGCTTTATATGCAATCACTGTACGGAATCAACAGGATTTAGACATGTACTTTGTACTGGACCTTCCTGTTGTAAAAAATCGGGATGTAGTAGTTAAGGTTGAATCTGGCTGGGATGAAAATAAAGGAACTGCATGGGTAACCATGACATCTATTAATGGGAGTGAATATAAAAAGGACAGTGGCTATGTTAGAATAACTTCTTTAAAGGGTCGATGGGATATAATCAAAAAAGATGAAAACCACGTTGAGGTGATATATCAGGTACATCCAGAATTAGGCGGCTCACTCCCGGCATGGATAGTAAATGTTGCTGCAAAAGATCAACCGTTAAAAACACTGAAAGGTGTATATAAATATTCAAAAAAAATTATAGATAAAAATGACTGATACAGTAAATAAACCATAAGAGGAGCTTTTAAGCCTCTTATGGTTTATTAATTCTCCCAAATTTCTTGACATATTTATGATTCCAAATGTTAATCTTCCTATATATTGTATTTATTAAGGATAGACCATGTTAATGTATTATATTTTAACATTTGGTTGTGTTGCATTTGCTATAGGGTTATTGGAAATTATTATCCCACAAGTTATGATGTCATTATTGATTAAATGGACTTCAAGCAAGTTATATTCTATCCATGGCATCATACTTATTGCAGCAGGATTTCCACTTACACAAATACCATCGTCAAATCCACTTTCAATACCTCTGTTCATTGTTGGGTTGATTATAGTATTCACCGGACCATTTATATTAATATACCCGGAAAAAGTAAAAAAACTTTTCCTTGAAGGCCTTGATGAATTAGGACACGAGGGCAGACACCTTGCACTTACTATCGATGCACTATTCCAGATGATTGTTGGAATAGTTTGTGCAGTAGCTTTTTTTTTACAATAAATCTGACTTATATAACAATATTTACCAGTTTACCAGGAACTACTATAACCTTTTTAACAGTTTTCCCTGCAATCATTTCTTTTATCCTATCATCTTCCAGCGCTGCTTTTTCCATTTCTTCTCTTGTTATGTTTGCAGCAACATTACACTTTGACCGTATCTTCCCATTAATTTGAAAAACTAATTCTATCTCTTCTTTCATAGTTAATTCTTCAATATAATCTGGCCATGATGCATTGACAATAAAATCTTTATGCCCTAATAGCTCCCATAACTCTTCTGCAACATGAGGTATAAATGGACCTAACATAGGTAAAAGCTTGTCAAAAAGTTCGGACACAACCATTTTGCCCATATCAGTTTGTATTATAGTTTCATCTGCCAGATAGAGTGCATTGACAAGTTCCATCATTCGTGCGATAGCTGTATTAAATTGCATTCTATCTTCAATATCATGGGTAACAGCTTTAATTGTTCTGTGGATTTCATTCCTTAAGTTTTTCAGAGAACTATCTAACACGATAGTATCAAAATTATATGTGGTATAACAATTGCTATACTTCTGTACTATACGCCACACCCTGTTGACAAATCGGTAGCAACCTTCAACTCCTTTATCTGACCAGTCCAGATCTTTATCGGGTGGAGCAGCAAAAAGCATGAACAAACGAACTGTATCGGCACCATACTTATCAATACTATCATCTGGATCCACAATATTCCCTTTTGATTTACTCATCTTAGCGCCATCTTTAATGACCATTCCCTGTGTCAACAATCGTGTAAATGGTTCGCGATACTGTAATAATCCTAAATCATTCAAAACCATGGTAAAGAATCGTGCATACAGGAGATGCATACATGCATGTTCAATCCCGCCAATGTACTGGTCAACAGGTGTCCAATACTTTACCTCATCAAAATCAAATATTTCTGTAGAATGCGGTGAAGTAAACTTAGCAAAATACCATGACGAATCAACAAAGGTGTCCATAGTATCCGTTTCGCGTTGAGCACTCCCACCACAAACTGGACAGGTAGCATTATAAAAGTCAGGCATCATGGTAAGTGGTGAACGAGAATCTCCGTGGAAGTCAACGTCTACTGGTAAAATAACAGGTAAATCCTTATAGTCAACGGGCTGGGCTCCACACTTTTCACAATATACAATTGGGATAGGACATCCCCAGTATCGCTGCCGAGAAATAAGCCAGTCTTTTAACCTATAATTTATTTTCCTTTTTCCAATACCTTCTTTTTCTGCATAATCGACTATTGCTTCGATGGCATCTCTATTATGCATACCTGTAAACGGGCCTGAACTAACACATATTCCATCATCAACATACGCATCGCTCATGGTGTTGCTATCAACAGGATGCTGCGGATTATCTATTACAACCTTAATAGGGATATTATATTTTTTAGCAAAGGCAAAGTCACGAGTATCATGAGCAGGTACTGCCATAATCGCACCTGTTCCATAGTCCATAAGAACAAAATTGCCAACATACAGAGGCACAATATCTCCATTAAAAGGATTAATTATTTTAATTCCAGTATCTATACCTTCTTTTTCTTTTTCTTCTGAAAGGCGTTCAATAAGTGATTGTTCTTTAATCCGCTTTATAAAATCCTTTACCTTCTGATCTTTTATTCGTTCAAGGAATGGATGCTCAGGAGCTATCACCATAAAGGTAACTCCATAGATGGTATCTGGGCGTGTGGTAAAAATTGGAAAATCCTCACCAGTATCAGCTACCTTGAAATTGACAATAAGTCCAGTAGAACGCCCTATCCAGTTGCGCTGCATAACTATTACGCGTTCGGGCCAACCTTCCTTCAATATTTCATGCCCTGCTAATAGATCTTCAGCATAATCAGTAATCTTAAAAAACCATTGCTCTAGCTCACGTTGTGTAACCTGCGTTTCACACCTCCAGCATACTCCGTTTTCAACCTGTTCATTTGCCAGAACCGTATTACAGGTAGGGCACCAATTGACCGGAGCTTTACGTTTATAGGCAAGTCCCTTCTCATACATCTTAATAAATATATATTGATTCCATTTATAATATTCTTGAGTATGGGTAGCAATTTCTCTGTTCCAATCATACGAATAGCCCAACATTTTAAACTGTTTCTTCATATAATCAATGTTATCGTCAGTCCATTTTTTAGGAGGTATGCCATGTTTGATAGCTGCATTTTCAGCTGGCAGGCCAAAAGCATCCCAACCCATAGGATGAAATACATTAAATCCCTGCATACGTTTATATCGTGCAACAACATCCCCAATAGAGTAGTTTCGCACATGACCCATATGTATTCTCCCTGATGGATAAGGAAACATTTCTAATATATAATACTTATTCCTGTCAGTATCTTTTTTCGATTGAAATATAAATGATTCATCCCATCGTTCATGCCACTTCTTCTCAATCTTTTTTGGATTATATTCAGCTTCTGACATTGTTTAAGTCCTCCGAAAATAGAAGTATGTACTACTGTCATTATGGTTGTGCCCTGAAATCTACGTTTGCCCCCATTGTCATTCTGGACCTGCTCCGGAATCCAAATAATTAAACAATATCCTGAAACCACTTCATGGCATTATTCAGGATTACAGCCGCCAATTATTATCATCCCGTATGGGTGGTCACAGACAGACCATGGATAACTTCTCAAAAAAATATTATTATTGTCATAGGTTATTGTGCTTAATCTTGGGCACCATTTCCCCCTATGGTAAATGCTTATCCACCATTAAAAAAATTAGTTTGGAACCGTTTTCCTCCATGCTAACTTCGTCCAATTACAGGACGTGGTTGGTGAGCTTGCCAAACTATGGACAGCTACCCTGCGGTTATGAAAAACCCCAAAAAACAAATTTGCTCAATGTATAGTATCATTTTACGAAAATGACCGTAATCGTCAAGTATTTTGCAGCATGACTTAAATAATGAGCACTAATATATTGAAAAACCTACATAGCCATAGCTTTTTCTTCTAACTGCATCACAAGTTTATTATAAATGCTAATTATATCCCTATGCTGTACCATTCCAACAACCTTGTTTTTCTCAACTACCGCAAGAAAATCTATACCATGTTTATCCATCTTTTTTAATGCTTCCGCTGCGGAATCTGTTTTCTGAAGTGGCTCAACATGGATTACTATATCCCGGCATATTAATAATTCCACAATATTACTTGATAGCAACGCCTGACGTACCTCATTTATTGATAAAATCCCAACATATTCATTGTTATCATCAACGACAATGAGTCCTGAATCGCTATCTAAAAGCTTATCCAATGTTTGATTCAAGGGTGTTCTTGCATTTATAGTCTGGAAGTCCTTTTTCAAAATCGATAACACCTGTATTGATTCAAGTATATTAATACGGCTTTTGCTAACATCCAGTCCATCCTCTAAAAGCTCCAATTCATAGACTGTGCCTTTATTATAAAATGTAACGGTTAAATGTGAAATGACCGAAGCCAGCATAATTGGAAGGATAATGCGATAGTCATTGGTCAATTCAAATACCATCAATATAGCAGTGATTGGGATTGAATTTAATCCTGCTAAAATACCACCCATACCAATTATTGCATATCCTGCAGGATCAAGTTTTACCCCGAAATATGAAAAAAATGAAGCAAACAGAAACCCAACTAACACACCTATTACTAACGATGGTGCAAACAATCCACCATAAGCACCTGTTTGGATATATAATGCAACAAATAATAGTTTCAATACTAATAGCATTATAAGCACATTAATTGGGAAGTGATTACTCAACACTTTATTAATCAATTCATATCCAATACCAAATAAATCATTATATATGAACACAACAAAAGCAAACAGAAGTGATACCGGCAATAACAGAACAATGACATCATCACCTTTTATCTTTTTATATAACTTCTTAATACTACGAGAAAGTCCCATGAATAGCAATGATATAATACCACATACTATCGCCAGTAATAGAAAATATGGGAATTCAGTAGAATCCATCTGGAATACAGGTATCTGTAATAATGAATTATTCCCCAGGTATGCTTTTGAAATCATATCAGATGTTACTGAAGCTATCACCAGCGCGCTCAAGGATTCATTTTTCAGATCATTGAGCAATATAACCTCAATCCCAAAAAAAACTCCAGCAATGGGAGCATTAAATATTGCTGAAATAGCAGCGCCTGCACCTGCTACAGTGTATGTTATTTTTTTCCTGCTATTAAATCGTAGCAAAGTAGAAATATATGATCCCAAACCCCCACCAATTTTAGCTGACGGCCCCTCAGGACCTAATGGGGCGCCCGTACCTAATGTAACAGCAGAAGCAATCAGATGAAATAATGTGTTAACAATTGGAATATGTCCGTTTTGAAGCATTACAGATCGTATGATACTTTTTACACCACGATCTTTTGCCTGCCATGGGAACATTTTTGTCATTCCTATTGTAATCAAACCACCAATGACTGGAATAATAACTATAGTAATTGAAGGAATTTCTAAATAATCTGCAAAATGCTTGGGATTAATGACAATACGCATCCATTCAATAAGTGTATGAAATACCATTGCCCCTAAACCTGCAATAGCACCTATACACAGCGCCATCCCTATCTGTACTATATATTCACGTATATCATAACGGGTTGTGAAAAATGTTGTAATAATGCACTTATACTTCTTGAGCAAACTATGCAATTTCTTCATCGTGCGGCTTTATAAAACGTGTTTATCATTATTTTGCATTTCTTAAAATATTAATAATTTCTTTAGCACTTTTAGCGTTTATTATTTCCACTCTAATAGTATCATTTTTAAGTAATGACATTATCTTTGATAATAATTTCAGATAATCTTTATGTTGACGTTCACCTGCTGCTACCAGAACCACCATATGAACCGGTCTTCCATCAATGGAATTAAAATCTATCCCTTTTTTAGAAATACCAATAGCAAATGCAATTTTATGAATAGATTCCAGTTTGGCATGAGGTACTGCAATACCAAATCCTATACCAGTAGTCATTATCTCTTCACGTTCTTTTAGTGCAGCAACAAATGCTTTAATATCTGAACAGATATCAGTACCTTTAAAAACTCCTGCAAGTTCTTCTATAGCCTTGTATTTATTCCTGGATTTTAAAAATTTAATATATTTACTATCTGTAAAATCAAGCAATGAGCCCACACCATTCTCCAACAATAAACATTTTACATAATCCATTGCATAATAAAATACTCCCTGTCAATTACTTAATTACAAAAATTCTAAATATATTGAGCTTACATCATGCTATGATCTACCATTTTTCAATAAAAATAATTTAGTATGGATACTATTATCAATTATTGCATGTTGACCAGTGCTGATTTTTTATAATATGATTGGTTGAGGTAAATATTAAAACAAGCAATGTTAAAAATGCTTATGGATGAAATATATCTATAAAAACTATTCTTTTCATATTATTACACTTGAAAAAGACAGTATTTGTTTATACTATTCTATATAGAAATAGGAAAGTTTTCAAAAAAATCAAAAAAAATTATTGACTTTATCATATTTTATATGTTAAAATCTTAATGAACAATAATAAATAATAATTTATAAAACTTTATATAAAAAGGAGTGGCAATATGAATTACACACATTATTCTCAAGTATTCTTAGATCAGGTCAATAAATACGGTGATAGAGTTGCGATGCGTTATAAGCCAAAGGATAAATGGGAAGAAATAACATGGAATCAATTTGGTGATTTAGTTAATAAAACAAGTAAAGCATTACTTGAATGTGGTATTGGTGAGCAAGAAACCGTTGGTATTTTTTCTCAAAACATGCCCCTATGGACAGTAGCTGATATTGCTTCACTATGTATCCGTGGCATACCGGTGCCTATTTATGCCACCAATACGGCCAAACAGGCTGAATATATCATCAACGATGCAGAGATAAAAGTACTATTTGTCGGTGATGCTGAACAATATTCAAAAATAATGCAAATACTTCCTGAAAACAAATATCTCCAAAAAATTATTGTCTTTAAAGAAAGTGTTCCAATACAAAAATCTGAAAAAATAATGTATTTCAAAGATTTTTTGAAAATTGGTGAGCAATCAAATAAAGATAATATGCTATCAGAACGAATGCAAAGAGCAAAAATTGATGATCTGCTAACCTTAATTTATACATCAGGAACAACAGGTGAGCCAAAAGGTGTTATGTTAACCCATTCCAATGTAATTTTTCAAAAAGGTGAGCATGATCTCCGATTGATTGACCCCAATGACAATGATGTTTCTCTGGCCTTTTTGCCGTTGAGCCATGTCTTTGAACGCATCTGGACATACTATGTCTTTGCTACTGGTATGACCAATAACTACTTAGAAGATACCGGGAAGATTATTGAATGCATACAGGAAGTAAAACCAACTATCATGTGTGCCGTTCCACGATTTTACGAAAAGATTTATTCAACAGTCTTCAATCAGCTTGAATCTGCCTCACCATTAAAACGAAAATTATTTAATTGGGCAGTATCAGTTGGCGCAAAACATAATAACAGAAGAAAGGACCAACAGTTCATTCCACCTTTTTTGCGTCTTAAATTTGCAATTGCTGATGCACTTGTGCTAAAAAAGATTCGTAGTGTGGTAGGTGGTAGAATCAAATTTTTCCCCTGTGCAGGTGCGCCACTGTCGCAGGAGATTGAAGAATTTTTTTATGCATGCGGAATATTTATTTGTTATGGCTATGGATTAACCGAAACAACTGCAACCGTTACCTGCCATGAACCCTACAAATTTAAATTTGGTGCTGTTGGCAAACCCCTTCCTCACGTTGAAGTAAAGATCGATGAAAATAACGGAGAAATCCTTGTTCGCGGTGGTAATGTCATGAAAGGGTATTATAAAAAACCTCAAGCCACTGCCGAAGTTTTTACCAGCGATGGGTGGTTTAGAACGGGGGATGCTGGTTATTTTGAGGAAAATGGTGAACTAAGGATTACCGAACGTATTAAGGATCTTATAAAAACTTCAGGAGGTAAATATATTGCACCACAAATGATAGAAAGCACTATTGGTGCAGATCATTTTATTGAACAGATGGCTGTTATTGGTGATCAGCGTAAATATGTAACAGCTCTTATTGTTCCAGCATTTGATGCACTGGAAGAATATGCAAAAACACATAACATTGCTTTTACCAGCAGGGAGGACCTTGTCTCTAAACCCGAGATTATAGAATTTTATCAGCAACGAATTGAAGAAGCTCAAAAAGAGTTTGCCCGATTTGAGAAGATTAAAAAATTTACGCTTCTTCCTCATGAGTTTACCGTAGAATCAGGTGAAATAACACCAACACTAAAAATTAAACGAAAGGCTATAGCTGAAAAATACAAGGATATCATAGATGCCATGTATAAAGATGAATAAATGTGTAAGGAGCGGTGATAAACACCGCTCCTTATTATACTTTATATTTTTGCTGTCTCTTTCTGCAAATTTACAATAGCCATGAATCCTTCATGAATTGCATCATTAATCTTACCAATCTTTTTGCAATCACCAATTGCTGTATATTGAATACCGCATTTTTCAACCTGCCCCAGCAATGAATTCACTGGTTTTGAACCAACAGCAATTACAACATTATCAACTGGAATTTTTTGCACAATATTGTCTTTTTCAAAGATGACATCATGATTGGCAATTTCAATAACCTTTGCCGATGTCATTGTGCTTACGCCAAATTTTTCCAGTTCAGTATTTAAAATCCAGCGCGTTGATCGTCCTACATCTTTACCAATAGAAGGTAGCATTTCAATAATTGTAACCTTGCTTGTACCCTGAGTAATCAATTCTTTCAATCGGTCAACAGGTTCAGCATCAAAAAACATCAAAAAATGAAGAATTTCAGGAGATATGGTCCCCTTATTAGCAATGAACAGTGCGGTTTCAATCCCAACCGCACCCCCACCAATAACGGCAACATTTCCTCCCAATACAGGATCATTATCTAATACATCCCATGCAGAATAAACATGTGGTAATCCAATCCCTTCAATAGGTGGCATTACCGCTTCAGCACCCGTTGCAATAATGACATGATCAGGATTTTTTTCTTTAATCAATTCCACAGTCATTGCAGTATTATAAAATACTGGAATATCCAAATGTTTCACCATTGCACGATAATATCGTATAATCTCCAGCAGTTCATGTTTATGGGGTGGTGCTGCAGCTATCCATAATTGTCCCCCAATATCAGTTGACATTTCATACAATTCAACCCTATGCCCTGCTTCTTTTGCTCTCACTGCAGCTTCTAACCCACCAGGGCCTGCACCTATGACCATAATCCTGAGAGGAGTATCTGTTTTCATTATATTGCGCTCACCTTCGTATCCTGCCCGGGCATTTAATACACATCCTACTGGCATTCCGCTAAATAATGTATCAGTACAGCCCTGATTGCATCCAACACACGGGCGTATAAGATTTGTTTTCCCCTCTTTAGCTTTTGTAGGCCAATCAGGATCTGCAATCAAAACACGCCCCAGATTAACCATATCCGCCATGCTATCACGCAAAATCTTTTCAGCTGCTTCAGGAGTAGCTATTCTATTGGAAGCCATTACCGGCACATGTACTGCTTTTTTTATAGTAGCCGCCAGATAAGCATATCCCATCCTTGGTAATTCCATGGGCAACTGTGGAATTTTAGCTTCATGCCAGCCACCTGTTACATTTATGATATCAACGCCAGCATCTTCATAAACTTTTGCAAACAGAGGAGTTTCTCTATCCGTATTGCTGCCTTTAACAAAATCATTCCCTGCCATCCTAATACCAAGAGGGAAATCAAAACCAACAGCTTTTCTTACTTTTTCTATTACCTCGCGGGGAAACCTAACCCTGTTTTCAAAAGAACCTCCATAGCGGTCTGTTCGTTTATTTGTTATGGGCGATAGAAACTGGGTAATCAGATACCCTGCTGAAGCAATTATTTCAATACCATCAAACCCTGCTTCCTGTGCCCGCAACGCAGCTTTTACAAACGCTGTTTGAACCATCTCTATATCTTCAAGAGTCATCTCACGAGGGACCTGCTTTGAATATTTTGAATATACACTTGATGGAGCAATAGGTTGAACATCATCAGTAAGTTTTGAATATGAATAAGCTCCAGCGTGAAATAGTTGCACAAAGGTTTGTGCTCCTTCACTTTTTATTATTGTTGTTAATTTTTTAAAGGACGGTATTTTATCATCATCAGCTAATGATAATGCCATCCTACCTGAACCTGCTATATCAATCCCCACTGGACCCACTGTTACAAGGCCAGCCCCACCTTTGGCCTTTTCCCTGAAATATTCATAATACCTGTCATTTAATAAGCTATCATATGAATAAAGTAATCCTAACGCAGGATATGCAATTCTATTTTTAATCTGTAATGTATTAATGGTTATTGGTGTAAAAAGAAGCGGATACATATACCCTCCTGAACATAACAGCGTTATGTTTCAATTCTATCACAGACCAGTTTTATAGTACAACTTTTTTACAAAATTATTAATAAAATATTTTACAATTAATTTCTAACATAATTGTTAAAATGTACCCCATTATGCTTTCATACTTTTGAATATTTATTTAATTTAATTTTTATTTATATATTTACTAAATGGCATATAATATTGTAATTCGGGAATTAACAAACACTCTGAACTCATTCCAGAATCTATTTCTTCCATGGGATTTTGTAACAATCCTTGTCTGTAGCCTGTTCAGTATTCAGGATAACTATCGCCAAACATTTTCTTCACTGGATGGTGATCTTACCAAACCGCGGGCGACTACGCGGCACCCATTCGTAGTTTATCTTTATAAAACTTCATGACATTGGAACAGCATGGTCAATCCTCAATGAATGCTCTCATCATCATATCTACACTATTAGCTAAAGCTTCTAAATCGTAGCCACCTTCTAAAAAGGCAATCATTCTTCCGCCACTGTACTCATTAGCAGCTTGCTTGATAAGAACCGTAAATTTGTAGTATGCTTCAGTTGAAAGTCCTATATATGATAAAGGATCAGCATTATGCGCATCAAAACCTGCTGATAGTAAAACTATTTCAGGTTCAAACTTCATAAGTGCCGGAACAATATGATTTTCAAACACATCCATATATTCAGTATCGCCACTCCCTGCAGGCATAGGGAAATTCAATGTATAGCCTTCACCCTCCTCTTTTCCCCGTTCACTACGAGCTCCTGTTCCTGGATAATGAGGGTACTGATGTGTACTTATATACAATACTGTTCTATCGCGCTCAAATGTGTGTTGAGTACCATTACCATGATGAACATCCCAATCAACAATAGCTATTTTATTTATTCCATGTTCTACCTGGAGATATTTTGCTGCAATTGCAATATTATTAAAAATGCAGAAACCTGCCGCATAATCATACTCAGCATGGTGTCCCGGAGGTCTTGCTGCACAAAACCCTCTGATTGCCTCTCCAGAGATTATAGCATCACACATATTAAGGCTGCCACCTACAGCTAACAATGCAACTTCATATGACCTTTTACATACTGCAGTATCCATTGAATCCAGATAGTGGACCCCTGATTCTATCTCTTCTTTCACTCGCTTAACATAATCTGGCGAATGTACCAGCTCAATATATCGTTTTGCACCAATTTTAGGCTCTACTTTAATCAGTGATTTATAGTATGGTTGCTGACGTAATTTCTGATCTATTGCCACCAGGCGCTCAGGGCGCTCAGGATGTCCCCATCCTGTATCATGATCCATATAAACAGGATCAAACAAATATGCTGTAGGCACCATATTAACCCCACATGTTCATTGGTATTACAAAACTAAAAATAAAGGTATAAATAAAGTCAAGAACTTTAACACTTCACACATTATTACACTACTAATGCTACAATGGATATCTTACCCCGAATCTAAGTAAAAAACCCGACATATCCAGTTCCAGATCACCACTTTTCAGCGGCAATTTGCGATAACCACATTCAGCATAAAAATCAACTTTGGAATCAGTTGCAGGTTTTAATGAAACACCAAAAAGCAACTCCCATGAAAGCCCTTTAAAAAGTTTAGTAATTGAATCCGAATCATATGTCTTCCCCGTTCTTGAATCAGTAAAATCAGGGCGTGAATAATGCAATATCATAAATGAGTAACCAAATCCAACTGTTGCAAATGGGACAACATATAATTTACTTTGCAAATTGGGCAATCGCACCTGAGCATTAAACATTATTGGAATCGTATATGCATTTGAATCGGCCTTAACGTCTACATAGACTGAGCCTTCTTGCTTTACACCAATTTTTCTATCCCACTGAACCCAGAAAAAACCGGATTCCAATCCTGTTAAAAAATAAGGATCTAATAACCAATTATAATGTAATGAAATGTCAAGTCCATACTTTGAGGGGTTATCAGCATATGATGTCCCCAATGTTCCATTTATCTCTTTGTTAGCAGCAAAAATAGTCTGGCATAAAAGTAATAATCCTGCTGCAATGATTAATAATTTTTTTTCCATATACACATTCACCCTTTTTTGATTAATTATATATTATGTATATATACTATCTGTCAACATCAATTTATTGATACCTCTCATAATCGGGTTGCAATTATTCACAATTTAATCAAGTATCTTAATTAATATTTATACCAACAAGGCAACGTCAAAATCTAATTTTTAGAAGTTTTTATGCAATACCATTTCATTCAATGAAAAAATATCATAATTACCATACCATTGGGACACATTGATGTTTACCATTTTTAGATATTTTCAACTATCATAGTAAAAGTGACAATATTAACAATATACTTGCAAACAAATTAATACAAATGTAGAATTGGATTAAAGTTAAGCGGTAACAGAGAGAGAAATTATGGAAGGGAAAATCACTGAACATGAAACTGCGTTCCTGCATCAGGGGATAATTGGGAAACAAATCAAAACACATGGTGGCATATTGTCTTCTGGTATGGTATTATTTGTCCGTTCTTCTATTTCTTCTATCATTTTATTAGAACATTAAGATTGACCCATGAAATCATCAGCGATATTGTTGCAAAAATTGTAAAAGATATCAATGTCAAAAAGAAGCATACTAAATACATAGTCACTACTTTTTTTACTGATAGCTATCAATAATTGTTCCTAATCCTTCTATCCTTCCCTGTGTCTTTACATTGACTTCTACAAGCTTCTCACTTAATCCTGTTCTTACTGCTGCAAGTCCTTTTAGCAGATTGTTAAGCTGTTCGATGCTCTGTTCTACTACTGTAATTTGTTGCGCCATCATAGGACACCCTCCTTTGTGCCTTTACTAATTTCTATTTGCAATATCGGCAACTTTTGCTATATTCTTAATAGTATAATATCTTTAAACACTTTTTTTTCATCCAATTGCCATAGTGAAATAAAGTAGTATTATCAATAGTTTGTACCAACAAGGGTGTTTCATATCTCCTTATAGTATTGAGGAAAACAGCATGCTATACAAACCATTTGTGAAAATTTTCATTATACTATTCAGTATATTTATATCTACAATTCATGCTTTTGCAGAGGATGTGACTATTCAGCCACAAAGTGACATACTGTATGTAAAACCTTATACTGACGCCTATGCTATAATTAATATACGCTTAGGCGGGAGGGGGTATATCTATGCAAACCCTAAAGGCGAAGGCACAGGGAAACCACTTGTTGCTAAGGCTACAACCCATGATCCCATAGAATTCAAAAACACCCGCTATCTTCCCGGAACGATGCACATATCACCCATAGATAACAAGCCGGTGTATATTTATAAAAACCAGACCTCATTGTGCATCCCTTTTACAGTCAAAACCAATCGTGAAGGGTTATATTCGTTTACTATTTCTATTGATGCATTACTATGCAACGATAGTTCCTGTACACCCATTACTGGAACTATCGCCCAAAAAGTTAAAGTAAAAAACGATGCAGCCGATTTTCCGCAATCACACATAGCACCATATAAAGAACCGCAACAAATGACATACCTTGAACAATCACACAATAATTACACATTCAATGCTATCGATATGGGGTATTCATCAAAAGGGATATTACATGCCATCATCTTTGGGATTATAGCAGGATTTATACTTAATTTTATGCCATGTGTATTACCAGTAATAAGTCTGAAACTATTTAGTTTTGTATCATATGCACATAATAATCCCCGCCAAATAAAAAGTATGGGTTTACTTTTCACACTTGGAATTATAACATCCTTCATTATTTTAGCGGCATTAGCAGCATTTGCCGGTTACAACTGGGGTGAACTTTTTCAACATAAAACATTTATTATAGTAATGGCTGCCATTATATTTTCCATGGCTTTATCTTTTTTTGACATCTATACCTTTAATGTTCCTTCACTTCCCTCAAAACTGCAGAGTGCCAACCCTTATATCGATAGTTACTTTAAAGGAGTCCTTGCAACCATTCTGGCTACTCCCTGCAGTGGCCCCTTTTTAGGAGCTATACTAACATGGACATTAACACAACATCCTATCGTAATCTTTATGATATTTATCAATATTGGTATAGGGATGTCACTTCCCTATCTAATCCTTGCTATGTATCCATCACTTGTTCGTTTTATCCCTAAACCTGGCGAATGGATGATTATTTTTGAACAATGCATGGGTTTTTTGCTTGTTGCAACTTCAATTTACCTGATAACCCTCCTTGATATAACAGCCCTTACGCAGGCATTATGGTTTATTCTGCTGCTTTCGTTAGGATTATGGCAATGGGGCATATTTGGAAATATAGCCCGACCGCTAATACATCGTATCACTTCATTTATTATTCTTTTGGCAATTGTTATAATATCAGGGTTAATGCTATTTACTACAAAACCATCTGTATCCAGAATACCATTGAAACAATTGGATTGGGATGCGATAGTTCACAATAATAGTTCCCATGTATCAATGATAATTTTTACCGCAGACTGGTGCCCTAATTGCAAATTGGTTGAAGGAACTACTCTGAAATCAAAAAAGGTCATCGATTTTATTAAGTCCAATGACATCCATACTTATAAAGCAGATATCACAACAAAAAATGAATTAGCAGAAGAGCTTATGCAAAGCCTTGGTGCCCGTTCAATTCCATTTGTAGCAATTTTCCCAAAAGGTGAATATTTTTACCAGCCGCTCATACTTCGCGATATGTATACTTCCAATGATCTTTTAAAAGCTTTACAAAAAGCCATGGATATAAGCAATTCACAACAAACACTGCAATTGATGACAATACCGCACCATTAACTCTATGAAATCTCTGTATTATTACAACGAATTAGTAAAAAGGATAGATGCATTTACCAGTGACATTATTGCTGTATATGGCACCTTGTTACAATGTAAAGAAGGCTGCAGCGGATGTTGCATACTGGAAAGTGTTTTCCCCGTTGAGATGGTTGCCATCCTTCATTGGTATAGTAACCAATCACCCTCCGTACGGGAAGCCATAACAAACACCAAAGATAATGAATATTGTATATTCTTACATGAGCATACATGCAGAATATACCCTTACCGACCTATTATTTGCAGAACTCATGGATGTCCAATTATGGTGGATACAACAATCGATGTTTGCCCATGCAATAATGGTATTTCGTTTGCAGCCAATCACATCTTAAATGTAGAACATTGCAACAGCATGCTTGCAGGCATTAACCTTTTATTTATAAAAGAAGTGAATATACCGTTATTACAAAAAGAGCGGATTGATCTACGCACGTTTTTTCAAAGCTCTGAATCCGATATCCTTTCTATAGTGCATTCCCTCAAACGATAACAATGGTATTACACTATATACTTTATTATATGCCTCCTCAAGGCTGTCAGCAATGGCGGTTACATTGAGCACCCTTCCCCCATTGGCAACAATAGTATTTCCTTCACGCTTTGTACCTGCATGAAATATAAGGATATCATTATGGATTTGGTCCAATCCATGTATTGGTAGCCCTGTTGAGTATGAACCAGGATAACCACCTGATGCTAAAACAACCGTAACAGCGTGTTTATTCCGGAATGAAAGATTTGTTGATGATAATGTGCCATCTATTGCAGCATTGATATAATCACCCAATTTGCCATTTAAAAGAGGCAGCAATACCTGTGTTTCGGGATCACCAAATCGTACATTAAATTCTAACACCTTAATCATCCCATCCTTGATGATAATGCCCGCATACAAAATCCCTGCAAAAGGGATGCCTTCTTTATTCATCCCCTGAATAACCGGCTGTAAAATCTCTCTGTGAACCCTTCCTAAAATTCTGCTATCAACTATTGGTGCTGGTGCATAGGCGCCCATTCCTCCAGTATTGGGACCTTCATCATTATCAAATGCACGCTTATGATCCTGCGCTGCTATAAACGGTACTACTGTCTTCCCGTCACTTATTCCCAATACAGAGGCTTCCTCACCAGCGCAAAAATCCTCAACAAACACCCTTGTGTCATGGTTGACCATAGTATTAATAAACTGTATAGCATCATGTTTTGTATTGCACACACCAACACCCTTACCGGCAGCAAGACCATCCAGCTTTATAACTATTGGATATTCAGTAAGCGATTCAATATAGTGCAATAAATCGTTTTTATCTTTAAATTCTCTGAATTGAGCAGTAGGAACATTATATTTTTGCATGATGTACTTTGCAAATAGCTTGCTTCCTTCTAGTTGTGCAGCCTTTGCTGTGGGACCAAAAACCCGAATACCTTTATTGTGAAGAAAATCAACAATACCATTGACAAGCGGGGCTTCAGGACCAACAACAACGACATCAATACTTTTGCTTTTACAAAAAGTATACATTGACTCAAAATCATTGATTGCTATGGCAACCCTGTACCTATCATCAATCCCGCCATTACCAGGTGCTACATACACTTCAGTAGCACTTCCATCATGTAATAATCTCCATGCTATTGCATGTTCGCGCCCACCAGAACCAATCACCAGATATCTCATTGGCTACCTCTTTATAAAAATAGATGAACATTGCCATTGCTCGGGTAAGTATACCATATATTGTATGGCTACCATAGGAAATACAATCTGCATTATTGTTTGGCAAATTATACAACTGACAATTTGCTTATAAATATACTGCTGTTTTTTTCAATCATTTTATACATTATTTTTTACAGAAAAGGGTTGCACTTAATTGTTGAATCTAAGAATATTTTTATTTCTCAATATGAATAATGGTTGAATAATATTGAAATTAAGTATATTGGATACAATCATCCTTCATTGGGAGGTTTATATGCGGATGAGTAATGAAGCAAGAGTTGGGTTTATGGTTATGATAAGCTTCACCCTTTTTGTTGTTCTGGTAGGGATTTTAACCAAATTTAATATATCTCAAAAAGGGTATCGTATACATGTGTATTTTGGGTTTTTAAATGATCTGAGAGTTGGTGCGCCGGTTAAAATTGCAGGTGGTATAAAGATAGGATATGTAGATGAAATACGACAAACCGGTGAAAAGACTGATGTCGTAGTGTGGATTGATAAAGGTTACCGATTATCAAAAGCAGCTACCTTTTCCATTTTTACTTCAGGGGTGATTGGCGAAAAATATATCAATGTTGTTATACCTCCATTGCAAGAAGATATAGGTTTCCTGAAAGAAGGCGACATAAAATATGGTATTGACCCGGCAAGCTTTGACCAGATGCTGCAAACTTTTCAAAGTTTTATGCAGGATAAAAGCGGTGCACAGATACTTGCCGAAATTTTCCAAAATTCAAATAAATTTGTTGCTAATCTTAATAAAATGGTTGATGAAAACCGTTATGATGTGCGCCAATCGGTTGGTACTGCACGTACAGCTATTACAACATTTTCACAACAGCTACAACAATTTATGCAGCAGATGAATGTCATTTCCAAAAATATGGCGTATATATCCGAAAAAAATCGTGAAGATATAACCATTACCCTGCAAAATTTATCAGAACTGACAACAAGTATAAATAAGATTGCATATCGCCTTGAAAAAGGTAGAGGTACAATGGGAAAATTTCTTTATGATGAGGAGATATATACAAACATCCGTGATGCCTCAATCTCAGCAAAAGAGTTATTCTCAAGACTTGAGAAAGATCCGTCATTACTGCTTTTTAAACAAAAAAAATAATCATGGCAAAAAAACTTAAATCAATTTTTGTTTGCAATGAGTGCGGTGCAACCTTTCAAAAGTGGTTGGGACGTTGCCCTGAATGTCTTCAGTGGAATACCATTGTTGAGGAACTATCGGAGACAATTACACAAAAAAATGAAATCCCTTTTGAAAATTCCATACATCCGCTTTCAGAGATGCATTCCAGGCAAATAGATCGCATTGCAACAGGAATATATGAATTTGATTTAGTATGCGGTGGTGGGATTGTCCCCGGTTCAATACTGCTTTTAGGAGGCGAACCGGGTATTGGGAAATCTACTTTAGCGTTACAGATAGCACAACAGCTTACCACCCTGTATTGTTCCGGTGAAGAAACCATGCAGCAGATATACCTGCGTTCATGCCGGTTACAGATTAAGCCTGAAAAAATTCACATCTCATCAGTTACCAATATCGATAATATTGAATTATTAATAAAAACAAACCAGCCTCAGCTTGTTATTATCGACTCCATACAAACACTTTACTCTTCAGAGATTAGTTCACCTGTTGGTTCAGTAAGCCAGATACGCTACACAGCATCAAAACTTACTGAAATTGCCAAACAAACGGGAACCTGTATTGTGCTCATTGGGCATATTACCAAGGATGGTTCCATTGCCGGTCCAAAGGTGCTGGAGCATATTGTGGATACTGTTTTATATTTTGAAGGAGATTTTACCCGTGACTATCGCATATTGCGCTCTTTCAAAAACCGTTTTGGTTCAATCAATGAGATAGCTCTTTTTACCATGACCTCTCAAGGTTTAATAGAGGTAAAAGATAAAAACAAATTATTTGTACAATCGCAAAAGGCAAGTTTCCCTGGAAGCGTCATAAGCGCCACTATTGAAGGAACCCGAACCATTCTTTTTGAAGTACAATCACTGGTTACTGCAACAAGCTTTACCAATCCCCGAAGGATGGCAGATGGATTTGATGTTAACAGGCTTAATCTGTTGGTGGCAGTTATTGAGAAACATGTCAAGCTGTCGCTCAGCTCATTTGATATATTTATAAATGTTGCTGGAGGCTTTGCAGTTAACGATACCTCATGTGATTTAGCCATTGCAGCAGCAATTATATCAAGCTTAAAAAATTTTGCTATATCCCATTCAACCGGTATTATTGGCGAGCTGTCACTATCAGGGCAGATACGCCCCGTTAGCCACATACTCCGTAGAATAACAGAATTTACTAATTCCGGGGTTACTTCCATTATTTTATCAAAGAATAATATCAACGAAGTGTCTCTACCGGATGTTGCAACAACATTGATCCCCATTACTTCCATTGTTGAGTTGACCAAACTATTGCAGCCTCAATAATTATGTGGAAATACAACTTTATTTTTCAAAATTTTTATAGGCAGGGAGCAGTGATACAAAATACCTTATTCAGATTTTGATCTAAATAAAAATTATGGTGCAGATGTTCTCATAGTTTTGATTGTTCATTATATTGAAATAATTATATAGCAAATATTGAAATAAATCCTAAACAATGCTATATCATATATAATTACGATATGTCTTGTAAATTGAACAATACTATTAAAAATATAACGCTTTATACTTTTTGAGGTACTGTATGAAACCAAAAGATGGCTATTCAGCCGAAGAACTTCTAAATTCTACTCAAGGACTTTCATATAATGATTTTATCATACTTCCAGGTTATATTGATTTTAATCCTGATGATGTTGATCTGGAAACAAATTTTACACGCAATGTAACATTAAAACGCCCTTTAGTATCAAGTCCTATGGACACGGTGACCGAATCTAAAATGGCAATTAGCCTGGCTTTGTTAGGAGGGATCGGAATAATTCATTACAATAATACAATTGAAGAGCAGGCTGCCCATGTTAGAAAAGTAAAACGATATGAAAACGGTTTTATCACTGATCCAGTGGTGCTTTCACCTGAACATACCATAGCACACATCGATGAAATCAGAGAAAGCCATGGATTTTCAGGTATACCCATAACTGTTGATGGTAAACTTAACTCAAAGCTTATAGGCATTGTTACCAATCGTGATATCGACTTTGAAACAGATAGAACCAAAAAATTGAAAGAGGTAATGACTACCAATCTTGTCACTGCAGGTGTAGGCATAACTCTGGCACAGGCAAATGAGATACTGAAACAATCAAAAAAAGGAAAACTGCCAATAGTGGATAATGAGGGAAGACTTGTAGCCTTGATGAGCAGAAATGACCTTGTTACCAATAAAGAATTCCCTTTTGCTTCCAAGGATGAAAAAAAGCAATTAATGGTCGGTGCTGCTATTTCAACAAAGGATGAATCAAAAGAACGTCTTCAAGAACTTATAAAAGCCGGTGTTAATGTTGTCATCATTGATGCTGCTCAGGGCAATTCAATATATCAGGTTGAAATGATTAAATATATAAAGAAGAAATACCCTGATCTTGACGTAGTTGCAGGCAATGTAGTAACTGTTGAACAGTGTGAAAATCTAATTAAAGCCGGTGCTGATGCACTCAGAATAGGTATGGGTCCCGGATCAATATGCACAACACAGGTTACCATGGCGGTAGGACGCGCACAGGCAACAGCAGTGTACCGTTGCAGCAAATTTGCCCGAGATTATAATATACCAACAATAGCAGATGGTGGTATTGCTACCATTGGACATATTGCAAAAGCATTATCACTGGGGGCTTCTACTGCTATGATGGGGTCTATGTTTGCAGGGACTGAAGAAGCTCCTGGCGAATATTTTTATGAAAACGGCATACGCCTCAAGCGCTATCGGGGGATGGCATCCCTTGAAGCTATGCAAAAAGGCGGCGCAAAACGATACTTTGCTGAAGATTCCAAAATTATGGTAGCACAGGGCGTTTCCGGAGCAGTTGTAGACAAAGGACCAATGTTTGAATATGTTCCTTATCTTGTCCAAGGTTTGAAGCATGCATTTCAGGATATGGGGATAAAAACTATTGCAACGCTTCATGATAAACTGTATAAAGAAGAATTGCGTTTTGAACTGCGTTCGTTGTCAGCACAAATAGAAGGTGGAGTCCATACCGTTTATTCGTATAAAGAGCCAAAGTACCTGTAAAGTGTTATTGCACATTACCTATGCTTTTCTATAATGGTAAGTATATCGTCAGGTGTATGAGCTATCGCTTCGGGATAGTGTTGTTGCAGTAACGAAATCGGTCTGTACCCCCAGCTTACCGCAATACTGTACATGTTGCTTCTATGCGCTACCTCAATATCTGTTCCTGAATCACCAATAAATGCAACATGTTCTGGTTCAACCGCCATTATTTGGGCTACATACAGTGCTCCGCAAGGGTTTGGTTTAGGAGGCATCCCATCCTGCAAGCCCATAATGCTTGAAAAATGTATGGTGGGGAAAAAGTATTGTACCATGGTTACGGTAAACTCATGGGCTTTATTTGAAAGGACAGAAATTTTTATTTTTTTGTGCGATAGTTCCTCTAAAACCTGTTCAATGCCTGCATATGGTTTTGTAGTGACAAACCAGCTTTTAGCATACTCATCTTTTAAGGATACAACCATATCATTAAGATTCGATACTGAACTATTGCCTATAGCCCTGCGAATCAACATATCCATGCCATCGCCTACAAATTGCTTATATTCTTCTATGTCATGAGTCGCAAAACCATAACGAGCTAACACTGTATTAGTACTATGTGCCAGGTCTTCAATGGTATCAAGAAGGGTACCATCCAGATCAAAGATAACACCAGCAATACCCATCAATCATTGACCCTTTGAAACTGAAAGCCACTTTTTCAATTTATAGTGCTCAACCTTTGCATAGCCATACAGCACGAAAGGCAGGAACCGGTTAACAACCATCATGCCTCTGAAAAGCTTTGAAGGAAAAACGTATCGTTTTTCTTTTTGTAAACCTTTTATTACCTCCTTTGCAACTTTTTCAGGAGTTTGTGTTGGGAATGGCACTGGTATATTGTTACCAGCTGTTGCAAAAAATTTTGTCTCTGTTGCAATTGGATACACAATCAAAAGATGGACACTGCTATCCTTTTCAAAATTGAATGAATGAGCAAATCCATCTAAAGCAGCTTTTGTAGCAGAATAGAGCGCATAACCCGGCAAAGGGAGTTTTGCCATTGCTGAAGCGGTAAACGCAACACTAAATTTTTTGCCCTTATTTATTTCCATCATTTTTTCTAAACAATAGATGGGAGCTATATAGTTTACAGCAACTATCTTTTGTATATGCTGGTAATCTACACTTTCTATTTTTTCATAATAGGCAAATCCTGCATTAGCTATACACAGATCAACACCACCCATGATGGTAATTGCCTTATTAAACAAGGTATCAATATCTTTTTGTTTGCTCACATCACAGTACATGGCAGTAGTGTTTGTATGGTGTTGTATAGCCTCAGGATTAAGATCACCAACAACTATTGATGTGTTAAACCCATGCAATTCATCTATCATTGCTTTCCCAATACCTGACGATCCACCGGTAAGTAATACACGCTTATTAGTAATATCCATATTACACCTCAATGATTAATAGTATGTTGCCTTAACTTTGCTTTATAATAATACTCCCATTGCATGTATAATGAAAATATTTGCTAAGATTTGCAACGAACCTTATTGCAATGCATATTAAACAAGGATATGCTATAATTATTCCCATACTTTTGAATATTCACCTAAAGATGATAAACACAGTACTTAAGACTCAAGATTAACATCTGTAATTTTTCAAGCATATTTACTGTTTGGTGCTTTTAACAACCACATTTTTCTGTATTATAAACATTTTTAAAAAATGTTTATATCAATACTTTGTGCTCACAAATCCATCAAAAATGTATACTTCATTTTTTCAGAAGATAGATTACCGGTAACTATCGCCCACATGTTTATTATTTTCCATTTCTTATATTTTTTATGATTCAATTATTGTTTATAGCCATTGCCTGTGATACATTGTTGCATATGGTAAAACCAGTTAACACCATCAACAAGCTCAAAAAAGGTGAATCTGTCACTATTGTGGCATTAGGCGATTCATTGACCTATGGATGGATGGTTGATACAGGATATGTAGATTATTTTTATGATTTTTTAAAGATTCAATATCCTGAGGCTACCATCACAATCTTCAATAAAGGTGTTCCCGGGGATACGGCAGATGGTGGATTACACAGGGTTGGATATGATGTGATTCCCAATAATCCTGATTGTGTGTTCATACAGTTTGCCTTAAATGATTGCGTGTATGGCTATTCCCCGGATATTTTTGGCAACTATATACGGGCTATTATAAATACAATACAACAAAATATACAGTGCGATATCGTTATCATTACCTCAGTGTGGTTTGGTGATTCTCCAGAAGCACAGAATGCATATACATTTTATGATATGCTGCTAACCATAGCAAACGAGTATCATCTTCCTATTGCTATGACCCATCAGTACTGGGAAGATGCAGTAAAAAAAGGCACACCATTGCATGAGCTGGTACAGTTTGATGGAGTGCATCCAACCGAAGAGGGATACTATATCATGTCATTAGCATTACAGGAGCTATTTACCTGAATGGGTAAACAATCTTTCCATTGCAGATTGTATGGGTAACCAATCCAAAAAATTCTCTGTCTAAAAATGGGGTATTTTTACATCGTGAAATGATAAAATTGTTATCAACAATAACCTTCTTTTCAGGGTTTACTATTGTTATGTCTGCCACAGCACCCTCTTTGATATAGCCTCTATCGATACCTAAAATTGTGCATGGATTGATGGTTACCTTTTCAAATGCCTGTAAATAGCTGAATCCATTTTCTTTTACCAGAATGGTAATAATCAATGGTACAGCAGTTTCCAGTCCTATGATACCAAATGGTGCAAATACTATCTCCTGCATCTTTTCATTTGATAAGTGGGGTGCATGATCAGTTGCAATGACATCAATAAGCCCTGTTCGCAATCCTTCAATGATTGCCTTTCTGTCCTCTTCAGTCCGTAAGGGAGGGTTCATCTTTGCCATTGCCAGATGATCTGCGATAGCATCATCAGTTAACGAAAAATAATGTGGTGCTGTTTCACAGGTGACAGGCAGGGAATGTTGTTTAGCCATTGCAATAATATCCAGTGAACCTTTTGAGGATACATGGGCAATGTGCAATCTTCCTTTTGTAAGCCGTGCCAGTAATATATCCCTTGCTATCATTATTTCTTCAGCTTCTTTAGGGATTCCTTTCAATCCAAGGAAGATTGAATTATTACCTTCATTCATTATTCCGCCACCGGACAATGTTGTATCCTCAGCATGGGTAATTATTGGAACGTTGAACATCCTTGAATATTCTAATGCCCGGCGCATCGTTGTGGAATTTAGAACGGGTTTGCCATCATCACTAAACGCAATTGCTCCACCCTCAATGAGTTCCCCCATTTCCGTTAGTTCTTCTCCCAATGACCCTTTGGTGATTGCAGCAATGGGATGCACATTAATAAATCCGGACTCAGCCTGTTTTTTTATATATCGCACAAGTGCCTGACTATCAATGACCGGATTTGTATTGGGCATGGTGCATACACTGGTATACCCTGATTTTGCAGCCACCGTTGATCCGCCTGCAATCGTTTCAATATCTTCGCGCCCTGGCTCTCTGAAATGGACATGCATGTCAACAAGACCAGGAAGAACAATACAATCCTGGGCATCAACTATCTGTATATTTCTTTGTTGTTTTATATTGGTATCTATGGTGACAATAGTCCCTTCATCAATCAGGATATCACAGCATCTGTCAAGTTTAGATAAGGGATCAATGACTCTACCATTTTTAATAAGCAATGTCATTATTCCACCTCTTTTTCATCAAGTGGCGCTCCGCCAGCTAATAAATAAAATATTGCCATCCGTACCGCTACTCCATTGGTAACCTGTTCATTGATTATAGAGCAGGGACTATCGGCAACCTCATCATCAATCTCTATCCCCCGGTTGATGGGACCCGGATGCATCACAATAACATTGTTTTTACATCGCTTTAACCTTTCATTGGTTAAAGCAAAACGTTTATGGTATTCATGAATAGAAGGAAAGAATGAACCCTGCTGGCGTTCCCGCTGTATTCGTAGCATATAAACAACATCAAGCTGTGGTAAGATAGTATCAAAGTCGTAATAGATATCCACGGCATACATGGTAAAATCATCCGGTACCAATGTAGGCGGGCCTATTAAACTTACCTTTGCTCCCAGCCGCTTAAATATCTCCATATTTGAACGCGCTACCCGTGAATGGAGTATATCGCCAACAATCCCTATATGAAGCCCTTTAATATCTCCTCTTTTTTCAATGAGTGAATAGGCATCCAGCAATGCCTGTGTTGGATGAGCGTGATTTCCGTCTCCTGCATTGATTACCGATGATTTTATATTTCGAGATAAAAAATGCGGCGCTAATGACGCCGCATGTCTCATTACTATGAAATCTGCTTTGTACGCTTCTAAAGTATGTACCGTATCTATTAAAGATTCACCTTTTACCACACTGGATGTCTGTACAGCAATATTAATAAGGTCGGCTGAAAGACGTTTTGCAGCCAACTCAAAACTTATTCTTGTCCGTGTCGATGGTTCATAAAACAATAAACATACTGTTTTACCTCTCAATATGGGAACAGTTTTAATAGAACGTGTAAAAAGGGCTTTGAAATATTTAGCCGAGTTACAGATCAGCAGTATCTCTTCAGTTGATAACGATTGAATATCTAATAAATCTTTTCTTTGTAACCCATTCATAGAGTACTATAAACCTTATATAAACTGATATGAAAAAAGCTGCAACTTGCACAGTATTAATGCATTCATACATCCTCTTTTTATATCAATTTTATGAAATTACTATTAATTGCAATCATATTTTCAATAATTTTTGTAAAATATGGTGTCATTGTACTATTCTTATAACATCCATGTATATTCATCCTGTAAATTTTTTTATTGTATGGTGTTTGTATGAGTGAATACATAGTCTTTTACGACCTTGATCATACACTGATTGCTGCAAGTTCAGGGCAATTAATTGTAAAAGACCTTTACCAGCGTCACATGCTATCATTGCTTACCCTTGGCAAGGGTATGGTACTTTCAACACTTTACCGCATGGGTTTTATCAGCACAGAATCATTAATACAGAAATGGGTTGCAAAGCTGGCTGGCATGCAATGCAGTTTTCTTGAACGCTATTCAGAAACTTTTTTTGATCAAACAGTAAAAAAATATATCTACCCGCAGGCACTGGAATCATTATACATACACAAAGCACAGGGAGCATATCTTGTATTGCTATCTGCATCCTTAGATTTTATCTGTAAACCTGTCATGAAATATTTACATTTTGATGCAATGCTTTGCACTCAATTAGAAGTAAACAATGATCATTACACCGGTTCTATTAAAGGATCGTATTGCTATGGGAAAGAAAAATTAAACAGAGCATTGCAACTATGTCATAACCATAATTTCAACATACATGATGCCTATTACTATGCTGACTCATTGGCAGATATTCCGGTACTGGAAGCTGTTGGGCACCCCCACTGTGTTAATCCCGATCAAAAATTATTGCGCATTGCTCAATCACAGGGCTGGACAATCCATAGATGGTGATTTAATGCTTAAACCGCTGAACAATTGGGATGCGTCTCCCAACACCAAAAGCTTTACCTGTTACCTTTAACCCCAGGGGTGCTTGTTTTCGCTTGTATTCATTTTTATCGATAGTTCTTAGAACATTATACACTATTGCTGAATCAAAGCCATCGTTAATAATATCTTCAGCACTCATCTTTAATTCAACATATCGTTCAATTATTTGATCAAGGATTTCATAAGGAGGTAATGTATCCTGATCTTTTTGATTTTCTCGCAATTCAGCAGAAGGAGCTTTATCCAGTATTGATTGAGGTATTATTTCTTTATCCCTGTTTATATAATAGGAGAGTGCATATACCATGGTTTTGGGAATATCAGATAATACAGCAAGTCCTCCTGCCATATCGCCATATAATGTACAGTATCCCATTGACAGCTCTGATTTGTTCCCCGTTGTCAATACTAACATACCATATTTATTGCTGAAGCCCATAAGGATATTTCCCCGGATGCGGGCTTGAATATTTTCTTCGGTGCTATCAAATGGTAATGCATTAAAATATGGTTTTAGTATATCAAGATAGGTATCATAGCAATCATTGATAGGAATGGTATGTATGGTAATACCAAGATTTTTTGCCAGTGCTATTGAATCATCCACACTTCCCTTTGACGAAAAAACAGAAGGCATGGTAACCCCTATAACATTGTCAGCTCCTAAGGCTCTCGTGGCAAGACAGACAGTTAACGCTGAATCAATACCACCACTTAAACCCAACACCACCTTGTTAAAACCCGACTTATATACATAATCTTTTATACCCAGCACCAGAGCATTGGTACAATCAGATAAAAAATCTTCCTCACAGACAATGGGTTGATATGCAACTGCTGTATCAAAAATTACGCAATCCTCTTCAAAAGCTTTTGCCTTCATTATAAAATTGCCCTGTGTATCGATGACAAAACTACTCCCATCAAAAATAAGGCTATCATTACAACCAACCTGATTGACATAAACTATCGGCACACGGTATTTTTTTGCAACATGCTGTATCTTGTTCCATTTGATGGAATTCTTCCCCTTTACATAAGGTGATGCAGAAATGTTTACTATAAACTCTGCGCCTTTTTTTATCAAATTTTCAACAGGGTCAACATGATAACGGCGATATTCCATAAAACTATCTTCACTTATACTCATATCATTCCAGATATCTTCACAGATTGTTAAACCTATGTTCACCCCTTTGAATTTCATTGGTTCCTGAATGGATGCCGGCGAAAAATAACGTAATTCATCAAACACATCATACGTAGGCAAAAGTGTCTTGTAATGCTTTGATTGGATGTTGCCGTTGTACATACATGCAGCAGCATTCAATAACATGGGGGGATTATCATGATCATAATCCACGTACCCACAAATAATACCACAATCCTTACTCAATGTTGCGATAGTTTCTATGGATTTAAGGTTGTCATCAATAAGTTTTTTATGCTCCAGTAAATCCATCGGGGGATAGCCAATAGTAGCCATTTCAGGAAAAATAATCAATTCAGCACCATGTTGTATAGCCTGATGAACATATTTGCTGATTATTTGATAATTACCCGAAATATCTGCAATGACCGGATCAATTTGCGCTATAGCTATCTTCATAAAGCTACCTTTTACTTCCATTATAGTATTGTAAAATTACATGCTAATATTGATTAAAACTTCGTGCTATTATATGATGTATGGTTTGCTGTAAAATCATTTTATGAATCACATCATTTTCATTACAGTATAGAGTGAATAATTTCTGTAACGAACCTTTATCACAAATTTTTTTTAATGAATAGAGTATTGCTGTTTTAACATACGTACTGCTTTCCTTCTCATACTTCTCCAGCAAAGAAATGACAACAATTTTTCCTTTGAAATTTCCCAGTGCGTTAGCAGCCTCAGCACGTACCCTGTAATCGTCATCACCCGTTGCTCTTATGAGCATTGTGATTGTACGATCGTCTTTAATCACACCAAGAGCGTAGGCTGCATACACACGTAACGATGGATTTTCATCGTTCTCCAGAATTTTTTGCAAACCGCGAATATCTCCAGCAGTCCTGAACGTTATAAGAGCCTTAACTATTTTTCGCTTAATATAGGTTTCATCTTCAGCTAATAACTGTCGTGATAAATAAAGAGCACTATCTCGTGAAGGAAATTGTATTAATGCGTCAACTGCTGCTTCCCTTACGCCATCCGAATAGCTACCCAGTGATCGAACAAAAATATAATAGGAACCCTTATCATGTAATGAGGCTAAAACCAGGATAGCTTCAACCTTTATCTCATCATTATCATCATTAATAGCCATAGCACGAATATAGGGTAGGGTTGCAATGATTTCATTGTGTTTAACGCATTCAAGTGCAAAATATCGCACTGATTTATTCTGATCTTTCAATAATTGCACAACAATTTCATAAAATCTATTGTCATACAGGTGGTATAATGCTTCCAGCGCATAAATTCTATTGATAACATCATCGCTTTTTGCTAATTTAATAATATGAGGATACATCCTGTCATCACCATTCTTCTTCAATGCCATTATGACTGCTTCGCGTACTGCATAAAAAGGTGATTCTAAATAGGGTAGTATGATGGGCAAGACCTGTTTATCATGAATATCTGAAAAAATTTCAATTATCATTTGCTGAACAGTCATAGAATTAACTGATAATAATATATCCTTAAAAAAATCACAGTTTTTACCCACTTTACTTTTTCGTAGTATTTTTAACGCTTTTAGCTTTTGTTCTGTATCTTTACCTTTCACGATAATATATTTAAAATTTTCAATACATTCATCTGAAAGGTTTGCATACGATTGTTCATCATATATCTGTTCATTCAAAATCTTTGAGCAATCAACATCGGCAAAAGTATTGGTAATACAAGCAATAAGAACTATAATAATCACACTCATTTTTTTCATAAAACTATCACCATACAAATATTTGAGTCACAATATTGATATATATGATTTATATCAACAAAAAACCCGGCTCATATAAGCCGGGATATAATACCACTATTGTCGCAACAATTATTTTAATACACCGGTGAAATAATGAGAAACAAGTGCATTGATAACTTCCTTATCCGTAACATCCTTTTTCTCTTTATCAAACTGATATACCAGCAGCATAATTGACCCAATGAGAATAATAGCTGTAATATCAGAATGTAATGTCTTTTTATAAAGACCTTTCTTTTTTATCTCTTCAACATCTCGTGATACTATATTGATTAAATGTTTTAAAAACTGGTCAACGCGCTCAATAACTTCTTCATCAATACCAACAATATCTTTAAAAACTAATTTTATTACTATGGGTTCTTCTATAATAGCTTTCACACATTCTGTAATTCTCTCAGTATTAAATTTTATAATATCTTTTTGAGATGGATTATCTTTTAAAAGATCGCGCAAATCATCAGGATCAAGAATGTCGTCAATACTTTCTTCTATTGATTCTAAAATAGCATAGAGAATTTCTCTTTTATTACCAAAATATTGATAAACAGTACCCCGTGCAATATTCAATGCTTCACAAACCTGTCCAATATGTGTGCTCTGAAATCCCTGCTCTATAAACATTTTTTTTGCAGTGTCAACTATTTGCTGTCGTCGTTTTTGTCCTTTTGCTGGCATTATAATACCTCTTTCATTCAATAGTAATATATTATTCTATTTAAGTTCCCCTTTCACACGCAATAGTTCTTCTTTTATAGGCTGTAATGCTTCCTGAAGATCTTTAATCATCTTTTCTGCTTTTTCCTGCAATTCTTTACTCATAGAGTAACAATCCTCTTTCGCCATAAATATTCAATGCTATAATACCTATCGTTAACATTTATATGAAATTATATAAAAAAAGATTATTGAATTTAAACTTTATATCTAACCTTCTTTTTCACGTCAACAACTTTTTATAAATTTAATATTGTTATAATTCAACACTTTGGCATAATAAGAACATATTATAACTATCTCCAGCATATGATTTTCACAACATTATTATGCTATGGTATATTTAATAGTTCGGCAATATGTTTGCGTATTTCCCTGTGGTCAGGCTTTATTGCAAAAGCTTTTTTTAAATATTTCTTAGCCATATTCAGTTGCCCCCTTTTAAAATATACATACCCAATTGTATCACAATATGCCGCATTATGGGGTTCACGTTGATAGGCTTTTTTTGCTAACTCCAATGCCCTGTCCAGATTGCCTTCTGGCAGGTTAGCCAGGATGTATGCGATAGCATTACATACATTTATATTATTAGAATTTTTTTTATAAATTCTTTCATAGATCATCAATGCATGGTTATAATCCCCCATCTTTTCTAAAGCAAATGCCTCAAACTGCAATAGCACTTCATCTATGTCATCATACGTTTCTATCTCATGGAAAGCTTTTTCATAATCTTCTGATTGAATTAAAGCATAAATATATACCTTCTTAACCTGCTTCACATCAATAAAAGTCATAGGCAATGCAATACAACGGACTGCATACTCTGCTGTTCTGGCATAATCCTCACAATGAGCATGGGCTATAGCCAGATTATACAAAACTAATGGATTTTCAGGGTCCATTTTTTCAAGCTTTTCCAGAGTGGCAATGGCACCTCTAATATTTTTCTTTTCGCTAAGCAAGAGATGTGCTTCTTGTAATAGCTGTTGTATCTGCTTGTGTAATGCTAACTCTTCCATATATGATTTGTTGTCGCTCGTTTTTGCAATCGATTCATATAATTATAATCGGTACAATCAATGGATAATGGTGTAATAACAATATACCCATTGCGCAACTCAGTTACATCGCTCCCGGCCTTTTCTTCATTCTCAATGGTCCCATCCAATTCCAGGGTAAAAAACTTTCCCGATTGTTTTACAATACGGTATGCATCCCTGTAATACCGTTTTCCTAACTGGGTATACTGAATCCCTTTAATTGCATGACACGGCAAATCAGGATAATTGATATTTAAAAACCATGGATATTTTTTTACATGAATTGGATAATCCTTCAATAATTCCAGTATAAAATATGACGCATCTTTAAAATAATCTGATTCCTGGTAGCTGTCAATAGACACAGCAATACCGCTTACACCAAAAATATATGCTGTTCGTGCTCCAGCAACCGTCCCTGAAAAATATATATCATCACCCATATTGGGGCCATGGTTAATACCGGATATCACCAGATCAACCGGTGGGATCAGCCCGCTGTGTAAACCAATATTGACACAATCCGCAGTAAAACCATCAACAGCAAATGAATATTCATCAATCTGTTCTACTGTAATCTCTGTGCGCATGTGTATGGCATTGGAACAGCCACTACGCTCCGTACCAGGCGCAATGGAAAAAACAGAATAATGATCTGATAAAACCCCCTTCAATACCTGTAATCCCTGCGCATTAATACCATCATCATTGGTAATTAAAATATTCATACGTTACTCGTGATAGTTACTGTACTATAGACATTTTTTATAAAAAATAAATAGGTGCTATAATTGTATTATAGAATACTCCTGTGATGGTGCGTCTATGCCAATCTACGAATTTAAATGTAACAATTGCAACCATATCTACAGCGAACTCAGGAAGATGGGCGATAGTAACCCTTCACCATGTCCTCAGTGCCATTCACATAATACTGAAAAAATTATATCACTGATAAGTGCCTCTGTCCATAAACAATCTTGTTCAGCATGCTCAGCAAAAAACTGTTCCCATTGTAAATAACATTATTCCTTCCCATGCAAGCACTCTATTACCAGATACTATCGCCAAGGGCTACCGTATTGTATTAACTGCTTTTAAATACTTTATATTGATGATTGTCAGCACACAGGCTCCGGCGCATACAACAAAAGTTATAATAGGTATTAATAAAAATATCTTCCCGGTAAAGCTGAAACAAAAAAAGAATAGCGCAAAAAACTCTTTTTTTGTAATGTACTTCATGGAAAGGGCAACTTTTACAAACACATCATCGCGTGGCAATTTCTGCAAAAATTCTTTATCATACGCTACCAGAGAACCTGATTCACTATATTTCCTTAGATACCATACCATCATGCCAATAAACCAGAACAAACCAATAAAACAAAGGCTTACAACAAGGCAGGCAACCCCTATAGAGGTATTTTTAAAATATAACCATGACACAGCAATCAGAAACAAAAGGAGCGTTCCGTTATCACCAATTGTGTCAAGCCAGCCGCCAATCTTTGATACCGTGAACGTAAACTTCGCAACCTCACCATCAACACCATCAAAAATGGATGCCAGTTGAAATAATAATCCCCCTATTACCATGCTCCAGTAGGTAGCCTGAGTTATGCAATAAGCACTTACAATACCAACCATCATATTGATGACTGTCAATATATTGGGATGAATTCTTGTTTTTGCTAATTGCAGGCTAATGGGAATGGAGATACGTTTATTAATATGTTTTGCTATATATCCACCAGTGTTTTCAATAATATACTTTACAATCAATGATTCTGCTTTTTTTACATCATTGATTGAGTTAATTAAAAATTGATCCTCTCGCAATAGAGGTTCATACATCTTGTTGCTTTCTTTAAAGTATGTTTTAAAATTATCAAAATAATGAGGTTGAATAAATAGATTTGATGGCAATACCAGATAGCCTTTTTCTGGTTTTTTATTGTTTGGGCACTCTTCCACAATAATATTTTTTTTTGTTATATAGTGCAATATTGTTTTATTAAAAAATGCCTTTTCGTCACTATCAAGATGAAGAACTATATGCTGTATCCCTGCTTTATGAAGCGTATACACTAATCGCTCAAGAATGTATAATCCACAGATCTTCATTGTATAATCATAGTGTTTACCACTATATATATATGCACCACGTATCATAGAGAAGCCATCCTTGTAGTTTTAGTATGTATCAAAACTATACAACAACATGTAGCATGTAACACATGCTTATGGCAACAACATACTATCGCATTGTCCTCACTATAAATCCAATAAAAAATTGAATAATAGCAATGTTTCATTAATACCGCACAAATCTCTCTATTTCGTCAACCTGTTTTTTAAATAGTAACGATAACATTTTACTTGACTTCAACATTTAATCTATTATATGATTCCATACATAATACAAATTTAAAGTATATAAGTCTTATAAAGGAGATAGCAACATGAAATATTTCAATTTTATTTCATCAACCATGGTTTTGTGCTTATGTTTAGCTATATTTACATCACCTCATGCACAGGAAAACACTACAAAACAATTTAATCCATTATATGATGCAGAGGCTGTAATCCAGCGCTTAAGTTATGATAATTTTAAAAATATAAAATTATTAAGAACGGCTATTTACAACTTTGGAGGTGGCGAACAGGAATTTAATAGTCTTGTTGATACCTATGCAGAAGCCAGTGCACTATATTTCAGAAATGAAATGGTTGCTTCGGCTAATCTCTTTACCAGGAATGAAAAAGACATTAAAGAGGTAGCCTTGCGGTTGGCAAAAATATATAAAGATCAATCTGAAAAATTACATATTAATGTAATTAAAATGGGAGTGCGTCATTCGCTGAAGGCATCCATCGAACAGGCAAAACCAAATCCCTCTGTTGAGCCATTAATCAGCAACGCAAGTTATGCTATTAAAAGTGCAAATGACTATCTTATACGATCAAAACCAGTTGATGCTATTTATTACTTCAGGAGAGCTAAGGAAAACTGTTTCAAAGTATACCAGATATTAGGAGAGCAGTTGCCTGAAGAATATAAAAAAGATGTTGTAGACAATCAAAATAAAATTTATATAGCAAAAGAAAAGAAGAATTAGTTACATATTATTCATCTGGTTTTGTCTCTTCAGGGTATGAAATGCAGCTAATCGCACCTGCGAGTTGGGGTGTGTTAAAAAATTAATGACGACTTCTTTATCATTTTCTTCTAGCCTATAAAGCTGTAATGCATTTAATATTGCTATAGTAAGGGATGGCATAATATTATTTTTTTCTTTTAACATGCCAATCAGGGTGTAATAGATCTGTGTATGTCGTATGTTCAGATTACGTAATGTTGCCATAATAACACTTATAGACGAATCATGTAATGCCCTGACAATAACATCAACATTAACGTATTTTGTAGAAAAATCATCTATACTGAGTAAGCCGACAATTGCAGCTTCCCTGATAAGCCAGTCCCCATTGGCACAATTAGAGATAAAAACTGAAGCATCACGGGGGTCCCTAAATTGAGAAAGTGCCATTAATGCACTCCACCGCACATTATCATTGCTGTCTTGTAATGCAATATCCCTGATAATAGGGCGTGCCCTTTTGATTGGCCTTTGAATAAGGATTTGCAATGCTTCAATCCTTACAGCATTGTGCGAATCATTGAGAGCTTTAATAATAAGATTTTCTGCCCGTTCATTTTTAATACTGGAAACAGCTTTTATTGCTTCTACTCTTGTTTTCCAGTTGTTACTATTATATCCCTCTTCATAGTACGACAAAATAGTATCAGATCTTGTTAGTGGTTTAACAGAACTACAGCATAGTATTATTAAACATAATGATATACAATAACTAAAAATCCTTTTTTCGTAAAAGCCGATCAAGTAAACCATCCTCCTGCTTCCGCTTTATGATGATATTCTTTTTTTCATCAATACTATATGTATCAAACCATTTTGATAAAATATAATCAGGAACAACAACAGGAGCTTCCGGCGGCTGTTGATATGTTACCTTAGTTTCCTCTCTATCTTTTAAAATGTATGATTTCAAAATGTTTTTATCTTTGTTAGCTACCTCAACATTGCCCTGAAAAATTACCACCCGTGTTTCCAGCTGTGTTGCTATAATCCCAAAATCAGTTCCCCGTACACCAGCAATTGCAGTTGGTGTATATACAACTAAGCTGTTACCTTTCATAGTTTTTGCAGCAATAACCCGCAATTTCCCGGTGATTATCTGAATCCTCGTTGGTTGATCAGTTAACTTTAATTTAATATCCTGCACATATAGAACCGAAATCTCTCGTATAAACAGTTTACTCCCATCATTTAATACAATAGAAACAAATGATTTTCTGCCAGTTCTTATTTTATCATTTCCATCTATGACAGTCCCTTCTTCGGGGATAATCCGTTTACCTGTTATCATAGAGGTAATATCTATGTCCCCGGATAATTCCAGTATTTTCCCAACGGGTTTTGCAAAAGAATTAATACTCATTAGCAGAAGAATTGCCATCACAGTTATAATTAGTCTTTGCATCACAAACCTCCAGTTATAATATACACTTTGACTATAATTTATAATATAGTATCAATTATGCAAAAAAGGAAAATAATTATTATTTTCTAATATCATACAATAGCATATATTGATAATAAAATTTTTTTATACGTTCAATATATCCCTTCGTCTCAGCAAATGGTACACTGATAGTAAATAAATCTTCACTATCGTGTTTCCATTTCAAAACATTACCAATTCCTGCATTATATGCGGCTGCAACCAATGTTATATTATTATTTAAATTTTTCATTAACCATGCAATATAATACGTCCCCATCTCTATGGAAATACAGGGCTCTCGCAATACATCTTTTGTTATAGTACCATATCCTGTTTTCCTGGCAATATCTTTCGCGGTAGGGAGCATAAGCTGCATAAGACCAACAGCCCCGGCAGACGATTCTGCATACGGATTAAATAATGACTCAGCCTTAATAACAGCGCAGATGAAAGGCTCCTGAACTGCATATTTTTTTGCTGCACTATTTATGCATGTATCAAATGGCACAGGTAATAAACTATTGATAGCATCAGGTGACATTAAAAAAATATTTTCAGTCAGATTCATCCGCCTTAGCAACTGCACCAAAGCCTGCGCTGACATAAAATAATTGTTATAGCGCAGCCCTAATAAATAGGATACAATATATACATCATTATTGCTGTTACTGGCAAATACTGAAAATTCTCTGTTGATGCCCTCCAGATACCCTATGCTGAAATAATGTTCAATCCTGACAAAATTATTTTTAGAAATATCCTGTAAGGATAATTTTTCATTCAATTTCGGAATTTTATCATATTGCAATTCTGAAACTTTACTAAATGATTTTTTTATAAGAGCAGCCCTCTTTAACCGTTTTGCTTCATCTCTCTCTTTATAGGTTAACATTGCATGAGTGAAAAGCGTTGTTGAAAAATTGAGCGTTTGAATAGCCATAGAAAAATCAAGACTCAGATGGTCAACAGTGTAATCAGGTGATCGCCGTTCCAGCAATATCCAGCTATATGCAGAATCTGGTCTATATGCTATTAAATCATAAAGGATAGTCTGGGCTTTTTCAGGATTCTCTTTGCTGTTTAGAATATATAACCAGAAATAGACTTCATCAGCATATTTCCCCTTAACACCAAACATTGAGTAATATTTCTCTAAATAGTACTGTGCAACTTTATTGCTGGTAATATTATTTTTGGCATATAACCATAACAATTCTTGTGACAGAGCATCATTAGGATAATTAGCTACAAATTCATCTACTGGCTGTGAATTTTTTTCTTTTCGATATATTGAATACAAAGCCTTATAATAAAGGGCTGTTTTTTTTAAGCCATCATCCGTTGTTTCAGCTAACTTATTTACCCATGATATGGCTTCACCCTTTTTAGAATTCCAGAGGGCCCGGACAATAACTACAGCACAATCATCCCAAAAATCACTATTTTTATACTGAGAATATATCTGCTTTATTTCACCAGTCTTACCCAACTGGCATAATGCTTTAATTCTTATGCTATCGAATTCATACCTTATATCGGCATTATCAAAAAATTTATCCCATGTGCTGTCAAGTGATACTATATCACTATAATTTTTGGTATTATATAATGCTTCAACAACCATAATTATATCATCCGGCAACAGAACAATGTCAGGATTTTTTTCTTTAATCTGAAGAATTCTTTTTGCAGCAATCTGAGACCTCCAGCTTTTAGTACTTATAGTAAGCAGCTTGATATAACTTTGCACTGCATACAAATAGCTATTCTGTTTTTCATACAATGACGCTAATTTAAGATACAGCCCCACCAGCGAATCAACATCATGGTATTGTGATATCGTTTTTTCAATAGTTTCTTTAGCCTGCTCAAATTTCTTTAATTGTATCAGTGCATCGGATTTAAGCATCTGCGCATCCCGGTATACACCAGTTTTTTCTTTTTTTATAAGATCAATAAATTTAAGCACGTAGTTATATTCCTGGTAATACATAAATCCTTTTGCAATTTCATACACTGCATCATTATACAGTGGTGAGCGAGTTGATAATCTGCTAACAAAGCTATAGACGGGTTGAGGATAGATAGTTAAGGTTAAAGCCTGCCTTTGAGCAAAACAGCTATTAGCAAAGTGATACATAGCTTTTTTATAATCACCATTTTTTTTGTATGCAATCCCTGCCATAAAATGCTCTGTATACGACAGCTTTTGTTTTTTCTCCAATGTCTGGATGATACTTACACTATCCCCATAAAATCCCAACTGTGATAAACCCTGTGGTAACACAACATTAGTGCACGAGATAAATGAAAATATAAAAACAAACCCGATGATACGGAATAATGCGATGCACCTGCTGTTCATAATTATTCTTCCTCTTTTTCATATTCTGCATATTCTGGCAATTCATGCAATGAACCATTGCTCCATACATCATCATAATATGAATAATCATTGTTTAATTGATAATAACTATCGCCAAGAATAGGTATTAAATATTTTTTTTCATTTTCATCCTGTATGGCTTCCAATTTAGTCTTTAAATACGAATAGATGTACGGTTCATTATTCCCTTTATCTTTTATAGTAAACTTTTTTTTAAACTCTTTATCTTGGAATGTAACATACGCTATAATAGCATACCGTTTAGCCTGTTTTGCCTTTTTTAAGGCTTGAATATATTTATACAGTCGCATTGAATATAACGATGTACGATAGTTATCAGCCATCACCATGTATAGTTTAGCCTGCTCATTATTAGTGTACCCTAAATTACAGTAATGTTTTGACACATAGTCATTTTTCATTATAGGACCGGGTGATACTGAATCCAGCAATTTTTTTCCTTCTTCTATTTCGCGCGACAGTACCATTAAGTATAATCCAATAAGCAATTCCTGAGATTTTCGTATTTGTTTGTATGCATCATTAAATCGAAATTTCATATACAAAAAGCGGGCAAACATATCATAGAGTATTGCTTTCCTGCAAACCAAACGTTCCTGTTCAACCACACTGTTAGAAACCGAAAAATTAATATAATAAAAAAATCTTTCATTATCTTTTAAACCCTTTTCTGCTTTCCTCTGTTCACCTGCTTGCTGGCTGCTCTTCGTTCTCTGGGAAAAACCATCGTCATGATATCCACACAATGTAGCACAGATCACAAGGAACGAACACATGAAAAAATGTATTCTTCGTCTCATTATTATACCTTTGTTCATTTTCTTTTGGGCATTTATTTTTATCATATTTTATGATTGACTGTACACTCTTTTTGATACAAAATAGTATAAAATTATAGTAAAAATCAGGAAAACAACAATGAAAAAAACTACCATCATATCCTTATTATCGATTGTTTGTTTAACATTACTTATCACCTGTACTTCATTTGACCCTGCAATGTTTCAAAAAAAACCTACCATACAATTTCATAGTTTCCAATTTAAAGAAATTACTCTTAATGATATGACAACTCTTTTTTCAATAGAAATTGAAAATCCTTACCCTGTCACATTGTATGTAGATTCAATTCAAAGTCAAATAGATATTGATTCACATACATTGTTATCATTACAATCTAAAGATTCATTGAAACTATCAAAACATTCTAAAGCAATCAAGACATTTGCAGTAACTATAACCTACCAACAACTCTTGCAGGCTGTTAACAATTATATTAATCGTGATTCCATAATGCTGTCAATCAAAGGAACTATTGGTTTTTCCTTACCACCATCAATGCAGATCGTAAAACCCATTAATGTCCCTTTTACAATAAAACAGGAAATACCAACCATCAAGCCATCAATAGATATTGCACATTTTAAGATTATACCGCCAACCTTAAATGAACTTGCCACCATGGTGAAAAACCGTACTCTTACTATCAGTATGCTGGAACTCAACCAGGTATTTGCTGATATACAGGCGTTCAGTCAGGGGAAAAGCATACCTGATAGTATATTGCAATTGGATATTCCTCTATCCATGTCATTTGACATTATCATCAAGAATAAAACTAAAGCATTGCTTACCGGCAAATCTATTGATTATAATTTTATATTGTATGATACAGAGATAGCTAAAGGTAAACCTACAATACAATCAGTGAACGGAACCTCTACAATCAATTGTTTAACGGTACTGAGTACAAAAAATTTAAGCAAAGGCATTGTTACTGCTCTTCCTAAAAAAAATATTCACTACATGATGAAGGGGTCAATGCTATTGGATGCCAGTTTCAAAGATTCAACTATGCCAATACCATTTTCAATTAATCACGATGGAACTATAAGCTGGTAATAGTGCATTATAATGGTTATTGACAATTTTAATAATTGACGTATAGAACAAATAATAACATTATGCCATAGAGGAATTTCTAATAATTAGATTCAGGACATTCCCTTGTGGGTACATGTAGTTGAACAAAGTTTTGTCATAGTGTGAATAATGATAATCCTGATTTTTACAGGTGCCCATACGGTTGACCGTAATTACTGCAGGCGAGGTTATTTATGGATGTTATACCTGTCATATTGGCTGGTGGTGCAGGCACACGGTTGTGGCCTCTCAGCAATGAGCAGAAACCCAAGCAGTTCCATAACATCACCGGTGAAGGCACGTTATTGGAATTAACCATCAATAGGTTAAAACCTTTACATCCTGATTTTTGTCTCATTGTAACTGCCCGGATGTATGAAGACATGTCATATGAAGAGTTGCATAAAACCGGGTTAAAGGGAAGCATTATATCAGAGCCCATGCCAAGGAATACCGCCCCCGCTATCCTTTACGCTGCAACCTATCTATCAAAGCTTTATGATGACGCTATTATGCTTATCCTGCCGGCCGACCATTATATTAAGAAAACCGATTTATTTATTCAAGTACTACAAAAAGCCATTCAGCAGGCAAATAACAATTATTTAGTAACTATCGGCATCACTCCCACCTATCCAGAGACCGGATATGGGTATATTAAAGCGTATGATGATCCATCAGAAGTAAAACCTGTTGAAATGTTTGTGGAAAAGCCAAACCTTGAAACAGCAAAAAAATATCTCAGAGAAGGAAATTATTTCTGGAACAGTGGTATCTTTGTATGGAAGATTTCAGTTATTCTGGATTATTATCAAAAACTTATGCCACAATTGTACAATGCCTTCCAGCCATTGCGTGATCTAACAGTGGAACAGCTTACACAAAATGATGACCTGCCATGGGAGATTAAACGTACTGTATTTTCAGAGATAGAATCAATATCAATAGATTATGGTATCATGGAAAAAGCCGATTATCGCTATGTTATACCCGGCGAATTTGGCTGGGCTGACCTTGGTAGCTGGGCTTCCATTGATGATATACTGAATCCCGATAGCAATATGAACCGTTCATCCAGCTCAAAGCAGGTAATATTCCATCTTTCAAAAAATTGTACCGTTTTTCCTGATAAAAAGCTTATAGCGGTTGTTGGTCTCAATGATGCTGTTGTGGTAGATTCAGGTGATGAAATACTGGTAATGGATAAAAATGCATCGCAGGATTTACGCGAGGTAGTAAATCACATCAAAAGCAAGCCTCAGTAGCGAGTGTTGTTTATAATCAAACGTTGTATCGCTTCTCTCACATTTTTATTAAGCATAGATTCGCTATTCAGCGACACTATACGCATGTGTAAATAATATTCAGGCTCACTATAATAAAAAAGCGGAGCATCCAGAGTATTCAATACCATCCCAAGCATTGATAGTGCTTCATTGACACAGCGCACGATAGCATTCTCTTGTTCTATCTCAGGAACTATCTGTATGTCCAGAATACCTTCAACCTGTTGAATGATCCACCTGAAGCTTAAAGGATCCATGATACCAATGGAATAGCTATACCAGTCGCAGGTACAACGAATGAGTATTTTCTTTTCCCTGTCGCTTAGAATTCTATACGCAGGGCAAAAGTAGTCATTGCATAGTTCTTTCCCAAAAAGGCTATGATCCCTGCTATCGATGCCATCATTTATAGAAGGATGCACCAGACATCCCGGCGTGTTATTAAAAATAAAACCCATAAACGGGCATACATAGGTTGTACTGTCTCTGAAGTCATATATCTTTTTAATGCTGCCATACTTTCGTAGTTGCAGATTATTGATAATCTTTCCATAACTGACTTCGATAGAAGCTTCTGTTAAAAATTGAGACAGCACATTGTGTGATACATTGCGCAAATTGAATAGACCGCAACACACACAACATCCTTTCCCATTCCCGGGCTGACAAAGCGATACCTGTTTATTCATACGACACCATAATCTCTATTAATTTGTACCCAGCAGTTTTATTACTATATCACTATCTGGTGTGCACAAATACATAAAAATTCACGTATTAGGTATAACCGTTATAATTTAACTTGCAATGAATGCATTTCATGAGTATACTGTACTATACAGTTTTAAAATATTCTTATACATCGGCATTATGAACTATCATGACAATCTCTATGAATTATTAGAGGTAACACCCTCTTCATCAAAGAATGAGATTCGTAAAGCATTCTGCTCAAAGGTCAAGATGCTCCATCCTGATACAACAGGATCTAGCAGCGAACGCTTTACCCTTGAACTTCAGAAAATCATCGAAGCGTACCGAATCCTCATGGATGATACACAGCGTGCGCGCTATGATGCTACCTTTTTCAAACAGGCTGCCAAACCACTGAAATACTATATTCCGCAAAAAAGGGTACGCTATTCCATATCATTGAAAGACCTTCTGAAAAACCAGTTTCTCCCAAAAAAAATGCGACGCAAAGACATCATCCACAAATTTGACCATGATATTGAAATAGTTTGCACTCAACAGGAACTGCATAAGGGGGCGATAGCTCTGGTGCAACTTCCCTCGCGTATTTTATGCCCTCTCTGTAATGGGCAACACCGTGACTGCTATCTCTGCAATGGGTTGGGACGTATTGCAAGCCCCTCAACATTTGAGATTGAGCTGCCCGGCGACTTAACAAAAACTACCATCATTACTGTCGATCTTTCCAACTATCGCCCTGATACATTTACCAATTTAACCGTAAAATTTTTAAGGATTAAAATAACAATCATCAGCCCTTAAATCGGATAGTAAGTGAATCACCATGTTTATCATCAAACCCTTCAACCAGCGACATGGTACACACATGGGGTACTGCATCCCTTAATCCATCTGGTGTAAGATATTGAAATGATGTACGGTGCATAAAGGTTTCAACGCCCAATCCTGAAGAAAAGCGAGCTGCCCCACCTGTTGGAAGAACATGATTGGTTCCTGAATAGTAATCGCCCACTGCCACAGGAGCATAGGCGCCTAAAAATAATGAACCAACATTCTTTATCTGTGTAAGATAGTCCATGGGATTCTTTACAATAAATTCCATATGTTCAGGAGCATAGTTATTGGAAAAATCTATTGCTTCTTCTACCGATGAAACAAGCAATATCCGTGCATGCTGCATTGCTTTTCTCTTAATCTCACTCCTTCCTCGTCCGGAGGACAAATCTTCATCGAGGTATTCTATTACTTGTTTTGCCAGCCTTTCCGATGTTGTTACCAAAATTGCAATGGCCATTTCTTCATGCTCAGCCTGCGACAGTAAATCCCATGCCACCCACTTTGGCTGAGCACTATCATCAGCAATAACAAGCACCTCACTTGGGCCTGCCAGGGAATCTATCTGAATAATGCCCTGACTGAATAGATAAGCCTTTGCTGCCGTCACATAGATATTCCCCGGACCAACAACTATATCAGCTTTTGGTATTGCTCCACTGCCATAAGCAGCTAAGGCTATCCCCTGCGCCCCACCTGATTTGATGATGGTTGTAATCCCTAAAAGATATGCCATCGCACCAATATATGCAGGAATTGATCCGTCGTTAGCCGGTGGTGTTATGATTTCAATATTTTTACACCCTGCAATCTGTGCAGGAATAACTCCCATTAAGACTGAAGATGGATATGAGGCTTTACCACCGGGAACATAAATGGCAGCGCTGTCGATAGGCTGGTAAAGCATTCCCAGGGTGATACCATCATCACGGGTATATAAAAAAGAATCTCTTTTCTGATGTAGATGAAACTCTTTAATATTGTCTATAGCCTTTTTAAACGAGTCGATAACATTTGTATCAGTCTTTTCATATGATTGCGCAATTTCCTCAATTGTAGCATAAACAGAGGATAATGCAACACCATCAAACTGTTTGGTAAATGCAAGCACAGCCCTCTCACCCTCTTCACGCACCCTCTGGACAATGGGGATTACAGTATTAACCATAATTGATGTAAAGTCTGCACCAAAGCGCTGAAAAAGTTTATATAGATCATCCTTTGTTAACTCTGATAGCCTCTCAATCTGTAACATATATACCTCTTTTAATCTTTGTTTAGTGTTATTTTACATTCATTATTATAGATAATGTCTTGACTATATAATTAATTATTATTATACTACACAAACATTGCCGTAAAAATATTTATGGAGGGTCTATGATAAAACATTGTGTAATTGCTCTTGTAATATTAAGTTTACTCTATCCTGTTGCATGTAAAAAATCAACTATTACTCCAAAACTTTTTGTGACCATTCAAAATGAAATGCTTGAAAGTGATATGCAACCTGCAACAAAAGAATCAATCGTTGCAAAATACAATCTTTCCCTGAAAGAATATGAAGAATATGAAAAAAAAGTTGAAAGCGATCCCCAATTAAAAGCTGATGTTGGGAAAGAGCGTCTCAATATTATGAAACAATAGCTATAAAAGTCTCAACAATTTTTTCACGTTTTGATCAGCAATCCATTGTGCATTTTCGCCAAGCAATTGTATGCTATTGTTGTATCGTGAATAATCAAGGAGGGGAAAATCGCTACCAAAAAGTATTTTCTCTTTTCCACATATTGTAATGGCTATCGAATAAATAGTATCACTATAAAGAAAGGGTGATGCAGCGCTATCATAGTAGACATGCTGCAAAGATTTTTTTACCTCAGGCATCAATTCATAAAATAGTAGCCCTCCACCCCAATGTGAACAGATGACCGTTGTGTTTGTATACTGTGACAGGAGTGCATATAAGCGCTGCATATCGGTAGTATACTTACCGGTATAGATATGTCCAACAGGTTCATTGACATGCAGGCATACAGGTAATTCCATATCCCCTGCTATTGCAAGGATGTTACTTACTATGGTTTCCTCTTCTTCAGTAAATCCATTAACATAAAAAGCAACCTCGCCAATACCATATAATCCCATCTGTTTAATATTTTTTATTTGCTGATACATATCAGTATCCAGAGCTATCGCCCCAAATGCATATACTTTACCCTTATGTCGTTCCTGTACCATAGCCATATATTCATTGTGGCGCTGTGCATAGTCATTTCTTTGCCATGTAAATCCCAGCGCAACTGATGCATCAACACCATTGTTTTGCATGCTATCAATCAATAGGGCATCATTGGCAATTTTTGCTTTCCCATAGTAGAGCAACGCAAACTGTTTATCATCACAGTAGCGATCTTTATGCACAATCATATCATCAGTAAAGATATGAGCATGACTATCTATAATCATTGTGCTATCCTATAATGTATTGACATAAAACAGGTCATCTGTTTAAAATTAACTGCATTTCCATGCTATGAACAATGACTATGTACAACATAGAATATTTTTTGGAACAAGCAAAAGAAAATTTCCATACACTGCGTGTTATCGGTGAAGATGGCAATACTAAGTATATACACAGTAAATATTATCCTACCAGAGAAGCATCATATTTAAAGGATATTGTCAATCCTGAAAAATATGATGTTTTAATAATTTTAGGTATTGGGCTGGGGTACCATTTAGCATATTTAACTGAGATAATCCATAGCTTTACCCACATTATATGCATTGATATAAACAACTACCTTACAAATGCCTGTATACCTGAACATATACATTTGCTGCTACAAAATCCTGCAATTGAAACCATCATCATTGATCCATTGATGCCTGAGCAGCTATACAAACTGCTTTCAATCAATTGCAGCAAAGGGATACAGGTTATTGACCACCAGGCGTCGTTTGCTGCATTCCCATCTGCTTTTGCATCCATTAAAAATATAGTCCAGCAAATCATACAAAAATCCCTATCCAATCAACTGACAACAAACTATTTTGCAGCTCGCTATTGTAAAAACGCTATCATGAATATACCCCCATTGCCCACATGTTACCCGGTGATACAGTGTAACAACATGTATCACAATATTCCCTGTATCATTGTTGCTCCAGGACCATCCTTAGAGGAAAGCCTGCCTTTATTATATAAAAATCAAAACAAGGTATATATCATTAGCGTGGATTCAGCCGTTAAAGTGTTATCATCCTATAGTATTGAACCAGATTATATTATTACGATAGACCCCCAACCAATCGTTTATGCTCACCTTTTTGGGGTACACCACCACGCTATCATTGTTGCAATGCTGACGGCTCATCCTGCCGTTTTTTCATCGCCGGTTATTGTATCACTGAACAGTCATCCATTGTGTCAGCTTATTGAACAGGTTTTCCCTGCAACCATTGGTTCAATCGATAGTAGAACTGGCACTGTCCTTGGTGACGCTGTATCCTTTGCGCAATTTTCTGGATTTTCTCCTATTGGCATAGCGGGTGCTGATTTTTCATTCCCTCATTTCATAACCTATGTACGCTCCACAGAATATCACTATCGCTATGCAGCAGCTCATACCCGGTTATCCCCAATTGAAACAAGCAATATGCAGTATATCTTCCAGGCATCAAAAGGTACGCTTGTTGAGCAGCGATATTCAAGGAAGGTATTTATCCAGTATCGCAACACAATCGATGCACTTATCTACAATACCATTACCTACCAGATCAATGTTTCAGGGCTTCAATTGAAAAATGCTGTACCACTATCTACAGAAGATTTCTTTACCTTGCCAGCAATCATGCACTATCATAAAAAACTATCGCCGCAGGCTTTGAAACAGCCCATGGATATTCATTGGGAGCGGCTATATTCATATTTATACAATGATAGCATTTTTAATGAGCTGATGAAAGCTTCTAAGGTAGGCGATAGTTATGCTTCGCAATTAAAACTATTATTGAAACTTTTACTACAAAAGAGGTAATACTATGCGGATTGGGGTTACTGGTATCTACGCTTCAGGGAAAGGCACTGTTTGCTCCATGTTTGAACAGTTAGGAGCGACAGTTATTGATACTGATATCATTGCACGAGAAATTGTTACCCCGCCAAGCCCTGTTCTGGATTCTTTAGTTGCTACATTTGGCAGGGACATTCTCAACCCTGATGGAACGCTCAATCGACGCTATGTAGCCAATATGGTATTTAACGATGCGAACAAGGTCAATGCACTCAATGCTATTACTCATCCAGCAATACTCTGTGAAGTACTGCAAAGAACATCCAATCATTCAACCATCTACATGGTCAATACCCCGCTCCTTTTTGAAACTGAATTTTATACCTATATGGATAAAACTATAGTGGTTATAGCCAATCAACAACAGGTTGTAAAGCGGGGACAGATGCGTGATGGTATTACTGAAAGAGAGATCAACGAGCGATTGCAGCATCAAATTTCACTTAATGAAAAAATGAAATTAGCCGATTATATCATAGATAATTCCAAATCATTAGAAAATACTAAAAAGCAGGTTGAAGAATTATGGAAAATTTTGATTTCAATGAAAAACCAGTAGCAAAGGAAAAAAATGTTTTCCTTCTGCATCTGGATATCCCGCGAATAATCTTGATTTGTGCTGTTATCATTGGTATTGTTGTTACTACTTTTCTATTAGGTATGAACTTTAGCGAAAACAAAGTCGTTTCTAACACTGCACTGGTATCTCCTGATATACCCAATGATACACTTGCACAGCTTGATAAAGGAATCGATTTAGGAACTTCACCACAAAATCCCGATTTTTCAACACTTGATAATGCTCCTGACAGCCTCACCGATACTCTGCCCAGGGTTGAAGAACCAAAAACATACACAGAAAACGTCACTAATAAAGAAGCTAACCCAGGCTTTTCGTTAGCCAACAATGATATTCTTTCAACTCAGATAATTGAACAAAAAGAAATGAAGAAAACCACACCTGTTAAAACCACATCCAAAAAAAATACCGCTACAACAAAAAAGACCGTAAAGAAAAAGCAAATCGTTGAAGTGGCTCAAACTGAAGAAATTCCTAGTAAAAACAAAGCACACCGTTCATGGTCTATTCAGGTAGCATCATATAACACAATATTCAAAGCTCAAAAAGAAGCAAAATATTTACACTCAATGAACTATGATGCCTTTGTTGATAAAGCAGATATTTCGGGTAAAACATACTATCGCGTAAAAATTGGACCGATTCTAAAAGAAGATAAAGCAATAGGTATGTTACAGGAAATTCAATCAATCGATAAGTACAAAGAAAGCTATATTGTAAAAGAATAATTTTGTTATCCTGCTACTCCCTGCAGCAGGATAACTATTATTGTTACTAATTTCTTTGTATTATTCTTTAACTTCATATAAAACAGCAAAATCCGTTACTTCATCATCACCATCTAACTGCACCAATATAACACCAGCAGCAGCTCTTCCCTGGTATGATATATCCTTAGCTTTTAACCGTATCGTCATACCTTTCTTCGAAGCTATTATTACTTCATCCTCAGGATACACTGACCTTACTCCAACAGCATATCCATTCTTATCATGTATCTTCATATATGCCATACCTTTGCCACCTCTTCCTTTGGTCGCAAAAAGGGCATACTGTGTTTTTTTACCATACCCCCGTGAGGTGACAACACACAGGTCAGAGTTTTGTTTTACAACATCCATTGCAATAATCTGGTCATCAGTTCCAACACGCATACCAATGATACCAGCGGAATTTCTTCCCATGGCACGCATCTTGGCAATATTTGTACGTAACAGAAGACCTTTTCTTGTAGCAATAACAACATCATCTGAGCCTTTTACAACTTTAACGTCAACCAGCTCGTCATCCTTATGAAGATTAATAGCTATAATGCCACCCTTTTTTACATTACTAAATTCTTCCAATGCTGTCTTTTTCATAATACCATTTCTGGTTACCATGCATAAAAAGTTCTGGCTAAAATCATCCACTGAACACATTGCTGTAATTATCTCTCCTGAAGCTAAATTAATAATACCTTTCAATGATTTACCACGGTTATTTTTAGAAGCAATAGGTATTTCATAAACCTTCATCCCAAATATCTTACCCTTATTGGAAAATAACAATAGCATATCATGGGTTGAGGCGATAGTCATCATAGAGATAAAATCTTCTTTTCTAGAGGACATGCCTATGACACCTTTCCCCCCACGCCCCTGTTTTTTAAACGTATCCGCTGATAGCCTTCGAATAAAACCATCATTCGTGATGGTTATGACCATGTCTTCTTCAGCGATCAGGTCCTCAGCATCAAAACTTACCGATGTATCTTCAAAGATTATCTCCGTACGCCTGCTGTCATTATATTTAGCTTTAATAGTCAGCAATTCCTCTTTTACGATTGCATATATCTTCTTTTCACTTTTTAAAATAGCAGATAGTTCTTCTATTAAAATATGTAATTCTTTTAATTCATCTACGACCTTTTTTACCTCCAGGCTGGTTAGCCTCTGTAACCGCATTTCTAAAATAGCTTTAGACTGTATCTCCGATAATTTAAACCGTTTTATAAGATGGTCATTCGCTTCTTCAACCGTTTTTGATCTTCTAATAATCGCAATCACTTCATCAATATTGTCTAAAGCTATTTTTAAACCTTCTAATATATGTGCCCGCTCCCTTGCCTTTGCCAGATCATACTGGGTGCGTCGTGTTACAACAATCTTTCGGTGATTGATATAATGGAATATCAATCCTTTTAAATCCAGCAGTTTTGGCTGATTATTAACAAGAGCCAGGAGGTTAATCCCAAAGGATGTCTGTAACTGTGTATGTTTATAGAGTTGATTGATGATAATGTTTGTTACTGCATCCTTGCGACATCCTATGACAATGCGTAATCCTTTCCGATCCGACTCATCCCGCAGTTCATTGATACCTTCAATTACCTTATTATTTACCAATTCAGCTATTTTTGCAATAAGAGCTGCTTTGTTCACCTGATAGGGTAATTCTGTTACAACAATCAGTGACTTATTTTTTTGTTCTTCAATATGCAGTTTGGCTCTAATTATTACACTTCCCTTTCCTTTAGCATACGCTTTCACCATTTCTTCTGAACCAACAATGGTAGCTCCGGTAGGGAAATCAGGTCCCTTAACAAATTTCATAAGTTGCTTAACTGTTGCATCAGGCGTATCAATCATAAACACAATTGCATCTATTATTTCGCCTAAATTGTGTGGAGGAATATTGGTTGCCATACCAACGGCAATACCTGAAGAACCATTAACCAGCAAATTGGGAAAAGCAGAAGGAAGTACTACAGGCTCTTTGCGGGTTTCATCAAAATTTGATACAAAATCAACAGTATCTTTATCAATATCTTTCAGCAACTCCTGAGCAATCGGTGAAAGACGAGCCTCTGTATAACGATATGCTGCCGGAGGATCTCCATCTACAGAACCAAAATTACCCTGACCATCAATGAGTGGTAATCTCATCGAAAAATCCTGTGCCATTCTAACAAGCGTATCATACACTGCGGCATCACCATGGGGATGATAATTACCAATAACTTCCCCTACTATCTTTGCTGATTTTACATATGGTCTGTCACTGCGCCATGCACGCTCATTCATTGCATGTAAGATACGCCGGTGTACAGGTTTCAGGCCATCACGAACATCCGGCAGTGCTCGTCCAACAATGACGCTCATGGCATAATCAAGATATGAGCGTTTCATTGATTCTTCAATCTCTATATTTACCACTTTTTTGTCTTTTTTTACATCTTCCTTCATGTTAACTATTTACCTATTATTTGAAAAGATTTCTGCATAATGCTCGATAGTTATGGTTATAAATCTAAATTCTCTACCATGTGTGCATTTTCTTCTATGAATTTTCGTCTTGGTTCAACTGCATCACCCATTAAAACAGAAAAAACCTCATCTGCTTCTACCTCATCCTCCAGAGTAACCTGCAGCAATGTCCTTTTCTCAGGGTCCATGGTTGTTTCCCATAATTGTTCGGGATTCATTTCACCTAGCCCTTTGTATCGTTGTATTGCAACTTTTGATTTATCTAATTTTTTTACTAAGGAATCTCTTTCTTCATCACTGTAAGCATAGTATTGTTCTTTGCCAGCCTTAATATTATACAATGGAGGCTGAGCAATATATAAGTATCCATTAGCAATAATCTCAGGCATATATCTAAAAAAGAAAGTGAGCAATAACGTACGTATATGTGATCCATCAACATCAGCATCTGTCATGATGATGATCTTATGATACCGACATTTTGCAATATCAAATTCACTTTCACCAATACCCGCACCTAAGGCAGTGATAATAGTCTTTATTTCTTCATTTGAAAGAATTTTATCTAACCGCGATTTCTCAACGTTCAGAATCTTTCCCTTTAAGGGCAAAATAGCCTGGAATCTTCTATCTCTCCCCTGTTTAGCTGAACCACCTGCAGAATCACCCTCAACCAGATAAAGCTCACACAATGACGGATCACGTTCACTGCAATCCGAAAGCTTGCCCGGGAGAGTGTCATTTTCTAAAGCATTTTTTCTTCTTGTAAGATCTCTTGCTTTTTTGGCAGCAATTCGGGAGCGTGCTGTATCAATACATTTCTCAAGAATTTTACGTACTGCCTGTGGGTTCTCTTCAAAATATTGTGTAAGATGCTCATTGGTAATTGATTCAACTATGCCTTTTACCTCACTATTACCCAGCTTCATCTTGGTCTGCCCTTCAAACTGCGGATTAGGAATCTTAACGCTGATAATTGCCACCAGACCCTCACGAACATCATCTCCTGAAAGCTGGGGAATCTTTTTGTCATATCCTTCACGCCTTAAAAATTCGTTTAATACACGTGTTAATGCTGATTTAAAGCCTATAAGATGGGTCCCACCTTCTTTTGTGTGGATGTTATTTGCATAGCAATACACCGTTTCTGTATAAGTATCTATATAATCAAGGGCTATCTCTACATCTACATTATTCCTGGTATCATGTAAATATATGACTTTTTTGGTTATTGATGTTTTATTTTCCGTTAAACTCTGAACAAACGAAACAATACCACCTTTATAATAAAAGAGATGTTCCCTGCCTTTACCCCGTGAATCCTTTAACGTTATTTTAATGCCACTATTCAGGAAAGCCAGTTCTCTCATCCTTTTGGCAAGTGTTTCAAAGTGGAATTCTGTCTCTTCAAAAATCTGTTTATCAGGCCTGAAAAGTACTCTTGTACCTGTTTTTTTTGTTTCCCCTAAATCTTTAACCTTATCAGTAGGAACTCCCCGTTTATAGCTCTGAAAATATTTTCTGCCTTCTTTATATACTTCTACTTCCATATATTCTGAGAGCGCATTAACAACCGATATACCAACACCATGGAGACCCCCTGATACCTTATACGACTGATTATCAAATTTACCTCCGGAGTGTAACTTTGTAAGAACTATCTCCAATGCAGACGTTTTATAAACAGGATGTATATCCACCGGTATACCACGCCCATTATCTATAACCTCGACAGAATTATCATTGTTTATTGTTATACTGATAGCATCACAAAAACCAGCTAAAGCCTCATCTATAGAATTATCAACAACCTCGTAAACAAGATGGTGAAGCCCATTAATATCAGTGGAACCAATATACATTGCAGGGCGTTTACGTACTGCTTCAAGTCCCTCTAGAACTTGAATTTTATCTGCTCTATAACTTGTCATAATTTTTTACTCCATACTGTATCGTTTATCTGTCCATACCGTTTAATCACAGTATATGAACTGACCCTTGTTGTTACTATGCTATCAATGCACACAGCCATTGTTTTGTCATCACCCTTAATATTTTGCAGCAGGATAGCATTCATACCGGGTGACTTAGCCACAGTATCACAATTTAATATTGCAACCAGCTTTGTATCAGATACGGCTTTTCTGTCACCTATGTGGACAAACATTTCTTCTCTTCTTGCTATATTTTTCCCTTCCAATGGTACATTTTACCGCATTCACTGACAAAAAGTTTACAAATTCAGAACATTTTTTTAGAATTACTGCTTGTGATAAACTCAATTCATTTGCATAGATGGGATGATCAACCATAACATATAATACCTTATTTACTATTTTATAAGGATAGCTATGTGTTGCAATAATATCATCTACTACATTGGGCCATAAAGAACGTATTTGTTCCATTATCAGATCATCCGACAAACCAATCTCAGAAATAACATCATTCACAATATCATTATATGAAACAGTTCTATGGTATCGTTTTTCTTTATAACGAAATTTCATTGTTCAACTACCCTGTTATTTATAACATTAAAAAGCTTGTAGTTATTGATAAATTGAATATCGCTCATATTTGCGCAGGTTATAATAATCTGGTGATTATTGATAGTAAGCTTGTGTATTACATTTATTCGTCTTTCTTCGTCCAATTCTGATAATACATCATCAAGCATGACAATAGATACCTGACCACTCATAGCATCAACAATGTTAACCTCCGCCATCTTCATAGCTATTGAAGCTAATCTTCTCTGCCCCGTTGATGCATATGATTTAAAAAATTTTTTATTCATCCCCATTACACAATAACTATCTCTATGAGGTCCTATTGTTGTAGTCCCCCATTGAATATCAATATTTCTTTTTTTTAACAACATTTGCTGTATCGATTGTAAAGAGTTATTATCACATTGAGTGGTATATATAATCTCAAGATTATCATCAAATCCTGAAATCTCTTTATACACCTTGTTAAAATGCTGATTGAATATATTAATATACTGTACTCTTTTTTTAGATATCTTATAAACACAATCAGAATACATTGTGTCCCAGATGTCAAGCTGTTTAATTATGTCTCTTTTAAATTCAAGAACTTTTAATAATTTATTGCGGTTTTTTAATATTTGTTTGAAGTTACTTAAAAGCTCAAGATACTCCCTGTCAATTTTTGAAAAAAAACGATCATAATATTTTCTTATTGTATCAGGTGATCCATAAATTATGGATATATCATCCGGGAAAAAAGCCACTAACTTAATTATACCATAAAATTCTGTTAATTTCTTTATTTCTTTGCTATCTATTTTAACTTTTTTAATACTATGATGATCTTCAATTCCTACACCTGCTTCAATTGTCAAATTATGTGAGTTTTTCACATCAACACAGATAAAGTATTCATGGTTACCCCATGTAACAATATCACTATCTAAACAATTTTTAAACGATTTGACGTACGACAGTATATAAACAGCTTCTAATATATTTGTTTTACCCGAACCATTTTTCCCGGTGATAATATTTATTCCCGGTGAAAAAAAAATTGTCTCATTTTCATAATTTCGAAAAGATTTTAATAACAATCTGGATATATACATTACCTGTTACATTGAACGTATCTGAATGGGCATTATCACTGAAAGGAACTCTTTATTGTCTTCAGGATGTAATACCAATGGACTCATTATTCCTGTTACCCCTATAACAACTGAATATGAATCTATCTCTTTTAACAAATCAAGTAAGAACTGAACATTAATACCAACCGTTACAGGCTCTTTAGCATCCGACTCAATAGGCACTTCCTCCCTACCTTCACCCTGATCAGGATAGCTTGCTTCTATCATAAGAGCATTTGATGAAAATTTTAGAAGAATTCTCCATGATGGTTCATTGGTGAATATTCTTATTCTATTGAGTGCATCTTTTAACTTTTTAACCTCAACTACTGATTTCAACAAATAATCGTTTGGTATAACCTGTTTATAATCAGGAAATTGCCCATCAATAAGCCGTGAAACAATTTGTGTTCTGCCTGCCTTGACATGGCATCTACTCTCATCAAATTCAATAAGACATGTATCATGTTCATTCAAGATACGTAATAACTCATTTACCGTTTTTAAAGGAATTATAACACCTTCTTTCAGGGAAACATTCCCTGTGATATCTTTTCGCATCATCGATAGACGTCTGGAATCAGTTGCTACAACCGTCAAAGATTTTTCAGCCTCAGAAGATATATAGACACCATTAAAAATGGGCTTTACCGAATCATTAGCTGCTGCATGAACTGTTTTACTAAGCATTTCATAGAGAGTTTTTGGTTCAATTTCGATAGCATCAGTATAGCTAAAATCTCTAATAGTTGGATATTCTTCAGCAGAAGCCCCAACCAGAACATACTGTCCTTTTACCAATCCAGCTTTTGACGAAATCGAAACATTATAGCCATTGACTTCAAGAGCAACTATGCCATCTGGAAATTCCTTCAGTAAATTGATCAATCGTTTACCACTCAAGGTAAATGAACCACTTCCATCTGCAACAACATCAATCTCTGTTTTTATTCCAATCTCATTATCTGTACCTGTTATAACAAGCGTATCTTTTGTAATACTAAAAAGACACTGTGCTAAAAGGGTATTAATACTTTTTGAACTAATAACAGAATCAGCTATAGTAGTTGCTTTAATTAATTGTGTTTTATCAACTTCTATCAACATTGTTGACACCACCAAGTATATTATTACTAAATATATAATAACCTTATATAAAATAAGTAGTAGTAGTAGTAAATACTTTTTTGTTAATAACTATCGAAAAGTCTGAAATTTTCAGCAATTTCAAAAAAAGTATATTGTTAATAACTATTGATTAAACCTTTAGTAAATAGGAAAAAAAAGCCATTGATAATAAAAATTAAAAAAATAAACCAAATATTATGAAAAAAACACATTGTTTTAACAATTAATTCACAGTATATTAACTTTTTAATTCAGATATTAGTTCGTCTACTATTTCTTTAAAATCAACGTCATCAACGACCATTCTTTCAATATTGTTAATGGCATTTAAAACAGTTGAATGATCCCTATCACCAAACTCTTTTCCTATTTCTATAGTTGTTAAATCTGTCAGCCGCCGTGATAAATACATAGCAATAAAACGAGGTTGTACAACTTTACTTTGTCTGTTTTTTGACATTAATTCATCAACAGTTACATTAAATTTTGATGCAACCTTGACCATTATATCATTAATAGAAACCTTTTTTGAACTATCAACATCAAAAAGGTCTTTGCAGTGGTCTTTTGCCAATTGAAGCGTTATAGGATGATTATAGATATTTGAGACCATACTTAATCTAACTAAGGCAGCTTCCAGTGCTCGTATACTTGACTTTATTCTTCGAGCTATATAATTACAAACTTCATCTGATAATTCAATTTTTATTTTTTCAGCTTTATTTCTGAGTATTGCTTCTCTTGTTTCTAAATTTGGAACTTGAATGTCAACAATCATACCCCATTCAAAACGAGTTCGTAAGCGATTTTCAAGGGTAGATAGATCTTTTGGAGGTCTATCGCTTGAAATAACTATTTGTTTTTTATTATTATGTAGAGTATTAAAAGTGTGGAAAAATTCCTCCTGCGTTTGTTCCTTTTTCTCAATGAACTGGATATCATCTATTAACAATATATCCACATTCCGATATTTAATTTTAAAGCTTGATAGTGTATTAGCGATAATTGCCTGTATAAACTCATTAATAAATTGTTCACAGGGGACATAAAGGACATTAAGGTATGGTCGTTCCTGAATAATCCTGTGCCCAATAGCTTGCATCAGATGCGTTTTACCAAGTCCAGTATCACCATAAATAAATAAAGGATTATACTGCGTAGCTGGTGCTTTAGAAACTGAAATAGCAGCTGCATGAGCTAACTGATTATTAGGCCCAATAACAAAATTTTCAAATGTATAATTGGGATTTAAAATTATTGGAAGCAGCAGTGTTTCTTTCTGCTCCTGTAATTTCGGGGACGATGTTGTTTCTAAATGATCCTTAAAACCATTCCCGGTAACAAATTCGCATATAATATCTTTTCCTGTTTGCTCTTTAATTATAGAAAGAATGAGAGATGTGTAGTGATCAGAAATATGACGTTTAGCAACATCGTCAACTACCTTGATTACAAGAACATCATCATTAAATGCTACCGGTTCAGTATTTTTAAACCACATATTGAATGATTGCTTATTAATATAAGATTCTACCGAACCTAATACTTTATTCCAGATTGTTGTTGAATTTGTCATAATACAAACCTGTTTAGTTATTAACAATTGTTAACAACTTTGTTGATATCGTAATATACGTTTAGCATGCGGAAAAAAGGTTAACTGAGTGCATCAGCATAATAACTATAGTAACTATGATACTGTATTGTCTCTACTTCAGCATAAAGGTTTTTTTTTGCAACCAATTAATAAATAAAATTGATTTAACGAATGAATTTTTTTATTATTATGGATATAGTGAGAATAAGTCCTGATATTGTGTGTATAAAATGTTGATAAATCAATATTTATAGTTGAAAAATATTAAATCATGTGTATTTATTGTTAATAATTTTTTCATTATAAACATTATAAAAAGGAAGCAACTCTATGAGCGTTATAATAAAGGATATACAGAGAAATAACACTGAGATTATACGAGTGGAAATATCAGAATTTAAAGGCAAAGAACTTATTAATCTTAGAATCTGGTATCAATCAATTGAGAATGGCGCGGTTGTTTATAAACCCACACAAAAAGGAGTAGCACTTTCAGTTGACAAATTTCATGAGCTACAGGAAGCAGTTTCAAAAATTGCTGAATATCTTCATGATAAAAAATTTGGTACTACTCCTGAAAATGTATAATGCCATACATGTTTAGTTTCAGCAGGGAGTGTATTAGTTGATTCCTTGCTTTTTTTATCTGCATTTCGTCATGTACAATGTTAGGATTTAAAACACCGTTATAGACATCAATAATACAGTACTGTGCACCCTCAGGAAAATGTTTTATGCATTCTAAACATAATTTTTTAGAAGATTGTTTTAGTGCAGTTGCTATAACAAACCATCCTATTTCAAATAATACATAATACATGTTTTCAGGTGTCATATATTTCTTTAATAGTATATTGAATGGCTGAGAGTACAGTTTATTATGAGAGCTTATTGTATTCAAAAAGAGTTCAATCATTCTGTGCTGTGATGAGATAATCAGATTAGTATCACATTCCATTTCAAAAAGGGATGCTATACCGTTGATCCTTTTTGATGAAATATAGTTATCCAGAAGTGAGATCAAATGTCTGTTATTGTAAAAAGCTGCTGCAATGGTTATATCATCACATTTTGCAAGGACTGCATATAAAAGATTGGATTTTATAAATTCATACACCCATTCATCAAAAGACTTTTGTTGAAATAGTGTTACCATTCGCATATGGTGTAAAATGCTATGAACCTGTTCAATGAACGTTCCATAATGGAAATATGGTTTGCTACGTAATTTCAAAAATAAAAGTTCTTCAAATGCATATATTGCTTCGAGAACATCCCGGTATGTTATTTTATGGATTGATTTACCCACATTGATGATATCTGAAATAGTATGCCTGGATATATTATGTTTTATCTTCAGTGAATATTGAGGGTATGCTCTGGAAATAAGGAAAAGATGGTAAGGAGTTAGTAGTTTTTCATTTAATAAATAATAAATAAGCTTTTGGAATTCATCATCGCTCATCACCTCAAGGATAAAGGGCAATGAAGGAAATAGTGTATAGGGATCTTTGAAAAAATGTAAAAATTGTGATTCAAGTTCATAGGTATTGACAGGTCGATGAGAGGTATCCATGTTTATTTTAAAAAGTTTAAAGAAATCATTCTCACAATAAATTGAAAAGGTGTTATTGCTGTTTCGATCATCTGTATCCCGGATAGATGCTTTAATCTCAATGTTTGGCACTTCATTTTCTCCTTTCGACAAGAAATGATTGCTTATTAGTGTAATGTTTAATTTATGTTTCACTATCAAACTCAAACGCAGGGCAATAGTGTTGCTATTATCGTTAAGATACTGCAGTATGCAATGGTGTACTGATGGTGTGCTGGTGGATATTATAATCCGGAAATTGTTTTCTGATGCTATTGATTTGTGAAAAGATACTACAATATATTGATTTGTTGTATCCAATTTTTCTATCATGAAAGGTGATAATGCTAAACCTGAAAGGTTAAAATAACTTTTTAGATAAGCATCGATCTTATGGAACAGTATAGAAAATATAATATGAGAAGCGGCATTATAATACATGTAAATTAGTTTAATAATTTTATTATATTAAAATTCAATAAATAAAAAGGCTATATCATCACTTCTCTCATTTAAAGGTGCAAAATGTTCTAATGTCTGAAGAAGATTGTCACAAAAAGAACCTGATGCGTTATTATGTTGTTTTAAAAATTTTGCCAGTCTGACTTCACCAAATTCTTCATTATGGTCATCTTTTAGTTCAGTAATCCCATCAGTGTATAAAATACATCTATCACCTGATTCATAATGAATTGATTTTTGTTCATAAAGTGATTCATCCTGAATGCCTAAAAAAAGTCCATTGGTATCCAATGCAATAATTTTATCAGTACTTTTGCGATAGTAAAGAGGGCGAGTATGGCCTGCATTGGTGAAAGCTATATTTTTGTGTTCATTATCTATGAGCATATAAAATGCTGTGATATACTGCATATCTAACAAAAGGCCACGCATTTCTTCATTTATCTTTGACATCAGTTGTTGTGTAGGGAATATTTCATATGAATGAATATTGAATGTCATCTTTGCCATGCTCATCACCAGTGCAGCAGGGATCCCATGCCCTGTCACATCTGCAATTAATACTCCAGTCTTTGAATCAGAAATTTTATAGCAATCAAAGAGATCGCCACCTATGTCAGCAATTGGAAGATACCGACCACTGATTGACGGATAAGAAATAAATGAAAAATCTTTAGGTATGATGAATTGCTGCAGCCGTTTGGCATATTCCAATTCTTTTTGTATCTGTTGATTTTTTTCGTATAATTCATCATGAGCTTGTTTCAGCCTCAATAATGATTGTACACGGGCAATGAGCTCTTTTTGATTCAATGGCTTTAAAAGAAAATCATCAGCTCCTATTGATAAGCCTTTGATCTTTGAGTTTAAATCATCTAAACCCGTCATCAGAATAATAGGAATAAAGTCATCTCCAATGTATTGTTTGCATTGTTCTAAAAAACCAAAACCGTCCATGTTAGGCATAACAATATCAAGAAGAATTAAATCAAAATGCCGTGATTGCAAAACGGTAAGTCCTTCTAAACCATCTGCTGCTTCAAAAACATGGATATTATAATTTAATAGAGTATTTTTTACTATTGCTCTGTTTAGTTTACTGTCGTCGATAACCAGAATGTTTTTCGGTACTGTTGTGTTGTGTTGTGATAGTAAAGACATAATGGCAACACCTCCTAAACCACCTTTTTATTTAAGGAAAAAAGAGTGAACTGTTGTTCAATATATGGACCTGACATATAGGCAACGGTGATATCTTTGATTATTTTGTATTCACCTTCTTTTAAAATATTGGGTGCATATATGGGCACATTTATCTGGTCACAGAATAAACGTAATCCATTGATAATTTTAATTCTATCTTTAAAATAATGTATATTACGGATAATATGATCAGAAAGTATTATCATTGATAATTCAATAGTAGATAGATAGTGGAGCAATTGGCTGCCAATGTAGCAATTAGATACAGCACATTCAATTGTATTTTTATCAAGAAAGGATGAATACTTTTCATATTGAGGGAGAAATTCTTCCATTTCGATTTCATCTATTGCAAGGATTAGACCGGGAATTGCAGAAGTAGCAATTAAAGATTGTAATATGTCAATTTGTGTTTTGAGGTCTAATCGTGGTGTCCAGTTGATAATTAAAGGAACCTTTAAAGATTGTTTTAAAATCACATCTTTTAATGAATTGAAAAAGAGTAAATAATCATTAGATGTTACAATACCATTTTTTAGCATTAAATCAAAGTAATTATTTGCAGAAACCATCTGTTTACTAAATACATGGTAATAAGTTTTTTTAAAGGTGGCGTGATGATATACCGGCAGCAAAAACATGTAATCACCTGTCTCGGTTTTGGTATCTATCGCTTTTGAAAAATCATTGATTATATTTTTTTCATTTGAAATAGACAGAAGTGGTGTGTAATGAGATCTAATAGCTTTAATGGTATGTAAAATATTTTTAGCAAAGTTTTTGTGAAATGGCACAATTCCATGTGTATATTGAATCTCTATTTGTTGATGTACCATTTGTAATGATATATCCAGAACCAGGTCCTTACACAATTTATTAAATTCCGCTGTATTTGTCTTTAAAGAAGAGGGAAAAGGGAAAAGTATTGCTATTTCATAATCATATAGATCAGCAATTGTTATATGCCGTTCATAGGGGAAATGTAACTCGCAAATCTTTGGGATAAGTAAAGCTAAATTTTCTATATCATATTCAAAGTTTTTATATCCTCGATATTGATAAAAATCAATAAGAGGCAGAGCTTTTATCATTAAAATTCCGATGGTGTCTATAGAGATTTCCGAAGATAGTAGATTTTCTAAAACAACCGGTAAATAGTGGAATCGCGTTGTTGGCTCATGAAGGAATGGATCAATAAAAATATTCTTTGCAGTTTTGTTAGTTTTTATATATTCCCAGAACTTATCATTACGAGCCATAATAGGACTGAAAATGTAGGTTCTATTTCTGCCATCCGTTTTTGAAGAATAGAGAGCCTGGTCGGCGCGTGACAGCAATTCTGAGCAGTTTGAACCCATGGTGGGATATTCTGCCACTCCTGAACTGAAGCTTACTGAAAAAGAATTATCTGGAATATTTGTTTTAAAACTAATACCTGCAAATTGAAGACGTATTGTATCAATGATTTTTTTAGCTTCCTGAGAAGAAAGTCCGGGAAATAGTATTGCAAATTCTTCACCACCAAAACGTGCAGGGGTATGGTTATTTGATTGTAAAGATTTTAAAATATCAGCCAACTGTATTAATACAATATCACCAATAGGATGGCCATAAGTATCATTAATATTTTTAAAATGATCAATATCAATGATAGCAATTGAAAAACGCTCATGAATTTTATTTTCTATTTCAAATGTAAAACGTCTAAAGAATTCTTTTCTTGTAAAAAGTCCTGTTAAATCATCAGTAACAGACAATAGATAAAGTTCATCATGTTGAATCAGCTTAGCGTGAACTAAAGCTTGTAATTCCTCATGTTTCAATGGTAATGTCAGGTATCCATCAGCACCAGAATCAATGGCAGAAATTCTGTCGTTCAACTCATTGTGAGATCCAAAAACAATGCAGGGGACATAGCGCGTAATTGAGTTTTTCTTAATGATGCTCACAAGCTCAAAAGCATTGATATCGGTAATATCTGTTCCAACTACAATTAAATGTGGCAGCTGATAGGAAATAAAACTTAGTAGTTCCATGCCACTTCTGGTAATAGTGATAGTGTATGGATGGCCAGAAAAAGTTAAATATATGGACCTGATTGCTTCTTCACTTGTTGTCACAATAAAAAGTTGATTATAGTTACCATTCATTGATTCAATGACCAAACGTGTCATTAAGTTTTTTTAATGCTTCTACTGCTGCTACACCATACTGTACATGATTATACTCTGTATTTTTATAAGCGTAGTTTATACTGCTGGATGCATTTATCCGATAAAGATAGGTATGCTCACTATTTTTGATGATATCCAGCACAGCATCACCATCTCCGCCCTGTGTCCCTATACCTGGTATGAGCACCGGAATGTCTTTACCGGATTGCACAAAGATGTTAATGATATCCTTGAGTTGTTTTGGGAATGTAGCGCCAACGACAGCCCCCATTCCTGGCGAGTGCCATTCAAGTATTTTTTTTGCAACCAGCACATATAAGGGTTCACCATTCACTGGTATGTCCTGTATGTCAGCAGAGCTTTTATTGGATGTTTTAACAAGGATATAGCAACCCTTATCGGGATAGTTTTTGGTAAATGGTTCTACAGAATCATATCCAAGGTAAGGGGATAGCGTTACGGCATCAGCACCAAAAAATTCAAACGATTCCCTTGCATAGGCTTGAGCAGTTTTACCTATATCGCCCCTTTTCACATCCAGTATTACCGGGAATCCTTCAGTGTGAAATAGTTTAATGATATCGTTCAAAGCCAGTATCCCTTCCATACCATACTGAGCATAAAAGGCAAAGTTTGGTTTTACGCACGATGGGAAAACATGGGATGCAATACAATTGTTAAGTATATCTTCGTAGAATGCATATATTGTTTTGTGTATAGAATCTTTGAAAAATGGGATATCTTCAATCACTGGATCAAGACCCATGCATACTATACTGTTATATTTCTGTGTATACCACTGCAAACTTTCACAATAATTCATTTCGATAGTTCCTTAAGATAGTTGATATATAGAGAAAAATTTTCGTCATCAAAAAGCACAAAATATACATCTATTAAGAAATTTTCTTTTTGCATAAAATCAAGAACTGTATCAATGGCTATCCTGCACGCTTCATCCTTTGGATAACCATAGACACCAGTAGAGATGGCAGGGAAGGCAATAGATCTACAATTATATTGTTTTGCCAGTTGCATGCTGTTGTGATATGAATTTTTGAGTATTGTAGATTCATGCTGGTTGCCCCCTCGATACACAGGTCCGGGAGTATGGATAACGTATTTTGCAGGAAGTCGGTAGCCTTTTGTAATCTTAGCTTCACCAGGTTTGGCGCCACCCAGCGTTCGGCATTCTTCTAATAGTTGTGGCCCGGCTGCACGATGAATAGCTCCATCAACCCCACCTCCACCAAGTAAAGATGGATTTGCAGCATTGACTATGGCATCAACATCCATTTTGGTTATATCACCCTGTATGATATGGATTCGTTCCAGTATGGTTGTATCATAGTTATTCATAATAACTCCAATCATTTGTGTAAACGATTAAAAAATATTTGTAATCACCCATTTTACGATATTATATTTATAGTATACAAAAATATGTAGCAATTGCAAGCATATTATTGGAAAATTAAAAGTAAGGGCGATAGTTACCATACAATGATACGATATTTTGATATAGTAGTTGTCGGTGCGGGCCATGCTGGTGCTGAAGCAGCTTTAGCTTCAGCACGGCGTGGTTTTTCAACACTATTGGTTACCGGTAATTTAGATACTATCTGCCAGATGAGCTGTAACCCGGCTATCGGCGGATTGGCAAAAGGACATCTGGTAAAAGAGATTGATGCATTAGGTGGTGAGATGGCACTGGCGATAGACGAGGCCGGAATACATTATAAGATGCTCAACAAAAGCAAGGGCCCTGCTGTATGGGCTCCGCGAGCGCAGGCTGATAAAAAACACTATCAGTTGCGTATGAAAGAGGTATTGGAAAAGCAGAAAAATTTAACAATTGTTCAGGATATTGTAGAAAAGCTAATGGTTGAAGGAAATCAAATTAAAGGAATTACAACAATACGAGGACAACACCATGCTTCCCAGGCAGTTATCCTGTGTACCGGGACATTCTTAAAGGGGCTGATCCATATCGGCAATTACAATGAAAAAGCCGGGAGGTTGGGGGATTTTTCTGCAGAGATGCTATCGGATTCATTAAAAGCATTGGGTTTTCCTGTAAAACGTCTTAAGACCGGGACACCTCCTCGTGTAAACGGTAATACCATCAATTTTAACAAGTGCGAAATGCAGCAGCCTGATCCTGTACCAACACCTTTTTCATACCGTACAAAATCAATAGATAGACTACAGGTTCCCTGTTATATAACCCATACAACCGAAAAGACCCATGCCATTATCGTTAATAATTTACATCTCTCTCCACTCTATTCGGGAAAAATTAAAGGTATTGGACCGCGTTATTGTCCTTCAATTGAGGATAAGGTAGTACGATTTTCATCACGGAACCAGCATCATCTATTTTTAGAGCCCGAGGGTTTACATACCAATGAATATTACATTAATGGATTTTCAAGTTCATTGCCAGAGGATGTACAGCTGGAGATGATTAAAACAATACCTGGATTAGAAGAGGTACAGGTTATGCGCCCTGCATATGCAGTAGAATATGACTATGTACCTCCCATTGAATTATACCATACTTTGGAAACAAAAAGGGTATCAGGATTATATCATGCGGGTCAGATAAATGGGACGTCAGGATATGAAGAAGCCGCAGCGCAGGGAATAGTTGCTGCAATAAATGCTGGCAACAAAATTTCAGGTAAATCCCCCCTGGTATTACAACGTTCAGAGGCGTACATCGGTGTTTTGATAGATGATCTGGTTACCAAAGGGGCAGATGAACCATACCGGATGTTTACCTCACGTGCAGAATATCGATTGTTATTGCGGCAGGATAATGCTGATGAACGTATCATGAAATATGGCTATGAAGCTGGACTTATCGATAAAGAATTATATTCTGATACCTTAAAAAAATACAAAGAGATAAACGAGCTTATTCAAAAGATGTCTGCATTGTCGATAGTTGTTGATGAAAAAATAAAGATTATTCTAAGCAAAAAAGCAATTCCAATCGGTGAAAAAGCATCTTTCAATGCAGGGAAGCTGTTAAAAAGGCCTGAGATCACAATCGATGATATTTTGCCTATTATCAATGAACAGGATAGTTCATTTACCATGACATACGATGAGGCAAAGATTGTTGAAATGAGTATTAAGTACGATGGGTATATCAAAAAAGACCTTGAACGAATAAAAAAATTGAAAATGATGGAGAATAAAAAGATACCTGCAACAGTTGATTATAGTACCATACAGGGGCTAAAAAATGAAGCTCGAGAAAAGCTGAAAACAGTAAGGCCTGAAACAATAGGGCAGGCCATGAGAATATCTGGAGTGGACCCATCTGATATTTCAATTGTATTGGTTCACATAGAGTCTTTGAATAAAAATAAAACAGGCGCATAAGTATATTGATAACAATGTATTGTATAGAAATATTATATGTGAATACTTCAACAATCGGTATGTTCCACGTGGAACATTATGTCACATTGGCAATATAATGGGTATAGCATTATAATATATTTTCATAAAACATTACGGATGATATAAGGATGCCCATCCAAAGCCAGCCTGAATGTTATGGGAATATATATCCGGGCCATTGCAGATGACTACCCACAGGAGAGACTCCATTTTATGATGCCAAAAATACGATGTCAAAAGAGGCAGGCTATCGTTATGAAACCAATGTAGATTTCAGCCTGTATTTACGCGGTTTCGCCAAAATTGATAACTTTTGAATGTATCAACTTATCAATCACCATGTCATAAAAGGTCATTAATGACCTGCCACATTACTTTGCGATATTAACAAAATCCCTCCAAGCAATTGGGATAAAAAATATATCTTAAAAAATTTCCATAGACCGAACCAGAGGCATCAACTGATAATTCCTGAAATATGGTGTCGCTCATCTCAGGTAATTCACATACGGGGCATTACGTTTGAAGTCTTCAGGAAAATCAACTTTATTATCAACTCCGCCATGATGGCAATCCTTTATCTCTGCCTTATACTCTGTCATATGGATAGATATTTTAGGAATTTAAAATACTTGTTGCCTATCACTTGAAGAGGGCTTGCTGATGTTGTGGCTATTCTTCGTGAGCTGAACTCCAGGCTTCTCTTTTCTGCCAACTAACTGAAGCATAAGATTGAAACTGCATCTTTACACGGGGCATATATCTTTTCAGCATCTCCCCGGTTCATGAGGCATCATGTACTATATGCCTAAAACATAATAGTAAAAAAATTTCTATTGAAAATTTTTAGCTGAGTAATTACAAGTATTAAACAGTACACTGGCAACTATCTCTTTCGTGCGATGAAATAGTTGTATTAAAAGTGCAAAAGTTGGTATATATGATGAATGCAGGTGATAATATTGATTGTAATGTTATAAATGAAACATTATGGGAATATGCCAGTTTAATTTATGACTATAATAAAATAACAAATATAACTGGATTTCATACTGTTGAAGCTATTTATAAAGAACTTATTATTAAGAGCATAACACCTTTACAAAATTTAAATGTTCCACGTGGAACATCCTTCGTTGATATAGGAACCGGAGCGGGAATCCCCGGGTTGGCATTATTGCTATACTTCCATGGGATGGTCAATGGATTGTTGATAGATTCCAATAATAAAAAAATACAATTTGTAAAGGAAGCTGTGAAAAAATTTGATTTGCACAATTATTGTACCATAATTCATGGGCGTGCTGAAGACCTGGCTCATGATATTCATTTCCGTGAAAAATTTGACTTTGTTGTAAGCAGGGCTTTTGCGCATCCATATATGGCAATTGAATACGGGTTACCATTTGTCAAAGTTGGTGGATTTTATTATATATATTATCAAGTGGATAATTTTGAGCAAAGTATAGATGAAATAAAGAGTACTATTGGGGATAGATTGTACGGTGAATACAGGCATGGCAATGGTGCAGATAAAAACAATAATACGAGTTTGGCAAGAGATGAAAACTATCAGATGAAAAATGTTTTGCAACATGCCGAAGAATGTGGGGGTCATCTGGCATCTCAAGAAGAATTGATGAAGAGGGGGTTGACAGGGGGATTGGTTGTTATAAAAGATAAAACAATGCCATTATGTTTTCCAAGAAAGAATGCAGTTGTGAAAAGAATAATTCATAAATTACGGTAGCTATATGGTTAATAATAAATATAAGATATTTTTATTATTAATGCTTAATTTAATCAGTGTTGGTTTATTAAATTATCTTGCTTATGCTCAGGTTGATAATAGCAGGATTGCGGGGATGATAATAAAAGATGAAAAATTATTAGTTCCTGGTATGGGAGGCGGGGGTGTTCTGCTTGGTTCAACAGAAAAAGATGTTATGATGACCAGGGCAAAGTCTGCTATAAAGACTAAGAGTGCCAATCATGATTTTTTTAAAGATATTCTGAAAGTGGAATGTCAATTAACCTTACCCTTCAATTATCTTTATAAATACAATGAGCCTGAATGTATCATTGGATTTTTCAATAGTACGGTTGAATTTATTGTTGTATGGGATCGACGATGTATACTCATAGAAGGTGTCCCGATATCACAAGGTGTTATGGCAGTTGTATATATCTATGGTAATTATGGGTTAGCATGTTTGCGAGAAGACAATAGGTCATTGTATATATATGCTGAAAAAGGTATAGCTTTAATTGATGAGGACAATAATGATACTATTGACGGTGTCATTATATTTAAAACTGGCAGTTAAGTCAATAGATGAATTTAATGAGAACGATAAGATTATAGTACGCTATACTACGCAATGGAATATTTTGAATTTATTGTTTCATAGATATAATGTGCGTGGATATCGTTTATATTGTATTCATGGAAGATTATATCATCAATTGTATCCATTATTTTTTTTCTGCTTAATAAGTTTTCTTCATGACGCAGTAATATAGAAAATTTTTTTAGTATTGAGCAATTTGCAGGATTAATTTTTTTGATAGGCAATTTCTCAAGATTCCCGCGTAAAACTTTTATGGTAAAAAATTGTGTTTCATAAATATATTGCATAAGTCGGGAGTTCAGAATTGTTACAATAATATCGGGATCAAGTGTTTCATCTACAGGTATGAATCCATTTACATTGTTCAATGTGTAATAACCATTGTTTTCAACGGCAAACATGAGCTTTTTACTGATAAATCTGTAGATAATTTTATTGCTGTTAAGGTAAAAATGCTGTTCGGCAACCTGTTGCAATGTTGTAATGTTATATTTAAAATAATGTCCACTGAAATTGATTTTATATGGTTCTATATCTTTGCCAATGATTATTGGATGGGGGTGGTTATCATCCTGGGAGGGCGCAATATGGTGATTGTTATTCCCGGTTACAATCCCTAAAAAAAATTTAGCTTTTTCCTTCAATGTAAAGTAATTCAGTGATTCGATGTGTTCAAGTATTGACACAGCTTTTCTGGAATAGTTAATGGAAAATATATGTTCATGAGCAATACAATACGTATGTTGGGGTATCATCTGGGATATAGAATCTAATATGTTTGAATTTTTTATATTAATAACATTTTTTAACCGTTTCTTTGAATTTGATTCTTTTTGTGCTGTAATTGATATGGCAGGAGCATACACTCCTTTGAAACAATCACCCCATAATACAATTTCTTTTATAATTGCATTATTAAGTATAAGTTCTCTTGAATTTTTATGAGCTTTAATATTTAGATAAGCTTCAGGAATTAAAAATGATAAAACCCCTGATTCGTTCAATAAAAATAAAGCACGCTCTATAAAAAGGGTAAAACTGTTTACACCGCTTTGTGCTGAATAGTAATTGTTCTTAAATATATTTTTTTGTGTCTGGGTAAAATGAGCACCCCATGGTGGATTGCCTATGATGATGTCATATTTTTCATTATGATGCGGTACAGTAAATATAGTGCCCAGATCAAGGATATCACGCTGTACAATATTGGTTTTCTGCCCGCTAATTTTTTTCATATTCCATTGTGCGATAGAACATGCTATGGGATCTATATCATAACCAAAAAGATTGTTACTGCATATTAAATGAGATGCCTCTTTTTCATGTATACCAAATTGTTTGTATCGTTCCAGTAACAGTTTATAGGTGAATGTAAGGAATTGGCCTGAACCACAGGCTGGATCTAAAATTTTTATGGTGAAGAGGTTTTCATGATAGTGCAATGTATGATCAACAATATATTGCACTATTGCTGATGGTGTAAAGTATTGCCCTTTCTTTTTTTTGTCAGTATTATTTTTAATACTTTGATATATATATCCAATAATATCGCCTGATGTTATTATGTCCCATTGTCGTATCAGCTTTAGCAGATCATGTGCTGCACATAAACCGTTTTCAGAAAGATTAGCAAGATTGGTTGGTGATTCTATCCCATCAGATAAAAAGAATTGAATTAATGAAGTAATTATTTCATCGCTAATATAGGATAAAGAAGGATATATATCTTTTTTTAGTTGCTCTAAGCAATAATCGATATAATGTGTGTTGTGTGTTATGTAAGTATCAATTTTTTGATGCATAGGAACTATCGGTCATATTAATTTTATTTTCATAAAAAACGCTTATATTTACATATCGAATACTTGTGATAAAACGATTAGCATTTGTGAGGGTTCAATGCATGAATTATCTATCATGTCCAATGTGCTTGACATTGTGGTGCAGCATGCACAGCAGAATGGGGCGGTGAAGGTTACAAAAATTCATTTATTAATTGGTGAGCTATCTGATTATATCCCTGAATGGATGCAGAACTATTTTGATTTTGTAAGCAAGGATACAATAGCCGAGAATGCCCAGCTGGTTGTGGAGATGGTGAAGGCATCGTTACAATGTGGTGATTGTGGCACTGCATTTGCATTTAATAAAGATGACTGGCAATTTAGTTGTCCGAAATGTCATTCGCCAAATGTAACGATTGTTTCAGGCAGGGAGTTAACGGTTAAGACTATCGAGATTGAGGGAGCATGAAGCATGATAACTGTTGTCATGGTTGTTTGCGATAATAGATCATATAGACAGGAATGTAAAGACCTTTCAGGAAAAGCAATTGAGCAATAGGAACCATGCAATACTTTTAAACATAAAACATGCAATGACGTCATGGATAATTGCAGACCCTCAATACGTCAACAATCATTAATTTGTCAGGTAATGCTAAAGCTGTTAATGAGAATCTATCGATTATATGGATATGCTACCGAACACCATACAATTGTTGCAAGGACAGGAAAGGATTGCTTCTATTGCTTCCATGAATAAAATTTGATTGCATTCACACTTTATTCATACCGATACTATTACTATATCGTAGTCGTTCAACGCTGTGGTTAACAATAAAGAGTACAATAGGAATTGATGGAATTGTAGCCTATGTTAAAAATAACATTCATCATAAAGCATGGTATGGCTGTTTTGCTTTGCTTATGTATATTCCAGTGTATTGGATATGCAGGCCCTATTGTAAAGATTGAACATGTTGATATAACATCATTCCCCATTGTTAGTATTTCCGGTAAGCTCCATGCAATCCAGAGAAGAAATAGTATAACAAAAGATAATTTTACCGTATTGGAGAATGGGAAGGTTATAAAGGAATTGTCACTGAAGCATGGACAGCTGGATAATGTATATATAGCCTTATGCATTGATACGAGTAAAAGCCTTTCAAAAAATAATTTTTTGCGTTTAAAAAATAGTGCCATAAGCATAATAAAGAAAAGTCCGGATTACTATAAATTTCTACTGTATAAATTTAATAATGAGGTTGTGCAATTAGCGTCGCATGATGACGATAGTATGGTGCATGTTGCAAAAATAAAAAATTTGCAACAGCTTGGAAAGTGTACCCAGTTGTTCAATTGTTTATATACTGCTATTGACGATCTTTCTAAGTTTGATGGAGTCAAGGCAATACTGCTTTTTACTGATGGTAAGGATGAAGGAAGTGATATGCTTCCCGACGATGTTATCAGTATTGCGCGGGAACACTCAACCCCTGTTTATACTGTACTGCCGCAAGGTTGCAGGAAAACAGCTGTTGTGAGTCGTTTGAGCAAAGCAGCCAACGGTAAATTGTTTATAATAAGTGACGATATCAATAAAAAAATACTCCAGCTTATGCAATCCAGGATATCATCGGGCATAATCCCTTTTGAGCTGAGTTATAACTCATCAAGTACCGATGGTATTGGCTCTGTGGAAGTCAGATTTAACAATGGTACTGTCAGTGATAACGATATACAATATATAAACTTTAAAGCACCCTCGTTTACAGCATATAGGTTCAATAATGTGCCTTTTGTAGTACTGGCAGGAATTATTGTGCTGCTTATAGTTGCACTGGTAATTGTTTTTATTATTTTCATGAATAAATGGAAACACATTATTGAACTTGTCAGTATGCAGAGGATACCACGGCCAGTACAACATTACTATGATGTACTTTTTGAAAAAGATGAAGCTGGAAGAAAGGAAGAATCAAACTTATTGCTGTCAAGCTCACCTGAATATAGCTATACCAGTGCATGGCTGGTAGAGAAAAGTGGTCCTGAAACAGGAAAAAAATTTCCCTTAATCTGGGATGAGGTAACCATTGGGCATGGTAAGGAAAATACGATAGTTATCAACGATGATGCTGTGTCGCTGAAACATGCAAAGATAAAAAAGATTAATGACTGCTATTATCTCTTTGATTGTGCCAGTGATAATGGCACCTTTTTAAACAACAAGAAGCTCCTGCGTCCAAAAATGCTCACCGATTGGGACGAAATTCAAATAGGAAGAACCACAATACTTTTTAGAGGAACAAAGATAAAACACTAATGCCATGCCATTAAAAGTATTACTATGCTCACCGCCGGTCTTTGATTTTTATTATAGCTTCCATCGTTCTGAGCCGCTGGGCCTTTTATATATCAAAGCAATGCTACAACAGTATACCTGGCTGGATGTTGATATCTATGATGCACGGCAGAAAGCAAAATCAAAGAAGCTTCAAACTCCTGATGTTTTTCAGTATCTGAACCATATCTATATGCACGATACCTCATGGTTTAGCCTGTTTTGTGGATATAAGCGTTTTGGGTCTTCGTTTGACAGGATAGTTGGTTTGATTAATGAAAAAAAGTATGATGTAGTATGCATATCTTCTTTATTTACAGCATATCACCACGATGTTGAGTTGCTGGTTAAAAAGATCAAGGAGCATAGCAGTGCGATAGTTATTGTGGGAGGCTGGGCTGTATGGAGTATGTCCACCGTTGAAAAGGGATATGCTGATGTTTATGTAAAAGATGATGGCGAGCTTGTATTGCCGGAGCTGTTGCATACTATCCACACCTCAAATAATAAGTGTATGAGTAAACTTCCCAAAATTATCAAATCCAGCAATGGCAGGAGCAATGAATTTTTTAGTAATAACTTCCCTGAGCGATGTGGATGGTATACATACTATGGTAAAAGGATTGCCAATGTCATCTGTAGCAAGGGATGCATCTATCAATGTGCATTTTGTTCAATACATTCGCGATATACCTATCAACGCAGAGCATTCCAGTCCATTGAAGAAGAATTTCACTATCTCTCGACTAACGGTGTGCAGATAATTAATTTTGAGGATGATAATTTTTTATATACCAGGGATTATGCTCTACAGTTACTATCGCTCATGAAACGTTACAAAGAAAAAGGGATGAACTATCTTTGCATGAATGGCATAACCGCTTCAAACCTCCATGCAGTACTTGATGATGCCATGGAGTCCGGATTTTTGGAGTTTAACCTATCGCTTGTTTCAGCTAATGATGTTATTGCCAGGCGCTATAACCGTCCGCTGATAAAAGAAATGATTCAGGATATAGCCTTTCGATGTGCAGGCAGGGTGAAGGTTATTGTTTATGTTATAGCAGGTTTGCCTGGCAGCAGTATTGATGATTGCATACAGGATATTGTATTGCTGGCAAAGCTCCCGGTAATAATTGGATTTTCACCACTGTATATGATTCCGAGGATACCTATGTTTGAAACTATGGGGCTTCCGGAGGATATGAGGTTGTGCAGAGGGAGCGCGCTCTATCCGTTTGGCAATGATATCACACGAGAGGATATTGCAAGTTTATGGAAGCTGTGCCGTTTCATTAATAAAATGAAATATCTCCCACACAACCCTGATGATATACATTTGTTACCGGAGCATATCTACTACTACACCAGAACATGCAGGGAGAAAAGATGGTATTACAAAAGCAGTGATGGCACCTGGCAGCAGGGTTTTTCATTCCAAGCCTCGTTACCAGAACATATCCATGTTTGTGATATTAATGGGAATGCTCGTGAAATGTGATGCTGTAGTTTTTTGCTGTTTTACTCTTTATACATAATAAAACAATAGTTAAATCCCCGAAGAAAAAAATTGCCTTCTTCAGCAGCCCTGTGATAATTGCCCATTGTCAGTGTTTTATTATGTCGTGCTACAGCGATGATATCAACAGGTTTGAAGTATTGCAACAGTATGGAGAATAGTTTGAATCCTATAGGAATAAAGCCATCCTTCTTGTTATAATAATCACAAATATATAATCCCATGGAGTGTTTTGGTTTACAAATGCGATGTATTTCCTTAATAACTATCGCCATGGCATCAAAGTACTCCTGACTTTTAGCGCTCAGTTTCCCAATACACTGTTCTTCGTTGGAGTAGCTGATATTATCGCCATACGGCGGGTCTATAAAGATAAAATCAGCGCTGTTACTTTTACAGGGAAGATTGCGTGCATCAGCTTTCATAATATCGGCTCTATACGGATGAATGTCATACCCCAGACATTTCCGATGGAGATCGTTGCATACATCAATGGTTGTCCCGCTGCCGCACATTGGGTCAACAACCATATCACCCTTGTTTGTATACCGCATGAGCAAATTCCATATGACATATGAAGGGGTTGCACCCGGGTAATTTTGATCACCCTGCTTTTGATTGCCGTAATTCTGGGAGGGGTAGTTCCATAATGTTGTGGTCTGTAATGTTAGTGGCGGTTTAAACATGATAGTAACCTCAAGAGCTATTATTTACAATACTATATCAAAAATTTTTCTCATTTTCAGATAAATCGCAAAATAAGAAGATTTTAATAGTAAACTATGCTATTACAAACGTAAAAATGTAATATTTCAATACTTTGGGGGATGACATGAAAAAAGATACACATGAATGTGTTAGCAAATGCTATGTGCTCTATGGTAATCTGGTGAAAAAAATAATAGCCGGTTACTTTACATCCAATGAGGATATTGAAGATATCTTCCATGATGTATTTCTTAAATTAGTGAGGGTTGATTTAAAAGGGGATCCGTTTGATCCTGCTATAAAGCATTATATTGTTAAAGCAACACGGAATACCTGCATCAGCCGTATTCGTAAAGAAATGCGACACCATAACAATGGCGACAGTTACTGGCTATCTCAAATTGCAACTATTGAAGAGGTTAATAATAAAGATATGGCTGAAACAATGATTGATGGTATGGTAGTCAATACTCTGTATGATGTTATAAAGGAATTGAGCAATGACGAGCAATCATTGCTGTACAAAAAATTTTACCAGAATAAGAAATTTTCAGAAATTGCCGCAGAGTGTAAATCAACATATTATTTTATTGATAAACAATTGAAAACAATTTATAAAAAGCTTTCCCTGAAGATGGTTCGGACATGTATAGACCATAATGATATATCATAAATTATAAATTAGCTTGAAATTTATCGATAATTATTGTAAAAGTACTTCAATTTTATATCATGGGATTATATATAATATATTCTGGATGGTTTAGCTTTGAACTACACTATAATTACTATCTGTGCAATTACTGTTATATTTGCTCTCTTTGTTGCCATCATTAATATAGTGAAAAGATATTCTTACGCAGTAAACCGCTTGTTTTCGCTTATTGCCATTCTGACAGCGGGTATGGTTTCATGTTTAATTATACCATATTTTATTCCTGATATTGACATTGTTCAACTGACGCGCTGGTATTTTGGTTTAATAATAATTATTAACCAGGGCTTTTTTCATTATACACAAATTTTCCCTCGATGGGAAAAGAAAAGCCCTTTATGGATGATTATAACAACTGCTATACCAGGCTTTATTACATTTGTACTTTGCGTGGCAACTGATACAATAATTACCCATGCATCATTTATTGAGTATTATTTCAACTTTAGTTATGGGGTATTGATTGAAGTATATCTAGTTGTTTTTATTTTTTATATCATGGGTACTTTTTTTACATTATTTTATAAAGTGAGGCGATTAGAAAATACTTCATTTAGGTATCAATTGTTCTATATTTTTATGGGAAACCATTTTGGTGCATTGATCATTTTGATAACGTTTATAATTTTACCGTATGCTTTTAAAATATATGATTTTCACAGCCCTGGGATTGCATCCGCTGCCTTGATATTGTTACTGATAAATAATTATGCAATTTCAGATGAACGCTATCTTGATGTTAAGGAATTCTACTTTAAAATAGTTTTTTATTGTATAGTATTGGCTATGACGGTAATTCCATCATATTTTATTCTTGTATATAGTTATAGGTTTTTTTTGAGAGGTGGGCAGATTCCTGCCGTAGCTGTTGCTTTTATCAATGTTATATATTTATTTGTATTTACACGTTTTATCCAGCCATATCTGGAGAAATCCTTTAAACGAGAGTATGTACGTCTGGAAACACGTTTTAATACATTTATTCAGGCATTATCTCAGGCAGAAGAATTTGAAGGGGATCCAGCATATTGGGATAAATTTTTTTCCACAACCATTGATAGTCTGGAAAATTTGTTTAATGTTAGTTCTGCATCACTTTTGATGTATAATGAGTCAGAAAAAGCATTTATTTTAAGCCACAGCATTGGTGAACAAACAAAAATTAAAAGAATAGTGTCTACCGATTCTATTGTGCAGTTATGTGAGATGGTCACAACAACAATCCATCAATCATTATTTTATACGGATGACACTATCAAAGCTTTTGATGATGTCCTTATATTGGTAAAGAGTAATAATATTGAAGTTATTCTTCCTATTTTTGACGCAAATGGAAAACTTGTAGCGATATTATTGGTGGGTCCTCATAAAAAAGGGCGCCCATATACCTATAATGAGATTCAATTCATGGAATTATACAGAGTGAAGTTTGGTAATGCTTTAGTCAATTCTTTGCAGATTGAAGATGTGAAAACAAAGCAGGTTGCTGAACATGATCAATTAGTGGTTAATGCTATTAAAACTTCAATGCAACCCAAACAAATACCGTTTATCGATCATATCAGGATAAGTTCTATCTTGATGAATAATTCAAATCTGGGTGGTGAATTTTGCAATGCGCGAGTTTTACGCAAAAATTTGCTGGGATTTTTAATAGCTGATTGTTCATATAGTGGAGTAGATGCTGCTGTATTAGCTCTGGAGTTATATGGGGCTTTTGAATCGTGTTCACCTGTTTATGATGCTCCCGAGAAAATAATGCAGTTATTAAACTGGGTTGTGTGTACCTCCAGATTTACTGATAGATATGCTACTGCATTCTGTTTCACATTTAATTCAGATGATCTATCGTTAAAATATCTCAATGCGGCATTTAATCCTCTCATTCTCTATGAGATTCGTTCTGACAGCTTTTTAGAATTGGATACCAAAGGGATACCCATCGGGATTGAACGCGATTTTATTTATGAATCCAAAGAATATCGAGCAAATGGACCATGTATAGGCTGTATCTATTCCAATGGGATTGCCGGTGCTGTTAATGCTGACGGACAGACATATAGTATTGGCAGGATAAAAGATTTAATCCGTCTGCATAATAGTGAAACCCCGGCTTTGATTATACGACGTATTTCATCTGATCTCAATGATTTTATAAGTAATACAGCATTAAAAGAAGATATCAGCATTGTGATTTTTCGTATTGAGTGAATGCATATCGTTATTTTCGAAAATTTTATATGAACATTGATTTTAAAGAGTCAGCTCATAAAATAATATCTATCCTTCAAGTGCAAAAACATATTGCGATTTTCATTAAAGGATCGCCTGACCCTGATGCAATAGCGTCTTCGTACTTTTTGTATTGTTTATGTGATGCATTGCATGTCAAAGCAACGATGTTTGCTTTTATGCCTGCATCGTTACCATCCAATAGAGAAATTATATCTCTATTTTCTATTCCATTATATATTGAAGATTCCATAAAGGCTATTAACCTGCAACGCTATTCAGGATATATTGTATGTGATTTTCAGACAGCTTTAATTGATGGAATAATAAATGCTATTCCCTGCCTTATCCATTTAGATCACCATGCACCGGTGGAGGATGATGTACCTGCTCATTTTCGTATTTTAACTGATGAAGTATCATCGACAAGCACCTTATGTGCTCTCATTATGCAATATATATCATGCTTTTCACAGGATATGATACACTTACTGGCAACGGTATTATATTTGGGAATAAAGACAGATTCTGATAATTTTAATCATTTAAACAAATATGATGTAATGGCGATAGAATATTTAAAGCAGTTGTATATACCTTCAATGATTGAAAAAATTGAGAGTGTCCCGCTGTCACTGTATTCTCAACGGTTACTACAACATGCAATGGCTAATGTGGTGATATATAAAGACTGGCTAATAGCAGGTGTTGGATTTGTTGAAGAGGAACATCGAGACACTATTGCCATAATTGCCGATTACCTTTTGGAAAACAATCATGTTGAACTTGCAGTTGTTTATGGAGCTGTCTATCATAATAATCATACAAAATTAGATATTGATGCATCGCTCAGAACAAAAAATGAAGATCTTGATTTAAATGAATTGATCAAAAATATAACAACCGATGGAGGAGGAAGAAAATATAAAGGAGCATTCCAGGTGCATATAGATTATTTTGTGTATTGCCCTGATCAGGAAAGGTTGTGGGATATTATTGCATTGACCACTCATCATATTCTAAAAAATATCAGAGATGGAATTTATAAAATTACCATCCAGAACAAATTTAAAAAATTAAAAAAGACATTGAAAAAATTATTCATTAAAGAAAAGTAGATTTTAAAATAACAGGCTAAATTGGAATCCTAATTCGTAAGAAACAATTTCACGGTTTATTGAGTTTGTTTCCCGGTTTCTGAAACGTTCCAGTATACCACGAGCTATAATTGATCCCTGAATGTTCTTGTGGACATTTACAGTGAGATTGGATGAAATACTATAAAGATCATAGGGTTCCGGCGAAGTGTAAAAGGTATAGTTATACCGATTAAGGGCCATGTAGTATTCAATGCGAAAAATGGGCATTGCAGTAAGCGTATACCAATGTTTAAAAAAATCATAAATAAATTGTACATCGGTTTCATAGATAGTTGAGAATGTATAACCTTCGTCAATATTGGTAAAGTCAGGCTGAACTGTCATGTTCTCAAAGTAAATGGTATCATCATTATCTCGCTTCCTATCATCAATCGGGATAAATTCGTACCACTTTTGTGTGCGGTAGCTTATGCCAAATTTAACAGCAACACTTGATCTGTCCCATTTAAAAGTTGTCCCTATGGTTGGGGTATGTTCATCCTGTACAATATTTGAGGTAATACGCAGATATTTATTAAACTGATATTCCAGTAGCAGTATTGCAGAATGGTATGGTAAATCAGGTTTATTTGGTCTGAAGAATCCAAAAGAAAAAATCTTCATGAGATCACATGAAACAGATGAAACAATGCTGTAGGTTACAACCTGTTGAGCAGGGGTATTGATACCATTTCTGTCTGAAACTGAATTGACACTTGAGTTTAAAAAAAGTATAAGGGGCGACAGTTCCCAGTTAATGGAAAATGCTGCATTATCAAGGAGTCTGAAGTAATTATTGTAATCTGCAAAATGCACTCCCCCGATAGCAGGTTGAGTGTTCATGGTATAGGTTACGTAGTCGCGGCTATTTGCATAATTAGACCTCCCTTTAAAAAAGTACCATGGAGGGTAGCTGATAACATTACATATCTCATTTGCGGTTGCACTGGTAAACCGTTTAACACCATATCGCTCATTATAAAAATTGGTAGATTCACCTTCATAGGGAACGTTTATTTCATTAATAGTTCCGGAACGCGTGTAGGTAAACATGCAACCTTTAATTGATGGGAAGATTTTACTAAAGTTTATAGGTAATGACAGGGTGTTCATAATAAATCCATAGGTGGAATGCGAGCGATTGAATCCATAATCATACCATATTTCTGATGGCAAAAAATCTTTAAATTGATTCTCAAAATATGAAAATTCATAAGAAACGGATGGGTTAATGAATTGATAACGCTGGAGCCCAATGGTAAGTGAACTTTTTTTTAATCGCTCTGTAAAACGAATAGTATCATCATAGTAAAAAGGCGGATGAAAATTTGAGTTAATCTCGTGATATATTACAGGATTGATATCTGAAACAGTGCCTCTATAGGTAACAAATTCTTCTGATAGTACCTGGATACCGGGAGAAATATACAAATGGGGAAATTGATACTGTATGGATACATTGCATGATTGGCGTTGTTTTTTTTGATTGCTAAAGCCGTTGAATATAGATTCACTGTTTTCCTTATAAGTATCATCCTTAAACGATGTATCAAGCAACAACCTATATGATAGATCACCCCCCAATATATTGTTCAGGGTTTGTTGCAATCCAATGATAGCCTGATGTGTTATTTTATTACTACTGATATCATATGAATTGGCTGATTGTTTATATTCTTGCTGGTTATCAAATTGTTCGTAATTATACATCATGTCAATCTGTGGAATCCTTTTATCAGGAGGAATCAGGGTTGAGATGAAATGTAGCTGGTTTATTGATGTTGTACCTCGTCTTGTTGGTATAACATTTTCATTCAGGCTATCAGTTTGTGTTTGCTCCTGCAGGTAATCTATAGAGGTGTGCCAGTAGGGAAGTATGTTACACGAAAAAACAGCTTGGCTATAATCTTCCGAAATGTCATTATATGGCTGTCCAATGGTATAGAAATCATTGCCATGTCCTTTTTTTACATATTCAATCATGATATCAGAAAGTACCGGGGTCCCTTCCTGGGTTGTAATTAAAGGCTTTGTTATCTTTATTGTTCCTTCATACCAGTGCGCTGTATCTTCTATGGTGATAGGGTCACTTGCGTAGATATCATCAAGCCAGAATTCACCACTGGTATTGGTATTATGTACTGTTACACTGATAGCAATAATCCTTTTTAAATCAGGGGATCCTTCCTTTTTTATGAATTGTGCATTGGTTATTTCACCCTGGAGCGATAAAACAATATCTTCCCATGCATGAACAAATTGCGGGGTATAAGCATACTCTATATAATCATTATCCGAGGAAAGTAACTTGAAGTGAATACTATCACCACTGGTATAATTTCTAAAGTTACTCCAGCAGTGAATATATTTATAAAATCGAATATCCATTGGTTTGTAAAATTTTCGGATTAAAGTGGTTGAGTTTATGCTATTGTATGAAACTTTTAAGGCGGATTCTATTGTTTTTTGTATCTCTTTCTTTGTTTTATCGCCATACAGACTGGTGTATACATTGTTTTTTTGGAGTGCAAATGATTCTGCGGCATATTCGCTGTCATTGTATGAATCAATCAGGGTAATGGAAGCTTTGTTAGTATCGCCGGGAGTTGTGCCATCGATCTCAGTAATCTGCCAGTGCATGGTGACAAAGCGGACGGAATCAATAAGGATGGTCCCGGTACTGGCAGTATCATGGTTCAAGAGTAAACGTATTGAGTATATCTTTTTTAAAATATCCTCAAATGCTTCAGCAGATGAGGTATATTGAGAAGGGTTACTTTTGTTAATATAAATCCTTATCTTCTGCCATGTTGTGTTAGAGCAGTCAATTGAGATTGGAGTCAATAAACCAGGGATACGTATATACTGCTCTGCAGTATCAAGCATACCATTGTTGTTGAGATCTTCGGTATTCAACACGCCGTCCCCTATAGTTATTGACGATAGTCCTGGCCCTGAGCCAACCACTGTTGGGAAAGTATTATTAAATATATAGCCAACATCTTCAGAGGTGCTTTTGTTTGGATCATAGTCTAAATAGCCATTTCTATTGGTATCCTCAGTGTCAAAAATACCATCGCCGTCAGAATCTTCGTTTATTGTTCCTATGTCCAGATATAGGTTAACGGTTCCTGTGCCGCCAGTACTTCTGTACCATATCTCACAATATTCCAGATTGGAAAGATCCGCTGGTACCACAGCTAATTTTTGTGTTACAATTGAAATATAGTCACCTGAACTGAAATCGAAGTTTAATGCCAGTGAACGCTGGGAATTTTCGGATTGTATGGAATCTGCAATGTGACCGGTTGCCACATTATATGGTCCTGGTTTTTTAGAGTAGGGAATGTTTATTGGTGTAAAGTGCAATCCATACAGTGTTTCGGGGTTGTTGATATCACGGTAAAACTTATAATAGATACGCGCACGCATGTTTTGTGAAATACTGTCGGGCAGTGAACCTAAGATCCAATCCTTTTCTGACATGGATAGTGTAAGCCCGGAAAAAATTGATTCAAAATCATCTATCAAACCTTTGCCAAATGTATTGATACTGTGGTAACTTTTTGCATATTCAACGTATCCTCTAAATGAAACTGGAATAGTTACATTACTATTGCTCATTTTTGTAGCAAAGCTTGAGATGTCGTGTTGCGTTAAATCAATAGTGCTATCGGCTTCAACAACAGTAGTTTGCGTGGGTTCATTTCCTATAACGGGAATGGTTGAAGCACTTCCCTGCGTAGTATAAAGAATTGTTCCGCCAACACTAATATTCTTGTTTAAAGCATAGTCAGCTCGGACACCTCCCATAAATTCTTGAGACTGTCCTTCAAATGGGAGGTATTGGTAGCTTATCTCAATGTCTGTGTCTTGTGTAATAACAGGATTGCCTGGATTGGTAAATTGGAAAAATCCGGATGTTGGATCCACTGAATAGAGACTTTCAGCTAATTGTACACCATTAATCTTGACACGGACAGTATCGGGGATAATATTGATATGTTTTAGCTGAAAACCCCGTGATTGACTGTATCCAGAGATGCCAATTTTGAATTGTGATACCGTATAAGCAGTAGAACTTTGTGTTTCTGAATAAATTACCTTTTGTGACTGTATTGATAATAGTTGCTTAAAAGGTTCACGAAGCTTAAATTGTATAATTCCTGTATTGTAATCAATAATAATCCCACCCAACCTTTCAACATCTGTCTTTGACATGGGAAAAAGATTATTAAAGAAGGATAATTTTGTATCGTCGCTCCTCAGTTGCTGTAATCCAGTAGCATACATGCCTCTGATTTCATAGATGTCATAGTTTAGCATCCCATCGTTGTTACTATCCTCACCACTATCAAGTACTCCGTTATAGTTGAGGTCTTCATGGAGTGATGAAGCATATTTTAAAAATACACAAATTTTTCCGGAGAATTGTGGATGGCTTGTAATGGCTGAAGGGTCTGATGTCTGGGTTGTTCCGTTTCTGGTGTACACTGCAAAAAGTTTTGCTTGTGATTTTAGATTCTTGAGGAGGGTGATTGTACCGGTGGCAAAATTAATGGTGAAATCACTACCCTGCTGTAGCTTTTTAAAATATCCCAATACTATTGATGTATCGTTCCATTTGTAAATTGCCATCAATCCGGTTTTATTTTCAGATGATGCCTCATCAGCATAAAGCTCAAAACCGGAACTATCTATCCCAACACTATACGGAGAATAGGTTGCCGGTGACGGAGGATTTGAATTCCATGTTATAGTAGAATAAGGATTGGCTGGAGGGGCATCTGCATTATCAAATCGCTTGAAGGGTTCTAATTGATAGTATGTTCCCTTGGTGTATTGATATTCCTGCAATAAGACACTTGTATTGGAGTAATTGCCCTTAAATCGTTCAATCTCACTTACCCCTTTGGAAACAGAACCAAATGCCTTGAGTTTAAGGTCACCTTTTTTTATGGTAAAATCAATGCCGACACCTTTTGAAGTTGTGTCATCATATACTGCGTATTTAGAGTTGTTAACCTTAATATTGATATCGCCAGCATTAATTTCACGTATTACTTCATCATCATTCACTGCCTTGTATTGTAAAACATAGGTATTATTTTGCTGTTGACTGTCGTGGTCAATATACAATGTAAGGCGCTTCCCAGCTTTACCCTCTATATGGAGCTGGGAATTTTGCTCTATAGTTAAACCAGATTGAATAAGTGCTGATGTTGGTTTGTCTTCATCAAAGCGTTTATACTTATCATTGGTAAAATAAGATTTGCCATAGTTAACATTAATATTCATTGAACCATATGAAAGAATATCATATGGCTCTTCTTCATATATTTGATTGCTTATAATGGAAAACGAGTATCGAGGTTCAATGATATATTTAGTCCAATCCCCTGAGTTATATTCAAAGGGTGATAGTTCTTGTTGAGGTTGTAAAATCAAAACATCGTCAAGCCCCCTGGCAGAGGGTTGTACTGTTTGTTCTTTATGAGTATCAATGTAGTTGTTAATGCGTTCATGAAAGGTGGATGATAGTTGTTGGGAAATAACAATAGCTGTTATGGAGGTAAGGATAGCACCAGCAATAATGATATTGGATAATGATTTCATGTGTTAGAGTAATAACCATGTTTGCAACAGGAAAATGGACAATTACCACATCTTGCTCATATACGGATAAGGATTGATAGCAACACCTCCTATCCTGATTTCATAATGGCAGTGACTGCCTGTCGCAGAACCAGTTTGCCCAACATAAGCAATAATCTGCCCTTTTTTAATAGATTGCCCTTGTGACACGATAATCTTGGAGCAATGCCCATATATTGTTTCATAACCATATTTATGTCGTATTCTGACCATATAACCGTATCCACCACCCCACGATGCGGATATCACAATGCCAGGGGCAGTAGCGCGTATCTCAGTGCCTTGAGGAGCAGCTATATCAATGCCCGAATGAAAATCTCTATCAAAACCAAAAGGGGAACGCCTCCAACCAAACAACGAGGTTATATGGCCTGGATTGGGGATGATAGATGGTGTATCATAGATGACCTTATTACGAACATCGATAAAATTCTTAATTGTTTTGACCGTGTTAGTAGTACAGAGTAAATCCTTCTGCATGCTGCGCAATACCTGTATATCTGAAGGTAAAATTGAAGCATATTGACGCATCGATGGGTCTTCATTGTTCACTACCGAACTTTCCCATATGGAAGTTGAATTATTGTTATTGGTAGCCAGATCGTAAAGGTCTTCTATATCAGGTTTTATTTTATCAAGTTCTTGACCTAATTCATTGGTTAATTGTTCAAAACGTATTATCTGGGAACGAATATCCTTGTAATTGGAAAGCAATCGCTCTTCTTCTCTTTTAACTGCGGTATTTTTAATTATTGCATAGGAGGATGTAACAAGAACTATGACCAGTAAAGTAGTGAAAAAAAGTATGGTAAAACGCGATATCTGAAAGTTAAAAATCTTTTGCTCGTTATGTGGGATAAACATGATGGTCATTTTTTCATGACCATGTTCAAGTACCTTATCCCATTTTTTTAACCATTGTTTTTTCTTTAAATAATATTTTTCCTTCAGCTTTCGCTCAATATTGCTTTTAAAGATTTTTATTCGTACTTTCATCAATACTATTTCTCACTATAGTTATAAATAATAATTATTCAATTTGTTATGATACATCAATTCATATGATTTTAACAAAAGATAAATATATATAATAAATTGCAACTATAATAAAATATGCTATTATTATATATATCGTATGATAGATATAATAATTATGCAAGTTTTTTTTGGTAGTATTTTATTAAATCGTTGAAGTGAATTATATGGAATGTAAACGATGTGGAAACTGCTGCAATGATGTACGGCTTGCAGAGTCACCTGAAGTTTTACAAAGGGCGTATAAATACTGGTTGCAATTATCCATGATAAACCCTAATTTTTCTGAAATTTACCTTATCTATCCCATGTTAACCTTTAAATATCAAAATCTTTCTGAAGATTTGCCATATCATTATTCCTGCAAACATTTTACATTTGACTCTCATGGATTGGGGCTATGCAGCATTTATGATATAAGGCCCAGAATGTGCAAGGATTTCCCCTATTATGATGGTATTGCATTAGCACCTGAAGAAAAGTTAAGTCCTTATGAAGGGTGTGGATATAATGAATAGGTAAATGTATGCCCCAATTTGTAGAATATATAGCTTTTTTTGCAGGTGGTATTTCGCTTTTAGTTGCAGTTGGTCAATTGTGTGTACCTCATCGCAGGCTTGAAAACCTGAATCTTTTTGGGTTATTCCTGGTTTTAGGTCTTTTATTGTTTCAATATGGATGTATATTGAATGGATTTATTTTTAAAAAACCGTATCTTTTTTATTTCCATTTTACATTTTTATATTGTATTGGTCCACTTCTTTATTTTGCCTATTACCTTGTTATACGGATTGAAGATTCACTTCCAAAAATAAATTTATTACTGCTGCTCCCTTCTGTTATTTATTGCATAATAGATATATTCTTTATACGTTCTGATTACAATTTGCAGATAGCCATTATTAATAGTTTATTCTTTGATAATTTTGGTATCTATCACTGGTTAAGAATTGCAGTTATTGCAGCACTTCTTCTGGATAGTTTATACATCGGTTTTTTATTGCACCGTTTATTCCAATTCTGGAAATTGCATGAGTTGACTTCGATAATGGTGGTGACATTAATATTCAGCATAAGTTCGTTTGCCGGGTTGATGATTCTATTAGCAAGTTATTGTATGCGAAGCCTTATTGGGATAAAGGTAAGTGTCATTATAATGGCTATCTTGCTTATTGCAGCGTATCTGGTTGGACAGCATAAACCTGAGTTTTTACAACTTCTTATACGTGAAGCCCGCAGGAAAAGATATGAACGCACCTTGTTAAAAGGATGTGAAGTGGAAAGCCTTTGTGAAAAACTAAAACAATTAATGGACGAAGAACGCCTGTATTTAGATGAAGATGTAACGCTGAAAGAAGTAGCCAATGAACTTAATATTACCGCTCACCAGCTTTCAGAATTGCTGAATGTAAAACTACAGATGAATTTTAACACATTTATCAATCAATATCGTATTAAAGAAGCAAAAAAGATGCTTATTGAGGAATCTGAGAGATCGGTGTTGTCAATAGCATATGCTGTTGGGTTTAATTCCAAATCATCTTTTTATGAGGCATTTTCACGATTTACTGGCAAAACCCCAGTGCAATATAAAAGAGAAAAAAAGAATTGCACATATGCTATCAATGAATAATAAGAATTATGAAGAGTCTTAATTTATAAATCAAGCTAAAGGAAATGATAAAAAAAGCTTGTATTAAGAATAAATAGTGTGTATGGTTTACATAATGGTAGGGGTATACAAATTAAAATTAATCAGGGTAATATTGTGTCGAAAGAATTTCAATACAAATTGTGGGCAATAGCATTTTACTCATTTGTAGCAGCTTATTCATATCTTGTACTTACAGCTGGTTCGGGCAATGATATACTTTTCTGGTCATATGAAGAATTTATATTTGGTATTAGTATAAGTATTATTCTGGCTTTACTAACTTTTTGGTTAATACCTATTAAAGTTACAGCAGCACTTCTTAATCCATTGCTCTATATTGGATTAATCTTATATTTTGTTGGCCCGTTTTTTCTATCGTTACTCATTGCCAATGTTGAAGTAATGTACAGGATTATAACCGGAAAGATTCAGCCGGCTATTGTTAAAGTTGATCCTGAAATGGATGATGAACTGGGCATCTATCTGCTTGCTAATTCCATAACATTATCACCTGGAACATTAACAGCAGGTTATGACCCTGATAAAAAGAAGTTCTTTATACATTGTTTGTATTGGGTCAAGGATAAAGGTTATAAAGCAACACCAAAAGATGTATCGGGGTTCCAGCATTATTTTTTAAAGAAATTATTTAAATAATATGGATCAACATATGTATGATTTTGATTTAATTTTTTTAATCTCAGGGCTTTTATTGATTATCTATGTTTGTATCATAGTAATACGCATTGCATTCAGTCACAATGTGCCAGAACGAATTGTAGCACTTGACACAATAAATACACTAATAATTGTCATCATGATTGTGCTGGGCGCTGCACAAAAGAAGGCACTGTATATTGATATCGGCATTGTTTATGGGATTATTTCATTTATTGGTACATTATATATTGCGCGATACCTCATAGATGAGAAGCGGTAAATATGGATACTATAATTTGTATATTTTTAGTAATTGGCTTGCTGGTTAATGGCGTAAGCATTATTGGACTTATGCGCTTCCCTGACATCTATACACGATTACATGCTGCCACAAAAACAACGACTTTTGGCAGTATTTTTGTAGTGTTAGCTGTAGGAGTTAAAAATATATGGTATTATGATGCTACAAGCATAACAATAATCATTCACAGTATTGTAGCTTTACTTGTTATTATTTTTACTAATCCAATCAGTGCTCATGCAATTGCGCGGGCTTCTTTGTTATCAGGGATAAAACCATTTGGTGTTGTTATAAATGAATATGATTATAAATCTCAGATAAAAACAGTTGATGATCTGGAAATGGATAAAATTAGTGAAGGGATTCCAGATGAGGAGGGTACTTTATGATCTATTATTTTTTCCTGGTGATTTCGATTGCTCTTGTTATTACAGCATTGTTGAGCATATATTTTCGGGACTTACTGGCAGCGATAGTGAGCTATTCGGTATTTTCCCTGGTTTTGACAGTACTATATTTTCTTTTAGATGCACCGGATGTTGCCATTGCAGAAGCTGGAATTGGTGCTGCTTTAACAACATGCATTTTTGTTATAGCAATACGAATGACACGGAGAAGAGAGGAATGAGGCTGATCAGTGTTGTAGCGATAGTTGTTATATTTGGATTTATCTTTGTGGGGATACTTCACCTGCATCCAATAGGTGAACCGATAGGTAATCCCAGAATTTTATATGAAAGGCAACCATTGGGTATAGATACTCAAGGTGTTACTATCATGGATGATTATTTTTTACGCAATGGTCAGGTCGAAACAGGGTCAAATAACATAGTTGCCAGTATTGTTTTTGATTATAGAGGATTTGATACATTAGGGGAAGCCACAGTGCTTTTTCTTGTGGTAAGTAGCATTTCTATGTTATTTTTTACTTTTTTGAAAAGTAAAAGTATTATATCGGCGGGAGTTTCTAAAGCGGGACAATTCCCAAAGATAGAATCGAGAATTATAACGTTTGGTACTTTCTTAATGTATATCATGATCTTAAGTTTTGGGATTTATCTGGTAGTTCATGGACATATTTCTCCAGGCGGTGGATTTCAGGGAGGTTCTGTTATGGCTTCAGCTACAGCACTTTTGTTAATCAGTTTTTATATAACCCGTCACATGCAAAGAACCAGAAAAATATTTTCATTGTTTGAATCACTGGGGCTGACTATATTCATTGGAATGGGTTTTGCAGGGATTGGGATTTCCTTTTTGTATAATTTTTTGGCTCATGGTACCACAGTATTTGGTAAAATAATCCCCTTTGGCCCCAATCCTGGCTATTTGATTTCAGCTGGTATTTTGCCATGGCTATCTCTTGCTGTTGGCATAGAGGTTTTTTTTGGATTAAGCCTTATTCTGGTTACGTTATTCCATGCATCAGGTGTGAAAAATAATTCATTATAAGGTGTTATTATGTCCGCTATCATACTTTATATAACTTTTGTTTTATTGTTTACTATTGGATTATTTGCATTAATATTTAAGCGAAATCTCATCAAGATTGTTATTGCACTTAATATTCTTGATTCAGGAATGAATCTTTTTTTTATTACTCTGGGATACCGGCATAATGCAACATCTCCAATTTTTACATTACTCCCATGGGATACTCACATAACTATGGTCTTGCCCACCCCGCAGGCGTTGATTTTAACAAACATCGTTATTGGATTTGCTACTACGGCATTGATGCTGGGCGTAGCAATATTAACCTATAGAAATAATAAAACACTGGATACGCGTAAACTTCGTGGAGTTGAAGAATTATGATAAAGCATGTTCCAGTATTATTGGTTACGATTCCTCTTGTTGTTGCTTTTATGCTCCCTATTATAGGTATGGTTAATCGTACTATACGCACTATAACAGCAGGCGTGGCTATTGTTGTTATCATGGTGCTATCATATTTGCTGATACAGGATGTAATGATTTATAAAAAAATTATTCATTATATGGTAGGTTCTCCTGATCCAAATGCTTTATTGGAACATGGATTAACATTCCCTATACGTATAGCATTGAAAATAGATCAATTTTCGTTATTATTTATTATTATGGTTACAACATTATCATTTATTTTTTATTTATTTTCATCGCAGTATATTGAAGAAAATGAAAGGAAAAATTATTTCACTGTTTTATATGTCTGTATGGTTGCTGGTATGATGGGTATGCTTATTACGAATGATTTGTTTACATTTTTTGTTTTTTTAGAGATACTATCGATATCATCGTCTGCATTGGTTTCGTTCAGAACAGAACGGAAACACCCACCCTATGCCGGTTATAAATATATGTTTGTGAGCTCAATCGCAACGAGCTTCTTTTTACTGGGTATTGCATTCCTTTACGCACAGTATGGCTCGTTTAATATTGACTATCTCAAAAAAGTAATGAATGGAACCGTACTGGACAAAATTGCTATTGTGATGCTCATTTTACCATTAGCTATGAAGTGTGGTGTTGTCCCCATGCATATGTGGATACCCGATACTTACTCTGAAGCTCCTGCCCCAATAAGTTCCATGGTAAAATTAGGTAGTTTGATTTGTTTATATGGGCTTTTCAGGATTGCATTTACTTTTGGACTAAGTCGTGCACAGGTAAGTTATGAACTGGGGATGCTATTTATACTATTTGGTGTGTTGTCAATGTTTGTAGGGGTAACTCAGGCACTTATACAGAAAGATGTTAAACGACTTATGGCTTTTCATGCTGTTTCTCAGGTTGGCTATATGTTATTGGGAGTTGGTGTAGGGCTTTCGGTTATTAAATCGGGTGATGCTTCATTTGCTATTTATGGAAAAATAGCCATAATAGGTGGACTTTTTCATGTGGTCAACAATGCCCTCTATAAAGGATTGTTATTTTTAACATCTGGTATAATCGTTAGACACTATAAAACGCGCGACTTGAATATAATGCATGGATTGGCTCATTATGATAAGTTTACTGCACTGGTTTTTATGATTGCAGCATTAGCAATTTCAGGAATACCACCATTGAATGGTTTTGTTTCCAAGCTTATCATCTATGAATCTGTATTTCACTATAATCCGTTGTTAACATTGATAGCTATTTTTGTTTCAGTTTTAACATTGGCTTCATTTATGAAGGTTTTTTACAGTGCTTTTCTGGGAATGCCTCCTGAAAGGAGGCCGGTTGAACAACCAATATTGGTTAAATGCAGTATGATTATTTTGAGTATTGTTATAATAGTCATTGGCTTGTTTCCCCAGGGTATTATAAAATTATTGATTGAGCCTGCTGTAAATGTATTATCTACTTTTTAAATGGAGTTATGAATGCATGAATTTGAATTAGAATATCTTAACTGGATGCCTTTATTATGGGTTTGTATTTTTTTAATAATTATGGTTTTGTTTATAATTATTGGAAAAATATTTTTTAGAAATGATTTTGATGAGATGTCAGAACAGGGACTTCCATTTTATTCAGGAACCAGTGATAAAATGCTGCAATTAATCACTGCAAGTAATCTATACTGGGGATTTAAGCATACCTTGCAATCATATTTTGATGGTTTAAATAGATTGTTCATCAGTGATATTGGTGATTTTATTCAATGGTTTATTATTATCGTTGCTATAATGTTATTGATAATAACAGGGGCACTTATGTGAAAAAGATTAATTACAAACATTTGAAACGTTCATTATGGGCATATCATATGAATACCGGTTCATGCAACGCATGTGATATTGAAATACTTGCTATGTTAATGCCAAGGTATGATGCTGAAAGGTTTGGCATTAAATTAGTAGGTAGTCCCCGACATGCGGATATATTATTAGTAACTGGAACGGTAACGGAGAAAATTAAAGATAAAATACTGCAGGTATACCAGCAGGTTCCTAAACCAAAGCTGGTCATGATCATAGGCAGTTGTGGTGCTACCAAAGGAGTATTTCAGGAATCATATGCTATGGCTGGCCCATTTGATACATTGCTACCTGTAGATGTTTATGTTCCTGGTTGTCCGCCACGTCCTGATGCAATAATCTTTGGGGTTGCAAAAGCCTGGGAAAAGTTAGAAGTGTTGTAAAAATAGTTCATGTGGTAAATGGTATGGATGTTCAATCAATTGTGACGATTATTCAGGAAAAATTAGGGAATCACCTCCAGGCTTCAAGGTTGAAGGTGAAAAACTACCATGGTGGAATTATGCGATTGCACCTATGGATCAGTATAGATCGAGAGGCATTCCATTTTACGGTAAATACTCTAAAAAGTTTAGGGAGGCTTCACCTATCTACAGCAATGGCTTATAAGGAATATGAAGATCGTATTGAACTTATCTATCCATTTGCCCTGAAAATGGATGATACTCACTATTCTGAATTAATGATTATTGCATCTGTAGATTTACCTAATAATGATTTAACAATCAGAACTATTACCGATATTGTCCCGGGAGCTCTTTTTATGGAAAGGGAAGTTATGGAAATGCTAGGGATAGTAATTGAAGATATCCCTGATAGCAGGAGGCTATTTACTCCTTCATCCTTACAGGATGGATATTTCCCTCTTCGTAATGGCAAAAACAAGGAAGATAGCAAATGAAATCTGATAGAGTATATCCTTTAAATATAGGACCGATACATCCTGCATTTAAGGAACCAATAAAATTTACATTCAGGATAGAAGGAGAGCAGGTTACTGGTGTTGATATAGATTTTGGTTATACACATCGAGGGATCGAAAAAATAGCTCTTGAAAGAAATTACATTCAGATTATCTATTTACTGGAGCGAGTATGTGGTATATGTTCATTTTCGCATCCACTGGCATATTGTCTTGCTATAGAAGATGTTGCTGAAATACAGGTTCCTGATAGAGCTCGATATATCCGCACCATAATAGGTGAGATGGAGCGATTACATTCTCATTTGCTGTGGACAGGTGTTGCAGCTCATGAAATTGGTTTTGATACGCTTTTTATGTATACATGGAATATTCGTGAAAAGGTATTGGATTGTCTTGAAGAACTTACTGGCAACCGTATAAATTATGGGATGCTCACCATAGGTGGTGTCAGGAGGGATGTAACACCAGAGAATTCAGAAACTATTACACGCATGTTAGAATATTATATGGAATTGTATGATCGTGCTTCGGAAATACTTCTGGATGATTTAACATTACGTGCACGAACTGAAGGTATTGGGATCTTATCCCGTGAGCAGGCAGAAATGTTTTGTGCAGTTGGCCCTACTGCAAGAGGTTCAGGATTACTGAAAGATGTCCGTATAGATTATCCTGTTAATGCTTACTATGATATCCCATGGTTAAATCCTATATCACCACGTGATCTTGGCAAAGAACCTATTGGTGATGTGTATGATAGAATGGCAGTACGAGTGCTGGAGATTAAACAATCATTAAATATAATACAGTTTTGCATGGAAAACTTACCAGAAGGAGATATTCATTCAGGTGATGGAGCAGTTAAAATTATCAACACGTTGAAGAAACTTGAAGGTGAGGGTATAGGGCGGTATGAAGCCCCACGAGGTGAGGTATGCCATTATGTTATACTGGATAACCAGGAGCACCCCATACAGTTAAAAGTCAAAGCGCCTACCTATTCAAATGGATTTACATGGATACCTATGCTGACAAATATTGAGATAGCTGATATACCAATAGTTATTGCTTCAATAGATCCATGCGTGGCATGTGCAGATAGAATGACTTTTATTAGAAAAGGTGGTGATGAAGAAAGGTACAACTGGGAATACCTTCATCAAAAAAGCATTAAGAAATACAAGAGGTCAGTAAATCAATGATTATGGTACTTGCCATAGCTCTCATCATTACGATAGTTGGATTAATATTAGGACTTTTGTTGAAGGGGATAGATCGGAAAATAGCAGCATATTTCCAGTCAAGAATTGGGCCACCCCTTTTACAGCCAGTTTATGATATCATTAAATTGGTGTATAAACAAACTATTATACCGGTAACAGCGGTGAGGTGGTTGTTTTCATCTGCTCCTGTAATAGCTCTGGCATCAAGTGTATTGCTACTATTATATATTTCGATGCCATATATATTCTACATCACTGGCATTGATACTACTTTGCAGGGTGATTTAATTGTAGTATTGTATTGTATTCTTATCCCTTCTATAGCAATAGTTACTGGTGCTTTTTCGTCTGGTTCACCGTATGCTGCGATTGGTGCTCAGCGTGAAATGGTAATACTTATGAGTATAGAATTACCAATAGCTGTAGTAATAATTAGTGTTGCATGGCATGTAGCAGATAGTATGGCTGATCCTTTTGCTATGTCATCATTATTTGAATATCCACTATGGCATAATGCTGGTGCATTTGGGGTATTGGGTGGCATATTATTGTTTTTTGCTATGGAGCTTGTTTTGCCAGCTGAAATGTCCAGAGTGCCTTTTGATCAGGCCGAGGCTGAAACTGAACTTGCAGAAGGTGTTTCAGTTGAATATTCGGGTAAGCTACTGGCATTTATACTATTAACTGATGCTTTTAAAGCATTAGCACTTTCAATGCTTGTTATAATACTTTTTTTCCCATATACGCTGTCCCAATTGTTTGGTATATCTTTTCAGATGTATGGACATAGAGTGGCCCCTTTTGTTGAAATAGCATTTTTATTATTTAAGATTATAGTGATTTACAGTTTTGGGATAACCTTTATCCGTGTTATTATGGCACGTTTAAAAATATCACAGGTTGCGCGTTTTTTTCTTTTTGCAATAACAGCAATCAGTATTATTGGGTTAATACTTATTATGCTTGATCCAAATATGAGGATTATATAGTAGGTGTGCCATGTTAGGTATGGTATATAAAGTCATTGAACAGATCTTTTCAAAAAAATCCACCAATTGTTTTCCTACGAAATATATTCCCAATAATACTAAACAATACCTTAACCAGGGAATAATACATCCACCAATTGTCGTTAAAGAAGGATTCAGAGGCAGGCTGGAATACGATTTTCAGAGTTGTACAGGCTGTGGTTTATGCAGTAAAGTATGTCCAGCTAATGCAATTGAATTATATTCTGCTGAAGTTAACAATAAGAAGACAAAAAGGATAGTCATCTATTTAACGCGATGTACCTTTTGTAAGGAGTGTGTTGATATTTGCCCTAGAAATTCTATAACCATGACAAAGGCATTCTGCATGGCAGATTATAAAAAATATGGTAATTCACTGGTGGTTGGGTCGGAATACCGACAGCAATGTGAGATAAAGGATCATACTGATGTTGTGCAAAAAAAGACAAATTGAAATATATAAAAAGCTACATAATGGTGATGAGATATATTGTTTCAGACCATCGGGTGGGTGTGGAAAAACTTAAAGTAAATAGTCATCATCCCAATGGCTCAATGAATGAAAAATATTTGTCTGGGCTCCTTTGATTGTTTTATTAAGATTTTTTAAAAGTTCTTTCATTTGATATCGTTTTGTGCAATCTTTGTAAGGACATTCATTTTCAATAGGTGATAGTGGAAGGGCTTTTATATAACCTTTGATCTGTGCTTCGGTTAAAAAAGCCAGAGGCCTGATGATTTCCAATGCACCGTTGAACATTTTTAATTTTGGTGGCATGGTCGATAGTTTTCCATGATAAAGCATATTTAAAAAAAAGGTTGTTATTATATCATCTTGATTATGCCCAAACGCTATCTTTTTGCAGTTGAGCTGTGCTGCTGTTTCAAAAAGAGCTTTTCTCCGGTACCATGAACAAACAAAGCACGGGGATGACCCTTTGATAGAAAGATCAAGTGTAATGTCTTTAATTATCAGGGGTATATTATATATTGAACAGTATGATTGAAGAATATTTATTGGTTTATTATTAAAATTTGTCACATTTACATGACAGCAATATAGAGTATAATGAATAGGTAAATACGATAGCCGGCGATATAAGGCATCCATGCAAACTAATGAATCTTTACCGCCTGATAATGCTATGCAAATAGTATCGCCTGCTTCTATCATTGTATACGTGTTGATTGCTTTGCCAACAGTTTTGACATATTTGGTAATTTGCTTTTCTTTCATTTTGATGTGCATAATAAAGCCTTGACGTAAATATAGTTATATGGTTATTAGTAGTATGAGTAGATTGCATTGTCAATAGTAATTGTGTGTAATATTAATTGTTATTGAGGTTATGAAAATGGCGCGCTGTATGATAGTTGATGATTCAAGTTTTATGCGTCGAATTATTCATCAAACATTAGAGGAGGCAGGTCATCAGGTTGTTGCGGAGGTTGATAATGGTTTAGATGCATTGTCAAAGTATAAAGAAGTGAAACCCGATGTTGTTACCATGGATATTACCATGTGGGGGAAGGATGGATTAGAAGCTATTTCAGAAATTACCAGTGATTATCCTGATGCTAAAATCATCATAATATCAGCATTGAATGAAAGAACTTTAAAAATAAATGAGAAAGATATTAATGCTAGGCTATTTTTATCAAAACCTTTTGAAAAGCAGGAACTATTAGATGCAATAGAAAAAGTCTTAAACAATGGATGAACAACTTTTACAATTATATAAAAAAAATGCTATTGCTGATAATGCATATATGATTGCTGATGGTACAGTATTTTTATTTGTCACAGAAGCTGATAAATATGTTTTGCAGGGGAAGAATGTAATTATAGGTGCCACGGAACCAGTATTAAACAGCAAAACGTATGAAAATATACACAGACTTGAAACAGCCTTAGCTGTCAAAGGTACAACAATAAAAAAAATTCCTGCTAATACTATTATACAGAGTTTAAATAATACTGCTTTTACCATGAATCTGGCTATAGTTGAAGCTAAAGTTGTTGTATTGACAAATGACATTTTGAAGAAAAATATGCAAATCGATTCTCAACTGGTGAAAGAACGGAATATATGTATTGAATATTACACTATTGTGCATTCACTGCAACTGGAATATGAAAAAAGAAAACTGCCATGGTTAAAAGATCTAATTGATAAATTTAAAACCAGCATAACATTTAAAAAAGGTGAAGCATTTTCGCGGGCAAACGAATCATTACGAATTGATACTCCCAGGGAACTATCTGCAAATATGATAGAGTTTCCTCCTGGTTCGCTATTATGTGAAGAAGGTTCGGTGGGTGATGCAATGTATATATTAGAGTCAGGGCAATTAGAGGTTTATATACAAAATTCAAAAGTGGCAACGATATCTGAAAAAAGTACTGTTATCGGTGAGATTGCAATGCTGCTTTCAATGCACAGAACAGCCACATTGAAAGCACAAAATACAGTTGTTGTTACTAAAATAACACGGGAAGATTTAAGAAGGTCAACTTCTCCAGAGTTGACGCAAGCATTGCTGGTTTCGTTAGCTAAAAAACATCATGCAAATGTGTTGCATATTATGGATATAAATGAAAAAAAAGCTCTTGCTTATGCAGACTCCCCCAGACAAGAGCTCATCAAAACTGAAGCATATAGATATCAAAATGAGCTATCACAACTTAAATATACACTGGAAAAATTAATTCAGAGCAAACAAGCTGATTATCTGGAATATATTTTAAACAAATAAAACTTACTGTTCAACCTCTGTTAATACTTCGCCCTTTTTAAGGGATTTCAGCCAGTTTAATTCAGCTTTGAGATGATTTTCTAGATAGGTATAAACGTGTAACTGAGAGTTTGGTGAATTATTTTTTAATTCAGTATCAATTTTTTCTTTTAATGCATTCATCTTATCTTTTATATGCTCAACACGATCTTCTATGAATTGTTCTTTTTGTTCAGGAGAAAGAGAATTCAGGAACATCAATACGATATCAATATCAAAATGTATGAAATTATGGTCAAAATATTGTTTCAGCATCTTTTTATAGTATTTTCGTCCGTCAGGCAGTATTTGATATATGTACCGCTCAGGATTACCTCCTTCCTTTTCGGTACCTATTTTTTTTACCCAGCCATTATCTAATGCTTTCTTAATTGCATAATAAATTGAACCAAATTTAATATCTACATAATCTTCAAGGCGTTCAACTATACGCTTTTTAATTTCATAGCCATAAAGATTTTCTTCCATCAATAATCCTAATATGGTTATTTCAATTTTCATGATGCACCTCGTTTGAATAAATTTTTATTATAAAATTTATAATATAAAAAATACTTATAAAAATCAATGATAATATTGTATGTTCATAAAAAAAATTTACAAATAGTTTAAATTAGATTATATAAATAAGACTTAATATTTCATTATGTTTAATATAGTTTAATTTTACTATTATTCAGGTGTTTAAGCATTTATCATTCGATTTCTTTCAATAAAGAACTGTAATGAATAACAATTGTATATCAAATTTTAACTCCTCGGAAAATATATAATATGGACTCCTGTCATTCCGGGCTTTAACCGGAATCGCAATATGTAACTGTAAATTCCGAAATGAGTTCAGGATGACTGCTGGCAACTATTTTTTTCATTCCCTCTCAGTGTCAGCATGCTGACCATCATGAACTCTCTTTAAATAACAAGCAAAAACAAGCAAAATTTACAACACTAATCATGCAATACTGTAGAACTTCCAATCATGATAAATCAATATCCATGATTATTGCGATAATTGTTTCAATGATAATCGGATTATTGTCTCTAAATCACAATCAGGATTGCTTGTGATAATTGAAGAAATAGTAGACATTGCAAGTTTTTCATCAAAGCCTAATGACACCAATGCATCGATAGCGTCCTGTCTATCGGGGGATGTTGTAGCAGGATGCTGAACAGTGGCTTCTAATTTCCGAAGTTTGCGTTTTAGTTCAAAGATTATTTTTTCGCTTTTACTTTTTCCAATTCCTGGTATAGCGGTAAAGGCAAGAATATTTTCAGCTTTCACGGCGTTGGTAATATAGTGAGGCGACATAGATGATAAAATTGATATTGCAATGGATGGGCCTACCCCGGGAATTGATGTAAGGATTGCAAACATCTGCTTTTCTTCTTCTGAACTAAAGCCATACAGGGCAACGGAGTTTTCTCTGACTACCATAGCAATATAAAGCTCGATAGTAGCTACAGAACTTATTTTTTCATAGGTAGATAGGGGGATGGTAACCTCGTACCCTACCCCATTAACATCAACGATAACTTTTGTTGGTTTAATAGATATTTTTTTGCCTTTAAGAAATGCAATCATATAAAACTCAAAATTGAAATAAATTTATACTTTTTGGTGTAATAATGATCTTTCTGGAGTTGCCAGACAATGACATAGTGCTATTGCAATTGCATCAAATGCATCATCATAATTATGTATTGTATCGCATTTTAAAATTTTTCTCAGCATGGTCGATAGTTGCTCTTTTGAAGATCTTCCATATCCGGTAATAGATTGTTTTATCTGCATTGGTGTATATTCAGAATAAGGTATAGCATGCTGAGTTAGTATTAACTTACAAACACCTATGACCTGCACTACCGATAGAGCAGTTTTAGTATTTTTACTGAAAAACAATTTTTCCAATCCACACGATTGAGGCTGATATAAAGCAATTAAATCACCTACACTTTGATATATAGTAAAAAGTCTTTCACCTTCGTCACCAGGAGTTGTTTCAATAACACCACAGTCAATATAGGTTAATCTATCGGTTACTATCGCCCAACCACAGCGTCCATAACCGGGGTCAATTCCCATTATAGTTGCCACATCGATTAGCTCATACTATTAATAATATCATCCGGGATATCAAAATTGGCGTATACATCCTGTACGTCATCATGATCTTCAAGAGCTTCGATCAATCGTAAACATTGTGATGCTTTTTGCCCTTCCAGATTGATGGTTGTTTTGGGAATATAGGTTATTTCACTATTTAATGTTGGCAGATTGTGAGAACGTATGATTTCTAATATGTCATTAAATTTATCAGGAGAGGTATAGACAACAATGGTAGTATCTTCAGTTTTTATATCCTCAACATCATAATCAAGGAGGATTTCCATAACCTTATCCTCATTTGTTGCATTTGCATCAATGTTAATGACGCCTTTTCTAATAAAAAGGAATGAAACACATCCAGATTCGCCTAAATTTCCGCCATTTTTTGAAAATATAGTGCGTATCTCTGGCGTTGTTCTATTTTTATTGTCAGTCATGCAGTCAACCATGATGGCAACCCCACCGGGGCCGTACCCTTCATAGCGTACTTCTTCGTATGTTGAACCATCAAGAGCTCCCGTCCCTTTTTTTATTGCCCGTTCAATGTTTTCCATTGGCATATTGTTTTCACGCGCTTTTAAAACAGCAGTCCGTAAACGAGGATTGCTATTGAGGTCATCACCACCGACGCGAGCGGCAACGGTGATTTCCCGTATAAATTTGGTAAATATTTTTCCCTTTTTTGCATCCTGTGCAGCTTTTCTGTGCTTAATATTAGCCCATTTAGAGTGCCCTGACATAATGAATGCTCCTCACAATACAATTTGTAAACATGAAGTAAAAACTAAAGTAATGACGAATGTTAGAAATGTCATTGATTTTGTCATTAATAAAATAATACATCTTTTCAATAAAAAAATTTTTATTAAAATCCTCTGGAAATTTTTAGCTGTAATTTTTCAATTTTTTTGCTGGATTCTCTTATTTTAATTCCATACTCAATGGTTTTGTTATACCATTCAATTGCTTGCGCAAATTGCATCATATTCTCATGGGCGACAGCAATTTTAAACGATAGTAATCCTGCATTCAATTTGCTGTATTCATGTTCAAGCTGCCGTAATTCAAGTTCATTGTTTCCTAATTCATCCATTAGCGTTTGATATTGGGGGTATAATGCAATATCTTTATTAGCAAGCAATGTTGATTTAATTACGTTTATTTTATCATTGATTGTATTAATATTGGCTTTTTTTTCATCTATTATTTTTTTCATATTTTCCGATATGGCTATTGACTGTAGATAGTATTCTAAACCATTTTTGTAATTAAGATCCATACATTCAATATCACCTAACATTGTATAAGATAGTCCTTTTAATACCCAATCATTTTCATTGAAAAGTGGGATAGCATTTATAAATGATTTGTATGCTAACTTCATATCCGAAATTTTTGTATAAGCAAGGTAGCCTAATGCAAAGAGAACAGCGTAATCATTGGGTTTATGATGAAGGTATAATGTATATTGTTCGGATGCTTTGATGTAATCTCCTATTGATTCATAGCAGTTTGCAGCGATCAGATAGAGATTGGGGGGAACACTATCACCTTTTGATGCAATATAACGGTTGAGATGAAATAAAGCTTTCTTTTTATTCTTGCCAGATGAAAGAGCTAAGGATAGTTCTAAAGAATAATCATAATTATCTGGTTTAATTTCATACGCTTCCTCTAAATAGAGCACATACGCATTAAATTTATTTATTTTTTTAAAAATTTGTGCTATTGAATAAAAGATTGTATGATCCTTTTCTCCAATTGTTGTAAAGCGTAATGCCTGAAAATAATGCTGTAATGCTTCATGATATTTGTAGATGTTTTGATAACAAAGTGCTGCATCAGCATGTAATGCATAGAGGGTATCGTTATTTTCTATAAAATATGGCTGTATCTTTCTTTCTGAAAAAATCTTTTGTAAATCAACCCCTTCTTCAATCTTTTCAATGGCAACATAGGTGGTTGGTATCTGCTTTTCAATGGATCTTTTTGAATATATATCGTCAAGCTTGGATTGGATAATTGTCAAAGCTTCAGAGAATTTTTTTTGGTGTATAGCATCTTTATAATTCTGTCCAAACAGGTAGCTGTTCATGAAAAATGATAACAATAATGTAATTAAAATTGGTAGTTTGGTATTCATAGTGGTTATTAGGTATACTTTTATTGATATTATCGGATGAGAAAGGAAGTAAGTTAAAAGGAAATGCTTATCTACGGATACGTATCCTGGGCAATTGCCGTTTTTTAATTTTCAGCGCACCTTCAGGATTATATTTGTTTTGTATTTCTTCGATACTGTGGCTAATGAGCATTCGTACTACCTCCTCGGCTTTATTGAGAACATCTATTAAGATAAAATTTTCATCGTCTGAGAAATCATTTAACAGATGTTCTTCCATCGTTATGCCTTTATGTGGGTAGCCAATACCAATTCGTACTTTTGCAAATCTATCGGATTTCAAAGCCTTTGTCATAGATTCTATTCCAGGGTGCTTGAGCTTGGACATAATGGAATCAACACGAATTTCGCCCAGAGGCAAAGACGAATCTTCCAGGACACAGATAATATCACGGACATTGATACGTAAAAAAGAAGCAATATACAGCACTGACTCACCAATAAGGGTAACAAAGGTTTGAGGTTTCAACAAAACGACATCCTCACCTGAAATTTTGCCACGTCCAATGATAGATTTTTTCTTTTTGACACGTATGTCAATATTCTCGTTATTGCCAAGAATATCGACAACCTTAAAGCCAATGTTTTGCCTGTTATTGAAGTATTCTTCGCCTGGATTTCCAAATCCTACGATTAATTTCAATTACATACACCTCATTACTAAATAATTACTGTTCTTCAACAGTTTCTTGAGGTTGTTCCCCAGCTGGTTGTGCAACCTCTTCGGTGGCTTTATGTGGTGCAAGTACAGCTACAATAACCGATTCAGGTGAACTTAGGATCTTAACACCGTTTGGAGCTATAATATCCTTTACATGTATAGATTGCCCGATTGCTAAATTTGTTACATCAATTTGAACCTTTTCAGGTAAATCTGCTGGTAGGCACTCAACTTCAATTTCGCGCTCAATTACTTCTAAAATCCCACCCTGCTTAACACCAATAGAAGTTCCAATAATTTCTATAGGTGCTTTGGTAGTTATGGTCTCGGTCATTGTTACTTTAAAAAAATCAAGGTGTAAAATTTCATCCGTTATAGGGTGTCGTTGATAATCCTTTATAAAAGCTTTTACCGGGGCACTGGAATGATCATTAAATTGGAGGTCAATGAGCAGATTTTCTGATATATGTCCCTTGAAGATTTTAAAGAAATTCTTCTTCTCAACCATTACAGCCTGTGATACGCCATGGGAGTATAGAACAGCAGGGATGTATCCCTGTGCTCTGAGCCTATGATTGGCATTTTTCCCAATTTCTGATCTCGTTTTAATTGGTAATACTTGTGCTTCCATATCAACCTCTTCCAGATAATTTAATATACATTATAGTAAAAATGGTATAAAATTCAATAATTATTTACTATGACATTATCGTATAAATAATGAACTTACCGATTCTCCATTATGAATTCTTCGTATTGCCTCTCCAAAAAGTGGTGCCATAGATAGTATTTTCATATTGGGTAATATTTTATGTTCAGGGATATCTATTGTATTGGTTAATATGATTTCTTTAAATTCAGCCTTTTTAAGTTTTTCGATAGCATTGTCGGATAACACTGCATGCGTGGCAGTACAATAAATATCTTTTGCTCCACTCTTCTTTAAGGCATTTGCTGCTTGTGCTATAGAACCTGCTGTATCAATCATATCATCAATGATAATGCAGTTGTGATTTTTAACGCTTTCCTCGCCAATGATATTCATCACCTCCGATTTGTTTGGTTCTGGTCTTCGCTTGTCAACGATTGCTAATTCGGCACTGATATTACGAGCTAAAAATCGAGCACGTTCAGTTCCACCTGCATCAGGAGAAACCACTGTTGGATTTTGTATATTCAATTCATTGACATATTCAATAACAACTGGAGATGCAAAGAGATTATCTACGGGGATATCAAAAAAACCCTGAATTTGATCGGAATGTAACTCCATGGTAAGAACACGGTTGACACCTGCAGCATGGAGCATGTTAGCTATAAGCTTGGCAGAGATAGGAACACGCGGTTCAACTTTTCGGTCCTGTCGTGCATAACCATAATAAGGGATAACTGCAGTAATACGCTGAGCAGAAGCACGCATTGCGGCATCTACCATCAACAGCAATTCCATTATGTTATCATTGGCAGGATTGCTGGTAGATTGTATTAAAAAAACATCAACGCTGCGAACATTCTCCAGAATTTTAACAGATATTTCACCATCTTTAAATTTTTTTATTTCAATTTCAGAAAGCTCAATACCTAAATAATGAGCTATATCCTGAGCTAATGCATAATTTGATGTTCCCGAGAATAATTTAATTGGATAAATCATATACACCCTATTTTTTAATAAACGTTTTTGTAATTATGCTTCCAAGTTTTATAAGTTCTTCTTTAGAATTTACACCAGTTCCTTCAATGGGGTCATCAAGTTTAATGATTTTCACATCATATCCAGACTTTCTGATAAATGTTAAAACATCAGGTAGATAATATTCCCTTTGAGCATTGTCGGTGGTAATAGTTTTTAACCCCTGGAAAAGAATAGGACTTTTAAAAGCATAGGTACCGGTATTCACTTCTTTTATATTCCTCTGAATAGGATCTGCATCTTTTTCTTCTACGATCCTAATCAAATTATCATATTCACCTCGGATAATACGACCGTATCCGCAGGGATTTTCAAGTTCCATTGTCAGAACTGCAGCACCTGTACTGTGGTCGTTAACAGCATTATACAGCTTGATAAATGTTTCAGGCTTTATGAGTGGCACATCACCGCATGCAACAAGTAAACAACCGTTATAGGTGCCCAATTGAGGTTCAGTTTGCATTACAGCATGACCTGTTCCTAATTGTTCTATCTGCCAGACAAAGGAGATATTGTTGTCAATTGCTGAAATTACATCATCACCTTTATAGCCCACGACAACTATAATATCATTATAACTTATACCTGCACTGATGAGATTATCTATAACATGCTGTACAAGCGGTTTCCCGGCTAACCTGTGCAGTACCTTGGGCAGGCTGGATTGCATGCGCACGCCTTTACCTGCAGCTAATATGACAGCTTTACAGTTATTCATAACTATCACTCATAATAAAGTATGCTGAGGTGCCAGGATTCGAACCTGGGAATGCCGGGACCAAAACCCGGTGCCGTACCACTTGGCTACACCTCAAAATAATATTATAATTATAGTAATAAAATGCCTTATGTCATAATAAATTTGATACAAATACTTGTGAATAGTGAGGTTTAAGCGTCAGGAAAACCTCATTGGCTTTTCCAATATCGTGAAAAAGTGCACATAATGCCGAACCGCTACCTGTCATATGGATAAAATCCGGGGCAAAATCCTGCAAGGTGCGGTAAATTTCCCTAAGCTGTGGATTGTTATCAAAAACAATATCCTGGAAATCATTTTTAAAAATGTTTAATAAAGCACCTACATCACTTTTATCCCATAAAGACAAAACTGCTTCTTTTTTTGACAAAACAGGCGCAAAACTTCTCATCAATGCGGTGTATGCTTCTTTGGTACTGCTGTGAACGTCATTAAAAACAATAACAACTGCATCTGGCAGAGGTATTTTTTTCAATGGAGTTACTATTTCACCTTTACCTTCGCAAAGAGCAATATTTCCATTTAAACAAAAAGGAACATCAGCTCCAATCTCAGCAGCTAACGCCATAAGTTCATTGTGACTGAATTTATTGAATACGTTATTACAGAGCATCAAGGCTGCTGCAGCATCTGCACTTCCGCCACCCAATCCTGCACCTGATGGAATTTCTTTTTGTATGGCGATAGTAACCCTTGAGCCAATATGTGCAGTTGAACAATATAAACGTATTGCTTTTGTGATCAGGTTTTGCTCTATGGGGAGTTCTTTTACTATAGCGGCATTTTGCCCGCCTATGCATCGAATAGTTATATCGATAGTATTAGGATTGCATAGTTCACATCCCTCAAGTTGTAAAAGATCAAAGATATTAATCTTCGCCATGATACTACAGATATTATGGTAGCTATCTGGCCTTTTGTTCAAAACTTCTAGATGAAGATTTATTTTTGCGTAGGCTTTTATACTTTCAATCATCAATAATGGTATTGTGTAATAGATTGGCAAATCTATATTTTAGCTGTTTTTCTGTCAAGCAATTAATGTTGTATTAACAATATAGTTGGTGCAGGTTCAAGTTTAGCAGGAAAGATGTATGATTGTAGATCAAGAATAATTAATTATATATAAAATTACAACTTACAACAAAACACATTTGAAGCCTAATGTTAATCATTTCCATGTTATAATTATGACATTTTGTAATAATAATTGACAAGAATACCGCTATCTTGTATTTTATTTTAACATAGTAACCTTTAATAATTAGTTTTGAACATTCCCTTCCGGGGATAAGTATTGGAATACTGTGTATCGTATTGGTGGTAATGAAAAGCTGGATTCCCAGAGGTTCCCATAAGCAAATAGATATGAGTTAAATAAAACAATGAAGAATAGTATCATAACTACCCATAGTTTAAATGGCAGTATTTTTTCTTGTATTAAAAATATTCATGGACTAAGTGCACAAGGATGAAGCTACTTTTTTCATAACGTAGTACGCTATTATGAATATCAAAATTTATGTTAGCGCGTTGGCTATGAAATTATACCTCATTCCACTATTAGTAGCCTGTTTATTCTTTGCAGGTTGCTCTCCGACAGAGGTATTTTTTTCAAGTTATTCTGCACAATGTGGAGTATTTGATTGTTCTACAATTGATTTTACTAAAGAGAAGCCTGTTGAGCTTAAGGGTGAGTGGAAGTATAGAATGCTGGAAGATAGTCCGGCTTTTGCTCGACCAGATTACGATGATTCTGAATGGGATTATATCATAATACCCAATTACTGGAATTCTGAAAAATTTAAAGGCGATGGCTATGGCTGGTATCGCTTAAAGGTAAAAGTAAATAAAAGTTTTTGGGAAACTTCACCAGCCATCTATGTTCCAGGTGCAAACACAGCCTATGAACTCTATTTCAATGGCAACAAATTTATGTGTTCTGGGATTGTTAGCATTGATGAGCAATCCTCAAGCCCTTGTTTAAAACCTCAATTAAAACCTTTAAACTGTGAAAAAGAAACTGAAGAATTTGTCATAGCAGTAAAAGTATCAAACTTTTTTCATCGTGGAGGCGGCCTTAATAAGTGTATAGTTATTGGTCCTTTTGAAAGTATTACACAGATTCTGTGGGAACATGATTTTATTAAAACGGTTATACTTGGCATTATATTTATCATTGCCGTCTATCATTTAATTCTCTGGATGGGACGTAGAAAAGATAAAACCTCTTTTTGGTTTTCCATATTTTGTTTTGCGATTTTCAGCCATTCATTTGTTATAGGTGATTACCTTGAACGAGTTTTTTATAATTCCAATGTGTTTTTTGTCAGATTTTCAATTCAATATGGCAGCCTTGGTTTAGGATGGTTAAGTTTTACGCTCTATGTTTATTATCTTTTTCCGCGTGAATTAAACAGGATGTTTGTAATTTTTCAGATTATTACAGGAATTATTTTTATAAGCATTTCAGTGATTTTTCCCCCCAGAATATTTACCAATGTGATACATGCTTATAATGTAATACTTTTCATTACAATGGTTGGAGTCTTTATAGTTCTTATTGCTGCCAGTATTCGTCGCAGGGATGATGCATTGTTAATATGTATAGGGTATGTAGTATTAATGTTAACTATTATTAATGATATTTTACATAATCTATTTATCATACGTACATTTTTTATGTCTGAATATGGGCTTGCGCTTTTTATTCTGTTTCAATCATCAGTTTTGTCATTACGATTTGCAAGAGCATTTAAGACAACAGAATATCTTTCAGAGAATTT